>Ga0187893_10010495_pt1 | contig 13771 bp, 6 predicted proteins | sample MA1701074metaG_FD_139574 | JGI IMG/M metagenome (GOLD analysis project Ga0187893, IMG submission 139574) | White microbial mat communities from a basaltic lava cave in the Kipuka Kanohina Cave System on the Island of Hawaii, USA - MA170107-4 metaG ...
CACGCCGGCGATCGGTGCCCGTGTCGGGGTCGAAGTGACAGATCTCAAGAGCGGTGCGGGTTATTTGCCGGAGCGCCTGGGGGTCGTCCACCAACCGGCGCAGCGCGCCAGCACCGCCCTCAGCCGACTCGTAGAGGAGAATCACCCGCCGGTTGCGGTCGTCCGGCAATGGCTCGGCCGCGAGCTCCGTCTCCTCGAGCTGGAAACAGACTTGCACGGCCGTTCTCAGAGCCGCTTGAAGCGAGGCCATGACCTCCGGGGACCAGGTGCCCGCCGGCTCGATCAGCAGGCAGTTTCGGCGGTCTTCGACGTAGGGAATCACCGTCGCCACGCGAGGCCCGAGGCCGTCACCGCCTCCATTCTGATCCCCGGGGTCATTGCGGTTGTTGCCCCAGGTGCCTCGCTCGATGTCGAGCGCAAACCCCGTCTCCTGGCCACTGCGGCGCCAGCCAAAGTTGAACCGCCAGAGCGTGGTGGCCGGGCCGTAGCTGATCCGCGCGAGATCCTGATCGCCATCGCGCACGACCGCTGTCCGGCAGGCCTGCGCGCCGTCATGCTGGCCGAAGCGGACTCCCGTTCGCAGGATGAAGCCGAGGCGGAGTCGTTCCTCCTCATCACAGGTAATCTTGTCGTGGCGGCGGGTGCTCACGTTCTGGAGGCGGAAAAGTCGATCCGTCGCCATGGGAAGAGGAGTGTGGCACCACTCGCACTGGTCGGGTCCCGGGCCACCCATCATTGGATGCATGTACCCGCACAAAGTGCAGCGCTTCGCCTGTGTGGTGACAATGGGATCTTCGGTTGGTTGCTCGGGAATAGGCAGGATCACGCGGTGGATGCGGTAGCGCGAGCCCTCATGATAGATGACGGCGCGGGGCCCGAACTCCGAGATCGCTAGGAAGCGTGGGCGCGTGACAAACTCGTCCCGGCCCGTACGCGTCCGCCGGCCTGGGATGTAGGCCGAGAGGGGGAGGCGGGGGAAGCTGTAGCCCGGCAGAAAGCCCTCACTCGCGAAGTAGCGATAGCTATAGAAATCCGACTGGGCGAGGTTCTCGGCCTTGGTGAGGAGCTCGATCTGCGTCTCCGCCTCCTGGCGAAGCCGACGGGCCTGTGCCCGCTCGCCTTCGCTTCGGGTGTGGTCCACGATGATGTGGTGCTGGGTATTGCGTTGGTGGAGCGCTGCGCGGTAGAGCGTGCGCCACCGCTCGCAGGCTTGCCTAAAGGCTAGTGGGATTCTGGCGAGGGCGTCGTCGAGCCAGGTCGGGGTCCACCAGCCCGAGCTCGAAAGCTCGCGCTGCATACCCGTGAGGATGCGCATCGCCCGTGTGTGCGCCCGCGCCAGGGCCTGAGCATCGGCGAGCGCAGCCTCGACCGACGGCAGCAGCGCCAGGCTGGGCGGACTTCCAGCCATGTCGAGGACGTCGGTGAGCGACCGGCGGAGGCTCAACCCGCTCTCGGCGAGCCAGATCGCGTGGACGTGCGTGCGCACGAGGTCCTCGTTGCCGAGATCGAGTCTCGGCGGCATGACCTGGCCCGATACCATGAGCTCTGGCCGTACGAAGAAGTACTGATCATGAGAGCTGCCCGTAGTGCAGTAGGCGAAGACCAAGGCGGGCTGGCCGCTCCGGCCCGCGCGGCCACTGCGCTGCGCGTAGTTGGCCGGTGTGGGTGGGACGTTGCGGAGACTTACAACGCTCAGCTCCGCAATGTCGACGCCGAGCTCCATCGTGGGGGAGCAGAAGAGGATGGGCAGACGGCCTTGGCGGAACGCTTCCTCGCGCCTCTCACGCACATCATTCGGGACCTGAGCTGTATGCTCTCGGGCTTCGATCCCGTGAAAGTGGGTCGCTAACTCACGGTAGACCCGGATGAAGAATGGGTTCGTGCGGCCGCCACCTTCGGGAAGGCTGGGCCTGCGGATGGGGTCCTGAAAGGCTCGCGTACCGTCGCCGGGGAACCAACTCATCCCGGAGGCCTTGAGCTGGTAGCCCGTGAGCCCGCGGACCGGCGCGCCAGCCTGGAGCAGGTTGCCGCGCTGGAGAATCTCGAGGAGGTCTCGACAGATTGCCTCCCGTTCGCCCAGTGGCAAGGGCGCGCCGGGGCTGAGCATGCGCCGCAGATACTGGCCGAAGCCACCGCGAGGGGACAGCCACAGGGCATCGGGGAGGTCCTGCGCCCGCTGACCTGTCGGCCGGACGTAGAGCGTCGTGGCCCGCTCGAACCGTTCCTGTTCATCGAGGGCCCACGGGGCCACAAGGTGCTGCTGACTGTGCTGCTGGACTTGCTCCAGCGTGTCGGGCTTCAGCACGTCCACGTCAGTCGCGAGACCGCGCCGCATGAAGTCCAGGAGCGCGCGGGTGACCCGCTGTCGTGTCTCGCTCGAAGCATTCACGAGCGTCGCGTGGCGGCTCTGCCAGAGGGTCGGAGCGTTGCAGATGGCTTCCAAGTCCTCGTAGCGAAGCTCCAGCAGGCCGCACTGCTCGAGGTTTGGTGAAGTGATACGCCAGCCGTTCTTGAGGTCCTGATATAGCCGGTACGCCAGGACGTTGCGGAGCGCACGGTGGATCTGTTCTCGACCGAACTCGATGGTCGGATCTTTGGCATAGGCGTCGAACGGCAGAGCGAGGGCGTCGAACACTCGCTGCCGAAGGACCTCGTGAGTAAGACCCGCTGGGCCAGCCTGGAGGCAAGCAAGGTGAAGGGCCGAGCGGAGGAGCACCACCTCGACGAAGTCGTTCAGATGGCCAGCTTGGAGGGAGGCATCCTGGCGGTTGTCTGTAAAGCTGAGTAGCTTGGCGGGCAGATCCTGGCCCCGAAGATGGCGCGTGACCGACAGCGCCATCAGAGTGGTCGCCATCGTCCGGCCGCCAGTCCCTAGGCCGGTCACCTTCGCGAAATCGGTCCGCTGGGTGAAGCTGTAGCTCACGCCACAGCGGAGGCAGAACCGGAAGGGTTGCTCGATCCACTGGACCTCGAGCCCATCCGGTGAACTTTGGCCATCCGGGCTGAGCCGCAGTAGCTGAGGCAGGTCCGGGCGCCGATCGGCGCGGATACGGAGAGTCCCGTTGTGCTCCTCTAGCCAGTCGTCAGGCAGTCTCTGGAGGAGGGTCTCCGTGTCGGTCGGCCAAGGCTGGCTGGAGCTGAGATACACGTAGCCGGCATCTCCTTGCTCGCTGTCCACGAGATCCATCAGCGCTCGCGGGGCGATGAGGGTGTGTTGCCCCTCGCCAGTACGGGTTACCGCGTAGTACTCCTGGCCGCACTCGCGACAGAAGACCAGCGGGAAGAGAACGCGGGAGCGAGTGCCATCAGGGACGAACTGCTGGGGCTGGACGCTCAGGTGACGCGTGGACTCGGGCTCGAGCGAAGCATAGAGGGTGTCGCCCCGGCCAAGGAACTGGTGCACCCGGAAGGCGAAGATCGGGAAGCTCGTGACCGGGTCGCGCTCCGCCTCATAGGCCCCAAGTAGCCAGCGACGAATCGCGGTGGCACAGCGAGTTTGTTCCGCTCCCGTGAGCTCTGCTAAGTCCGCGGCGGCACCCCCATTCCCGTCGATGCTCCGAGGCGTATGCCGCTCGAGTCGGCCCGTTCTGTCGCGGCGAATACCGAAGGTCGTCTCGATCCAGCTTGCCAATGGGCTGGATACGTACTCGGCATAGCTCGTCGGTGGCTGATTGCCCTCGTTTGCCAGTGTCGCCTGGAGTCTGGCGACCACAGCCGGGTCCGAGATAGCGTGTTCCGGGGTCGCTCGACGAAGGGCCTCGCCGATCACGTCCTCAGGACGGACGACGGCACCGAAGATCCGGCTGGCCGCACTGGCGATTGAGGCCTGGCGCTCCTGATACGTCCCCGTGCCGCCGAGGGTTGCCGAGGTACCCACGAACTGGCAGGACGGCGCTTCGAAGGCTTCCCGGGCGCGACGCATGAGGAGCGCCACGTCGGCGCCCTGCCGACCCCGATAAGTGTGGAGCTCGTCGAGCACCAGGAACCGCAGCCCGCGGGCCCTGTCGACCAGCGCCCGCTCGTCCGTCCGCGTCAAGATCAGCTCGAGCATCACGTAGTTGGTGAGGAGGATGTCCGGCGGGTTCTGGATGATGCGCTGCCGCTCGGCATCATCCTCCTGGCCCGTGTACCGCGCGAAACGAACGGGGCCCCGCTGATCTGGATACCCGTAGTGGAGGAATTTCGTCAGCTCGCCGTGCTGACTGTTGGCGAGCGCGTTCATCGGGTAGACGACGACGCCCTGGATGCCTCGTCCCGGACCACGGCGGAGCACGTGGTCCACGATCGGGATGATATAAGCCAGGCTCTTGCCAGAGCCAGTACCGGTGGTCAGGACATAGGGCCGTCCGGTCTGGGCGACACGTACCGCCTGGGCCTGATGCTGGTGCAGCCGAAGTTGCCGACCCTGAGCATCGGTTGGCGTTTTGTGGGTGCGGAAGATCTTGAGGCATTCGGAATGGAGGCTGCCGGCGCCGACTAGGTCGTCGATAGGGTCGGCTGGCTCGAACGCTGGGTTGAGCTGGACCAACGGGTGGGGCCAGAGAAGGCCGTCGGCGAGGCTCTGGTTGAGGTGTTCTCGGATTCGCTCGTCGGCGATCTCAAGAAAGCTGCTGACGTACTCTGCGTAGTCTTGTATGAGCTGCTGACGGAGATCGAAGACGTCCATTGTGACCCCAAGGCGCCTGGGCCTAAGAAGGTTCAGTGTGGCGTTCGACTCAACGCCAGTAGGTCGCGGAGAACGTGACAAGAAATAGAGACAGTGTCAAGCGGAGCGGCGCGCCTCCTAGGCGGATGGGACGCTCCTCCAAGCGCTCGTACCGGCTATCGGCAAAGATTTCGGAACACGCTCGAGATGACTAGCATGGCACGCAGGCTTTCACAAAAGGCAGACGTGCCCTTACTGAGTGCAATATAGCGGTGCCGGTGGGGCATCTTCAGCTGGGATCGTGTCCGACGGAGTGAGGAATTCGTGTCGAACCGGCACGGACTACCGAAAAATGCGCGAGGGCACGCGGAGGGAAGCCATGGCTCAGATCATGCCCCCGGGGTAACCTTGAAGCATGCATGACATGGCGCAAGACCCTGGCCGGTCGATGACATACTCTATGAGAGACTCCTGATGCTGGCGGTCCGGAACTATCTCAACGACGATGGCAGGCGGCAATGGCCTTTGTGCTGGAACCAGAATCACAGCCTCAGACTTGGGCTCGCTGTGTGCGTCGAGGGGACGCAGCGGCGTCCTGTGATTCATTGAGAGGTGCCGGGAGATGCGGGACCGACATCCCGGCTGTTCTTCTTTCAGCCCACTGCGGGGCGAAGCGCGGTGACGATAGCTGCTTGGTGCAACTGGGGTTGCTTCGGCGCGTGGGAAAAGGTCGCGGTGCACGTTATGTTCCGGGGGCGGCACCCTGACCGGTCCGACCGGTGCCGCAGGTCCGCAAGTGCTATGTGCCGAATTTTCTTGGTCTCTTGAGGCTTTCAGGATTGAATAGTAATGGCCAAATGGCCTTCTGGACGGGGAGCCTTCTGCTCCACTCGGCCCGAGCAAGGAACGGGATCAACTCACCAGAGTTGATCCCCATTGCTAGGAGGCTATGGTTCTGATGCCTCCCCTGGATCGACTCACCCGATCTAGCTGGTAGCCCATGCCCAAGTTCACTGTCGACACCCACCTTTTCAGGGAGCTGGGCGAGCTGCTTGTCGGGCGTGACTCAACGGCCCTCGTGGAGCTCATCAAGAACTCCTACGATGCGGACGCGAGGGAAGTTGTTGTCTATGGCGAGGCACTCGATGACTTGAGTCGCGGATTCATTCGAATCACCGACGACGGTATCGGCATGACCCTCGAGGAATTTGAGCGGGGCTTTCTTCGGATCGCATCTCGTTCCAAGGAGGAAGGGACGCGTCTATCCCCTAAGTTTGAACGCCGGTTTACCGGAGCAAAAGGAGTCGGTCGCCTCGCAGCACACAAGCTGGCCGGTGTTCTCGAGCTCATGTCGCTACCGGAACGTCTCCCTCAGCGGAAGAACCTGAAGCCGATTGATGCGAGGATTGATTGGACCGTCATTGAGCAGCACGAGACTCTGGACGAGCTCGAGAACACATCCGCCATCGTGCTGAACGAGTCCCAACAGCCGAGCAAAGCAGCTCCCGGAACTGTCATAACCCTAAAGGGTTTGCGTCGCCGATGGACGCCGGAGGAGCGATCGAGTTTCCTCACAGAGGTTCAGACGTTTGAGGCGCCTAAGGTGCTGACCTCACCGCTCAGCGCATCGGTGGTGAATCAACACTTGTTGTTCGAGCAGCCAAGCGTTCGTGAGAGTGTTACGGGAGATCCTGGATTCGCCGTCATTCTGGAGGGCGAGTTCTCGAGTGGCGAGGACTATTGGCAAACGCTTGCGGAATTGGCTAGCTGGGTAATTGAGATTGACGCCGCGAAGGAGGATCGGAAGATCCACTATGCAGTCGCCCCGACGGCTAGAACGCTCAAAACAAACCCGGACGCGGAAGGGACAAGGATATCTGTAGAGCATCCCGAGCTGTCCGGGCCCTTCTTCCAGGCGAGGATCTTCATTCGGGAAGGCCGTCTGCCAGGTTCGTTCACAAACCGAAGTTGGGTTGTTAGCGCTTCAGGTATACGAGTGTTCCTCGAAGGGTTCCGAGTGTTGCCGTATGGCGAGCCTAGGAATGACTGGCTATCCATTGATGCTGACTATACAAGACGAGCGCGCGTTCTCAGAACGATAGGGCGTGCTGGACCGGTCTTGGGCGAGGCGGACAAGGATGTGGGCCTCGTTATATTGCCGAATGCAGCGTACTTCGGAGGTGTCTTTTTGACAGAAGGTCAGGCGCCTTCTTTGAAGCTTCTCGTGAATCGAGAAGGGTTTGTGCCAGACCGAGGGTTCCAGACGGTTACGGAGTTCGTGCGTCTTGGTGTGGATCTCGCAACGCGCACTCGCGCAGCTGCGCGCCTTCAGTTCAGGGAGAAGCGGCGCCGGGAGCGCGCAAGTCGGGGCCGGGTCTTTCCCATTCGGGAGATGGAGCCCGCATTGCAGCGGGCTCGGGAGCTAGTAGAGGAGGCAGAGCGCTTGTCCGAACGTGGGAGATCGGACGATGCGCTGAAGCGAGTGAAGACGGCGATCGCCGATCTATCGGTGGCAACACCGACGATTGCTGAAGTTGTGGCCGAGCGGTCCATGTTGCGCGTTCTAGCCTCGGTCGGAACGCAGATGGCTGCTTTGATTCATGAGATAAACGGAATAGTAAGCCAGTCGGAATCGATAGAGGGTGCGCTGACCCGAATTCGAGATAGCTTCGGATTGCCGATGCCCACACGCAAGGAGCTGTCGCGCGTGATCGGCCTCGTTGGAGAGCTCCGTCGGAGTCTCGAGAAACAGGCGTCGTACCTAGTCGATGTGGTGCGTCCGGATGCACAGAGGAAGCGCAGGCGGCATAGCGTTGCCGGCCGATTCGACAGCGCTACTCGTTTGGTTGAGCACCTAGCTAGTCAGCGCGGCATTGAGATTGAGAACCGAATCCCGGATGACTTGAGATCACCCAAGATGTTCCAGGCTGAGCTGGTAGCAGTGTTTTCGAATGTGCTCACTAACGCCGTAAAGGCGGCGGGACCTGACGGGCGGATCCGCGCCTGGGCACGGAACCGTGAGAAGGCGAGTGTACGGGTGGTTATTGAGAACACGGGAGTAGCAGTTGACCCCGACAAGGGAGAGAAATGGTTCCGGCCGTTTAGGTCCACGACGGCGACGGTTGATCCAATCTTGGGGCAAGGCATGGGCCTCGGTCTGCCTATCACAAGGAATATCCTTGAGGAGTATGGGGCGACGATCCGATTTGTGCGGCCGAGCAGGGGCTTTCGAACCGCAGTAGAGATCGTGTTTTCTGAGTAGACAAGGTGAAGAGCGCCAAGCCTCGAGTCCTCGTCGTCGACGATGAACCGGACAAGCAGCGCGGGTTTGGCATGTCGCTAGGGCGCCTTGTGGCCGTCGAAGTGCTCCATCCGGACGAGGTTGAGCAATCGCATTTGGGGGCCGCGGACCTCGTCTTGATCGATTTCCGCCTTGAAGAGTGGCCCAAGCGGGACGCTCAGAGTGCGGTCGCGCTGAAGCCGGGTACAGGCCTGGCGCTGGCGGCCGTGTTACGGTCCCATATTAGAGACAGCCAGGACCACCCACCGACAGCGTTCGCTCTACGTTCGAGTTACTTGGGTGATTTGTCGGCTCCGTTCCCTCCTGAATCGCGGGAACACGTCATTGCAGGGGCCAACAATCTTGAATGGGCCTTTACGAAGCAACAACCAAGGACTGGCCCGAGGCTTGACGATCAGGTCGCAAGTCTCGCAGGAGCGGTTCGGCGGCTCCCAAACTCATGGCCCAGTGATACGCCGATCAGAAGACATGAGACCGTGAGGGAGTTGCTTGCCCTTCCAGGTAAAAGTGTGTGGGGCGCAAAGGCGTGGCAGGATATCGAAGGATGCCATCCACCCGTTCATGAGCTGTCCCGACGTAGTCACGGTCTTGCCTTCTTGCGTTGGCTTCTTCACCGGATCATGCCTTATCCGTGTTTTCTTTTGGACACTCATAGGCTTGCTTCAAGGCTTCGCGTGTCGCCGAGGTCATTGAGGAGCAATCTTGGTGGAGGTAGTGGGCTCCGGCGGGTCCTGGGTCGCCTCCAGTACAAGGGGGTGCTAGAGGATTTCTTGGGCGCCCGGTGGTGGAGGGCCGGAGTCGACAGCTGGTTGTGGCAGATTACGGGTGGCAATCCGTTTGATGTCGACGAGATTCATAAGGCATTGAGCTCAATTGGCGGGGCTGGTTTAGAGCGATCGGCCGTCGCCGAGCCGGTGGTGTGCGTCGATGAGAAGCACGTCTTATTGGGAACGTTCTCTGAGGCGGATAAAGCGGTTCGGATCCAGCCGGATCACTGGCCTGTATACGCGGAGCAGGCGTGGACGACCATTGAGCTTGCCCGAGAGCACTCACGGTTGCGGGCTATTGTGATGGCGCAGGACAGGGAACGGCTGCGCAAATAGAAGGGTAACGGGAACCGCTAGGCTCGTCATGTCTCCGCTCGAGTTCGAGTTCCGCGAAGTGGTAGAGGAGATCGACGCGATCTGGGCCCTTGCGCGGGACTTCATGGCTTCAGACGCTGATCGAATCTTCGGAGAACTGAAGGGGTCGCTGGCGACAATTCAGAGCTCCGGGAGCGGGCGCGCCTGGCCGTGGAGGATACGCGAAGAGTCGCCACTAAGGACAATTGCCAGTGAGGGTGAGTATGAGGGCAAAGGCAAGTATGTCGTCTTCGCAGAGCTGTCCAGCATATGGGACATAAGGCCAATCAAATCACCTAAGAAGTCGATGTTGCCGAAACGGTTCGTGCTCGAGGGAATAGCTTCGACTCGGATTCGACTAAGACAGAAAAGTGATGAGACGGAACTGGCCATGTGGAGGCTCGAGGTGGCTGACGATGCGGCACCCGGGTGCCATTTTCACACGCAAGTGCGCGGCCAGGAGGAGGTCCTGCCTTTTCCGAAGGCGTTGTCCATACCCCGGCTTCCGTTCTTCTTGGCGACGCCCGTAGTCGCTTTGGAATATGTCCTCGGTGAGTTATTTCAAGAACGATGGGAGCGCGAGGGGCTTAGAGAGGGCGACAACCTGCAAGTCTGGCGCCGGATTCAATCAAAGCGGTTGAGTCGGCTCCTTGGTTGGCAGAGGAAGGAGCTCGAGAGGACGCCCGGACTCGGATCTCCGTGGATCAGATTGAAGAGGCTCAAACCGAGCGCGACGTTATTCCTTGATGCAGAGCCGACGTGATTCGGGCCCTGGCCTCGTGTGTCGTCTCAACGCCGCCCGCTCTCGCGACCGCCATGGTCAGCGCACTTGGCGATTCAGCGAATGCGCGATGGTTAGATCCGTGCGTGGGAGATGGGTCGCTCGTGCAGGCCATGGCAGGAGCGGGGGTCCGGAAGGAAAGGATCACGGCCATCGACCTCGAGCGACGGGGCGGGGCAAGGGACAGATTAGCTAAGACAATTCGGGGCAGGGACTTCGTAGCGTGGTCCTTGACGACCCGAATGCGCTTCGACAGGATCATTGCGAACCCGCCGTATCTCTCGCTGGACCGTCTCAAGGGGCCACTAAAGAAAGCCGCCCTCAGGGTCATGATCCCTCGTGCGGGCCGTATCAGCGCGGGATCAAACTATTGGTATGTCTTCTTGTGTGCAAGCATATCTCTTATGAAACCTGGGGGCAGCCTGTGCTTCGTGCTGCCCGCCGCCTGGATCTATGCGAACTACGCATCGGCGCTGCGAGATGCGCTGCCCGGGTGGTTCGCGCGTGTAGAGATTCATCGAAGCCGCGGGCGGCTCTTCGGCTCAGTGCAGGACGGGTGTGTTGTACTAGTTGCGCAGCGATTTGGCGGAGCTGGAGCAGATCATATTCGGCTTGAGCACGATTCAGCAGACATGCTTGTCGAGGCGTTGGGCCAGACGGGAGTCCACCGGAGCACGGGACAAGCTAAGGCGCGATTGGTGACGATCGGGCGAAACGTGAAACCCCTAAGGGAGGTTTTGCAGATCCGGCTCGGAGGGGTAACTGGAGATGCGCACTACTTCCTCATGACGGAGAAGCGGCGAAGGGAGCTCGAGCTCCCCGTCGAGTCTGTGAGGCCGATCGTCTCAAAGGCTCGGCATCTTCTATGGGGAGTAGTGACCCGAGCCCGATGGCGAACTCTCCGCGAGAATGGGGAGCGTGTATGGCTATTCGACCCGTCACCGCGGGCCGAAGAGCACGCCGCAGTTCGGAAGTATATTGCATTTGGCGAGTCGGGCGGATGCGACCAGAGTGCCCTCAAGATAAGGCATCGCGAACCTTGGTACCGGACACCACTTCCACGGGGTATCGACGGGTTCATGAGTGGCATGGCGCAAGTAGGACCGTGGATAAGCCTTCGCGCGATGCCGCGTTTGGCGGCATCGAACACACTATATGTCGCGCGTTTTCTCACAGCGAGGACACTCGAAGAACAGGGAGCGTGGGCGTTGTCACTGCTGACGAGCCGGACACGAGAGTTCTTGAGAGAACGCGGTCGAGTCTACACCGACGGGCTGATGAAGTACGAACCTGGTGATCTGCTGCGGGCTCCACTATTCGTCCCGCGGCGGATCAGCGGTTCGAGAGGGACTTATCTGAGGGCGATTGAGGCGCTGCTGTGTGGAGATGAAGAGGAGTGTTGTGCGTTGGCTGATGAGTGGTTTGCGTAGAGAAATCCGCCAAAGCAGACGCCGAGGGTGAGAACACTGTTGCCGACGTTGATTACCAATTGGTCACCAATCCATCCGAACCATACCGTCCCAGGGGTTTGAAAATCCTCGTGCGCCTTCCAGCGCACTCCTGAGGTTTCGCTCCGGTGCTCCTGTGCGGTTTGACAGAACGACGATCAAGTCCTATAGTTCCGTCAGACCAATTCATCACCTGATGGTTGGGGGCTGGCACGTTCTCTAGCGACTAGCCTCGAATCTCTAACAGAAGGACGTTGCCCCAGGCGCTTTGAAGCTGAAGGGTGTCGTTCTCACTGTACCAGCGTGCGACTGGCGATACTTCGACCGCCCGCAAGATCGCCAGGATTTCCTTTCCTTGCCCAGGTTCTCATCGCCTCGGTTTGGAGTCGATTATGTACGCGGGTTCGGATGCATTCGAAAGCGTCGTAACCTCGAGATCCCCTGGCGGCCAGCTGACACCTTCTACATCGACTGTTCGGGTGCGCTGAGGGGACTGCCGAAGCTGCTTCCCGGATCGGCCCCGGTGACATCGTACCTGCGACGAGTGTACTTGGATGGACGTGCTCTCGCACGCTTTGAGATCGGCGTTTTCACACACCCTGATCACCGGGCCCATGCAGTTCCATTTCAGTTCGCCGACATCGTCAACTGGTTCTGGGAATATGCAGTGGTGCTCCTTGAGAGAAAGCGGCCTCGTCGAGGCGCGGACGCAAGCGACGGCCGTAACGCTATGCGGCCTCTGCCGATGCCTCTTCGCGAGGCGGTTCTCAAGCTTATAGGACACTTCTTTGCCCAGACCTCAGTATGCGGTGATGCGCCGAACGGGACGTACGAAATACTCGAACCACACATGCAAATTGTTGCTGAGGTCACTGACAAGGAGCTCGAACGCCGGGCAAAACGACGCTGGAAGATCGACCCTGACGGCTTGTTGTGGTTTGCCACGGAGCCGATATCTGGGTTACGCGGAGATACAATCGACGCAGTCTATATTCTGCACCGCGGCGACTACATCCGGAAGCCCGATGATCCAAACTTTCGTACCCTTCGCGCGATTCGTGCGCTGACTGCCGCTCTTCATGCCGATCTTGAACTCTTGGCGTGCCTTCTTCGCGCTTCAGCGGGGGGCAGGGTTCGACTGGACTATATCGTCGATTACCTCCATGATCTGGCGGAAGGCCTGCGTCCAGATACGAGCTACAGGCATTCGGCCTTTGAAGCGATTCAGAGATTCATACCCGTATTCGAAGAGTTCAGAGCGAATCATATTTCGCGCCTAGCGATGGCAGTTCGTGCATCCGAAATGCTGCACCCAGCAAGGAGTGAGATTGTTGGATTTCTAGATCGGCACCTCGCACGTCTGGACGGATCGACGGTGCCACGGATTGGCATGGAGGGGCAAGGAAGTACGCATCCGAGTTACGCTGGCAAAGGAGCGAGTGTTTTCATCAGCTACAGCCACGACTCAAATGACCACCGGCAGCGGGTATTAGTGCTGTCCGAGCGTCTTCGCGGGGATGGCATCCACGCGCACCTAGACCGATACGAGCAGTCACCGCCGCAAGGTTGGGCACAATGGATGATACAGCAGATCGAGAGCGCAGACTTCGTGCTGGTGATATGTACGAAGACCTACCGCGATCGGTTTGAAAGACGAGACACCCCACGAGGTCTTGGCGCAAAATGGGAAGGGGCAGTCGTCACTCAACAGCTATACGAGTCGGGTGCGTGGAATACGAAGTTCATACCGGTAGTATTCCATCCAAACGATATCGATCACATCCCCACACCGTTGCGAGGCGCTACGTATCATTCGCTGAGCGCTCCCGATGGGTACGAGACTCTCTATCGGTTTCTCACGGGGCAACCGGAAATCATCAAGAGACCTGTCGGAGAAGTCCGGAATCTGCCGCCAAAAGACATTCTCAGTTGATGTCTGCGGCTCTCACGCAGGTTCGGCCGTCCGTGGAGATGAGGTCGAGGCGTTGCCTTTCAGGGGACTTAAGGTGCGGGATTGAGGTCGCGGCGTCGCGGGGAGCGACACTTTGTTGAGTTATAGGCTTCCCTCCGTAGGTCTCGAGTAGAGGCTAGAGTTGTGCCCAAATTTTACCTAACTCAGGCGCATTCCTGATCCTTGCTTGTAGCATAAAAGATTCACGCGCACTTACCATGCCGAGGCCTGCCTGAGAATCCTGGGTGCATAGCTGGGGTCCGCTACTACGCTTTGGTGCCAAACTGGTGCCCAACAGGGTTGATAGCGGATGGACTCGTCCGTACTAGCCCTGAGGCCAAAGTTCGAGTTGCTGCCCACTTAGTGAATCCGTGTATCTTGGCGTGCCTCCTTGATCGGGGCTCTTAATCAGCGGGTCCAAGGTTCGAGTCCTTGACGGCCCACCAATCGAATCGGGCACTCCGAGCGGGGTGCCCGATTTGGCTTTCTGAGCGGGTTGGTCTCATCCCGCGGCGGCATGCTCG
>Ga0187893_10010496_pt1 | contig 13771 bp, 15 predicted proteins | sample MA1701074metaG_FD_139574 | JGI IMG/M metagenome (GOLD analysis project Ga0187893, IMG submission 139574) | White microbial mat communities from a basaltic lava cave in the Kipuka Kanohina Cave System on the Island of Hawaii, USA - MA170107-4 metaG ...
AGCTAGGGCCGCGGCACCGCCCTGGTCACGATCGGACGGAAGCGGTCGTTGGAGGGTCCGAAGTGCTCGGCGAGGTACGCGATCAGCCTGGTGCTTTCTTCCCCTTCCGGAATTGTGGCACCCCATCCCCGCATCTTGGTGAGCGACGCGCTCCATTGCCGCTCGTTGAGCCGCTGCTGGCGGAGGATCTCGGTCGAGTGACACGGGGTGCAGGACACCAGGGCCTGGGTCTTGCCGGCCCCGTCGGGCAGCTCGGGCACCTGCTCCCCTAACCCGGGCAGAGTACCGGTTTCCGGGCGAGGCAGTGGCGCGGCTGTGACCTCGATTTCCGCGGGGTGCCAGCCGTTGGCGAAGTACCCGCTCTGGTTCCAGACCGGAGTTCGGGGCTGCACCGCGCCGCGGCTATCCGTCGCCCGGGCCAGGAGTCTCACGCGACCGGACATGCCTTCCGGAGCCGTCCAGCGGAGCGACCAGAGCCGCCAGGCGTAGGGGTCATGGCGGGGATCGAGCGTGGCATCGCTCCAGGTGTCTCCGTCGTCCGCGCTCACCTCCACGCGAGCGATGTCGGGCGCTCCGCTGAAGGCGAAGCCCCGGAGCAGCGCGGTCGCGCCGGGCGCCACCTGAGCCGGGTAGCGGGTGAAGTTCGATTTCACGAAGTGCTCGGTGACGGGATTCATCTCATCGGGCCGGAGCGCCACGCCGGGCGCTCCGGGGCTCTTCGGATAGCGATACCCCACGTCCATATAGAAGCCCTTCTGGGGCTCGGGCTGGACGCTCAGGCGGGCAAGCCACTTCATCCAGTGATTGCCGGTCCAGCCGGGGACGACGAGCCGGGCCGGACCGCCGTGCGCCGCGGGCAGGGGCTGCCCGTTCATTTCGAACGCGACGATCCCATCCTGAAGGACTTTCTCGATCTCCACGCTGCGATGGAACGGCGGCACCTGGGCCGGCGGCCTGTCGGTGCCGAAGGTATGGAGGTGGGCCGAGCCCGGACGCACACCGGCCCGGTCCAGGACGTCCCTAACCCGCACACCGGTCCACCGGGCGTTGCCCACCGCGCCCATGCCCCACTGGATCCCGGGGATCGGAGGAGCGTGAAGGCTCCGGCCGTTCCCGGCACACTGGAGCACGCAGGTCGCCGAGGCACGGGGCATCCGGCGGAGGTCGGCGAGACTCAGGGAGAGCGGGCTCGACACCTGGCCGTCCACCAGGAGCCGCCAGGTGCGCGGATCGGGAATCTCGGGGCGCCAATGATGGCGGATGAAGAACAGGTCGTTGGGGGTGAGATAGTCGGTCAGCAAATCGAGCGGCGTCTCGGCGTTGGTGGCGAAGGCGTTGAGCTGGAGAAACCGCCGGACCGGCGCCGGGCCCTGACTCTGCCAGAAGCGGCTCAGGAGCGCCGAGAGCGGCAGCGCACCCATGGCGAGGGCGAAGTGGCGGCGATTCACGGGAGAGGCCGCGCGACCATGATGCCGTCCTGGGTCTTGATGGACTGGATCCGATCGGCCAGGGGAACCTCGGAGATCTCCACCGCGCTGCCCACCAGCGGTGCGTGGAGCAGGTGGAGCTTGTTTCCCTGCCAGAGCGCGAACCCGGTGTGGGCGACGTCGAGTCCGGCGAGGGTGGAGGTCGCGGCGATCAGGTCGCCGTCCTTGATCCCCGGGGCAACCGCGGCGATCCGACCCTCCGGGATGAAGTAGCGCTCGGGCCTCGCGTTGAGGGCCTGCTCCATGTCCCGGATCGCCGTCGCGACGGATGCGTCGGCCATCTGGCGGTACGCCCCCGGGTTGGACGACATGAAGCCGAGCGGCTCCCGGTCGGCCTCCCCCCCGAGGTCGCGGGTTATGATCCTCAGTCGCCTGTTTGCGGCATTCACCGCGAGCCACTCCGAGAAATAGTGCAGCCGGCTGGGGTACCCGTTGATGACGCCCCGGCGATAGCGGAGCTGGCGGAGATAGCCCTCATACTGCTCGCGGGCCGCGGGAGGATTGGCGAGGGCGCGGATGCCGTCGTTCCGGATGAAGCGAGTGAGGGCGAGCACGTTCTCGACGAAGGTGACGCAGTCGAGCTCGCGGAGGTTGATGACCAGCTGCTCTTCTCCGGGCACTTCGAGGGTTGCGGGGCGATAGGGCGTTCCCACGAAGGTCTTGCCGAGGGCGGCAATCGCATCGCCCGGGGTGGCCACGCCGAGACCGTGCTGGAACCCCCAGCGGACCTTGGCCTCGAAAATCCGCCAATCCGCCTCGGTCCAGGCAGTGCCCGGAATCGTGTCGTGCGGCAAAGCTCCCGGTGACAAGGCCACAATCAAAACTGCAAGCGTGTTGATCAGACGAACCGCACCCCCCCGTCTTCCAGGGGCGTCGTGCGAATGCGCTTTCCGGTCAGCGAAAAGATCGCATTGGCCACGGCGGGCGCCACCAACGGCACGCCCACCTCCCCAATCCCTCCGATTTTGGCGCCGGAATGAATCAGCTCGACCCGGATGGGCGGCACTTCGCTCATCCGCGGGAGCGGGAAGTCGTGGAAGTTGCTCTGCTCCACCCGGCCGTTCCTGATCGTGATCTTGCTCTTCAGTGTCTGAAGCAATCCGGTCACCACACCGCCTTCGAGCTGGGCGATGACCTGGTCGGGATGCACCGCGAGCCCGCAATCGGCGACCACCGTGATCCGCTGGAGCGTAACCCGATCCGCGGCCCCGGACACCTCACAGACCAGCGCGACGTGGGTCTCGTAGCACTCCATCGAAGCGATGCCGAACCCACGTCCCTGCCCCGGGGCCGGGCTGTACCCTGCGAGGCGGGCAGCGCGTTCCAGGACGGCATGCTGGCGGGGCAGCTTGCCGAGCATGGAGAGCCGGAAAGCCAGGGGATCGAGCCGCGCCGAATGAGCGAGCTCATCCACGAAACTCTCCACGGCGAACGCATTCAAGGCGTGGCTCACCGAGCGCCAGTACCCAACCCGGACCCCGACCTCCTCGATCACCGTGCGCAGCTCGATGTTCGGGATGTCGTAGGTGAGGTTGACCAGTCCCTCGGTCATGAAGGGATCGTTGCCGTTCTGCACGAAGCTCGGGAAGGCCCTCGCGGTGATCGAGGGCGAGACCAGGGTGGAGGCGAGCGCGACGGCGCGGCCGTTGTCGACCTTGCCCCGCACGACGTGCATGCTGGGGGGACGGTAGAAGTCGTGGGTCATGTCTTCGGGGCGAGTCCAGATGAGCTGGACCGGCAAGCCGGGAACCGCCTTGGCGATCGCGACCGCCTGCGCCACGAAGTCGTTCTCGAGCCGGCGCCCGAAGCCACCGCCCAGAAACTGGGGATGGATCCGGGCCTGCTCGGGCTTGAGCCCGGCGACCGCCGCCGCGGTGCCCTTGGCTCCTTCGGGAAATTGCACGCTGCCCCAGACGTCCACTGCCGCAGGCCTAACCCGCGCCGTGCAGTTCTGGGGCTCCATGGTGGCATGGGAGAGCATCTGGCAGGTATAGACCGCCTCCACGGCACCGGAGGCAAGGGGCCCGCTCACGTCTCCGGCCTTCTTGGCGACGAACCCGGGGCGCCCTTTGGCGCGGTCGAGCGCCGCGAAGATGCCCTCGGTGGTGACCGAGGCCCCGGGGCCTTCGTCCCAGGTGATCCGGAGTGCATCGGCCCCCTGGCGCGCGGTCCAATAGTGATTGGCCACGACCGCGACGCCGTCGCCGATGTTCACGACTGTGCGCACGCCGGGCCGCTTGTCCACCCCGGCGGCATCGAACGAGGCCACTTTGCCGCCGATCACCGGGCAGGGCACCAGCGCGGCGTACAGCATACCGGGCTGCTTGACGTCGAGGCCATAGGTGGCCCGGCCGCGCGCCTTGCTGGCACCATCGAGACGCGGCAACGGTTTCCCGATGACCGTGAAAGCCGCAGGATCCTTGAGGGGTACGTCGGCGGGAACCGGCAACTTCGCGGCCGCAGTGGCAAGACTGCCGTAGGTGGCCCGGTGGGGCCCGTGGGTCACGACGCCGTTGTCGGCGCGGCAGTCGGCGGCGGGCACCCCCCAGCGCGCCGCTGCCGCATTGATCAGCATGATACGCGCCGTGGCGCCGGCCTTCCGGAGCGGCTCCCAGGCTTCCCGGATGCTGGTGCTGCCGCCCGTGATCTGGGCGCCGATCATGGTGTTCACGTAGACCGGATCGGCGGGCGCATGCACCACCGTCACTCTCCGGGGATCCACGCTCAACTCTTCGGCGACCAGCATGGCCAGCGATGTGTACACGTCCTGGCCCATTTCGTTCCGGTGGCACGTCAGCGTGACCGCACCGCTGGGGGAAAGGGTGACCCAGGCGTTGGCCTTGAAGACCGCCGGGGCAGCGGTCTGGGCCTCGCTCTCGAGGCTCACTCCGATCAGCATGCCACCACCGGCGATCGCGGTGACTTTGAGAAAGTCGCGGCGGGTGAAAGAAGACGCGGTCATGGGCGACCTCCCAGGGTCGCGGCGGCATCACGCACGGCCGCCTGGATGCGTCCATAGGTTCCGCAGCGGCAGAGGTTTCCCTCCATCGCGCTGACGATCTCGGCGTCGGTAGGACGGGGATTCTTCGCGAGCAGGGCTGTCGCCGCCATCACCTGGCCCGACTGGCAATAGCCGCACTGGGGCACTTGATGCTTGTCCCAGGCGGCCTGGACGGCTGCGCCCGCCGGTCCGGCCAGTCCTTCGATAGTGGTGATCTGCTTGCCGGCCACCGCGGAGAGCGGGGTCACGCAGGACCGCGTGGCCACGCCGTCCAGGTGAACGGTGCAGGCGCCACAGAGCGCGGCGCCGCAGCCGAACTTGGTGCCGGTCATCTTCAGGTGGTCGCGCAGCACCCAGAGCAGCGGGGTGTCCGGCGCGGCCACCACGCTGACCGGCTTGCCGTTGACGTGAATCGTCGCCATGGTGTTCTCCTACTTGAGCCGCTGCTTGAGGAACGCGATGGTCCTGGGCCAGGCGTCCTTGCTCGCGGCAAGATTGGCCTGCTCCTCGGCCTCGTCTCGCTGAGCCTTGGGGTCATCCTGGGCCCGCAGGAATCCGTGGACCGCGCCTTCGTAGTTCACACCCGTATAGGTCTTGCCGAATGCTTTCATGAGGGAATCAATCCGTGGCATCGCCGCCCCGATGCGGGCATCCTTGGAGCCATTGAGCAGCATCACCGGCACGTTGATCTTCGCGAGCGAATCGGCGTCGACCGTCGAGGGAACCGCAGGAGTCGTCGCGGTGGCCTGGCTTCCGCCACTGGTGTAGGGCATTCCGTAGAAGTCGACGCCGCCGGAGAAGCCCGCGACGCCACCGTGCACCGCGTGCATGAACGTCGTGCCCCCGCCCCAGCAGTACCCGATCACGGCGTACTTCTGAGTCGCGGCAGGCTGCGTCATGGCCCAGTTGGCCGCTGCGACGATGATCCGGTTCCGCTCGGCGCTGTTGACCCCGCCGATGAGGCGGCGCGCGGAATCACCGGTCAACTCGATCGAGGAGGGACCGCCCCGTACCCGGGAGAGGAAATCGGGCGCGATGGCGATGAAACCGTCGGCGGCGACCTGATCGGCAACGCCGCGCACCCAGGTCGAGAGGCCAAAGATCTCGTGCACCACGACCACCACGGGCGCCTTCTCACGGGTGGACGGGTAGACGACCCAGGCCATGAGGGAATCCGCCGAGCCGGCCTCCAGCGCGATTTTCACCCACTCGCCGTGCCGCGGGCTGGCGGCGAGACGGGCCGCTGCGGTCACGTTGCTGGCCGGGATTCCGGCATGCCCCTGGAGGGAAGCCTGCGACGAGGGAGATCCCGCCACCGGCGCCTCGCGGTCGGCGAGGCTCATGTGGGCGGTGTGTTCATCGGGGATCGGACCCTCGCGACTTCGCTGGATGGTGTACACGGCGGCGAGCAGGCCGAAAAGGGCAAGGGGGCGCAGCATGACGGGTTCTCCGGGGGTGGACGAGGTACGCGATCGCCTCAATTTTCCGCCTTACGAGACGATGCGCAAGGACTTTGAGGAACTCTCGCGCCTACCCGGTGAGCACCGCCAGGGTGAACGGAGGTGAGACATCTACTGAACCGTCACCTAACGTCGCCTCAACCCTCATTTGGTAGACTGCGGGTGGGTAATTGGCTGGGACCTCCACCACGTAATCGCACGTCAAAGACTGGAGCCCTTCGTTGCTGCCCAGATAAGTGATCTTGTTCGTCGTACACACGAAGCTACCGGGGTTAAGGGGCTCGAGAGTGAGGGGCCCGGCACTTCGCCGACAAACCGCAGATCCGCCTCGTTGAAAGTGATCCCCTCCACTGCGACAGTCACCGAGATCTCGAACGTCTGACCTCTGATGACTTCGGTCTCATTCGGGTTGACAGTGACCTGAAAGGTGAACGGCGCGACGAGGCAACCAGCAGTGGCCAGGATCAAGCTTGCAAGGCGTAGACGCGGCGAGTCGGAAGGACGCATTCGAGACCCCTGCTGTCGGAGGTCCAATTCTACGACCGACCCCCCGCCCTGTCGAGGTGGGCGGACTAAACCGAACAACGAGCACGGGCGTCCTTTCTCGGGAACCACTCGAGGGGGGAAGATCATGAAGCTGGTCCGGAAGTTCCTCGTCGCCGAGCTCATCTGGGGCGCAGGCATTCTCACGGTTATCGTCGTGGTGGACCTGGCGAGCAATGCATCCTCCTCCGGGGCGCAATTCGTGAGCTGGTTCGGGCGGGCACTGACGCTCGGGGCATTCCCCGCGGGCATTTCCGTGGCGGCGGATATCCGGGACGCTCCCAACCCATGGAGTCCGGCGTTCCAGGCCATCGGGGGAGCCCTGGTGGTAGCGATCCTCGTATTCGTGCTCGACGGATTGATCGTGCCCGCGAGCGGTCAGGCCCGGAGCCTCGTCGAGTTGGCCCGAACCATGGGAGCGGCAGCCGAAAGCTGGGAGACCCGCAACGATGCCGCATGGAGACTGCTGACGACGCTCTTTGCGCCGGTGCAGGTAATGCTCATGGGGGCGATCGGCGCCCAGGTCGGGCTGTGGGCCGGGTATGCCCTGCCCCGCTCGCTGCACCGGCCGCTGTTTTGGCTGGCCGGTATCGGCCTGGTGGTGACCAGCATGGCGATGTTCGATACGACCTACGAAACGATCGTCCTCCATACCGCGGCCGACGCGAGGTTCGCTGCCTTCTATACCCTGTTGATCCCTGCTTCGATTTGTGCCGGGCTCGGGCTGGCAACACTGGCCCTGATGCGGGGCGCGGACCTCACCAGGAAGCCGGCCTGAGTTGGAGCTCGACCTCGCGCGCCTGCACGCCGGAGACGAGGCGCTCTTCACCGAGCTGGTGGAGTTGCATTCGCCGCGGTTGGTGCCACTGCTTCGCCGCTACGCAGGAGCGGAGGAACAGGTGGACGATCTGCTCCAGGAGGTCTGGCTCCGGGCCTACGACAAGCGAAGACAGTTCGACGGGCGGGGCTCCTACATCGGGTGGCTGCTGAGCGTGGCGCGTACGGTTGGAATCGGGTCGGCGCGGAAACGCTCGGGCGATTCGCTGCTCGCCGACGCGCCCGAGCTGGGCGGGAGGTTCGATCCGGACGAGGGAATGTTGCGGGACACGCTGCGCGAGGCTGTTCTCGCGCTTCCCGACCGGCAGCGCGATGTGGTCATTCTGCGGTTGGTGGAGGGGTTCAGCACGGCGGAAACGGCCCAGCGGCTCGGATGCGCCGAAGGAACCGTGAAGGCGACCCTCCACCACGCGACGAGAAAGCTCAGGGAATTGCTCAAGGAGATGGTACGATGACAGGATGCCTCGATACCGACGCGAAAGTGGCGATCGGCAATGCGCTGGATTGGGATGTTCAGGAGGGCTTGCGACATCTGGAGCACTGCGAGGACTGCCAGACCGAGCTCGAGGTGTTGCGACTGGCCAGAATGGGGTTGTTGGAGTCCGCGCCGGTAGATGCAGCGGTGGTGCGGAGGGTTGCGGGCGCGGTACGCGGCGCTGCCGGAGCAGAGCGGCAACACGCACTGTTCCGGGAGCGGTGGATGCGGGCGGGAGAGGCGGTGGTGGCCGGCCTCACCGCGGTCATCATCGCGATCTCGAGCAACGCGCCGGTCGACAGCGTGGCAGCGCTTCTGGTCGCGTTCGGGTCAGGTGCTGGGCTCCTCCTGGCCGGGCGCGCATTGACCGAGAGCCCGACCGCACCCTCCTGAGGATCAGGGCGCAACGAACGCCCACCGTGCTTCCAGCCACACCGATACAATGACGTCTCGCCGCACGTTCGGAGCGATACTCCCCTCGTATCCTGAACCGCTGTATGAGGCTCCACGCGAGAACGAGCTGGTTGGGGTAGTGCTGACCAGGATCAACGGGCCAAGGCCCCCCCCCGCGGCCTTGGCAAGGGCTGCCGCCTCGGATCGTGCAGCGGCGAGTGCCTCGGAGAACGCGCCGTCGCGTGCCCTGGCGAGTGTATCGGATTCGAACTCGATCGAAGCGATACTCGTGGCACCGGCGCCGAGGACCCCGTCCAGCATCCGGCCGAGGCGATCGAGATCCCGAAGCCTGACCGCGAGCACCGTCCGAGCCGCGTAGTCTATGAGTTGACCTCCCCGCGGATAGTCATAGCGCGGGGCGACCCCGAAGCTGATCGTCTGAATGGACTCCGCGTGGAATCCCTGAGACTGGAGCGAGTCCCTGACCCTGGCCAGGGGCAGAGCCCCGGCGGCAGCTGCCCTGCCGGCCGTGGGCCCCCTGGTTTCGATCGCGATCGAGACGAGGGCCCGGTCGGGTGGCAGCCGAACGGTGCCGGTGCCGGTCGTGATGATCTGAGGTGATGCGTTCGGCGTTTGGACCAAGTTCGTGGCAGCAGAGACGAGAGCGATGGTGCAGACGGTAGTGACCAGCATGGAATCCTCCCTGTTGAGGAATGCCTCGAAGCTCGGAGACCATGATGTCAGGGAGATTACAACAGCGTGCCAATCCGCGATCACATGCGTGAGAAGTAGTAGTGGTTCTCCCCCTCGTCGTCACATTCCCGGAAGACCTCGAGCCCCGACGACACCAACAGCCTTCGGTACTCCTCGGCGCCGAGGGATCTCGACGGCGTTCCAGTGAGATTGTCCCGCCACTCGCACACCGGCTTCGGCGAGGTGAAAAGAAACTGTCCCGTGGGCTTGAGCGCGGCAGCGACCTTCCTGATCAGGAGGCGCTGGGATTCCGGCGGGAGCAGGAACATGAGTCCCCAGGCGACAGCACCGTCGAACTGGCGGGAGAAGAAGTCGGAAGCCTCGATGGTGTTGCACTCCGCGTGGCTCCCTGGAAACGCTGCCTGAAACGCGGCGATCATGCTGGGTGAGGCATCCACGCCCCAGCCGCTGAGTCCCTGATCTACGAGCGCCCGGGTTATGGGGATGCCGCACCCGCAGCCGAGGTCGAGCACCGAGCCGCCGCGGGGGAGGGTATACGCCCATTCCCGCACCTCGGCGGCGCCCACGGTGGAGCGGGAGCGTCCAGCGAGAAACTCGGCAGCCTTTTCCTCGTATCCGTGCGACTGGTCGTGGCCCCTCCTCATTTCACGGCGGCACCTCGTTCGGTAAGCAGGGCCCGCAGCACCGAGCGGTGACAGCGGGTTTCGTCCTCACAGTAACAACCGAGGGAAAAGCTGGAGGTGCGGGAAAGCACGGCGAGGGCATCGAGGATGCGCGCGGCGGGCGGCTTCGCCATCTCGGCGCGGAATCGCTTGACGAATCGTTGCCACTCGGCCCCAGTCTTCGCCGCGAGCGCAGCCCGGACGAGCGGCTCAGTCGGGGAAAGCTCGGGGAGCCAGACGTCGTAGTAGTCGAGCCGGGCGAAGTCCTTCTTCGGAACGCCGCGGGGCGGGCGGCGGACCGTGCCGAACCGGGGGCCTTCTCCGGGCGAGCGCGGGGCGCCAAGGCGGACGATGCGGATCATTGGCGAGAGGTTGAGGACCTGGTTCCCGGAAGATACCCCGCGCTTGACAGCCGCCAGGACTGCCGTATTTTCTACGAATGCTTTCGTACGAAATATGGTAGCATGACTCCTCCCCTGCCGACCGAACGCGAGCTCGCCATCCTGCGGGTGCTCTGGCAACGCGGGCCCAGCGCGGTCCGCGAGGTTCACGAGGCGCTCGACCGCTCGGTCGGCTACACCGGGATCCTCAAGCTCCTCCAGATCATGGCGGACAAGGGGATCGTCCGGCGTGACGAGTCCGGACGGGCCCATGTCTATCAAGCAGCAGAGCCTCGGGAGACAACCGAGGCCAGGCTTGTTCGGCGGCTGGCCGACGGGGCGTTCGGCGGCTCGACCGCGAGCCTGGTGATGCGGGCGCTGTCGGTGGAGCGCGCCTCGCCTGCGGAGCTCCGCCGGATCCGCAAGCTCCTCGACATGCCAGACGGTGAGAAGCCATAATGGCGACGCTCGAGTTGATGGGCGGGATCCTCCTCCACCTCGCCTGGCAGGGGTCGCTTGTGGGTGTCGCGGCCGCGATCGCGCTCCGGCTCGCGGGCCCAACGACTTCCCGCATCCGTTATCGCATCGCGCTCGCTGGGCTCGGGCTGATCGCAACAGCACCGGTGGCCACCGTGGCGCGGGGAGATGGTTTGCTCGCGGACTGGCAGCTCGCCAGCCCGGTGGCAGACTGGGTAGCTCCGGTCCTTTCCCCACCGCCCGGCGAGGTGTTGCCGCAACCTGCTGCTCCGCGGGGCGCCCTTCCCAACACCGGCGATGTCCTCTCGCAACCAGCCCGTGACCGGGTTCCTGGTAACCCGCTCGCGTTGTTCGGCATGCTGTGGGTCGCCGGGGCAGTCGCGTTCCTCGCTCGGCTCGCGGGCGGGATCATTCAGGTCCATCGGATCCGCGCAGCGGCCCGTGCGGCTCCTCAGGCGGAACACGCGGTGGCGAACGAGCTCTGGCGCATCATGGGCGGGCGCGCTCCCATCTCCGTGCTGCTTTCCGACCGCGTGGACATTCCTTTTGCGGCGGGCATTCGGAGGCCGGCCGTGCTTCTTCCTGAGGGAATCGCTGCCACGCTTTCTCCGGAAAGGATCCGCGCCGTCCTCGCGCACGAGCTGGCTCATGTGCGGCGGCACGATTACGCGGTGAACCTCGTCCAGCGGATGATCGAGGCAATCTTCCTGTTTCACCCGGTGGTCCACTGGCTGTCGAGAGTCGCTCGGGACGAACGAGAGCACTGCTGCGATCTGCTGGCCGCAAGTATGGTAGGGGATCGCCGGGCAGTGGCCGGCGCGTTGCTCGCACTCGAGGAGACGCGGAGTGCGCACTCACCTCATTGGCTCTTGCCCGCGGCAGACGGCGGCTCTCTTCTCCGGCGCATCGAGCGGCTCGTGTCCCAGGTGCCCTCGCCGCGGCGGGGGTGGGCGATCGCCAGCGCAGCTGTGCTCGTCGCGACCGGTGCCACGATGGTGGTCGCGACACCGGCGCAACCGGGCGTCGTGGCGCCGGCTGGAAACACTGCGGGAGCGGAAAGCGCGGGGTCGGTAGTGTGGGAAGGAGAGCTCCGTGCTGGACAACGGCTCCGAGTACGCACCCTGGCGGGCTCCATCAAAGTAGTCCGGGGCACCGGATCCGGAGGACGCGTTCGTGCGATCGTCGCCGGTGCGCCGGCCCCCGATCTCACGTTTCAGGCAACCCGTACAACCGGTGGCGTAACCGTCTGCGCGGTCCGTGCCAGGTACAACCGGTGCGAGGCGGAGGGGTCCACGTGGTTCGGCCCGCCCGACGAAATGCGCCGCACCCGGATCGATCTCTGGGTCGAGCTGCCGGCGCGAGTCGGGGTAACCGCGGCCACATTCGACGGCGACCTGGTGCTCGACGACGTCGATGCGGACGCGGAAGCGCGCACCGGTTCCGGCACGATCAGCGCGCGGATTGTGGAGTCGGCAGGGACGCGACCCTCCCGTACCCTCGACTTCCACACCGGTGACGGCACCGTGCAGGTCCAGCTCCCTGCCAGGTTCGGCGGCGAGCTCGAGGCTCGGCTTTCCAACGGCATGGTCCGGCACGTGCTGAACGGCAATGAAAGAGTGGTGTTCGCTGGGGGGCTGGTCGGCTCTTCAAACGGGTTCGGCGTCCGCACGTCCAGCGGCCCGACCCCGTTCGGAGTGCTGGGCGAGCCAAGACATCCCGCGAAAGAAGGCCGCACCTCGCTCGGCCCCGGGGGGCACCTGCTTCGGGTCTCCTCCGGGCGCGGCGACCTCGTGCTCAGCCTAGGGAATTGACCGATGGGTGCGACGGGCGTGGTCCTGCTCGGGGTCTGCCTTGCCCTGCCGATTTCAGCTTTGGCCCAGGCTCAACAATCCCCGCGCGCCAGGTGGGCTCCGTTTTTCGGCACCTGGATCGGCGTCGCGGAGCACCGGCCCGATGCGGGTCCGCTGGTGACGGTGCGAGTGCGAGTCGAACCAGCGGGAGATTCGGCGCGGGCGATGTTGACGCTCCCGGAATCGCGCCAGATTGACCTCGCGATTCCGAGTCCCTACAGCGACAGCACGAACATCGCCGTTCGAGGCGACACCCTCAGACTGGAATTCACGCCGGACATCGGTTTGGGATTCATCGGGCGCCTGGGGATTCCGCGCGCCGACGAGCGGATCACGCTGACGGTGGTGCGTCGGGGTGAGACGCTGGCCGGCACGCTCGGGATCACCACGTACAGGTCGCCCGTCGTGCTACGCCAGGGGCCGAGCGCAACCGACCCACGTGAGCCGTCGGTGGCGTTCTACAGCACGCAGGACAGTCTGCGACTTGCGGGCAAGCTCGTGCTGCCTGCGGGGCGGGGACCGTTTCCAGCGGTGATCTGGGTGACGGGATCCGATGCCGATACCAGAGAAGTCTGGCAATACGACGCGCGGGCGCTCGCGGAGAGGGGCGTTGCATCGTTGCTCTACGACAAGCGCGGGGCCGGCGAATCGGTGGGGGCAAGTCACGACCTCGCCTCGTGGGACGACCTGGCCGGCGATGTAGAGGGGGCACTCCGATATCTCCGATCGCGTCCTGATCTCATCGATCCCGCGCGGCTTGGGCTCGTGGCCCAAAGTCAGGGGACCTGGATCATCGCGAAGGTGGCGGCGCGCGACCCGGGTGTGCGATTCATGGTGAACATCTCCGGAAGCGGCATCAGCGCGGCCGAACAGGAAACCTATCGGACCGGAGCGCTGATGCGCGCCGATGGATTCCCGGCGAGTGAGATCGGGCGAGCCCAGGCATTTCAGCGGCAGAAGTTCGCGGTGGCCCGCACCGGACTTGGGTGGGCCCCGTTGGACTCAACGATGCAGCGGTTTCGGGCCGACTCGGTGCGCTGGTTTCCTGGTTATGGCACTGGCGCCGCCTCTCGCACCTTGGCCGGTCTCAGACTCTATGGGGTCTTGCAGTTCAACTACGACCCGCGCCGGGACTTGGAGCGGATTCGAGCTCCGGTGCTGGTGCTCATGGGACAGCTGGATCTGGTCTTTCCGCCGGAGATCGTGGTGGAACGGATGCGCGAGTCGCTCGGGCGCGGGGGGAACTCTGATGTGACGACGCGCATCGTGCCGAATGCGGGGCATGCCCTTACGACGGTGCAACTATTTGAGGGACGACCTTTTCGTCGGGCGGTGAACAGCGAGTTCCTCGGCACGCTAACCGCATGGGTGGCAGAACGGGCTGGCGTCGCTCCCCGTTAACGTCCTCTTTGAGTAAAGGATTCTGGCTAGGTCAGTCCTTCACGAACGGTTTGCGAGGTCCCGTCAGGCTCGACCCCTGACCCGGTTTCCA
>Ga0187893_10010497_pt1 | contig 13771 bp, 11 predicted proteins | sample MA1701074metaG_FD_139574 | JGI IMG/M metagenome (GOLD analysis project Ga0187893, IMG submission 139574) | White microbial mat communities from a basaltic lava cave in the Kipuka Kanohina Cave System on the Island of Hawaii, USA - MA170107-4 metaG ...
GAACCGCATGGCAAAGCCAATACGAGCTATGCTCCGTTAACGAAAATGATTTTGTGACAGCGGTGGGCAACGGTAATAGCATCGCGCCGCCCAAATCATTTTCTAAGTCCGACAGGCTGCTAGCTTGAGGTAGCTCCGCTGACGAGTGTCCATCGTCGAGAGGCGAAGCGTCCTTCTGGTTTCAGAAACGACTTGTTCAGCTGGAGTGGGATTGTGAGGCTCAACCATCCAGCTCCGCTTGATCTCCCCAAAGACTGTCTGACGTGTGTGGACGAGGAAAACGCCGACGCCGAGGGCCAAGACTGCCACCGCAGTGGCGACGAGAACTTTTTGCGTGGTAGCCATAGCGATAGCTTTCGTGGCCGTCCCGGTCGTGGTCGTGGTGAGAGTTGTTCCGGCGTGAGCGGCCGCGGTCGAAATCGTCACGGCCAATCCAATGGGCGCGGCGTGAACCGAGTTCGCTGAAAGCGCCGTCGTCAGAGCCGCCGCGGAACAAACGATCCCGCGCCTGGTGAAGAAGATGCGCAGTTTTTCCACCGCGCGATTCACACGCATCTTGGTCGCATCTTCACTTGTTCCCAAGGCGGCCCCGATTTCTTTCATGCTTTTGCCATCAAAGAAACGCAGCGCGACCGCATCGTGGTCAGCTTCGCTCAATCCAGCCATCGCCGCGTCCAGGAGGGGCGCGATTTGCGGCCAGACCTCCGATTCGTTTTCGTTCAACAGATTGTGCATGTGCGCCTCCTGTTCGCGCCGGGTCCGGCGGATTTCGCTGCGAACGAAGGTCACCGCTGACAGCCGCGCCGTTCGACACAACCAACCGGAGAGGATGACTCGTTTGCCCAACTGCCGGGATTTCCTTGCGAGAGTGACGAAGACCGCCTGCGTGATTTCCTCGGCTTGATGCGCATTGCGCGTGTGGCGCAGCGCGATGGAATAGACCTTATTGACGTGGCGTGCGACGAGCGTGGCAAAAGCTTCCTCAGAGCCGTGCTCGACGTATTGCTTCAACAAAACGCTGTCGTCCAGTTCCAACATCTGCAAGTGAATGCCGCTGACCACGGAAAGGTAACAGATTGCGTGGGAGAAAATCAGCTCGGGAAATGCATCGATTTCGCTGGCGCGGTCGAGCTTTCAGTCTGCGGTTTGCCCCAACGGGGCAATGGCCTTCAGCCCAGGGTTGACGCGCCGCGACTACCCTGGGTCGGAGGTTCAAATATCCCCAACCCCAACGGGGTTGCATCCGTTCGTGTTAGTCGGTCGGTGACACAACCCCTTCAGGGTTGGTGATTCAATTGCCCGATGTACCCAGCGTAGGCGCTTCGCTCCAACGCTGGGCTGAGAGACGGAACTCCGTTGGAGTTCAAGCGAGGTGCAGCCAACGGCGAGGTGCGAGAGGATGTCCTGGCGCCTCCCACCCCGGCGAAGCCGTGAGACTGGGAAAGAAGCGGAATGAAGATTTCCAATAGGGCAGAGCGAGCAGCGTCCCACTCTACTTGTCTACCCTTGATTCGCCCGTGCTGAAGTGCTACCAAAAGATCGAATACCCTCAATCCAGGACGTTATGAAAACTCGATTCTTCCTTCTTCTTGTCTGCGCTCTGCTTGGTTCGCGTGTGGTTATCGCCCAGAGCACAGCTTTCACTTATCAAGGCCGACTCAATCACGGCGACAGCGTCGCGAACGGCCATTATGAAATCTCCTTCAGCCTTCACGACGCCGCGATTAATGGCGCACCCGTCGGTACGCCCATCACCGTTGCGCCCGTCGCGGTGAGCAATGGCCTGTTTACCGTCTCGCTCGACTTCGGCGCCAGCGCGTTCATTGGCGCCGACCGTTGGCTGGAGATTGCCGTGACCGTATTCGGCAGCGATCAACCGGTGGTCACGCTCATGCCGCGACAGCCGATCACCCCGACACCCTACGCGCTGCACGCGGCAAACGCTGCAGGATTGATGAGTTTGAACAATCCGCTGGACATAAAAATTGGTGGTGAGCGCCTGCTGCGTCTGGAAGCGACGGGCAGCGGGCCGAACGTCATCGGCGGCGCCTCCGTCAACGGTGTGGTGCCAGGCGTCGTCGGCGCGACGATTGGGGGTGGTGGATCGAGTTCACCGGGTTTTGAGGCGACCAATCGTGTCGAGGCAAATTACGGCACGGTCAGCGGGGGTATCGCCAACACCATTCAAAGCGGATCGCGTGACAGCACGATTGGGGGCGGCGGCGGCAACAGGATTCACCTGGATTCCGGCTGGAGCACCATTGGGGGCGGCGGAGCGAACATGATTGAACGCAACGCCCGCTACAGCGCCATCGGTGGTGGCGAATTGAACCGGGCGGGAGGCTATGCCAGCGCCATTGCCGGCGGATCGCTGAACACCGTTCAGACGAATGCCGGGTGGTCCTCGATTGGCGGTGGCCTGCGGAACCTGATTGGGGCGGACGCCATGTTCGGCGCGATCGGCGGCGGCAACGGGAACACCAACAGCCGTGAATACGGGACGATTGGCGGCGGTGAATTGAATTCCGGCAGCAGCGCCTATGGAACAATCGGTGGCGGGCGGCTCAATCGAGCATCAGGAGGGTGGTTCGTCACCGTGGCGGGCGGCTACCAGAACAGCGCCAGCGGAGAAACCGCGACGGTGGGCGGGGGCTTCGTCAACAGCGCTGGCCATGAATCTTCGACCATCGCTGGCGGTGCCAACAACACCACCAGCGGTGATTACGCCACCATCGGCGGCGGTTCAGGTAACAACAGCAGCGGCGATGTGGCGACAGTGGGCGGAGGCATGGCCAACCACGCCCGGGGCCAAATCGCGACCATCGCGGGCGGCGAACAGAACAGCGTCATTGGCTGGTGGGGCGCGATTGCTGGCGGAAGCGAGAACAGCATTGGGGAAAGCTCGCACGCGTCGGCCATTGGCGGCGGACTTCGCAATCGAATCGAGGCCGATAGCTTCCATTCCACGATCAGCGGCGGCGCCTCGAACTTCATGGCAAACAAGGTCGAGCGCTCTACCATCGGCGGAGGGGCGGGCAACACCATCGGATATTTTGCCAACGCTACGACGATTGCCGGAGGTATGAACAACGTCATCGACGGCGTTACGGGCGGATCGACCATCAGCGGCGGCTGGTTCAACCATATCAACGAAGAGTCCAGCCTTGTGACCATCGCGGGCGGCGGGAACAATATGGTTGGCGATAACGCAGGCAGTTCGGTCATCAGCGGCGGCGAGCACAATGAAGTCCATGGCAGCTATGCCGTGATTGGCGGCGGAGAGGCAAACGCCGCCAGCGGGCCCTACGCCGTCGTTGCGGGCGGGATCGGCAACTGGGCAGCAACGTACGCCTCGGTCGCCGGGGGCGGCCTGAGCAATCAGGTCATGGCAGCATTCGCGGTCATTGCCGGCGGCCAGGGCAATCAGATCACGCAAAATGACATTACGATGGGTGTCCCACCTGCCGAGCACTCGGTCATTGGCGGTGGACGAGACAATGTCGTCCAAGGGAACGGTTCGGTCATCGCGGGCGGCCATTCTAATTTCATCGAGATCGGTGACGACGAGAGCGCGGGCAATTGCGTCATCGGCGGCGGTGCCAGCAACCAGACCATCGGTGACATCATTACGATTGCGGGGGGCGCCGATAATGCCGCTTCCAGCACTGGCGCAACCATCGGCGGAGGCGCCAGCAACCTGGCCGATGGTTGGTATTCGATCATCAGTGGAGGCCGCTTCAACCGGGCGTCTCACGATTACACAATCGTGCCGGGAGGATTTCGTAATCAAGCCCTTGCTGGACACTCCTTTGCCGCTGGCCGGATGGCTCGTGCCCTGCATCTCGGCGCGTTTGTCTGGTCTGATGCGTCCGGGTATGATCCGTCGCAGCTTTACACGTTCGATTCTGAAAACACGAACGAGTTTGCGGTGCGCGCAACGGGCGGTGTGCGCTTCGTTACCGCCATCGATGCTACTGGTTCGAACATCGCTGGCGTCACGCTTGCGCCCGGCAGCGGCACGTGGTCGTCGCTCAGCGACCGCAACGCAAAAGAGAACTTCTCCCCGGCCAATACGCGCGAAATTCTGGAAAAGGTCGCCGCGCTGCCGATGACCTCGTGGAATTACAAAACGCAGGGCAAAGATATCCGGCACCTCGGCCCAATGGCGCAGGATTTCCATACCGCCTTTGGCCTGGGCGAGAGCGACCGCAGCATCACCACGGTCGATGCCGACGGCGTGGCACTGGCCGCCATCCAGGGCCTGAACGCGAAACTCGAAGAGGAACTCAAAGCCAAAAACGCGCGCATCAGCGAATTGGAACGCCGTTTGGAGGGAATCGAGAGGCTGCTGGCGACCGCTTCGATCAGGTAATCTGTCTGCACGACCTGCAGTTATGTACAACGGTGAACCGCAGTCGGGGCGCGGGCTTCAGCGCCGCCCGTCCGCCGATAAGCGGATGAATAACGCAGTGCATACCAAGATCGCCAAGACTGCCCCACCCGGAACAACGGCGCAGAATGATTTGCACAGGTTCAGTGACTTCAATAACGTCACTGAACCATGAAACCGACTCTGCTCCCCTTCTTTGTTTTACTGTTCGCGTGCGTCGCGCTCCAGGCGGCGGATGATCCTCGACTTGCTGCCGTGCGCGCCGCGGATGACCAGCGTGCCGCGGCCACTTTGGCTGCCGATGGCGCGAAACTCGCGGCCATTTTCTCCGATGAACTCCGCTACGCACATTCCTCCGGGTTAGTGGACACCAAGACTTCGTACCTCCAAAGCATCGTTAGTGGTCGCACCAAATATCACGTCATTCACTTTGAAGAGCGCAACTTCACCTTTCCTGCTTCCGGCATAGCGCTGGAGAGCGGGCGCGCCCGTATGAAATCCACCAGTCCGGCTGGCGAGTCCGACAGCCTCTACAGCTTTCTGGCGGTGTGGCGCGAAGAAAAGGGGCAATGGCGTTTTCTTGCCTGGCAATCCTGCAAACTTCCGCCTCCCCCAACCGCCGAAAAGGCGAAGTAGTTCCAAAAGACGCGGCGAGCCGGTGCAGAGGCGGACAGTGGTCACGCCATCGTTCGTTTCCCGTTTCTGCGATTCTGCGGGACTGACCCTGGGACGGAATAAACCAGATTGATGTGCCGCGTGACCAGCGCAGCGAAGGCTTGGTCGGAACGGTTTTCCGCATACTGCCGCAACAGCACGCTGTCGTCCGTTGGTTGCATTCCACGGCAAGTGTGCGCACGCGGGCTAAAACCGACAATTTATTTGCGCCTGTTGACCGCGCGCAAAAAAGGCGGACCGAGAACATGTCCTTTGGCATCCCCAAGTCCAACAGACGACTATTCCGACGGCCTGTCGACTGCGTAGCCGAAGCTGTCGTCCCGACAGATAACGAAAGGCATGTCGAAGTCGGGGTCAGCGAGGTTGCTGCCGTCGCGGATGGGTTCGCCTTCGGGAGTAAACGTACCTTTGTCCACCATGGCCCAGATACGCGCGAACTCGGCATTACGGGGAGAGTTCCGCTTGGAAGCCTGGATCCAGCCAGGCTTGGTCATTTGGTAGCCGTCGAGAAAGGAATCCGCAGGCGGCGCGAGGTACGGGGCCAGTTGGGAAAGTTCGGTGGGAAGCTGCTGGTTGTTGGCCTGGGCAAATTCTTTGAGGGCTTTGCGGACGACATGTGCAAACCGGCCCTTGGCGGCGATGCGCAAGTTGCTCATGGATTGGCGGTAGGCATCGTCGGTGTCGAGTTCGCGCTCGGCAGCTTGATTCAACCAGTCTTGTTCGGTGAGGAGTTGGATTTCTGGCGTATTTTTCCCCTGAAATTGCTCGAACCGTTCCTTCAAGAGTTTGGCGCGTTTAACCCAGGCGAGAGCGGTCGTCGTAGTGGGATCATTCGCTTCCTGAATTGCAGGTTGGGCCGGTGACCGCGATTGGTTACGCAACGCGGCAAGTTCGGCGCGTAAGCGGAGCAATTCGGCGGGTTGGCGGCTCAGTCCCTCGTTTTCTGCGCGAAGGGCGGCGACGCGGTTCGCGGCTTCGTCACGTTCCTGGATGAGTTGGTCCATTTGTTCCGTGAGCGCAGCGTGTTGTTTTCGGAACGCCTCGGTTTGGGCGCGGGCAGTGGAAGCCTGGTGGGCTTCGTAGATTCCAGTGCCTGTCGCGGCTGTAAGGGCGAGAGCGACGAGAGCTTTTTGTGTTGTGGTCATAACGATGATTTTTGTGGCCGTGGCGGCCGCGCCAGTCAAAGCGGTTGTGCCAGCAAGAGCGGCAACAGTTGAAATCGTGACGGCCAATCCAACCGGCGCCGCTTGAACCGCATTGGCCGAGATGATGACGACGAGTCCGCTCGCACCAACGGTGACGCCGTGTCTGGTGAAAAATTCGCGCAGGCACTCGACGGCGCGGTTGACCCGCTTTCGCGCGGTGTCATCGGTCGTGCCGAGGCTTTCGCCGACTTCGCGCAGACTTTTGTTCTCGAAGAAGCGGAGCAGGATGGCGGTGCGATCGATGTCGTCGAGCGCGTGCATGGCGTCGTCGAGGAGAGGTTCGATTTGCGTCCAGTCGTCAGCGGTGGCGTTCATGGTATTCATCTCCAGGGCGATTTGTTCGCGGAGCCGTCGGCGGGCTTCCCCGCGGACCACGTTAATCGCCGTCCGCCGCGTGACCTCGTAAAGCCACGCAGTGAGAACGGTGTCGGGCTTCAGCCGGGCCGCGTTGCGGGCGAGGTCGGTGAAGACGGATTGGGCGACTTCCTCGGCGAGCTGGGGCGAGCGGACCTGCCGCAACGCAGCACAATAGACCAACGCCAGATGTCGCTGAACGAGTGCAGTGAAGGCATCCTGCGATTGATCGCGGATGAACTCTCTGAGCAGAGCCAGATCGTTCGTCGATGTCATGGTCATCAGTGTATCCCCGCCGATCGTTGGGATCGGAAAAGATTTTTTGGGAAAGATTTCGTGCGGGCAACAATATCGGCATTGTGGTCCTCGAACGATTGCCGACCAGAGGTTTTTGAAGCTGTGGCCTCCATCTCTGGCCAGAGAAAATCACCGGGCAACATGGGCCTGGCAAATCGGATTCTGAAACCGAAAGAACACCTGGGCTGCTTGTGGCAATCGTGGGGGCGAATCAGCGAGTGGCCTCGCTGACCACGGCATGCTGCTCAACGCGAAGGAACCTTGAGTGTCAATGCTGCTGACCCCGGACTGACCCGTTTTAGCGGTTCTGCGGGACTGACACGTTTCCGTGAGGCCGGGAAAGAAGCGGAATGAAGATTTCCAACTAGGGCAGAGCGGCAGCTCTGCCGGATTGGTGGTAGGGCGGCGCTGCCGCGCTGCTTCGGTTTGCCTCAAAGGGGCAATGCCCTTCAGCCCAGGGTTGACGCGCAGCGCCGGTTTCCAGAAGCCGACCGCTCATTCATTGCGTCGAATCAGGTTGCCCCGCACAACTCCGCCGAGACATCCACCGATGTTCGCTCGGCGATCTCGGCGAGCTTCTTGTAGGTGAGCACATCAATTGCCTGTGGCTCAGACTTCTGAAGCCACATTCTCGCCAGGAATAGATGCTCCAGTCGAATACGCCCATCCTCGATTGTGATCATGAATCCGGGCAGTTTCTGCTCCAGGCGCTTTTTTAGCTTGGATACGCCCTTGATCAACGAACCAATGACTTCGCCAGTCCGCTGCGAATAATACACTGTCACCAGATCGTCGATCCGCTCTTCCCGGAAGGAGTCTGGTTTGGCGAGGAATTCGATGCAATCCCCGTCGGAATCGTAGTACGCCGTTGGCTTGAATTCATTTGCTGGCTTCGCCAGGAGCATCATGCGCTTGGCGAATTCGTCATTGCTCATGATTGTCATAATGCCCTTCGTTCGAATCGTTCTTTATGGTTCTCAGGTAATCGGTCATCGGATTCGTCAGCTTTCGCCCAGCGCCAATTGTAGGCGACCTTGTCCCGGTTCACAAACACCAAAAATACCTGGTTCGGATACGCTGGCTGCTCTTCGCCATTCTCGTCGTAGCTGCACGGCGGCTTGGAGCAGTAGCAATACCATCCGGGCGCGCGCTGATCCTCGTCCTCGTCCTTGCGAAGTCCCTCGAAAATGGCTGTGGGCTGCTGCAGGGTGTGGGGCACGAGCAGCCCGCATTCTTTGGCGTGTCCCAGACTTCGCTGCGCCACCGCATGCATTCTGCGGTGAGAGATGAGGACGTGCGTCTGCTTTCCGCTCTGCGGGTCAATCGCGCGAAGACTGACGCGTCCCGGTGTTTCGTGATCGCCTGGCACGTGTTTACGCTCACCTATTGCGGTTTGTCCCGTCAAGCGCCGGAGAATGCGCGCATCGGCTCTTGGACAACGGAACATTTTCGACCGCCTCCATCTCTGGCCAGCTAAATCACCGGCAACATGGGGCGGATGCCCAAACCGAAAGAACACCTGCGCTGGTTGTGGCAATCGTGGAGCGAATCAGCGAGTGGCCTCGGTGACCACGGCATGCTGCTCAACGCGAAGGAACCTTGAGTGTCAATGCTGCGGACTCGTTTCCGATTCCTTTATCCTCCCCGCGGCTCGTCACCGGATGATTGCGTCCACGTCATTTGCTCCGCCTGCTCTTTCGATAGTCGCAACTGTTTGCTCCGGAAGCGCGTAAAGAAGCCAATCGATTTCTCCAGCTTCGCACCCTTCATGCTGGCGTAACCAAATCGGCAATCCACGAATTGGGTGCCACGCAGATCGGCTCCATCCAGAATCGCATTGTAGAACGCGCAATCCTTGAACACGGACTTTCTCAGATCGCAGCCCCGCAGATCGGCCTTGGTGAAATTGCAATTCTTCCAGTCACACCACGTCATCGAGCTTTCGGAGAGATCGGCGTACTCAAAACGGCAATCGACCATTTCGGATCGAAGGAACAGCGTCCATGGAATCGTCAGATCCCGAAAATCTTCCGCCTCCACACGCGTGCGAAAGAAGGCTGCCCCTGTGCCCTCATCTTCCACAGCCGGCATTCGTTTCGGAATCTTTGCGGCAGAAGCCGGCATGTCCCATCCGCGCGCCCGCAGCGTTTCCAGACTGCGCGCCATGCTGAACCGCGCCACACCTGTTTCCGTGTAGTCTTCCAGCAGCGGCAGGAAATGCCTGCAAACCCCGCGCACCGCTTCCTCGCGTTTGGTCTCGGGCGCCTCGTCATATTCCATCAGATCGAGGTCCGCTTCGAGCGAAGCCCAACATTGCAGCACACTCGGGTGTCCGAGTTCCATCGTGATCCGCCAGAACAGGTTGAAAGCGATCAGCGGCGGTTTGGAACGCGCCAGAATCTCTCGCGCGACATCGCCACAGTAATGAATCAGGCACTCCCGACGGTCCGGACGTGGAATTCCCAGATCGGCCAGTGCCTTGATGAAGTAAACTTCCGTTTCTTCACGGTCATTCCCGCTCAGGCCAGCGAGTATGCGCAAAGGGGGCGAATCCAGACCCGCGACAATCTGGGCCGTGGCCCAATCCACCAACCTCCTTGGTTCCGATGCGTCCATCCACCAACTCGCCAACAATGCCCGCATCGCTGGTGGTAAGGCGGCGGCAGACTTTCGCGACGCTTCTGCATTCATGCGTTAGCGTCGGAGCAGCGGAAATCCGTAGAGATGCGCCCGCTGACTGGGGCAAGCAACACCGGATACGGCTGTGCAGCAACGACGCGGTGAAGGCGTGGGACGATGGTCACAAATGAAAAAGTATTTGCGATGCCGTCGTCAGACCAGGTGCTTCGTCTTGATTCCGCCCCACTTGGCATTGAGGTATTCGGCCACAAGGCGGCGGTGGCAATGATGAGGCAGATGCTCACTGCAAAGCAGACATCCATCCTGAAGCAATTCCGGCTTAATCTTCTTTTCGATTTCGCGCTGCGCCATTAAATCCACAAACTGGTGCTCGTAAACACTCCAGTCTCCTTTGTTCTTCTTATACGCGTCGAGCATGTCTTGCGTCGGAGCGAGGTCCGGCACATGCACGTAGTCGATGCCCCCAATCTCCTTGAGGAAGTAGGAGAGATCCTCCTTCTTGGAGAACCCGGCCAGTTGTGAATTGTTGTTCAATCGGACATCCACGACTCGCTTCACGCCTGCTTCCTTGAGTGCGCTGAAGAATTCACGAGCTGTTTTTTGCGTAAAGCCGATGGTGAACAGTTTAATCTCCATACTTCGGTGGTTCCTCTCGCATTGCCAATGCGTTTTCTTGGTAAGCAATTCTCTCACTTTGGAGGCGATAGGCTTCTGCGATGAGTTCTCGAGGCGATAAGAACAGTTCGAATTGAGAACGATCAAATAGATGGGTAAGACGATTCTCGGCTTCTTCCTGACTCTCTAAAGCGCCATCATCTAGAATGTGCTGTACCGTAAATCCACGTTCGCATAACCGCGGTGACACGAGAATGCATCGGTGGCAATCCAGCGGGTCCTTCTCTGCACACATCATCGCGACGCGCATCTTCGCCGCGCCTTGGCAGATTCGATCAAGCCCCCGTTGAAAGGCTGGAGTCTTGGCAATCAGCGAATAATCAGCCCGTCCATCCACGTAACATTCCGGCTCTGATCTGCGTGCGCCCAACTCCTCTCCGAGGAAAACGTAGGCGATGCCTTGCTCGCGCAACGCGCGCTGGAGTGGTTCGCGGTTGAACTGGGGATTGAATTGGCTGTAAGGCGACGAGCGCACGTCCGCCACAGCATGAATGCCGTGTTGCTTCAGCAGCGCCACAAACTTGGCGAACTCAAGGTTCGAGTGACCGATGGTGAAAACGGGCTGATGGATCTCGACACTCATGGGGCAACCTCCAGGACAGTGGCGATGACTTTGTAATGAAGCTCGTTAAATGGCGGAGTCAAACTCACGCAAAGCAAAATCTGGCGCGGATCTTTTGGCGCAATGTATCCCTCTGCCGTTCGCGGGTAATCAGGAAAATACTTTTGCCCGATCAGCGGATCCGTCAGGGCAAAATCGTAGTGACGCCCCTTGTAGTTGAACAGGCCGCGCTGCTGTTTCTTGGCGTAGCCGTCCCAAACTCTGGAACGAATGTGAAAGTGGAACGCTTCGGGACGAATCAGGTAGAGCGACTGGAGATTTGGCAAACGCTGGAGGAACGCTCCGCCCGCCCGATCGCTTTTCTGAGCCGGATCGAGCCACAAGCTCTCTGGTTCTTCGACCAGCGGCAGCAATGCTTGTCCATCCGTTACGGAATCTTTTGTCCAGACCTCGCCCTTGTGAAGCAACCAGTTCTCCGGCTGAAGCGGATTGTTCTCTGGAGCGTCAAGCGCTACGCGGACAACATCCAGCGGTTTCGGATCCACTGCACCGGTCAGACATCGCTCGCCAGAGTTCAACGCGCCTTCATCATGGGCGGAAACCGGCCTGATCCAGCCGCCCCATCCACTCTTGCCGCCACCTTCGTCTACCAATTCCCTGCCCGCGACGCAGCGCATCGGGTGATGCTTGGTCGAATTCGCCAGGACGAGTATGCGTTTGCTGATCATGGATCGCTCAGTGCGCGTGTGATTGCGCGAAGACTATCGCTTTGGCCATCGTTCGCAATTGTCGGTTATCGCAAGCACAACGATAGCAGCAAAAGCGTTATGTTTTGCATTGGGTATCATCCGTGATTCCTGCCAGCCATCATTTCCTCAAAAGCTGTCCAACTTCCGAAAAGAATTTCGTAGATCTCACTGTTTACCAAGTAGTGCCTATCGATGTCCCTTTTCGTGGGCGTGCGCCCAAGCCTTCGACCAAGACTTTCGTATTGGTAGAGCAAAATGCGGCCAATGTTGTGGCGAGTTGCAAAAGCAGGATCGAGCGTTTGGTTTGCGAACACTTCAATCACCCGATCATCGAAGTGAACTTCGCAGCCACGTGGCAGATTAAGCACGTATTTCCGCGTCCATGCGCCGCCCATTTCACCAGGTTCGCCGTCCTCTGCGAAAGGCAAAAGCCCTTGATATTCTACAACCTTGTGGGCGTTCTTAAAATTTCCGATGAAGTCGATGACTATGCAGTGAGACTTGCCTACACATTTTCGCAGTCCACGCCCCAATTGCTGATAAAAAATTCGCTTCGACTCAGTTGGCCTGAGAAAAAGCAGGCATTCAGCGAACGGGAGATCAGCTCCTTCGTTCATCACATCGATCACGCACAGAACAGAGATTGTTCCGGCCTTGAAATCTTCCAGCGTTCGCTGCCTTACCGGAGTTTTCATTTCCGATGTGTAAACTGCTGCTGCGACACCTTCAGTTTCGAAACTTGCAGCGACTCTTTTGGCGTGCTTTATCGAGCAACAAAATGCCACAGTTGGTTTGCCTTCCGCTTTTTCACGCCATTTCCGAATAATCGCTTGGTCTCGCTGAGGAATGATCAAGGCTCGTTCGAGATCGCGCACGCTGTAGGAGAGTCCATTATGGTTGATTTCGGAGTAATTGATATCATCGAAGCATCCAAAATAGTGATAGGGACAGAGGACGCCGGTTTCGATTCCAAATCTCAACTCGTAGTTTACGACGACAATGTCGTTACAGAGTTCAAGAATGTTTTGTCGGTCGCCGCGAAACGGGGTTGCGGTAAGGCCCAAGAGGAAAGCGGGACGTAGTTGTTCGATGAGACGACGATAAGATTGAGCCGGGGCATGGTGAAACTCATCAATCACGACGTAATCAAATTGCCCGGCTGAGAGCTTCTCCAAATTCTCCGCGAGGAGTTTGATGGTCGCTATGTTGACTCGATTTAACCGGCGCAAGGAAGAAGCTCGCTCCAAACGAGTGACGTTTGCCGCACCAAACTTCGCTTCAAACTCCGACTGAGCCACGTCCAAAATTTCATGAGTCTCAGCAACAAAGAGGACGCGATCCGGATTAAGTTTTTTTGCGTCCTCAGCGGCGATACGAGTCTTGCCGCTGCCTGGAGGCAGCACGACCAAGCCAGTCTTTTGCCCTAAGGCACGTGCCGACGAGAGTCCACTGAGCGCTTCCTGCTGAAGCAGATTGAGAATTCGTTTGTTCGGCGAATACCCGCATTTGCATCGACCCAAGGAAATTCGGCTCGCGTCACGTGGGCAAAGAAATCCGTGTGCAACAAAGAGCCGCGCCAAATCTTCGGCATTGAAAATCGAATATGAGCAACCGATCTCTTCGCATGTGGCGACAAATTGCTCCTTTGCACCGTCAAGAATGATCCCCGGGGCAGCGAACACTGCGAACTTCAAGCCGTTGATCTTCTTTAGCCTGTAAATCTGATGCGACACATCGGAGGGCCGGACAGTGGGAAAGGCTTTTCCCTTCAAAATGAAGGCGGCCATTCCGTGTGTCTTTCCCACTACGACCTGATGAGTGAAAATATCCACGATTTCGGCTGGACCGTGTGGCGTTCCTGCCGTGTCACTCAGGATTGAACGCAAGAAAGGTTCGAGTTCCTCCCGTTCGTCCAAGCGCTTTACTGCGGTTACTAGATCCGGCGATAATTCCGCAGCGGGAAAATCTTTGACCGCTTTGAAGTTCTCGAAAGCCTCGATTGGGATGAGCAGATTCATCTGTCTTTGCTTCCGACAGCTTGTCAGGAAGGAGAATCTTTCAAATGTTTTTCGGCACTATCTCCAACCATTTCCCTCCTCGCCTTAGCGGTGGACCCCATTGTTTAGACCACTCGACGCAGAATTTAAGCTTCTGTTTTTCGAGGCTGCTCGGGTTTGTTGTTGCGTGTTCGTTGCTCTGCGTCTGAATCCATTTTGGAAAGAGA
>Ga0187893_10010498_pt1 | contig 13770 bp, 11 predicted proteins | sample MA1701074metaG_FD_139574 | JGI IMG/M metagenome (GOLD analysis project Ga0187893, IMG submission 139574) | White microbial mat communities from a basaltic lava cave in the Kipuka Kanohina Cave System on the Island of Hawaii, USA - MA170107-4 metaG ...
AAAGCGCCGCCAGGGAATGTTTACTCGCCTTTGGATTTCTTTGGGGTCGGAATCCTCTTTGCTGTGGATGACAGGCGAGACATCCGCGGATTTCAAGAAACGAGATTGTAGCACCGGCTATTATCTAAAGTCTCTCCGAAACGGGCAAAAGATGAAAATTTCAACCGCTCGCGCGCTTCGCGCTCACGCTCTTACTTTGACGCCTAGCAGCCTGGCCAAAGTCTCGCCGTATATCTTTCGGCGGCTGGCTTCCGGCACGCCGCAGGCTTCGAGCATCGTTTCGTAACGCGCCAGGCACTGGTCGAGGTTCTCCGGCGGCTCATCAGTCCCGAAGACCAGTTTCTCGAATGCGTAAACGGCGTCGGGCGAACTGTGCGCCGTCGGCCCTTCCCACCAGAGATATTCTTTGAAGACCGCCAGATTCTTCGACTTCTTGATCAGCGACGATCCGGTCAGGTCGAAGTAAAGATTCTTCTCCCAGCGCGCCGCTTCGGCGGCCTCGTCGTACCAGGGATTGCCCAGGTGCGCGCCCTGGATCACCAGCTTCGGAAACGACCGGGCGATGGTGTGCAAATAAGCGGGCCGCATCCGCGCCATCGAAGACGGCTCCGGTTCGTCGCTCGAACCGGCGACGATGCCGGTGTGAAACAGCGCGACGAGGTTGAGCGATTGTAGCTTCTCGTAAATCGGGAAGTAGCCGAAATCGTCCCAGTTGTGTTTGGGACGATGCATCTTGATCCCTTTGAATCCGGCGTCCGCGAACTTTTTGATCTCGTTGATTGCTTCGGGATTGTCCACTTTGATGTGACCGTAAGGGATGATCACGTTGGGATGTTGCGCGGCGGCTTTTTTGATCACCTCGAAGCCCGACATCGGCGTCAGCACGCAGGCCATCGCATTGCGCGCGGAGTAAGTTTTCACCAGCCGGTCAACGTAATCCGGCGACGGTTGGTAATGCTGGTGCGCGTCAATGATGAAGCGGCGCGCCGGTTGAGCCAGTGGTTGAGCTAGCGAGGCGCGCGGGTTCACAGCCATCCAGGCGGCGCCGAGAGTGGCGAGCCTGACGAAGTCGCGACGATTCTTCCACATTGTTTTTCTCCGGCTTACCAGTTGATGTTGAATGCGCAACTTTATAATCCCGTCACAATTGAATAGTCAATTCTCCATTCTCAATTTTCCATTTTCAATTTTTTGCAGGGGACAGCCCCAACAGCTTTCTCCCTGCAAAAAATTGAAGATGGAAAATGGAGAATGGAGAATTGCCCCAAAATAAAAAGTGCGCGCCTTGCATTCATAGCTCCTGTGTAAGATTTCCGCCTTCCTGGAATTTTTCTTCACGCTGCCGGGATTAAGCGAAGGAAAGGAAGCGCCGTCTGCTCATGCGCGGCGATGTATCGAAGAATCGGGGGAGGCTATGTCAAACACGAACCATTACGACGTGATTATCATCGGCACGGGCGCGGGCGGCGGAACGCTCGCCTATAAACTCGCTCCGTCAGGCAAAAAGATTCTGCTGCTCGAACGCGGCGGTTACGTGCCGCGCGAGAAAGACAACTGGAGCACGCTCGCCACCGTCAAGGAAGGCAAATACAACACGAAGGAAGTCTGGCGCGACAGCCGTGGCAAAGACTTGCATCCGCACACCAACTATTACGTCGGCGGCAACACCAAATTTTACGGCGCGGCGCTCTTCCGTTTGCGCGAGCAGGATTTCGGCGAGATCAAACATCACGGCGGCGTCTCGCCCGCGTGGCCCATCAGCTACGCCGAACTCGAACCTTATTACACGCAGGCCGAGCATCTTTACCACGTCCACGGCAATCGCGGCGAAGACCTGACCGAGCCGTGGGCCAGCGCGCCATACTTGCATCCGGCGGTCAGCCACGAGCCGCGCATCCGGAAGCTGGTCGAAGATTTCGAGAAGCTTGGCTACAAGCCTTTCCACACCCCGCTCGGCGTAATGCTGGATGAAAAGAGGATGAACCGCAGCAAGTGTGTGCGCTGCAACACCTGCGACGGATTCGCCTGTTTGACCAACGCGAAGTCGGATGCGCAGGTCGTTTGCGTTGATCCGGCGCTGGAACATCCGAACGTCTCGCTGCTCACTGAAGCTTACGTCGAAAGGCTGGAAACGAACGGAACGGGACGCGAAGTGAAGCGCGTGGTCGTCAAGCGCAACGGCGTCGAAGAAATTTATTCAGCGGACGTAGTCGTCGTGTCGGCGGGCGCGATCAATTCAGCCGCGCTGCTGCTGCGCTCGGCGAATGACAAACATCCGAATGGATTGGCGAACGGATCGGATATGGTCGGGCGGCATTACATGGGCCATAACAACTCCGTGCTCTTCGCCATCTCGCGCTGCCCCAACCCGACGGTCTTTCAAAAGACGATGGCGATAAATGATTTCTACTTCGCCAACCAGGAATGGGACTACCCGATGGGCCACATCTCGTTCGTCGGCAAATTCGACGCCAATATGTTCGCCGCCGGAGCGCCGCCGTTCGCGCCGCATCTGACGCTGGATTACATCGCCAAACATTCGCTCGATTTCTGGCTGACGAGCGAAGACCTGCCCGATCCGAACAACCGGGTGACGCTCGACCGCGACGGCAAAATCACGCTGTCGTACACGCCGAACAACCTGGAAGGTCACAAGCGGCTTTACAACAAGGTGAAGGATATGGTCAAAGAAGCTGATTGCCACGAGCATCTGATCCCGCTCAACGCCTTCGTCGGCGACCGCATCCCGCTGGCCGGAGTCGCGCACCAGAACGGCACGATCCGTTTCGGACGCGATCCGCAGACGAGCGCGCTTGACCCGAATTGTAAGGCGCACGAAGTGGATAACCTTTACGTCGTGGACGCGAGCTTCTTCTGTTCGAGCGCGGCGGTCAATCCGGCGTTGACGATTATGGCCAATGCGCTGCGGGTCGGCGATCATTTGTTGGAACGATTAGGCTGAGCGCCTACCCGCGTGCGTGTTGACAACCTTCGCTCCTGAAACTACCTTGTCCGTAGCCAAACCGGTTGTGGACAAGGTAGTATGGCTTTCGTGACAAAACAGGAGCGATATGACCAACTGGCAGTTCATCACCATCATCGGAACCTTCGTGCTGGCGTTCTTCGGGTTCATCCTGACCATCCTCGGCGCAATGCGATCAATCCAGAATGCGCTCAGCGAACAACTCAACAGTTTCAGAAACGAGATGAGGGCAGAACAGGCAAGAGTATTAAGTGAGATTGAGAATTTGCGTAATGAGGTCCGCCAAAATGACAAGCGATATGAAGAACGCTTCAATCGTATCGAAGCCGACATCCGCGAAATCAAGAACGATTTGCGTCAGGCGTTCAGGCTCGCTCTGCCAGGCTAGCGAAGCGTCTGTCCTTCCCATTTGAACCAACAACAATTCAATTGCCGCGCGACGAGGGAAATCCTTCGCCTCGGGAATTTCTTGCGCCGCCGCCGGGATTTTAGCAGCGAAGGCGCGCGCCAGACGGGCGCCGCGCGGATTGAATTCTTGATTTGGAAATGGAGAAGAAGGCAATGCCAATCAACCACAATCTCTTCAATCGGAGAGAGAGCGACCTGGCGCCATTCCGGCGCGCAATCACCATCACGTTCCTGCTGCCGGTTCTGTTCCTGCTCGTCGCGCCGCAGCGGTCAATAACCGCGCGGCAAACAACCGCGCAGCCTCTGGTCAAAGCCGTTGACGTCGTAGGCTTCACCGTCAGCGACGTGGACGCTTCAGTCGAGTTCTTCTCGAAGGTTCTGTCGTTCGAGAAAGTCTCCGAGATGGAAGTGATCGGCGACGAATACGAACATCTGCAAGGCGTCTTCGGATTGCGGATGCGCGTCGTGCGGATGAGGCTCGGCGACGAATTCATCGAGTTGACCGAATACCTCGCGCCCCGTGGACGCCCCATTCCGGTTGATCCGCGCAGCAACGACCGCTCCTTCCAGCACATCGCCATCATCACCAGCGATATGGAGCGCGCCTATCAGTGGTTGCGCAAAAACAAAGTCACGCACGCTTCGACTGGGCCGCAACGTTTGCCCGATTGGAACAAGAACGCGGGCGGCATCAAGGCCTTCTACTTCAAAGACCCGGACGGACACGCGCTGGAAATCCTGCAATTCCCCGAAGGCAAAGGCGACGCAAAGTGGCATAGGCTGGCGAAACAAGACGTTGACCGACTGTTTCTGGGCATTGATCACACTGCGATTGTCGTCAGCGACACCGACGAGAGTTTGAAGTTTTACCGCGATACGCTGGGAATGCGCGTGGCGGGCGAGAGCGAGAATTATGGGATCGAGCAGGAGAGATTGAACAACGTCTTCGGCGCGCGGCTGCGGATCACGGCGTTGCGAGCCGGCGCTGGGCCGGGCATCGAGTTCCTCGAATACCTCGCGCCACGTAATGGCCGTCCGGCGCCGAAAGACCTGAAGGCCAACGACCTCGCGCATTGGCAGACGAAGCTCGTGACCAGCGACATCGAATCGGCTGCGGTCAGATTGCGCGAAGGCCGGTTCGCATCCGTTTCGTCAGGCTTGGTTCAATTCGCCGAGCCGGTGTTGGGCTTCCGGCGAAGCTTCATCGTCCGCGATCCTGACGCGCACGCGATGCAAATTATCGAACGATAGCCTCCTGACAATCGCTCAGCCGCCGCACTTCCCTGCGGCGGCTCATCTTCCTTTCGAGCTGTTCCTCAGCTTCCGCGATATAGTCTTTTTCCAATTCCGTGAGCGCGCCTCTTTCCGGCTCAATGACGGCTGGAGTATGCTTGGTCATGGGATACCTCCGACGTTACGCTTGCCGAGCCGGTCTGGTCGGCCAATCAACCATCACTTCAAGCAGAGGATAGACGACAAGGAGTTGACATATGCTACGTTTCATCACTGTCGCTACTCTACAAGCGTTTGTTTTTGCCGGCTCAATCGCCGCTCAGGAACGAGCGTCTTTTACTGTCGGCACGGCCACGGCGGCGCGCGGCCAGAAGGCGACCGGCGTGATCGCTGTGCCAGCCGGCAGCGACGCCGCGCTCAACATTCCGGTCGCCGTCTTTCACGGCGCGAGGCCGGGACCGGTGCTCGCGCTCGTCGCGGGCGCGCACGGAACGGAGTACGCCTCGATCATCGCGCTCGAAAGCCTGCTCAACCTGCTCAATCCGGCGATGCTGAGCGGGACGGTGATCGTCATCCCGCTCATCAACATTCCGTCCTTCGAGCAAAAAGTTCCGCACCTCAATCCGGTGGATGGCAAGAGCATGAATCGCTTTTACCCCGGCAAGCCGGACGGCACGCAAACCGAGCGCGCCTCATTCCTGATTACCAAAGAGGTCGTCGAACGCTGCGACCACTTGATTGATTTGCACGGCGGCGATTTGGACGAGAGCCTGCGGCCATACAGTTACTGGACGAAGACCGGCAACGAGAAGCAGGATCAAATCTCGCGCGAGATGGCGCTGGCGTTCGGCCTGGATCACATCATCATCTCCGCCGACCGGCCCAAAGACCCGCAGGCTTCGCGCTATCTGGAAAACACCGCCACCACGCGCGGCAAGCCTTCGCTCACCGCCGAAGCCGGGCACGCGGGCACGGTCGAAGCCGAAGACGTCAGCGCGTTGGTGGGCGGCTGTTTGAGCGTGATGCGCTACCTGAAAATGTTGCCGGGCGCGCCGACGCCGGTCGAGCATCCGGTCTGGCTGGAAAAAGTCGTGACGTTGGCGAGCGAACAGACGGGCATCTTTTATCCGACCGTAAAACGCGGAACGTATGTCGAGCAGGGGATGAAGGTCGGCTATGTCACCGATTACCTGGGCAAGCCGGTCTTTGAAGCGCGCGCGCCAGCGGCGGGAATCATTTTGTACATTTGCGCTGTGCCCTCGATGACGAAAGGCGCAACCATCGCGAACATCGGCGTGGTGGCGCGGTAAACGGCTTACCGGACATCAGGAGGATGTTGCTGTGACTCGACTATTGCCTGATACACCATAGTGCGGAACTCGGCCATCAGCCGCACATCCGTTGGCAGCTTTTGCGTCAACAGAATGCCGATGAGCTGTTCTTTTGGATCTATGAAAAAGCTGGTCGAGGCCAATCCCGCCCAGTCATACGCGCCGAGCGAACCGAGGCGCTGATGTTCCGCCGCGTCGGTGACGACCTGAAAGCCGAGGCCGAACCCGGTTCCTTTGCCAAGAATTGCGCCTGGCTTGCGCGCGCGCTGCGCGTGATCCATTGTCATCAACTGGACGCTCTTGGGACTGAGCAATCGGGCGCCATCCAACACACCGCCGTTGAGCATCATCTGGCAAAAGCGCAAATAATCGTGCGCCGTCGAAACCAGCCCGCCGCCACCCGAATAAAACTTCGCCGGACTGGCATAACGGCTGCGGCTCGGCTGATCGGCGACGACGCGTTGGCCCGTCGCCTCGCCTATCGCAAACGGCGATGCGCCCCACTGGTAAGTGACCGTGAAGCGTTCGAGCTTGCTGGCTGGCACATCAAACCCGGTGTCATTCATACCCAGCGGTTTGAAAATGCGCTGGCGGAAAAATTCATCCAGCGTCAGGCCTGACCAGACCTCGACCAGCCGCCCCAGCACGTCCGTGTTCACGCCATAATTCCACTGCTCGCCGGGGTGAAAGAGCAGCGGCAACGCGCTCAGTTTTTTGGTGAACTCAGCCAGCGTCAGGTCGCCTGACAGCAGATTGGCCGCTCGGTACCGCTTATCCACTTCCGAGGCGCCGAACACGCCATACGTCAGTCCCGATGTATGCGACATCAAATGACGAATCGTCATCGGGCTTTTGGGTTTCACCAGGGCGCCGTCTTCACCATAGACCTGCGCGTCCTTGAATTCGGGCAGGTACATCGCCACCGGATCGTCCAGTTGATACTTGCCCTCTTCGTACAGCATCATCGCCGCGACGGTCGTGATGGGCTTGGTCATCGAATAAATGCGAAAGATCGCATCGTTTTTGAGCGGCTTGCCGGCTTCAGCGTCAGCCTGGCCGGTCGCCGCGAGATGGACGAGCCTGCCGCGGCGCGCCACCAGCGTAATCGCGCCGGCCAGTTTGCCTTCGCTGATTTTGCGTTCGATCAATTGATTGATGCGCTGCAATCGTTCCGACGACAAGCCAACGGATTCGGGCTTGTCGCTCGCTGCCCTTTGCGCGTATGCGAATGTGAGCAGGCACAACGTCAGCAACAGGGCGCTGCCAGTTTGTTTCATAGTTCTTTGCATGATCTTTTTTGTTCTCCTCCCAAGATTTGTAGGGCAGGTTGGTAACCTGCCCTACAAATCTTGATTGTTTCAGGGCGTCGTCAAAGACGACATGAAAGACTCCTTTTCGCCAGGGTTATTGAGCTTTAGCCAGATTGACCACGATGTCCCAGTGGAAGCGAACGAATTTGTGCAGCGATTCTTCCAGAATGCGTTCCTGATCGCTGTGCGCGCCGAAACCTTTCGGCCCGTCTTCGCTGTCGGTCATCGGGCCTACTCCGTAACATTCAACGCCTTTGGCTCGCAGATAAGCCATATCGGTCGCGCCGGTGCTCATCGTGGGCAGAGTGACGGTGTTGTAATGCTGTTTGACGGCAGCTTCCAAAACGCGGAACGCTTCGGAATCAATCCGCGAAGGTCGCGCGACCGGCCGTGTATTGCGGTTGTTCTTAGCGATCGTGACCGCCGGGTCGTTGATCACCTTACGAATTTCAGCCAGCAGGTTTTCCAGGTTTTCATCCGGCAACGCGCGCACGTCCAGCGTGGCTTCGGCTTCCGAAGGAATCACGTTCACCTGATAGCCGCCCTTGATGATGTTCGGCGAAATCGAAGTCCGCAGCATCGAATGATGGCGCGGCTCGTTGACGGCAAAGTATTCCTGAATCGCTGAGGTCATTTCAGGGTTGGCCACGTTGCGGTAACGATTGGCGTCTTCGGGCAAGCTGATTCCGGCCAGCCGCTCGAAATAGGCTCTGGTCGTGTCGTTCAACCGCATTGGCGTTGACCACGTGGAGACCTTGGCGATGGCTTGCGACAGATGAACGATGGCGTTGGTTCTCAACGGAACCGAGCCATGACCAGCCGGGCCGCGCGCCGTCAGCGTCACTCCGTATGGAATCTTTTCGGAAGTCTGCGCCGTGGCGAAACGAATCTTGCCGCCCGTTCGAGTCACGCCGCCGCCTTCGGCAAAACAAAACTCGGCCTCAATTTCCGGCCAGTGCTGGTCGGCCATGAACCGAATGCCGAATTGCGTGCTGGCTTCTTCGCCAGCTTCGGCCAGAAAGATCACGTCGCGGTCCAACTGCGCGTTCATTCGTTTCAGCAACAGCATCACCATCAGCCCGGCGGTGGCGTTGTCTTTGTCATCAACCGTGCCTCGACCATAAACGTACCCGCCTTCACGCGTGGCCGAAAACGGCGGATGAGTCCATTTCGCCGGATCGACTTTAACGACGTCTGTGTGACCCATGATCAGCACCGGGCGTTTTTTGCCATTGCCACGCAACCGCGCCACAAGGTTTGGCCGCTTCGGATCGAGCGCGAAGATCTTGGTTTCGATTCCTTCACGATCCAGAACCGATTTCAGGTATTCAACCACGATGCCCTCATTGCCAGGCGGATTGCTGGTGTCCAGGCGCAGAATCGCCTGGAAGTGGCGCATGGTTTCTTCTTCGATCTTCGACCAATCCGGCTGCGGCGATTGCCGCGGCGCAGCCGGAATGAGCAGGACGAGCAGAGCGAACAGAGTCAAACGAGCGAACGTCATAAGATGTCCTCCCAGCCAATTTGGCGAGCCAGTTTGGCGAGTCAGTTTGATTTTTACGTTTGAGAAGAGTTTTGACGGGCGGAATAGTAACTCGCCAACGGCGTTTCAGGCCAGACATATGAGTGCTCTGGAAGGTGGCGAGCCCGGGCGCTGGATGAAGACGCCATTTGCGGAGATGAAGAAAAGACTTTCAGGAACGGCTGAGCAGGATCGCGATGTAGAAAGCGTTTTCCCAATGAGCAAAGAAGCCGCCTCGTGGCTGTTTGTGTTCCGCCCCATCGAACGGGTCTATGAACGTGACGTTCTGACGAGCGTCGTATCGCAAAGCGGGAGCAACTCAGCTTCAGTGCAGGCAATACCAAAATACTCCGCCGCCATACGCAAACAGGCGACGGCGCAAGTGTGCGGTTGCTCTTGTTGATAAGGTGTGATGTTCACGAGAGGGTGGTTTCCAGTGTAGCTTCAAGCGGGCAACCAAGCGATGACTTCGCCGGATTCGGCGTTCAGTCGTAATTCGCCGCGGAATTCATTGGTCGCGCTCCGGCTGACGGTGAACGACCAAACCGCTTCTGCATTTTGCCCGAGGAGTGATGGCGCGCCGAGACTCAAAGCATCGCCGAGCGTGGTCAAGACATAACGCAAGGCTCTACGCCGCGCTTCTTCCGCTGAAATGCGCGCCGGGCGAATCGCAATCTTGCCCGGTTCGATTTCCAGTAAGACTTCTCCGCCGAGTTGCGCTGTAGCGCAAAGCTCTGGAGGAATCACCAATCCATGTTCGGTAATGACTTGATATGCTTTTGACATTCGATTAACCCTCCGTCGCGGATTATATACCAGGTAACAACATATCGATGTACAGCGGACTGTCCAGTCTGCTGAAATCTCCCTCAATCGTCCTTGTGTGGAGACCTCAGCGGACTGGACAGTCCGCTATACATCCTTTGACGCTTCGCATAGCGGCCTCGCGGCGCAGATGCTACACTGCGCCCGCTTTTCCCTGATCCATCACGCAACATTCGGGAGGCCCCACGATGGCGATTGCCGCTGGCGCACGCTTCAATCATTACGAAATCATCGCCCCGCTCGGCGCGGGCGGGATGGGCGAAGTCTGGCGCGCCCGCGACACGCGGCTGAACCGCGAAGTCGCCATCAAAATCCTGCCCACCTCGTTTGCGAATGACGCCGACCGCTTGCTCCGCTTCAAGCAGGAGGCGCTCGCTACCTCGGCGCTCAATCATCCGAACATTTTGACGGTGCACGACATCGGCGATCACGACGGCGCGCCTTTCATCGTGGCCGAACTGCTGGAAGGCGAAGAACTGCGCGAACAGTTGAAAGACGGGGCGCTGCCGGCGCCCGCCGCAATTGACTACGCCCAGCAGATTGCCAGTGGGCTGGCCGCAGCCCACGCCAAAGGCATCGTGCATCGTGACCTGAAGCCGGAGAACCTGTTCATCACCACGGATGGCCGCGTCAAGATTCTCGACTTCGGTCTGGCCAAACTGAAGCCGCCGCAGGTCGGCGATGTAGACACCGATGCGCCGACGCAGAAGAAGATCACCGATCCGGGCACGGTGATGGGCACGGTCGGTTATATGTCGCCGGAGCAGGTGCGCGGGCTGGAAGCCGATCATCGGGCCGACATCTTCAGCTTCGGCGTGATCTTGTACGAGATGCTGTCAGGCCGGCGGACTTTCGCTGGCGATTCGGCGATTGAGGTGATGAATGCGATCTTGAAGGAAGACCCGCCGGAGTTGACAGCGACCAATCCCCGCGTGCCGCAAGGGCTGGAGCGGTTGATCCGGCGGTGTCTGGAGAAGAAGCCTGAGCGACGTTTCGATACCGCGCACGACCTCGGCTATGCGCTCGAAGCCTTGTCTACTTCATCAGGCGCGGCTGGAACACAAGCGGCGGCGCCTGTGGCGCCAGTGGGCGCCGGCAAGTCGCAATTGTTCGGCAATGCGCGGCTGGCGTGGGCCGTCGCCGCGGCGCTGTTGCTGACGACGTTGGGATTCGCGTGGGCATACTTCACGCGCCAGCCTGCCGCGGACGCGCGCGTCTTCAAGACTTCTATCCTGCCGCCGGAGAAGTCGAGCTTCAACCATATCGCTATTTCGCCGGACGGAAACTGGCTGGCCTTCACCGCGGCGACCGGCAGCAAGGTGCAACTCTGGGTACGCGCGCTTGCCAATTCGGAAGCCAAACCGCTTGAAGGCACCGAAAGCGCGACCCATCCTTTCTGGTCGCCCGACAGCCACTTCATTGGCTTCTTCGCAGGCAGCAAGTTGAAAAAGGTTGATGCCAGCGGCGGACTCCCCGCCACGATCTGCGATGTCGGGGTCGGCGTTGGTGGCACATGGAACCGTGAGGGCGTGATCCTTTTTTCCTCTCTGGGCGGGCGTGGAATCTCGCGTGTGCCAGCCACAGGTGGCGAGCCAGCCACAGTGCTGCGGGCAGATTTGAAACGTCAGGAGACGGATCTCTTTGATCCCAACTTTTTGCCGGATGGCCGTCATTTCCTTTTCTACGTGATTAGCGGCGACAAGGAGACCCGTGGAATTTATGTTGGCTCGCTCGACGGAAGTGTGCGGCGCCGTCTGCTCGGTGATGATTCGAATGCCATCTATGCGGCGTCTAGTGCGGGTGGAGGGTATTTGCTCTTCAGGCGTGAAGTGGCCTTGATGGCGCAACCCTTTGACGCTGCGGCGCTGCAACTCGGCGGCGATGCGTTTACCGTAGCCAGGCGAGTGGGGACGGTTTTAAGCATTACTACCAGCTACCGCCGCCAGAATGTTTCGGCCTCAGAGAATGGCGTGCTGGTCTTTGATCCGCTGCCGAACCGGCAGCATAGTCAAGTGCTCTGGGTTAACCGCGCCGGGAGAACAATCAGCTCCCTGGAAGGATTGGATGATGCGAGCATGCTCAGGCTCGCGCCGGATGACAAACGCTTCGCCGTGACCCGCATCAGCCAGCAAAGCGGCGACGTCGACATTTGGATTTCGGATGTGACAGGCGGCAAAGCCACGCGCTTCACCTTTGACCCAGGGAACGACCTGTTCCCGGTCTGGTCGCCCGATGGCAGGCGCATTGTCTGGGCTTCCACCCGGAGCGGGCCTCTCCACCTCTATGAGAAGGACGCCAACCTCACGAGGCAGGATTCGCTATTGCTCCAGTCCGAGTACTACAAAGTCCCCATGGACTGGTCGCGCGACGGGCGCTACATCATCTACCGCCAGGTTGACCCGATGATAAAGAATGACATCTGGGTCTTACCCTTGTTCGGCGAGCGGAAGCCCTTCATATTTTTGCAGACAAAGGAGAACGAAACCGCCGCCGTGCTCTCTCCCGACGGGAAGTGGCTGGCCTACTGCTCGGATGAATCGGGCCACTATGAAGTCTATGTCCGGAACTTCCCTGGCGGCGGCGGCCAGCGGCAGATTTCGACCGCTGGCGGGATCGGGCCGTACTGGCGCGGGGACGGGAAAGAGTTGTTCTACCACGCGCTGGACGGCAAGTTGATGGCGGCCCCAGTCACCAGCGGAACGAACCTCGAAGTAGGCGCGCCCGTGGCGCTTTTCGAGTTCCGCGCGAGCGGCCCCGTAATTACGCCATATTATTCCGTGAACCGCGACGGGCAACGGTTTCTGCTGAGCACAATTGTGGAGACGGAGTCGAACGCGCCGCTCACCGTTGTGGTCAACTGGGCGGCGGGGGTGAAGCGGTGAGCCAGACGCACAGACAAAAGCTTTACTGCTACGTGGACGAAACGGGGCAGGACACCGAAGGCCGGCTCTTTCTGGTTTCGGTTGTAGTGACTGAGCAGGAGCAGGAAGAGTTTGCGCGCGAGTTGGAACGGATCGAAGCGGAATCAGGCAAGCGCCACATCAAATGGCACAAGTCTTCGGTCACGCGCAAAATCGCCTACATCAAGGCTGTGCTTGCCTGCCCCGTCTTTCAACGGACGATTTACTTTTCGCATTACACGAACAGCAAGGCTTACGTTGATCTAACGGTCTACACGACGGCCAAAGCCATCCTGCAACGCGCGCGCGCCGAATACAAAGCGACGGTGATTGTGGATGGATTGTCAGGCGCCGAGGTGCGCCATTTCGCCAGCGAGTTGCGCAAGCTTCACATCCGCATCAGGAAAGTACGCGGCGCGCGCGATGAAGCTGAACCGGGCATCCGGCTGGCCGATGCTTTTGCCGGCTTTATTCGGGATGCGTTGGAAGAGGAAGAATACGCGCAGGAGCTTTATCAGGAAGCGAGAAAGCGCGGTTTTGTGCGCGAAGTGTAGAAAAAGAAAAACCCCCATGGTTAGGGGGAACAACCTATCGCTGATTTCTCAGCGAGACCCGCCATACGGTCGGTGTTCGGTTGCGTTTTCAAGCCAAGAATAGGCGTGATAAGTAAACCTGTCAACACGCGGTCTGACCACCGTTGTAATCAACTGGGCGGCGGAGGCGAAACGAAAATGAAACGGAAGCGAAACAGCCAAACCAAGCTGGCGCTGAGCGATTACGCCGCGCTGCTGGCGGAGATCAAAGAGCGCATTCGCGCCGCGCAGTACGAGGCTTTGCGCGCCGTCAATAGAGAGTTGATCGCGCTCTACTGGGACATCGGGCGAATGATCGTCGCGCGGCAGCAAAACGAAAAATGGGGGCGAGCCATTGTTGAAAAACTGGCGTTGGATTTGCGACAGGAGTTCCCAGGCCTGAGCGGGTTTTCGGCGCGCAACCTTTGGTATATGCGCAGTTTCTTCGCCGCCTACAGCCAGTCAGAAAGACTGCAACCATTGGTTGCAGAAATTGGCTGGACGCATAACCTCATTATCCTGGAAAAATGCAAAGACGACCTCCAGCGCGAATTCTACATCCGTATGACGCGCAAGTTCGGCTGGACGAAGAACGTGCTGATTCATCACATCGAAAACCAAACTTACGAAAAGACGCTGCTCAACCAGACGAACTTCGACCAGACCGTGTCGGAAGAGATTCGCAA
>Ga0187893_10010499_pt1 | contig 13768 bp, 10 predicted proteins | sample MA1701074metaG_FD_139574 | JGI IMG/M metagenome (GOLD analysis project Ga0187893, IMG submission 139574) | White microbial mat communities from a basaltic lava cave in the Kipuka Kanohina Cave System on the Island of Hawaii, USA - MA170107-4 metaG ...
CTTGAGTCCGACGACGATGAAGTCGTCGTTCTTGCCGCGAATGGTGAACAGGGCTACTGATTCGCCGACGGCGAATTCGGGGCGGCCCGCGTAATCCATCCTGAGTCCGTCCTTTTCGCCGCCAGGCTGAGTGACAGTAACGAACTGGTCGCGGCGAGTCACGCCTTTGAACGATTCGCTGATTCGCACGCGAACTGATGTGTAGATGTGCGTGCGCTCGGCGTTCCAGTAGGTGTCGGTCGAGATGACCTGTCCGTGGAAGACATCTGAAGAGAGGCGCGTCAGGTCTTCGATTTCGAGATACTGCATGATTGTTGCGCTTGCGGGCCGCGTCACGATGATCGCCGCCGCAATTGTTATGGCGGCGATAAAGAAGCGCGCCGAATGTCTGGGAATCCGTAAAGAGACCATAGCTATCTGTACTCCTTGTGATGATGAGAGGGAGGGACAATGGATTTTTCGGGGGAGGATTAATGAACAGCGGTTGTGGTTGTGAGAGCGAGAGGGAAATTACTCGATTGAGCGGAATCAGTCAACGCAACGAAAGCGCCGAGTCACTTCGTTTCGGACCGGGCATTGGTGCAGCCGACGCCGCGCACCGATCTGATGCTTCTTTCACTGGTGATTTCGGAGTTAGAAATGAAGGTAGGAGAGTGAACTTGTCTTAGTCCAACTGGTTCTTCACCAGAAGGGAATAAAGCACCTGTTTGCCGTCGAGCAATCCGGGCACGAGCGTGAATTTGGCAGGCTGTCCGTCGGCGCGCAGCCAATAACTGCGCAGCACTTTATTCGGCGGAACGCCCGGCACTTCGATTACATGTCCTGGCTGGTCGTAGATTGCTTGCGCCAGTACAGCTAGTTCTCCCTCAGATGCGGTCCCACTCAGCATCTTGGGCACGGTTGACGTAATCACGGCGTTCTGTTTTGCAAGCGTAGCAGAGTTCCTTTCCAAGATCGCCCTTTTCTCAGCCAGTTCGCGGTTTGCTTCCTGAAGCTGGCTTTTCGTGTCCGCGGCCTCTGTCTCGGCGCCTCTGATCAAATTGTCGGCCACGCTATAACGGCGGTACATCCACCCGGTCAATATCAATGACGCGGCGAGCAAAACGGTCACGCCGATCAAGGCCCATCTGAGCAGCGTGCGTTTCTCGGCCTCGATCTGCATCGTTTGCCGCCGAACCATATCGTATTCTTGCTGGCTATACATCATATCGCCTAAGTCCTACCTCTGAGGTTTATCTGGTCGACATTCAGATTTGATTTATATTTATACTCAGATGACCATTCTAGCGATTGATCGTTTCTCTGGCGAGGAAAAAAAACGATCCGAGTGATGGCGCGTCATTTTTCTCCCGCCATCACCCACTCTTCGTTGAAATGCGCATGCTTGATCGCTTTGCGGCGCAGTTTGCCTTCGCCGTCCTTTTCCACATCCTTGCGATTGAGGTGATAACTGTAGCTGGCGTGCAGCGTCCCATCCCGCGCCTGAATGATCGAAGGGTAATGATAGGAGCCTGCTTCAGGGCCGGGCTGGTCGAATTCCAGATGGCGTTTCCACTTCCACGTCTTGCCTTCGTCATCCGAAATCGCGACGGCCAGAGAGTTGCGGCCCCGCTCAGTATCGTTGTAGATCAAGACCCAGTGGCCATTACGAAGCGAGATGATCTCCGCGCCCGAGCCGGGATTGGGCAAATCACTGTCCACGACCGCGCTCCAGGTTTCGCCGTTGTCGCGCGACTCGCTCTGGTGAAGTCGTTTAGGCGCAGGTCCATTGTCGCGCATCAAGGTGAACAGGGTTCCATCCCGCTTTTGCACGATGCTCGGTTGAATATTACCTTGAGCGACGAGCGGCGCGCTGGTTCGCCAAGTCTTGCCCCAATCGTCGGTGATCGCCATCAGCGAGAACGAAAAACCGTCGGAATAGAGCGGAACTATCAGTCTTCGGTTGTCGAGAATAAAGGGATGAACGCGCGTCATCCAGCCCATACGGCGGAAGAGTTTGTCTGCGGCGTTCTTGCGAGTTCTGGCGACATAATCGCGCAGGGCCGTCTGCCTGGCATCGGGTTCGCCGCGCATTTTGTTTTCCAACTCATCCATCGCCTGTTTGACGGTCGCTTCGAATTCGGGGCCGGGCGTGAGATGCAAAACTTCGTTCGCGTCCCAGATCGGCGCTCCCTCGCTTTGGTAGCGGGATGAGACCTTGTACTTCATCAGGGCCGTGTGCCATTCGTTGGCGAGAATGGTTGGCCAGAGCAGCCACAATCGCTGTTGCGGATCAATGAACATCGCGCAGTTGGTGTCAGGGTAACCGAGCGTGTCAGCCATGGTGAATCGCTGGCTCCACGCGCGCGCGCCGCGCTTTTTGCGCGCGCCTTCGATCTTTACGTCGTCCGCTGTTCTTTCGCCTGATCCATTGAACCAACAGACGAGCAGGTCTCCATTCGGACATTCCACTATGCTTGAAGCGTGATTGTGCCAATGTTCAAGCGGAAAGCTCAGCTCCGATTCGAGAAACGGTTTCGCTTTCGCCGAAACTGATTGGCTGGCGGTTACGGAGTTGATTGCGGCGAGCGCGCCAGCGAAGACACTGAAAGCAGCCAGGAGCAGCTTGATCTTGTTATTCATCGTTGTAGGTTTCCACCGAGAGAGATGATTTCCAGCGCGCGCATCTTCGCATACAACCTGGAATGACGAAAGTTCGGCGTGAACAATTTGATTGCGGACGGCTCGATTTATCTCATTCGAGTGGAAGAAAACGCTCGACTGGATATAATGCATGCGTTTGGTAGTGGTAATAAACAATTTTGGGCTTAACAATTTACGAAAATCGAAAATGATGCGAGTAAAAGAAAGATTCATATTCTCGTTTCTATTGCTGTCGCTTCTTTGTTTAACGAACGCTTGCGCAGGCGGCGAGTCGAAAGCATCCGCTTCGAGGGCAGGAGAAGGTGGCGCGGGGGGCGCGGCGAACTTGCCCGCCAAGCAGGTCAAGGTCGCAAAGTCCGAGCTTAGAAAACTGACACTCAAGGTCACAGCGCCAGGCACGCTGGCGGCTGATGAGCAGGCCGTTTTGAGTTTTAAGGTCGCAGGCCGGGTGAGCGAGGTCAAAGTTGATCTGGGAAGCCAGGTTCGCAAAGGCCAGGTGATAGCAACCCTTGAAACAACTGACTTCAGAGTGAGGCAGCAGCAGGCTGAGGCGGCCCTGCAACAGGCGCGCGTCAGGATCGGGCTTCCACCACAGGGCGAAGATGACAGGATACAGGCGGAGAACACGGCCTTGGTGCGTCAGGCGCAGGCCGTCCTGGAAGAGGCGAAAGCGAACCGCGAGCGGACGATTCAGCTTGTCAATCAAGGAATTCAATCAAGGGCGGAAATGGATCGCGTGGAATCCGCTTTCAAGGTTGCCGAGAGCCGTTATCAGGACGCCATCGAAGAGGTGAGGAATCGACAGGCTGTGCTTTTGCAGCGCCGCTCTGAACTGGCGATTGCTAAGCAACAATTCGTTGAAACGACTTTGTATGCGCCCTTCGACGGCGCAGTGCGCGAGCGTCGGGCCTCGCTCGGCGAGTATTTGAACTCTGGCGCTCCGGTGGTGACGATAGTTCGGTTGCACCCTCTGCGGTTACGTGTTGAAGTCCCTGAACGAGAAGCCCAAGGGATCAGGATCGGGCAATCGGTTCGGGTGGTGGTCGAAGGCGATGAACTCCAGTCATATTCGGGACGCATTGCCCGTCTCAGCCCCGCTTTTCAAGAGCAGAGCCGGACGCTCATTATCGAGGCTGAAGTTGATAACCAGCAGGGGAAGCTGCGACCGGGTTCTTTTGCAAAGGCTGAGATTCAAACCACAGCGACATCCAATGTCGTGATGGTTCCAGCTTCAGCGATTGTGACTTTTGCCGGTATTCAAAAAGTGTTTTCGGTGAAGGAAGGTAAGGCTGTGGAAAGAAACGTTGTGGTGGGAAAGGGGGAGAATGATTGGGTAGTGGTTGAAGGATTGGAGGCCGACGAAATGGTCATCCTGTCTCCGGGAAATATGGTTTCGGGGCAGTTGGTTTCAATCATGAGGTAAGTCTTCTGAGGGGGGGCGAACTTTATGCTTGACTACCAACGCCCTGAACAATTAAGTTTAGAGTGGCAGCCAAGCTGAAGCAGATGTCTGCCACTAAGAGGGAGCCCCCGTCCCGACCCCGCAATCCATGATTCTCCCCACCCCTCGTCGTATAGACACCAATGTCTTTAGATTTCAGCAATTCCAAAGAGTTCGATTGAGGTAAAGCTGCAACAGGGTTTAACACCATCGCTCTATGCATCCTCGGAGCTGCCTCGACACGAGGTTTCCTTTCAGGGTTCGATTTAAAGGGATAAGTGTTGATCGAGCCGTCTGGGATGGTAAATGCCCGTAAACTCTTTGAAAAATTGAGTTTGAAAAAAAGATGAAACTAAAGTAACCTTCGCATGCCCTGCTCCCCCTCAATCTCAGGTAGTGTGAGCAAATAGTGTGAGCAAACGGGAGGAATTCAGTATGACAAATCGCCCACTCGCAATTCGCCGAAATGTTGTCATTTTTCTGTCTGTCGCCTTGAGCAGTTTCGGGGTATTCAATTCAAATTCAGCTCTGGCGGCGGATAATCCAAAGAACGATCCTCAACTCGTCGGCCAACTGATAGTTTCAGGCTCGGCCACCGTAAACGAGAAGAGGGCTATTACCGGCGCGTCGGTATTCAACAACAGCCGTATCGGTGTCGCTTGTTCTAAAGGCAGCGCCGCAATTGTCAATTTGGGCAAACTGGGCCGGATCGAACTGAGCCCTGGATCGAAAATGGTCCTTCGGTTTTCTGAAGGGCTGATCAGCGGTGATCTACTGGAAGGCAAGGCCGTGGTTAGCACTCCGGCGGGGGTGAAAATTGCGATCAATAGACCAGACGGAGTTTCTTCAACCGACGGCAAGGAAGCTACGGTAACACCGGTCGTGACGCAACGGGGAGTGCGTTGCGTTCCAGTGGCGCTGAGTACATCTGGCTCTTCGGCCGCTCTTAGCCCAGGCCTTCTGGCCGCTATGATCATCGGTGTTGGTGGGGCAGGAGCCGCCGCCGCAATAGTTTCAGGTTCAGATAACACGCCGGCTTCGAACACCGTTCCCTGATGTAGATTCGGATTGCTGATGTCCCTTAGGTAACGGGGCATCCCGCTTACCCACATATCAAGCATCCCTACCGCCCCCCGCCTTACCTTTCAGCAATCTGGAGAAAGTGAAGAATTGTGACCTTCACGCTGCAACTGGATAAATCGCGTAGTCGAATCACAGTCATTATTGGGGCGGTCGTCGTCTCTATAGCCTTCGTCTGGCTGATCGTCTCAAATTTCATCATCAGAGTGGCGGCAGATCCACGCGAGGAGTTGACCCAGGACGCGCTCAAGACGGCGGCCTCCCGTTTTCCGAATTCGGCGCGCGTCAATTACCGCCTGGCTAATAGTGAGATAGCCAACGCGGCGGTCAACGAACAATTCATTGCGAGCGCCGAGGTTCATGCCTTGCAGGCTGTCAACTCATCGCCCTGGGATCATCAGGCGCGACGCTTGCTGGCCATCGCTCAGGAATTGAACGGGAAGCAAGAGGAAGCCGAAAACACGCTTCGCGCGGCTGTAAAGCTTGCGCCGAACCACGCGGACATGAATTGGACGTTGGCGAATCTACTGCTCAGGCGCGGAAAACTGGACGAAGCGAGGGACCGATTCCGTGTGGCGGCTGCGGCGAACCCTGGCTTTTTGGAATCGGCTATCGAGATGATCTGGCAGTCATCCGGCGAGGATCCGGAGACGCTGAAGTCTTTCGCCGGAAATAACCCGGAAACGCAATTACAAGTGGTCAGGTTTCTGACTGATCAGAATCTGACGCCGGAAGCCGTCAGCCTCTTCAACACGATTGATAAGCAAGCCAGAGTCAGATCGCCGCGCAGCTCTGAGTTGATCGCATCGCTGATGAAAGCAGGACAGTTCGAGCTGGCGCGTAGCGCCTGGATAGAAGCGGTCACGGCGCTACAACCTGCGGCGCCCGCGACCGGCGCTCTGGTTTGGAATGGCGGATTTGAACAGGATGCGGTAGCGAGTTTCGGTCATTTCGATTGGGTGATCAACCCCAACCAATACGCGCGGATCGTCATTGATCGCAATTCCGGCAGGAGCGGCTCGCGTTCACTCAAAGTAGTTTTTTCGGGTTTGGATACGACGACGCTCAGGAATGAAGTAAGACAACTGATCGTTGTCAAACCCGGCGCCCGCTACCGGCTGGAGTGTTACGTGAGATCGAGCGAACTGGTGACACCGGAAGGGCCGCGAGTGGCGATAGCCGGAGAGAGTGGGATCATCGCCTCCTCCGATCCGGCGCCAACCGGTTCGACTGATTGGCAGCGGCTGGGCGTTGATTTCACCGCGCCGGCCAACGCCTCTTCAGTTGTTCTGGCCATCGTCAGAATTCCCAAGTTCAGTTACGACGATCCAACCAGAGGAACAGTCTGGTTCGACGATTTTACGCTCAATTCGCAATAACGGAGTTTTCAAGCTGTGGGGGAGTGGCGAAAAGATGACATTGCGCGTCGACAATCGTAGTTCAGGGTTTGGAGCGACGCTCGACCTGATCATCACGATCGGAGTGATGTTGGTGTTAGCGTTCTCTGCTCTGGCTCACGGTGCGGTGGAGCCTTGGTCGTTGGCCGTATTCAGCTTGATTGTGGTTGCGCTCACTGCTCTTTGGGTGATTAAAGGAGTGGTGGACAGGCGATTGACAGTCAACGCGCCGCCCACGGCGGCGCCATTGGCAGCCCTGCTATTGGTGGGGCTTTTGCAAAGTATAGCCGTTACCGATCAAACCGGGAAAAAGTTTGCGATCTCACTCGATGTTGAGGCGACGCGACTGACGCTGGAAATCCTACTGGTTATTTTTATTGGGCTGATCGTAGCGTCAAGCTCCCTGACCGGCGGGGAAAAACTCTCGTGGCTGAGAAATTTCCTGATCCTGTTCGGCTTGGCGTTGGCAGTGTTTGGGTTGATGCAGCATTTCACCTGGAACGGTAAATACTATTGGGTGATCGAACCGAGCGTCCCGCCCACGTCGCCGTTCGGGCCCTTCGTCAACCATAATCATTTCGCTGGGTACATGGAATTGATTCTGCCATTGCCGGTGGCGCTGATTTTGACGCGGGCGGTTCGAGGCGAGCTGGCGCTGCTTTACGGGTTTGCGGCAGTGATCATGGGAGTAGCCGATATAGTGTCGCTTTCGCGCGGGGGAATGATCAGTCTGGTAGCTGGATTGATGTTCGTGGCAGCGCTCGGATTCAAAGCGCAAAACGAGGCAGGGTTTGGGGAGGCCAGGCGGTCTTTTTTCAGATTGCCGGCGGCGGTTGCTCGGATTGGGGCGGTAGGGGTCATCCTGCTGACAATCGGCGCCGGAGTTTGGTGGGTGGGCGCCGATCCGGTGATCAGGCGCGTCGAAAGAAGTGATTTGACGTCGGTGGGTCTGGATGCGCCCAGCCAGGATCCCCGTAAAGAATCATTCTTTGAGAGCCGCGGCTGGATCTGGACCGATTCAGTGACGATGATTAGGGACAATTGGGTGACGGGGGTGGGGTTGGGGGCGTTTCAAACCGCTTACCCGATTTACAGCAAACACGATGGGTCGGTGCTGATCGGCCAGGCGCATAATGATTTTCTGCAAATCGTGGCTGATTGCGGCGTGCTGGGAGGGGTAATCGCCCTGTGGTTTATCTTCCTGGTGGCGCGAGATACCGTGCGGGCGCTCTCGCACCGGGACCCGATGATGGCTGGGACGGCGCTGGGCGCCGCAGGCGGGATATTCGCCTTGCTCGTTCACAGCCTGTTTGATTTCAATTTGCAGTTGCCGTCAAACGCTTTGCTCTTCCTGGTTTTGTCATCGGTTGTCTCCCAGATCGCCGCGGCGACCGAAGGCAAAGTCAGCCAGGCATTTCTCGAACGGGCCATCCGTTTGAAGGTAGCTGCGTGAAAGTAAGGAGGTTTTATTGTGAAAGTTCAGGAACTAGCGGTCCAACTCTTTAGGAGAGTCCTCGGTTTAACATTGCTGGCTTGTTTTATCTTATCGGTTCCCGTTTTCGGGCAGGCTCAGCAGACTCGTCAAGGAGGGGCAACCACATCCAGAAACGGCTCCGGCCCTGGCGCTGGCGAAGGCCGAGGCGGCGGGCGCATGGGCCCAGAAGTGATTATGTATGCGGACGAAGACTATAAGCTGGGTCCAAGCGACGTGATCGAAGTGATTGTCGAAGACGCGACGGAACTGTCGATCAGTTACCAGATCAACTCTTCAGGCAATATCCCGTTGCGTTTTCTGGGCACGACGCCGGTGGCAGGCAAAACGACGGACGAGGTGGCCAAATTGATTGCCGACGGGTTGCGGGGCCGGTATCTGAAAGACCCCAAGGTTTACGTGACGGTGAAGCAATACAACAGCCGCACATTCTTCATTCAGGGGGCGGTAAAATCGCCGGGCGTTTACGTAGTTACAGGACGGCCTTCGCTCTTCAGGCTGATCACCATCGCGGGCGGATTGCAGGAAAATCACGGCTCGACCGCCTACATCTTTCGCGAAGTCAAACCCAAGCCGGAGAAGCTGGAGACCGGAGGCCAGGCGAAAACGGAAGGCTCCAGCGACGCTTTGAAGGAAATTGTTGACAAGGCCAAGGGAAATGACAAAAGCCTCGAAATCGAGGGCGAGCCTGATTACGAATTGATGACGGCCAACATCGGTGGAATTTTGCGAGGGCGACTCAACAACAACATCATCGTCGAACCGAGTGACGTGGTTTACATTCCGCCGGCCGATGTCTTTTACGTTGCTGGCGAAGTGAGAGCGCCAGGGCAATATCAGCTCAAGCAGGGAATCACGCTCAGGCAGGCGATCTCGCTGGCGCAAGGCGCGCCCTTCAAAGCGAAGCTGGACAAAGGGATCATTTTCCGGGAAGACCCGGTGACGGGAAAATTTACTGAAGTTCCAGTGGATATCGCGTCGGTGATGAACGGCAAGAAAGAGGATATGCCGATCCTGCCGAATGATGTGATTTATGTGCCGAACAGCGCATTCAAATCGGTGAGCGCCGCGTTTTTGATGGCGTTGGGAACCGGCGCGGCTTATCGCATCCCGATTGGCGTGAGGTAAGCAGATGAATTGCGGAATGTGGAATGCGGAGTGCGGATTTCTTTTCTGCTCTTCCGCAATCCGCAATCCGCAATCCGCAATCAGATATGGCAGACGAAAGAGCAGAGTTACCGAAAACCTTAACCCCGGAAGAGACGGCTATCGTCCAATCGCTGCGGCCCGACGAGACGCGGGCGGTGGGGCCTCGCTATGATTATGGCTACCCCAATTACGGCCCCGATCAGAACAACAACACCGTGCACTTGCGGGAATTATGGCGGATTGTGCGGAAACGTAAATGGCTGGTGACGTTGATTGCCGGCATTGCTACGATTCTCATCACCATTGAAGTGTACCGGACGCCCTCAATCTATCGCGCGCAATCCGACATCTTGATTGGCTCGGAAGCGCCGACGGTGGTGCAGACCAAAGATCAGGTCATCCAGATTGATGATTCGAATAATCTCAACACGAACAAGATCATCATCACCAGCCGGCCGTTGCTCGAAGATGTGGTGGTGAGTCTGAAACTGGATCAGCATCCGAAGTTCGGCTCGAGCCTGCAGAAGAAGTCGTTCACGGAGGCGGCGCAAGACATTTGGGGCCGGATTGCGGGCAATGAGATAGTGAAGGCGCCAACGGGAGATAGCGTGGTTTCGGCGATTCCGGGAGCCGGGGTGGAGCGGACGGTGGAGGAGAGCGCCCGTTTGCGTCCCTTTGTGGAGTTACTCAAGAGCCGATTGAATGTGGCGCCGCTGGCGGAGTCGGAGGTGATCAGAGTGTCGTTTGATCACACGGATCCGGAATTGGCGGCGGCGGTAGTGAACGCGGCGGGGAAGATTTTTATTGACCGGAGCTTTGAGCGGAAGACCTGGCGGTTTGCGGGCGCGTCGGATTGGTTGGATCGTTCGACGCGGGAACTGAAGAGCAAGGTGGCGCAGGCGGAACAGGCGTTGGCGGATTACACGCGGGCAAACGGGATTTTTTCAACCGAGGGGAAAGAGAATCTGACGGTGGAAAAATTGACGAGTCTGCACGCGCAGGCGACGAAGGCCGAGATGGATCGGATGTTGAAAGAATCGCTCTACGAGGAGGTCAAGCGCGGCCACGTGACGCAATTGCCGGAAGCTTTCTCCGACCCGAAGACCGTGATGTTGCGGAATGAGTTGGGGAAGCTGCAGATCGAGGCGGCGGAGATGAGTGTGAAGTATGGGCCGGAGAATCCGCGCGTGGCGGAGGTGGAACAGAAGATCAAGGCTTACCAGGATCAGATCGTGGAGAACCGGAAGACGTTGGAGGAGAGGCTCAGGGCGGATTATGAGCGGGCTGCGCGCGAGGAGCAATCGTTCAAACGGGCGCTCGCCTCAGCGAAGGCCGAGGCCGTGCAGCAGAACCAGGCGGCGATCCAGTACAGCATCTACGAATCGGACGTGCAGACGGCGAAGGCGCTCTACACGGATTTCCTGGGGAAGACGAAACAGGCTGACCTGCAATTGGCTGAACAGCATAACAATATGCGGGTGATCGAGCCGGCGGAGGCCCCCTCCAGTCCGATCGGGCCGATGCGGCTGCGGACGATCCTGATCGGGCTGGTGGTCAGTTTGATTGGCGGCGTGGGGCTGGCGTTCTTCCTGGAGTACCTGGACAACACAGTCAAGAGCGTGGAGGACGTGGCGCGGGTGGCGCAATTGCCGACGTTGGCGGTCATCCCTTCGATCAATGCGGTGACCACTCGATCCGTGGGGCGGTCGCTCGCGCCGAAACGCAAAGAGAACGGGAGAGCGCTCCACTCGTATGGACACGGATTGAGCCTGGCCGTGACCAGCGCGGGCGGCGCGGTGGACAGATTAACCAAACTGGTGACGCTCGATCAATTGTCGTCTGTGGTCGAAGCCTACCGGATGCTGCGGACTGCGGTGCTGCTCTCAGCCGCGGGCGCGCCGCCGAAGACGATTTTGTTTACGAGCGGGCAGCCGGGGGAAGGCAAGACGACGACGGCGATCAATACGGCGATCTCGCTTTCGCAACTCGGCGCATCGGTGTTGCTGATTGACGCCGATTTGCGGCGGCCAACTGTACATCGTGTGTTCAAGCTGAATCAGGCGCACGGACTTTCGACCCTTCTTTCGAGGCCGGTCGAGACCTCGACTCTGATCCACAAACTCTGGGTGCCGAATCTGTCGGTGCTCCCCGCAGGGCCGATTCCGCCGAACCCGGCTGAGTTAATCAGTTCGGAGCGGATGAAGGAGTTGCTGCGCGAGTTGTGGGCCCAATACGATCACATTCTGATTGACTCCCCACCATTGATCAATGTTACCGACCCCGTCATCCTTTCAACCATGGTCGATGGAGTAATCCTCGTCGTTCAGGCCGGCCGGAGCACGCGGGAAGTGGTGCGGCGCGCACGGCAGGAGCTGGGCAGCGTCGGCGCTAAAATTTTCGGCGTCGTGCTCAACAACCTGGACATCAAACGTGAAGGTTACGACAGTTACTCGGCGACTTACGGCAGTTATGGATATGGAGATGGACGAGAAGAGGCCGGGCGACGGTAGGCGCCATTTCATATTTCATATGTGATTGAAATATGAAATATGGGATGGAATTACGCCCACAGCAATTTTCCATTACTGAAAATAGCGGCAGCCATCTCCGACCCCCTGCGCCATTTCATATTTCATATTTCATCTGACAGATGAAATATGGCGGATGAATCTGGCGGATGAAATCGCATTTCACACCCGGAGCAGCATCTTTTGTCCGCCCGCGCGCGCGCCGCGCGGAAAAGTTGGCCCCGAGAATAAATTTGCCCCGAACGCAACAGGAGGTGGGAATATGTCCGAGGAAAATTCAGCGCCGCGAGCGATGGCTGGCGGAGAGGAAAAAAACAAACTTGATCGAGTCAGGGAATCGGATGAAGCGATTTTGATCAGACCGAGTGGAGCGGCGCCGATCAGCTCCATGGATCAGTTCGCTTATAGCTACAACCGGGAGATGGGCGCGGAAGATGGATTCAACGTCCGCGACATCTGGCGCAAGGTGCGCAAGCGGAAGTGGCTGGTGCTTCTGATCGTGGTCATCGCCACGACGATCGTCGCCATCGAATCGTTCCGGACGAAATCGATGTACCAGGCGACGGCGAAAGTGGCGCGCAGCAATGAGAATCCGACCGTGCTGAAATTCGGCGACGCCATACTCGAAGCGGACGGCGCCGAACGGATCAAGACGGATTTGCTCCTGCTGCGGACCTACCCGTTGTTGGGGAAAGTGGTCGTACGGTTGAAGCTGGATGAGAATCCGGATTTTATGGAGGTGGGCGCGCGCCGTTCGGTGTTGGAAGCGGTGAGCACGATGGCGGCGAAGTTTGGCGGCGAATCGGCGGCCCGGGCTGAACAGCCGAAAGGAGATCCGATTCCCCCAAATATAGACGGGAGCCTTTCCGCAGAGGAGATCGAGCGGCTGTCGCCGTACATCGCTACATTGGATGGGTATTTGTACGTGGGACAGATCAACGAAACGAAGGCCATTGAGATCAGTTACACGCACACCGATCCGGCGATTGCGGCGAAGGTGGCGAACGGCGTGGCGCAGGCTTTCGTGGATGAGAGTTTTTCCAACAAGACCTCCAGGTTCACCAACTCCACCAACTGGCTGGAACGCACCACGCGCGCCTTGCTCGCGCAAGTGCAGCAGGCGGAGCAGGAGTTGGCCAATTACGGCAACAACAACAACTTTTTCACCACCGACGACAAGCAGAACCTGGTGGTCGAAAAGCTGGGGAGTCTTTACGGTCAGGCGCTCAAGTCCGAGACCGACCGCAAGATTCAACAGTCGCTTTACGAAGAGGTCAAGCAAGGGCGGGTGGCGAGCCTACCCGAAGCTTTCTCCGACGCGCGGACGCTGGCGCAGCAAGGCGAAGTGGCGAAGCTGCAGGTGCAGTTGGCGCAATTGAGCGCGCGGTTCGGACCGGAGAATCCAAAGGTGGTCGAGACGCGGCAACAGATTACGGAACTGGAGCGATTGATCGCCGAGAGTGCACGGAAGCTGGAGGACAAGCTGCGGGCCGATTACGAACGATCAATGCGGGATGAACGATTGATCAAGGAATCGCTGGAGGAGGCGAAGGCCGAAGCCATCCAGCAGAACCAGGCCTCGATCAGATTCAACATCCTCAAACAGAACGTGGAAACGACCAAAGCCCTCTACAACGACTTCCTGCAAAAGACCAATCAGGCCAGCATCGAGAAGGCCCAGCAAGGCAACGATCTACGTATCATCGAACCGGCCCGCGTGCCGGCGAGCCCCACGGGCCCGCGACGAATGCGAGCAATATTGATCGGACTGTTGCTGAGCTTGGTGGCGGGAGTGGGTTTGACGTTGCTGCTCGAATATCTGGACAACACCGTGAAGAGCGTCGAGGATGTGGCGCGCACGACCCAGTTGCCGACGCTGGCGCTGATTCCGGCGATGGATGCGGGCGCGATGAAAGCCCTCGGAGGGAAGAAGAACAATCAGCGGAAAGAGATCAGCTCTTCGTCGAAAAAGGCGACCACAGTGGGAGGTCTGGCCCCGCGAGGGTTGCAGCCGCAGGGCGAGAAGTTGGCGGCGCTC
>Ga0187893_10010500_pt1 | contig 13767 bp, 13 predicted proteins | sample MA1701074metaG_FD_139574 | JGI IMG/M metagenome (GOLD analysis project Ga0187893, IMG submission 139574) | White microbial mat communities from a basaltic lava cave in the Kipuka Kanohina Cave System on the Island of Hawaii, USA - MA170107-4 metaG ...
AGACTTCGGGCGAAGCGACCGCCGGAACCTGCGGCGCCAGCGAGCGCCGGGGACGACGCATGGGACTTCTTTCAGACGAACGCGGAGCGGTCATTCGACAGACTTTCTCCGCAGCCTGCTAGGACTCGAGTGCTTCTCGTTCCGGACTCGCCGCGGCGCGCGCCGCGGCGCTTGGAGTGCGCACATGCTTCGCCGATCACTGCTTTGCACGGCAGCGCTCGCCCTGCTCTGTCTGTCCGCGTCCGCTCGCGCGGACGATCCGAACACCCCTGAATCAGACGACCACCGCGAGCCCGGCCACGCGGTCGAAGAGATCGTCATCACCGGCAGCCCGTTCTCGCGCAGCGTCGACGACCTGGCCCAGCCCTCGAACGTCGTCGCGGGCGACGAGCTCTTGCTCGCGACCGAGCCGACGCTCGGCGAGACGCTGGCGCAGGAGCCGGGCGTCAGCTCGAGCTACTTCGGCCCGGGCGCGAGCCGGCCGGTCATCCGCGGGCTCGACGCCGACCACATCCGCGTGCTGCACAACGGCCTCGGCGCGCTCGACGCGTCCGCGGCCAGCGCCGACCACGCGGTCACGATCGACCCGCTCGCGGTCGAGCGCATCGAGGTCGTGCGCGGTCCGATGGCGCTGCTGTACGGCCCGACCGGCGTGGGCGGCGTCGTGAACGTGATCGACAACCGCATTCCCGACGAGCCGATCGACGGCCTCAGCGGCCAGTTCGAGGGGTCGCTCGACTCGGTGGACCGCGGCCGCAACGGCGCGGTGGTGCTCGAGGGAGGCGTGGGCGGATTCCAGATCCACACCGACGGCCTCGCGCACCGCTCGCGCAACCTGGCCATCCCTTCCTACGCGCGCTCGTCGGACCTGCGCGCGCTGGATCCGCTGCCGCCCGGCGAGCGCGAGCAGAAGAACTCGCTGCGGAACAGCCAGATCGACACGTACGCGAGCTCGATCGGGCTGTCGTGGGCCGGCGAAGGCGGCTTCATCGGCGTCGCGCCGTCGGCCTTCGACACCGACTACGGAACCGTGGCGGAGGAGGAGGTCACGATCCGGATGCGCGACCGGCGCTGGGACTTCGCCGGCGGCGTGAACCAGCCGTTCGCGGGCCTCGACAGCGTGCGCGGGAAGTTCGCGCTCTCCGACTACCAGCACATCGAGTACGAAGGTCAGGAGCAGGGGACCGTGTTCAAGCGGCGCGCGTACGAGGGCCGGCTCGAGGCGCTGCACGCGCCGATCGGCCCGCTGCGCGGAGCGGTCGGCGGCCAGCTCGCGCGCAGCATCTTCTCCGCGACCGGCGAGGAGGCGTTCCTGCCGCCGTCGACCACGCGCGCGTACTCGCTGTTCCTGATCGAGGAGCTGCCGACGAAGGCGGTGCTCTTCCAGTTCGGCGGGCGGCTCGACTGGACGGACATCCGCACGGACTCGACGGAGAACTTCGGCCCGTCGCAGCACGAGGACCGGCAGACCGGCAGCCTCGCATTCGGAGCGACGTACGAGATCGACCCCTCGTACTCGCTCGCGCTCTCCTACGCCTACACGCAGCGCCCGGCGCTGGCGCAGGAGCTGTACGCGGACGGGCCGCACGTGGCCACCGGCGTGATCGAGGTCGGCGACCCGGACCTCGATGTCGAGAAGTCGCTCGGCTTCGACCTGACGCTGCGCAAGGACGAGGGCTTCCTCACCGGCAGCATCAGCGGCTTCTACCTGTACTTCGACGACTTCATCGCGCTCAGCGACACCGGCGCGGTCGATCCGGTCGAGGACCTGCCGATCTTCCAGTACGCCAACGTGCCGGCGACCTTCCTGGGCGGCGAAGCCGAAGCCACGCTGCACCTGCTGGAGACCGCCGACCACGAGCTGCACCTCGACCTGCGCGCGGACTACGTGCGCGCGCGCGACCGCGACACCGGCGACCCGCTGCCGCGCATCCCGCCCTTTCGGATCGGGGCCGAGCTCGCGTACCACACGGGCCCGGTCCACGCGAGCGTCGGCGTGATCCACGCGGCGGCGCAGAACCGCACCGCGGACTTCGAGCTCGACACCGACGAATACACGCTGCTCGAGGCGAGCCTCGCCTACGAGCTCGCGATGCGCTCGACCAAGGTCGTGTTCTATGTGGTCGGCTCCAACCTGGCCAACCAGACGGCGCGCAACAGCGCATCGTTCCTGAAGGACGTCGCGCCGCTGCCGGGCCGCGGCGTGCGCGGGGGCGTGCGCCTCGCGTTCTGATTGACTTCGCTCGCCTTCGGCTCGCTGCGCGCCGCTGCGCGGCTTGCGGGCGCCGCCGCGGACGGCCGCGGACGGCGCCCGTCTTGCTGCGCACGCCGCTAATTGCCAGCTAGGCGCTCGGAAGAGGAGTCCGCATGGTCACGAACTCTTCGGCGGCGGTCGGGTGGATGCCGATGGTCCGGTCGAAGTCCGCCTTGGTGGCGCGTAGCTTGATCGCGATCGCGATGCCCTGGATGATCTCGCCCGCGTCGGGCCCGACCATGTGCGCGCCGACCACGCGCTGGCTCGCGCGGTCGACGACGAGCTTCATCATCGTCTTCTCCTCGCGGCCGGTCAGCGTGTGGCGCAGCGGGCGGAAGCTGGTGCGGTACACGTCGAGCGCGCCATAGCGCTCGCGCGCGGCGCTCTCGGTGAGGCCGACCGTGCCGATCGACGGCTGGCTGAACACGGCGGTCGGCACGTCGGCGTGGTCGGGCGAGGTCGGCCGGCCCGCGAACAGCGTCGCCGCCACGGCCATGCCCTCGTGGATCGCGACCGGCGTCAGGTTCAGGCGGTTGGTGACGTCGCCGATCGCGAAGATGCCCGGCACGGACGTGCGCAGGAGCTCGTCGACCACGACCGCGCCCGCGTCGTCGAGCACGACGCCGGCCGCCTCGAGCCCGAGCCCCGCGACGTTCGGCGCGCGGCCGGTCGCGTACAGGATCTGCTCGGCCTCGAGCGCCGTGCCGTCGGCGAGCACGGCGCGGAGCGAGCTGCCCTGCTTCTCGATCCGCGCGACGTTCGCGCCGAAGCGCAGCTCGACGCCCTTCTTGCGCATCTCGTCCGCCAGCGTGCGGCGCACGTCGTCGTCGAACCCGCGCAGGAAGAGCTCCCCGCGGTAGAGCTCGGTGGTGCGCGCGCCCAGCCCGTTGAAGATGCCCGCGAACTCGACCGCGATGTAGCCGCCGCCGACCACGATCACGCTGCGCGGCAGGTCCTTCAGGTAGAAGGCCTCGTTCGACGTGATGGCGTGCTCGATGCCGGGGATCTCCGGCAGGGTCGGCCAGCCGCCGGTCGCGATCAGCAGGTTCGCCGCCGTGTGGCGGCGGCCCGCGACCTCGACCGTGTGCGCGTCGACCACGCGCGCGCGGCCTTCGATGCGCTTCACGCCCGCGTCGTCGAGCAGGCGCGCGTACACCGAGTTGAGTCGGGCGATCTCGCGGTCCTTGTTCTCGATCAGGCGCGCCCAGTCGAAGCTGCGCTCGCCCACGGTCCAGCCGAAGCCGGCGGCGTCCTCGAAGTCCTCGCCGTAGTGCGCGGCGTAGACCAGGAGCTTCTTCGGGATGCAGCCGACGTTCACGCAGGTTCCGCCGAGGTAGCGCTCCTCGGCCACCGCCACGCGCGCGCCGTAGCTCGCGGACATCCGGCTGGCGCGCACGCCGCCGGAGCCCGCACCGATCACGAACAGGTCGAAGTCGTACTGCGCCACCCGGCGATTCTAGCGGGACGGGCCGGCGAATTCGCCGAGCGAGAACGCCACGCCGCCGGCCAGGCCCGCGACCGGCGGCCGCAGCTTGGTCGCGCGCAGCCAGAGCTCGGCGTCGGCGGGCACGAGCGAGCGCAGGTGCTCGAACAGCTCGTGCGCGAGCCGCTCGACCAGCGCGAACTCGCGCCCCGCGCACAGCTTGCGCGCGGCCTCGATCAGCTCCGCGTAGCAGACCGTGTCGGCGAGCCGGTCGCTCGCGCAGGCCGGCGGCAGGCGCCGGAAGCGCAGGGCCAGGTCGAGGTCGACCGGCTGGGGTACGGCGCGCTCCTCGGCCGAGCAGCCGAGTCGCACATCGAGGCGGGCGCCGCGAAACTCGAGCACCGCGGGCAGGTCTGCGCTCATGGCCGCGGATTCTAGCGGGACTCTGTTAGATTAGGCGAGCCGAATGATTCGGCAGGTTTGTCCAGTGGATCTTGACAAGGTGGACCTGAACAAGCTGCGCACCTTCGCGCAGGTCGCGAACGCCGGCGGCGTGAGCCGGGCGGCCTCGCGGCTGGGGCTCACGCGCTCGGCGGTGAGCCAGAGCCTGGGCGCGCTCGAGTCCTCGCTCGGCGTGCGCCTGTTCGATCGCGTGGGCCGGCGGCTGGTCCCGACGCAGGAGGGCCGCACGCTCGCGCGCCACTTCGGCCGCCTGCACGAGGAGCTGCGCGGCGCGCTCGCGGAGGCCGCGAACGTCGAGCGCGAGGTGCGCGGCGTGGTGCGACTCGGGCTCTTCCCCGGCGCGTCGCGCGCACAGGTCGCGCGCGCGGTCGCGGCGTTCGGCGCGGAGAACCCCGCGGCGCAGGTGAAGCTCTCCTTCGGCTCGCACGCCGAGCTGCAGACCGCCCTGCTCGGCAACCGGCTCGACTTCGCGCTCAGCGTGCGGCGCCCGCGCGACGCCTCCGAGCGCATCCGCTCGAGCGTGCTGCTGCGCCAGACGCTGGTGCTGGTGTCGCGCGAGCGCCCGCCGCGCGGCGCGCTCGACCCGGACTTCATCGCGCGCAGCGCGATCGTCGACTACTACCCGTCGAGTCCGCTGATCCGCCGCTGGCTCGCGCACCAATTCCCGCGCCGGCGGGTGAGCGCGCCGGTGCGGGTGTGGGCCGCGACCACGGATCTCGCGCTCGAGCTCGCGCTGCTCGGAGCCGGCGCGGCCGTGGTGCCGCGCTCGCTCGCCGAGCCGTCGCTGCGCGCCGGGCGGCTGCACGAGATCCGCGGCCCGCGGCCCGATCTCGACGACACGGTCTGGCTCGAGGAATCCGCGGGCGCCTGGCGCAACGCGACGCTCGAGGCGTTCCGCGCCACGCTGGTGAGCGAGCTCGGAGCCGCGTCGTGACCGCGTTCGGTGTCGCGCTCGAGATCACGCCGCCGCGCGAACACAACCCGGAGGTGCTGCTGCGCCGCGCGCGGCTGCTCGGTCCGCTCGCGAACGCGGTGCACGTGGTCCAGCGGCCCGACCGCCAGGCGAGCCTCGACGCGTCGCTCGAGCTCGAACGCGCGGGCCTGCACGCGGTCTGGCACGTCACCAACCGCGGCCGCGCGCGCGCCGCGATCGAGGCCGAGCTCGAGCGCGCGGCCGCCGCCGGCCTGCGCGCGGCGCTGGTGGTGCGCGGCGAGGGCGACGTCGACGATCGCGCCGACACGCCGAGCCTGCGCGAGATCGTGGCGCGCAGCGCGGCCGCGCTGCCCGGCGCGCGCATCGGGGTGACGCTGAATCCCTACCTGGCGCGCGAGCGCGTGCTCGCCAACCTGTGGCCCAAGCTCGAGGCCGGCGCGGCGTTCATCCAGACCCAGCCGGTCTTCGAGCTGGCCGCGCTGCGCGGCGTCGCGGAAGAGATCCGCGCCCGCGCGCCGCGGGTCGCGATCGTGCCGATGGTGATCCCGCTGCTCTCGGCCGCGTCCGCGGAGAAGCTCGCCCTGCGCCTGCGGCTGCCGATCGCGGAGCGCTCGCTCGCCCGCCTCGCGCGCGGCGGCGAGTCCGAGGGCTGGCGGCTCTTCGCCGAGACGCTGCGCGAGCTGCGCGCCTCCGGCCTCGCGGACGGCGTCGCGCTGATGACACAAGCGCTCGATCCGCCGCCCGCGTTCGGTCCGGCCGTACGTTCGGCGCTCGCGGACGCGCTCGCGCTCTAGGCCCCGAGCACCCGGGCGAGAAACGCGTCGACGACCTTCACGAACTCGTCCGGCTTGTCGCCCGCGACCGAGTGCCCGGCGCCCTCGATCGTCACCAGCTCCACGCTCGGCACGCGCGCAGCGAAGCGCTCGGCCATCTCGCGCGTCAGCACCGGACTCGCGGCGCCGTGCACGAGCAGCGTCGGGCAGCGAAGCCGAGCGGCGACGTCGGGCAGCGCGTCGCGCGCCTCGGCCACGCCGCCGAAGCCCTGGCGGAAGCGCTCGTCGTACTGCTTGGCGAACCGGCCCTCCGGCGTGCGGCGCAGCGACACCTCGAGCCGCGCGCGGATGCGCTCCTTCGAGCGCCACGGGTAGTAGCGGTGCGTGTGCTCGACCCAGTCCTCGAGCGAGTCGAGCTCGTACGGCCCGGCCACGAACGCGCCCACCTCGCGCGCGCCGTCGACGCTGACCTCGGGCCCGACGTCGACCAGCACGAGCGCGCGCACGCGCTCCGGATTGCGCGCCGCGAACGTCATCGCGTTCATCCCGCCCATGCTGTGGCCGATCACGACCGCCCGCGCGAGCCCCAGCTCGCGCACCGCCGCCTCGACGTCCGCGACCATGTTCTCGCGCGTGTAGTCCTCGGCGCGCGCCGCGCGCTCGGAGAGCCCGTGCCCGCGCTGATCGAAGGCGAGCAGGCGCACGCGCGGGCGCAGCGCCGGCGCGACCTCGTCGAAGCTGTGGCAGTTGAGCGCGAAGCCGTGCAGCGCGAGCGCCGGAATGGCGCTCGGCCCGCCCCAGTCCAGGAAGTGCAAGGCGAGCCCGTTGGCCCGCACGCTGCGATCGACAGGAGCGTCGCTCATCGCCGCGCAGCCTACCGCAAGCGCGCGAGCCGCCACAACGCGAGGCTGGCCGGCCGCCCGCGATTCGCCCTCGCCCATCGCGCCCGAGCGGGCCGAGTTGCGTGCGGGCTGCCGGCCGCCCAGATCGCGCTAACGCGATCGCGCGCGGCGGCCGATGGGCAGATACCCATGCCCAACTCGCCGCAACCCGACCCTGCGGATCAGCTCTTCGGCCGCGTCGTCGTGGCCGCCAAGCTGATCAGCATGGACCAGCTGCAGATCGCCCAGCGCGAGCAGGCGAAGAAGGGGCTCGCGAAGAGCCTGGGCGAGACGCTGGTCGACCTGCAGTTCCTGACGCCGGCGACGCTCGCCAAGGCGCTCGAGCTGCAGAAGTCGGTGGTGGAGAAGGCTCGGCAGAAGCAGGCCGCCGAGGCCGCGGCCGCGCTGAAGAGCGCGCCCGCGCAGGAGCTCGGCGTCGAGACCGACGCGCGCGCCGCGCGCGCGCACGCGCACTCGGCCGTCGGCGCGCCCTCGCCCGCCGCGCGCCAGGCCGTGGCGGCGAAGACCTCGCCGTCGGGCGCGGGACCGATCGCGCTCGACCGGGGGCTGGACAACCTGTTGATCGAGGCCTCGGGCCGCCTCGCGAGCGACGTCCACCTGCACAGCGGCGCGAGCCTGCGCGTGCGCGTGCGCGGCGTGCTGGTCGAGGTGCCCGACACCAAGGTCACGGCGGCCGACGCGGAGCGCCTGGTGCTGCCGATCCTGTCGGACGAGGAGAAGCGGCTGCTCGAGGAGAACGGCGAGCTCGACCTGTCCTACACCGTGAAGGGTCTCGCGCGCTTCCGCGTTAACGTCTACCGCCAGCTGCGCGGGCTGGACGCGACGCTGCGCCGCATCTCGCTCAAGCCGCCCACGCTCTCCGACCTGAACCTGCCGGCCGGGTTCGCGAAGTTCACGAACTTCCACCAGGGCATGGTGCTGGTCACCGGCCCGTCGTCGTGCGGCAAGTCGTCGACCATGGCGGCGCTGGTGAACCTGGTGAACGAGGAGCGCGCCGAGCACATCCTCACCGTCGAGGATCCGATCGAGTACTTGCACGTCTCGAAGAAGTGCATCGTCAACCAGCGCAACGTGAAGCGGCACACCGAGTCGTTCGCGCGCGCCCTGCGCGCCGCCCTGCGCGAGGACCCGGACGTGATCGTGATCGGCGAGCTGCGCGACCGCGAGACGATCTCGCTGGCGATGACCGCTGCCGAGACCGGCCACTTCGTGCTCGCCACGCTGCACACCGACAACGCGGTCCGCACCGTGAACCGCATGATCGGCTCGTTCCCGCCCGACCAGCAGGACCAGGTGCGCGCGATGCTCTCCGAGTCGCTGCGCGCGGTGATCTCGCAGCGCCTGCTGCCGCGCGCGAACGGCACCGGCATGGTGCCGGCGGTCGAGGTGCTGGTGAACAACCGCGCGGTCGGCAACCTGATCCGCAAGAACGAGACGGTGCAGATCCGCTCGGCCATGCAGACCGGCGGCGCGCAGGGCATGAACCTGCTCGACGCCTCGCTCGCCCAGCTCGTGAAGTCCGGCACGGTGACGCGCGAGGACGCGCTGATCCACGCCGAGGACCCGAAGCTCATCCCCAACGCGGCGGCGGGCTAGGAAGAGCGATGGCCCAGATCGACGACCTGCTCCGCTACCTGCGCCAGAACAAGGGCTCGGACCTGCACCTCGCGGCAGGGCTCGAGCCGCGCGTGCGCATCAACGGCGAGCTGCGCGCGGTCGACAAGGCGGCGCCGCTCGACGACGGGGCTTTGCGCAAACTGATGCGCGAGATCACGACCGAGACGCAGTGGAAGACCTTCACGGAGCGCTGCGACCTCGACTTCGCCTACGGCGTCGAGGGCGTGGCGCGCTTCCGCGTCAACTTCTTCGTGCAGGAGCGCGGCGCCGGCGCGGTGCTGCGCATGATCCCCGAGAAGATCGTGCCGCTCGAGGACCTGAAGCTGCCGAAGGCGATCGAGACGCTGGCCCACCTGCGCAAGGGGCTCGTGCTCGTGACCGGGCCGACCGGCTCGGGCAAGTCGACCACGCTCGCCGGCATCATCGACAAGATCAACCGCACCTACTGCAAGCACATCCTGACGCTCGAGGACCCGATCGAGTTCGTGCACCAGAACCACAAGAGCGTGATCTCGCACCGCGAGGTCGGCTCGCACACGATGGGCTTCGGCCCGGGCCTGCGCGGCGCGATCCGCGAGGACTCCGACGTCGTGCTGGTCGGCGAGATGCGCGACTACGAGACGATCTCGCTCGCGCTCACCGCGGCCGAGATGGGCCTGCTCGTGTTCGGCACGCTGCACACGAACAACGCGCCCAAGACGATCGACCGCATCATCGACAGCTTCCCCGCCGACGAGCAGCAGCAGGCGCGGCTCTCGCTGGCCGAGTCGCTGGCGGCGGTCGTGTCGCAGCTGCTGCTGCCCACTGCCGACGGCAAGAGCCGCGTGGCCGCGAACGAGATCATGCTCAAGACCAAGGCGCTGCCGAACATCATCCGCGAGGCGAACGTGTCGATGCTCGGCTCGTTCATCCAGCAGGGCAAGGCCGAGGGCATGCAGCTGATGGACGACGCGCTGTTCGAGTACGTGCAGCAGAAGAAGGTCTCGCCGCACGACGCCTTCATGAAGGCGACCGACAAGATGCGCTTCGAGGCGCTGCTGCCCAAGGAGTGACCCCTCCGAGGACGTGAAGCCCGTGCGAGCGTGATAGGCTCGCGCGCATGGTCGTCCTGAACGTCTGGTCGGACTACCTCTGCCCCTGGTGCAACGTCGCCGCCGTGCGCCTGCACGGGCTCGAGGCCGAGTTCGGCGATTCCCTCGAGCTGCGCTGGAAGAGCTACCTGTTGCGCCCGCAGCCCGAGCCGGGCCGAGACCTCGAGAAGTTCCGGCGCTACACCGAAGGGTGGCGGCGCGCGGCCGAGGAGGAGCCCGCGGCGGAGTTCCGCGTCTGGTCGAGCGACGAGGGGCCGCCCTCGCACAGCGTGCCCGCGCACCTGGTCGCGAAGGCCGCCGCCGAGCTCGGCCGCGACGCGTTCGCGGCGATCCACGGCCGGCTCCTGCACGCCTACTTCGCGGAGAGCCGCGACATCTCGAACGCGCGCACGCTGTGGGCGATCTGGCAGGAGGCCGCGCTCCCCGCCGCGGCGCTCGAGCGCGTCACCGATCCCGAGCTCATGCACCGGGTCGCCGAGGAGCACAACGCCGCGCTCGAGCTCGGCGTGAACGGCGTGCCCGCGGTGCAGATGGACGGCAACGACGTCGCCATCACCGGCGCGCACCCGGTCGAGACCTATCGGCGCTGGATCCGGAAGCGCCTCGCGGAGGAGCAAGCGGGATGAGAATCGGTCTGCAGATTCCGAGCTTCACCTGGCCCGGCGGCGCGCGCGGGCTGGCGGCGCGCTTCGCCGAGATCGCCCGCACGGCCGACGACGCGGGCTTCGCGAGCTTCTGGGTCATGGACCACCTGTTCCAGATCCCGATGGTCGGCCCCGCCGAGCAGGAGATGCTGGAGAGCTACTCCGCGCTCTCGTTCGCGGCCGGCGTCACGCGGCGCGTGAAGCTCGGCGCGATGGTCACGGGCGTGACCTACCGGCACCCGGGCGTGTTGGTGAAGACGGCGACCACGCTCGACGTGTTGTCGGGCGGCCGCGCCTACCTGGGCATCGGCGCGGCCTGGTTCGAGCGCGAGCACACCGGGCTCGGCGTGCCGTTCCCGCCGCTCGGCGAGCGCTTCGAGCGGCTCGAGGAGACGCTGCGCATCGCGCACCAGATGTGGTCCGGCGACAACGGGCCGTTCGCGGGCAAGCACTACCGGCTGGCCGAGACGCTGTGCGTGCCGCCGCCGGTCTCGAGCCCGCGGCCGAAGATCCTGATCGGCGGGCTCGGCGAGAAGAAGACGCTGCGCTTCGTCGCGCGCTACGCCGACGCCTGCAACCTGTTCGAGTTCCTCGGCCCCGAGGGCATTGCGAAGAAGCTCGACGTGCTGCGCCGCCACTGCGACGCGGAGAAGCGCGACTACGCCTCGATCGAGAAGACGACGCTCGGCACGGTCTTCCTCGCGCCTGGCAAGCAGACCGCAGCCAAGGTGATCGCGAGCTGCAAGGCCCTCGCCGCGATCGGCGTCGACCAGGCGATCTTCAACCTGCCGAACGTCCACGAGCTCGCGCCGCTGGAGACCTTCGGAAAGGAAGTCATCCCCGCGGTGGCGGAGTTCTAGGGGGGCCGAGCGAGGGCCGCCCCGAGCGAGGCCGCAAGCGCCGGAGGCGCGCGCAGCGAGCCGCAGGCGAGCGAAGTCGATCGGGCTACAGCAGCGTGCCGGACAAGATCAGGCTCGCGGAGCCGAAGTAGATCACGATCCCCGACACGTCGACGAGCGTCGCGACGAACGGCGCGGATGCGCTCGCGGGATCGACGCCGATGCGGCGGAACAGGAACGGCAGCAGCGACCCGGCGGTCGTGCCGAACAGCACCACGCCGAGCAGCGAGAGGCCGACGGTCGCGCCGATCAGGGCCGCGTGCTCGCCGTAGGTGCCGGGCCAGACCGACTGCCACACGACCACGCGCAGGAAGCCGAGCGACCCGAGCAGCGAGCCGAGCGCGAGGCCTGCGCCGAGCTCGCGCCGCACCACGCGCCACCAGTCGCCGAGCCCGAGCTCGCCGAGCGACATCGCGCGCACTACGAGCGTAGACGCCTGCGAGCCGGAGTTCCCGCCGCTCGAGATGATGAGCGGCACGAACAGCGACAGCACCAGCGCGCGCGCCAGCTCGTCCTCGAAGTAGGCCATCGCGGACGCGGTCAGCAGCTCGCCCAGGAACAGCACCGCCAGCCAGCTGCCGCGGCGGCGCAGCATGCGCGCGAACGCGATCTCGAGGTACGGCTCCTCGAGCGCCTCCATGCCGCCGAGCTTCTGGATGTCCTCGGTGGCCTCCTCTTGCACGACGTCGACGATGTCGTCGACTGTGACGATGCCCTTCATGCGCCCCTCGGCGTCGACGACCGGCAGCGCGATCAGGTCGTTCTCGGCGAAGATCTTGCTGACCTCCTCCTGGTCCTGGTCGTCGCGCACGCGGAGCACGTCGCTGCGCATGACCTCGCGCACCGTGCGCTCGGGCTGGGCCGCGAACAGCTGCCGGAAGGTGACCACGCCGAGCAGCTTCTGATCGTCGCCGATCGCGTACAGGTAGGAGATCAGCTCCACGTTCGAGCGCGCCTGGCGGCGCAGGTAGCCGATCGCCTCGTCGACCGTCATCTCCGGGCGCAGCCGCGCGTAGCGCGGGTTCATCAGCCCGCCCGCCGCGTCCTCCGCGTAGGCGAGCAGAGCCGTCACCTCGCGCCGGCTCGTGTCGTCGAGCAGCGCGAGCAGGCCCTCGCGCTCGGCCTCGGGCACGTGCTGGACCAGGTCAGCCGCGTCGTCGGGCGGGAGCAGCCGCATCCAGGCGCGGCGCTCGTTCTTCGGCAGCTCGAGCATCAGGCTGGCCAGGTCGCCCTGCGCGAGCGAGAGGAAGAACTCCTCCGCGTCGTCGTGGGGCAGCAGGCGGAAGCCCTCGAGCCGCTCGTCCGGCGACAGGATGCGCCACAGGTTGCGCAGGTCGTCGCGGGTGAACGCGGCCTCCTTCTGGACCTGCCCCTCCATCGCTCAAGGCCCGCGGACTGCTTGCGCGCGCATCCAGGTGGTGGGAATGAAGGCCTCGTCGCCGAGCCGCTGCCAGATCACGCGCAGCGCTTCGAGCTCGGAGCCGGGCCGGCTCGAGGTCGTCATCACGTCGGCGCGCGCGGACAGGAAGAAGAGCCGCGCGCTGAGGTCGCGCGCGTGGGGCGATTCGTCCGCGAACACGATCTCGTTGTGCAGGCCGAGGAACTCGGCCGAGAGCGCCTTCCAGTCTTCGGGCGTGAGCGTGTCGCCGGAGTAGAGCAGCGTCTCCGCGGCCTCGATGCGCGCGCGGTACGGGGCTGGATCGATCCGGCCCTGGCTGTCGGCCGGCGCGGCTACGACCGGCGGCGGCGCGGCCGGCTCCTGCGTCCGCTCGTCGCGCCCGCATGCGACGGCCAGCCCGAGCCACGCGACCAGACACGCGAGCCAGACGGCGCCGCGCATCGCCGGGTCAGTACGCGTCGACCGCGTCCTCGGGGAAGACGCCGAGGTAGGCGAGCGCGGCGTGCGTGAGCTCCTCGACCAGCGACACGCCCGGGCTGTCGAACTCCGTGCGCAGCGGGAAGAGCAGCCGCTGCAGCATCACGCCGCCGATCAGGCGGCTCGCAAAGTTCGCCGCCACCACCGGGATCGGGTGCAGGATCTCGTGCCGGCGCGCGACCACGAGGCGCGCGAACAGCTCGTCCATGTGTTTGGCCATGCGCTGCCCGCGCGCCTGGAACTCCGGGTTCTCCGTCGAGCGCAGCGCGATCGCGCGCCACAGGCCGGCGTGCTGGTCCTGCAGGCGCACCTGGAAGGCGACCAGCTCGCGCACGATCTCGCAGATCGTCGCGTTCGCCCAGCGCTGCTCGTTCATCGCGGCCTCGGCGGTCGCGATCGCCTCCTCGACGAAGCGCTCGTGCAGGGCCGAGAGCAGCGCGTCCTTGTCGCGGAAGCGGCTGTAGAACGCGCCGACCGACGAGCCCGCGCGGCGCGCGATCTCGGCCACGGTCGCGTCCTCCCAGCGCTTCTCGCGCAGCAGCGCCTCGGCGGCGTCGAGGATGCGGCCGAGCGTCAGGTGGCTGCGCGCCTGGCGGGGCGGGCGGACCCATTCGAGCTCGGCGGGTTGCAGCTGGGGGGCGGCCATGGCGGGGGTTCCTTCGCGTCGGGGGGTCGAGCAGAGGGCCGGAATGAGAATTCCGGTTCTGGTCTGCCTGAATACCCGCGGAGGGCCGCGTCGGTCAAGAGGATTTTCGGGAACCCCCGTTTCGGAGCCCTAGCGCAGCCCGAAGTCCCAGCCGTCCCCGATCTTGTAGGAGCCGAGCACCCGCCGCGCCGTGGTCGTGATGTGGACCTCGTCTGGCCCGTCGTAGATCCGCGCGAAGCGGGCGTG
>Ga0187893_10010502_pt1 | contig 13763 bp, 9 predicted proteins | sample MA1701074metaG_FD_139574 | JGI IMG/M metagenome (GOLD analysis project Ga0187893, IMG submission 139574) | White microbial mat communities from a basaltic lava cave in the Kipuka Kanohina Cave System on the Island of Hawaii, USA - MA170107-4 metaG ...
GCCGGGCCGCGCAAGACGCGCGCGCGCGTGTCGTGGCTGGTGCACGAAGACGCGGTCGAAGGGCGCGACTACCGGCTCGAAGAGCTGATGCCGTTCTGGCAGCTCACTTCCGAGCAGGACTGGGCGATCTGCGAGCGCCAGCAGAAGGGCGTCGACTCGACGGCGTATCAGCCCGGGCCGTACTCGAAGTACAAGGAATACAACGTCGACGCCTTCGTGCAGTGGTACGTCAAGACGCTGACGTCGTAATCATCGGTGGCGGGGCGATCGGCTGCTCGATCGCCTACCATCTTTCTCGCCTTTCGAAGAAGAGCATCCTGCTGCTCGAGAAGGCGCAGCTCACCCACGGCTCGACCTGGCACGCCGCCGGCCTGGTCGGCCAGCTGCGCAGCAAGCGCAACCTCACGCGCCTGATGCAGAACAGCGTCGCGCTCTACCGCACCCTCGAGCGCGACACCGGGCAGGCCATCGACTGGCGCGAGGTCGGCAGCGTGCGCCTCGCCTCGTCGGCCGAGCGCTGGTCGGAGCTCAAGCGCGCCGCCACCACCGCGCGCGGCTTCGGCTTCGAGATGGCGCTGATCTCGCCGCAGGAGGCGCAGGAGAAATTTCCCTACATCACCCTCGAAGGCGTGGTCGGCGCCGCCTGGGTGCCGAGCGACGGCTACGTCGATCCGTCGAGCCTGGCGCAGGCGCTCGCCAAGGGCGCGCGTGCGGGCGGGGTGAAGATCCAGCAGGAGACGCGGGTCACCGGGTTCGAGTGGAAAGATCGAAGGATCACACGCGTGCTGACAGACAAGGGCGCGATCGACTGCGAAGCGGTGGTCATCGCGGCGGGCATCTGGTCGCGCGCGGTCGGCGAGCTGATGGGCGTGCGCATTCCCGCGGCGGCGCTCGAGCACCAGTACGTGGTGACCGAGCCGATGAAATCGCGCGACCCGAAGCTGCCGACGCTGCGCGACCCGGACAGGAACTTCTATTTGAAGCCCGAGGTCGGCGGCTTCGCGGTCGGCGGCTGGGAGATGGGCGCGCCGCCGTTCCACGCGAACGGCGTGCCCTTCGAGTTCGCGCAGGAGCTGCTGCCGCCGAACATGGACCGCTTCGAGGAGATCGCGCTCGCCACCGCCGAGCGCATCCCGGAGTTCGGCAGGCTCGGGCTGAAGCAGCTCATCAACGGCCCGATCCCGGTGTCGCCCGACGGCGAGCCGATCATGGGCCAGGCGACCGAGCGCGACAACGTGTTCGTCGCCTGCGGCTTCACCTCCGGCATCGCCGCCGCCGGCGGCGCCGGGCGCGCCATGGCCGAGTGGATCGTGCAGGGCACCCCGGAGATGGACCTGTGGCCCTTCGACCTGCGGCGCTTCGGCGACTTCCACTCGGGAACACGCGCGCTGCACGAGCGCGCGGTGCACGCCTACGGCTCCTATTACAAGCTGCATTACCCGGGCGAAGAGCTCACGGTCGCGCGCGACGCGCGCCGCAGCCCGCTCTGGTCCATCCTTAAGGAGCGCGGCGCGGCCTACGGCTCCAAGTTCGGATGGGAACGGCCGAACTGCTTTGGGGTTCAACTTGAAAAACCGAGTTTCGAAGGCAAGCCGAGCTGGTTCGACGCGGTCGCCGCCGAGCACAAGGCGACGCGCGAGCGCGTGGCGCTGTTCGATCTCTCGTCCTTCACCAAGTTCGAGGTGACGGGGAAGGGCGCCTTCCAGTCCCTGCAGCGCGTCGCCGCCAACGACCTCGACCGGCCCGACGGCTCGGTGGTCTACACCCAGCTCTGCAACGAGAAGGGCGGCATCGAGGCCGACCTGACCGTGGTGCGCCTTTCAAAGGAGCATTTTTATGTTGTCACGGGGTCGGGCTTCGGGGTGCGCGATGGCAGTTGGCTCCGGCAGAACGGTGTCGAGTTGAAGGAAATCACGTCATCGCGGGCGGTCATCAACGTGCAGGGCCCGCGCTCCCGCGAGCTTTTAGCAAGAATTTCTGATGATGATCTGTCGAACGCGGCTTTCCCCTATCTCGCCGCACGAGAGATCCGCATCGGCTACGCCCCGGTGCTCGCGCTGAGGGTGACCTATGTCGGCGAGCTCGGCTGGGAGCTGCACGTGCCGGGCGAATACGCCTTACATCTATATGAGGCTCTGTCGGACGCCGGCGAGGACCTCGGCGTCGCGAACGCCGGCTACCGCGCGCTCGACTCGCTGCGGCTGGAGAAGGGCTACCGCTACTGGAGCAGCGAGCTTTCGCCGGATACCAATCCGTACGAGGTTGGCTTGGGATTCGCGGTTGCCTTGGACAAAGGTGATTTCATCGGACGGGACGCGCTTCGGCGCGCCAAGCAGTCGGTAAAGAGAAAGCTCGCCTGCTTCCTCATGGACGGCTTCGTGCCGCTGCACGGCGGCGAGGCGATCCTGCACGAGGGGCGGGTGATCGAGACGGTCACGAGCGGCGGCTACGGCCACACCATCGGCAAGTCGATCGCCTATGGCTTCGTTCCCGCCGGTCTTGCAAAAGGTCATTTCGAGATCGAGAGCTTCGGCGTGCGGCATGCGGCGCGGATCAGCGAGCGGGCGTCCTACGACCCGGAGCGCCGCCGGATCGTAAACTGTTGACAGTTTGCGGCGGGGGCGCGGAGAATCTTCTCCTTGAATAGCCCCACCGCATTAGAGCTCGTCCAGTCGAACTCCCTGCCGATGCTGGTCGCGCGCGAGGTCGAGCGCATGATCCTCGCGGGCGAGCTGTCGGTCGGCGAGCGCGTCAACGAGAGCGCGCTCGCGGCGCGCTTCCGCGTGAGCCGCGGGCCGGTGCGCGAAGCGCTGCGCGGGCTCGAGGAATCCGGCCTGCTGCGCCTGGAGAAGAACCGCGGCGTGTTCGTGCGCGAGATCTCGCTCGCCGAGGCCGACGAGATCTACGACCTGCGCGAAGCGCTCGACGAGCTGGTCGGCCGGCGCCTGGCGAAGCGCTTTGACACCGCGGCGCGCAAGACGGTGCACGCGCTCCTCGACGAGATGGACCGCGCCGCCGCGCAGCGCGACGCGGCGGGCTACCACATGCTCAACCTGCGCTTCCACGACACGCTGGTGGAGGCCACGGGCAACGCCAAGCTGGTCGCCACCTACCGGCGCCTGATCAAGGAGCTGCATCTTTTCCGCCTCAAGGGGCTGACCGCGGGCGGCGGGCTGCCCGTGTCGAACGAAGAGCATCGCGCCATCGTCAAGGCCATCGAGGCGGGCGAGGGCGACAGCGCGGGCAAGCGCATGCGCGATCACGTGCGCGCGAGCCGCAAGCGCATGCACAAGGGGGTTAAATGAAGCGGGTAAGCGCGAACGGAAAGACCTACCGCTGGATGGACCGGCCGCTCGTCGTGGTCTGCATCGACGGCAGCGAGCCGGCCTATATCCCGGAGGCGATCCGCGCCGGGGTGGCGCCGTTCTTCGCGCGCCTGCAGGCGAGCGGCACCGCGCTCGAGGCGGATTGCGTGATCCCCTCGTTCACCAACCCGAACAACCTGTCGATCGTCACCGGCGCGCCGCCCTCGGTGCACGGCATCTGCGGCAACTACTTTTTCGATCGCGAGGCCGGCGCCGAAGTGATGATGAACGACCCCAAGTACCTGCGCTGCGTCACCCTGCTCGCGGCGTTCGCCGACGCCAGCGCAAAGGTCGCGGTGGTCACGGCCAAGGACAAGCTGCGCAAGCTCCTCGGGCACAACCTGAAAGGCACCTGCTTCTCTTCGGAGAAGGCGGACGCGGCGACGGTCGAGCTCGTCGGCATGCCGGTGCCTTCGGTCTACAGCGCGGAGCTGTCGGAGTTCGTGTTCGCCGCGGGCGTCAAGCTGATGGAGCGCGACCGCCCGGACCTGATGTATCTCTCCACCACCGACTACGTGCAGCACAAGGCTGCGCCGGGCGCGCCGGCCGCGAACGCGTTCTACGCCATGATGGACCGCTACCTCGCGCGCCTCGACGCCCTCGGCTGCACGCTCGCGCTGACCGCCGACCACGGCATGAACGCCAAGCACCGCCCCGACGGCTCGCCCGACGTGATCTACCTGCAGGACGTGCTCGACGGCTGGCTCGGCGCCGGGAAGGCGCGCGTCATCCTGCCGATCACCGATCCGTACGTCGTCCATCACGGAGCCTTGGGGTCTTTCGCCACCGTCTATGTAAATGAAAATATTCGGAGCAGGATTGCCGACCTGCCCGGTGTCGAAGCTGTATTTACGCGCGAAAAGGCGGCGAAGCGCTTCGAGCTGCCGCCCGAGCGCATCGGCGACCTGGTGGTAGTGAGCACGCGCCACGTGGTCATCGGCACGAGCAAGTCGCGGCACGACCTCTCTGGCCTGAACGAGCCGCTGCGCTCGCACGGCGGCATCTCGGAGCAGAAAGTGCCGCTCATCTTCAATCGCCGCCTCACCGGGCTGCCGCCCGGGCGCCGGCTGCGCAACTTCGACGCGTTCGACCTGGCACTCAACCACGTGGAAAAGAAGGTGGCGGCGTGAGCGCCGTCCTCAAGGGCCATGCCGTGCGCCGGGAAGCGCTGCGCATCGCCGGAGAGAAAATCCACCGCGACCGCACGCTCGAGGTGCGCTTTCCGTACACCGGCGAAGTCGTCGCCACCGTGCCCAAGGCGACCGTCGAGGACGTAAAGCGCGCGTTCCGCGTCGCTCGCGCGTACACGCCGAAGCTCACGCGCTACGAGCGCTACAAGATCCTGATGCGCGCCGGCGAGATCATCGCGGCCCGCCGCGACGAGATCGCGCGCGGCATCACGCTCGAGTCGGGCCTGTGCCTGAAGGACTCGATCTACGAGACCGGGCGCGCCTCCGACGTGCTGCTGTTCGCCGCCAACCAGGCGCTGGTCGACGACGGCCAGACCTTCTCCTGCGACCTGACGCACCACGGCAAGAGCCGCCGCGTGTACACCATGCGCGAGCCGCTGATGGGGGTGATCTCGGCGATCACTCCGTTCAACCACCCGCTCAACCAGGTGATCCACAAGGTCGCGCCCTCGGTCGCCACCAACAACCGCATGGTGCTGCGGCCGACCAACAAGACGCCGCTCGCGGCCTTCGTGCTCGCCGACGTGCTCTACGAGGCCGGGCTGCCGCCCGAGATGCTGCAGGTGCTCACCGGCGACCCGAAGGAGATCGCCGACGAGATGCTGACCAACCCCGACGTCGACCTCGTCACGTTTACCGGCGGGGTGCCGATCGGCAAGTACATCGCGGCGAAAGCGGTCTACAAGCGCCAGGTGCTTGAGCTCGGCGGCAACGACCCGCTGGTCGTCATGGACGACGCCGACCCGGCGAAGGCGGCCGAGCTGGCGGCGAACGGCTCGTACAAGAATTCCGGCCAGCGTTGTACTGCCGTGAAGCGCATTTTCGTCCACGAGAAGATCGCCGCCGCGTTCACCGAGGCTCTGGTGGCCAAAACCGAGGCCTGGTCCTACGGCGACCCGCTCGACCCGAAGGTGGACATGGGCACGGTGATCAGCGAGCAGGCGGCCTCGAGCTTCGAGGCGCTGGTGAACGAGGCGGTGTCGAAGGGCGCGCGCCTGCTCTGCGGCAACGCGCGCAAGGGCGCGCTCTACTCGCCGACCGTGCTCGACCGCGTGCAGCCCGAGATGCCGCTGGTGAAATACGAGACCTTCGGGCCGGTGTCGCCGGTGATGACGTTCAGGAACGTGGACGAGGCGATCCGCCTCGTCAACTCGACCGATTTCGGCCTCTCCTCCGGCGTGTGCAGCAACCGCCTCGACGACATCATGCGCTTCGTCAAGGAGCTCAACGTCGGCAGCGTCAACATCTGGGAGGTGCCGGGCTACCGGCTCGAGCTCACGCCCTTCGGCGGGATCAAGGATTCCGGGCTTGGCTACAAGGAAGGCGTGCAGGAGGCGTGCAAGAGCTTTACTAACGTGAAAACCTACTCGCTCCCCTGGTAATGCAGACGCTCGTCACCGTCCTGTCGGGAATCGCGCTGCTGGTCTGGGGCACGCACATCGTGCGCTCGGGCGTGCTGCGCGTGTTCGGCGGGAGCCTGCGGCGGGTGCTGGCCGGCAGCATCTCCAACCCGTTCACCGCGTTCCTCGCCGGGCTCGGCGTCACCGGGCTGGTGCAGTCCTCGAGCGCGACCGCGGTGCTGGCAGGCTCGTTCGTCGGCCAGAACCTGATGGGGCTCGCGCCGGCGCTCGCCATCATGCTCGGCGCCGACGTCGGCACCAGCCTGGTGGTGCAGGTGTTCTCGTTCGACCTGTCGTGGCTGTCGCCGCTCCTGATCGGCTTCGGGGTGCTGTTCCACCTCGCGCGCAAGGCGACGCGCGCCGGGCAGGTGGGGCGCATCGCGATCGGCCTCGGGCTGATCATCCTCGCGCTGCAGATCATCCTGCAGGCGGCGCGCCCGCTCACCGGCACCGCCGGGGTCAAGGTGATCTTCGGCTCGCTCTCGGGCGACCCGATGCTCGACATCCTGATCGGGGCGCTGTTCACGATGATGGCGTGGTCGAGCCTGGCGGTGGTGCTGTTGACTGCCGCGTTCGTCGCGAGCGGGCTGATCGGCCTCCAGGTGGGCCTGTTCCTGGTGATCGGCGCGAACCTCGGCAGCGGCATCATCGCCGTGGTCGCCACTGCCGGCGCCGGCACCGCGGGGCGGCGCGTCGCTCTCGGCAACCTGCTGTTCAAGCTCGTCGGTTGTGTTCTCGCAGTTGTCCTGCTTCCATGGATTGAACACCTGCTGGCGATGCTCGACCCCGACCCGCAGCGCCTGATCGTCAACTTCCACACCGCGTTCAACCTGCTGCTCGCGGCGACGCTGATCTGGTTCACCGCGCCGGTGGCGCGGCTCGCCGAGCGCATGCTGCCCGACGACCCGCGCAAGGAGACGCGCATCGCCGCGCGCCACCTCGACCCGGCGGCGCTCGACTCGCCGGCGCTCGCCACCTCCAACGCCGCGCGCGAGGTGCTGCGCATCGGCGACATCATCGAGACCATGCTCACCGGCCTGCTCACGGTGGTCCGCACCAACGACGCGCAGCTCGCGCGCGCGATCCGGCGCATGGACGACGACGTCGACGGCCTGTACACCGCGATCAAGCTCTATCTCACGCAGATGGGCCGCGAGGCGCTCGACGAGCGCGACGCGCGGCGCTGGGCCGACATCATCTCGTTCACCATCAACATGGAGCACGTCGGCGACATCATCGAGCGCCTGATGGACGATTTGATCGACAAGAAGATCGCGCACCGCCTGGAATTCAGCGAGGCGGGCATGACCGAGATCTGCGACATGCACGCTCGCGTGGTGACGAACCTGCGCCTGGGGCTGAACGTGTTCCTGAACGGCGACTTGAAGAGCGCGCAGCGCCTGCTCGCCACCAAGGTCGAGCTGCGCAACCTGCAGCAGCAGTACGCCGACACGCACCTGAACCGCCTCGCCGGCCAGACCGTGCAGTCGATCGAGACCAGCTCGCTGCACCTCGACATCATCAACGACCTGAAGCGCATCAACTCGCACATCTGCTCGGTCGCCTACCCGATCCTCGAGCAGGCCGGGGCGCTCCAGCCGACGCGCCTGCGCGAGGACTTCGCCAATGGCGACGTCAAGCAAAAGCACGCCTAGGGAAACCTTCTGAATAAGCGGCGAGTTGTCGTTCCCGCGAAAGCGGGAACCCATGTTAAAAAAGAGAAAATTGGGCCCCCGCTTTCGCGGGGGCGACGGCATCAGACCTCCACGATGGATCTTTCGGCCGAAGGCGACGTCAACCTCTCGGGGAAGCGGAAGGCGTGGCAGGACCGCCATCTGGGAAGCGCGGCGCGCGCGCTGCTCGGCGAGGACGAGCGCTACTTCCTGCGGCAGTCGCTCTCGACGCCGTGCCTCGACGCCTTGAAAGGCGCGTCCGGCGCCTGGCTCGAGACCGTCGACGGGCGGCGCATCCTCGACTTCCACGGCAACAGCGTGCACCAGCTCGGCCACGGCCACCCGCGCGTGGTCGCGGCGATGAAGCGTGCGCTCGATTCGCTGCCGTTCTCGCCGCGCCGGTATACCAATGAATATGCGGTGAGATTGGCCGAGAGATTGGCCAGACTTTCTCATCTCGACAAGGTTCTCTTCGCCCCGGGCGGCGCCGAGGCGATCGGCATGGCGCTCAAGCTCGCGCGCCTCGCCACCGGCCGGCACAAGACGATCTCGATGTGGGATTCGTTCCACGGCGCCTCGCTGGACGCGATCTCGATCGGCGGCGAGGCGCTGTTCAGGAGCGGGATCGGGCCGCTGCTGCCCGGGGCCGAGCACGTGCAGCCCTGCGACCCGCGCCACTGCCACTTCGGCTGCGGCGGGACCTGCGACGCGCGCTGCGCCGACTACGTCGAGTACGTGCTGGCCAAGGAGGAGGACGTCGCGGCGGTGATCGTCGAGACGGTGCGCTCGACCGACGTGCAGGTGCCGCCGCCCGCGTACTACCGCAAGCTGCGCGCCGCCTGCGACCGCCACGGCGCGCTGCTCATCCTCGACGAGATCCCGGTGTGCCTCGGCCGCACCGGCACGATGTTCGCGTTCGAGCCCTACGGCATCGTTCCCGACATGGTGGTGCTCGGCAAAGGGCTCGGCGGCGGCGTGTTCCCGATGGCGGCGCTGATCGCGCGCAAGGGCCTCGACATCGCCGCCGAGCGCGCCCTCGGCCACTACACGCACGAGAAGAGCCCGGTGGGCTGCGCGGCGGCCCTGGCGGCCCTGGATGTGATCGAAGAGGAGAAGCTTCTTCTCGAATCCAGAACCCTGGGCCAGCGTGCCCTGGCCCGGCTGCGCAAGATCAAATCTCCCGCGATCGTCGAGGTGCGCGGCATCGGGCTGCTCCTCGCCGTCGAGTTGAAGAGCGCCGACCTGGCGGAGGAGGTGCTTTACCGCTGTCTTTCCAACGGCCTGTCGTTCAAGGTCGGGCAGGGCAACGTGCTGGTGCTCGCGCCGCCGCTCGTCATTTCCGACGCCGACCTGGATCGCGCGCTCGACATCGTCGAAAAGTGCCTGAGCTGACCCTCGGCGTCACGCTCGCGATCCTGGCGGCGGCGGCGGCGCACGCCACCTGGAACGCGATGATCAAGTCGAGCAGCGACGTGCTGCTCGACCTGACGCTCGTTGTGTTCTGGGCCGGCGTGGTCACGGTGCCGCTGCTGTTCTTCGTCGAGGTGCCCGCGCCGGCGGTGTGGCCCTACATCGCCGCCTCGATGGTCATCCATATGGGCTACTACATTGCGCTCATTGGGGCGTACCGCGCCGGCGACCTGTCGCACGGCTATCCGCTGATGCGCGGCCTCGCGCCGCTGATCGTCAGCCTGAGCGCGGTGTTCTGGCTGGGCGAGCTGCCGCGGCCGCTCGTGTGGGTCGGCGTGGTGCTGATCTGCGGCGGGGTGTTGTCGCTCGGCCTGGCGGGATTCAGCTGGCGCGAATCGCGTGTCTCCACCACCTGGGCGCTCGCCAACGCCGTCATCATCGCCACCTACACGCTGGTCGACGCCGCGGGCGTGCGTACCGCGGGCCATCCGGCCTCCTACGTGGTGTGGCTGTTCGCCCTCGATGCGCTGCCATTCCCGGTCCTGATCTTCCTGTGGAGAAGGCAGGAGCTGGTGGCCTATGCGCGGCGCTTCTGGCTTCGCGGCGTGTTCAGCGGGGCGCTTTCGGCCGCGGCCTACGGCATCGTCCTCTGGGCGATGGCGCGCGCGCCGGTCGCGGCGGTGGCGGCGCTGCGCGAGACCTCGGTGATCTTCGCCGCGCTGATCGGCGCCTGGCTGCTCAAGGAGGGCCACATCGCGCGCCGCCTCGCCGGCGCCGCCACCGTCGCCGCAGGTGTCATTGCCCTGAAGATATGAAGGCCGAGATCGTCATCATCGGCGGCGGCATCGTCGGGGCGAGCGTCGCCTACCACCTCGCGAAGCTCGGCAAGCGCGACATCGTGCTGCTCGAGCAGGGCCGGCTTACTTGTGGCACGACCTGGCACGCCGCGGGGCTGGTGGGGCAGATGCGCCCCAACCGCTCGATGACGCGCATGAGCCAGTACGGCATCGAGCTCTACTCGAGCCTCGAGCAGGAGACCGGGCTCGCCACCGGCTGGAAGCGCTGCGGCAGCGTGAACGTGGCGCGCACGCCCGAGCGCTGGATCGTGTTCCAGCGCCAAGCGGCGATGGCGCGCAGCTTCGGCATCGAGGTCGGGCTCATCACGCCGCGCGAGGCGCTGGACAAGTGGCCGCTGCTGCGCATCGAGGACCTGCAGGGCGCGCTCTGGTTCCCCGCCGACGGCAAGGCCAATCCCGCGGACCTGGCGATGAGCTTGGCGAAGGGGGCAAGGAACCTCGGCGTGAAGATTCACGAAGAAACAAAAATTCTTGAGGTTCATAAGAAGAACGGTTTCGTCAGCGGGGTGGAAACCAGCGCCGGCCCCATCGCCTGCGAGATCCTGGTCAACTGCGCCGGCCAGTGGGCGCGCGCGCTCGGCGCGAAAAGCGGCGTCAGCATCCCGCTGCATTCCGCCGAGCACTTCTACATCGTCACCGAGCCGATCAAGGGCATCCACCCGATGCTGCCGGTGATGCGCGATCCCGACGGCTTCATCTACTTCAAGGAGGAGGTCGGCGGGCTGGTGATGGGCGGCTTCGAGCCGGTGGCCAAGCCTTGGGGCATGGAGGGCATCCCGGACAAGTTCGAGTTCGAGCTGCTGCCCGAGGACTGGGACCAGTTCCAGCCGCTGATGGAGGCGGCGATCCACCGCGTGCCCGCGCTCGAGACCGCGGGCGTGAAGATGCTGCTGAACGGCCCGGAGAGCTTCACGCCCGACGGCAACTTCATCCTCGGCGAGGCGCCCGAGCTGCGCAACTACTTCGTCGCCGCCGGCTTCAACTCCGCGGGCATCGCCAACGCCGGCGGCGCGGGCAAGCTGCTCGCCGAGTGGATCGCCGGCGGCGAGGCGCCGATGGATCTGTTCGAGGTCGACATCCGCCGCTTCGGCGCCTTCGCCGCCGACGCGAAATGGCTCAAGGAGCGCACCGTCGAGACGCTCGGCCTGCACTACGCCATGCGCTGGCCGCGCCACGAGCTCGAGTCCGGCCGCCCCCAGCGGGTTTCCCCGCTGTTCAGTCGATTGAAAGACAAGGGTGCCCAATTCGGCTCCAAGTTCGGCTGGGAGCGGCCGAACTATTTCGGACCGAAGATCGAGTACACGCTCGGCCGGCCGAATTGGCTCACCGCCTGCATCGCCGAGCAGCTCGCGGTGCGCAAAGCCGTCGGCATCTTCGACCAGACCTCGTTCGGCAAGCTGCGGGTGCGCGGACGCGATGCGGCAGCGCTGCTCGAGCGGGTATGCGCGAACCGGATCGGCAAGCTCACCTACACCGCGATGCTCAATCGCAAGGGCGGCTTCGAGAGCGACGTCACGGTGCAGCGCTGGGCGGACGACGATTTCCTCATCGTCACCGGATCGGCGCAGCCGGTGAGAGACCGGGCCTGGCTGTTGAGAAACAAGAAACCTGACGAGCATGTTACGGTCGACGACGTCACCGCGGAATGGTCGGTCATCTCGGTTCTCGGTCCGCGCGCAAAAGACCTCCTGGAAAAAATCGACATCGGCGGCGCGCGGCCGCAGCCGGCGTCCTATGTCGGCGGTCCGGGCACCGAGCTGTACGTGCCGGTGGAGGACGCGCCCGCCTTGTACGACCGGCTGTGCGCGGCGGGAAAGGACCTCGGCCTGAGGGACTGCGGCTACTACGCGCTCGATGCGCTGCGCATCGAGGCCGGGCGGCGCGCATTCGGGCCGGAGCTTTCGCCGGATTGCACACCTTACGAAGCGGGTCTTGCTTTCGCGGTGCGGCCGGACCAGCGCAGGCCCCCGCAGCGCCTGGCGAAACGCCTCCTCATGTTCACCTTTCCCGCGACCGAGCTGTTCGCGTGGGGCGGCGAGCCGATCCTGCGCGACGGCAAGCCGGTGGGCGAGCTTTCCTCGGTGGGCTACAGCGCGACGCTCGGCTGCATGGTCGGCATGGGCTTCGCGCATTCCGAGGACATCTCCGGTCCCTACGAGATCGAGGTTTCCGGCACGAAGGTGGCCGCGGCCGCCTCGCTCAAGGCGCCGTGGCCAAGGTAGTCCGCACCGACCGCGAGCTCGAGCTGCCCGGCGTCGACGCCGCGCTGCGCGCGGGCGGGCATCAGCTGGTCTTGCTCTCCGACGGTGTCGCCGAGGACGCCCTGATGAACGACGTGCGGGAAGCAACCCTGCTTCTCATGTGCTACACGCCGGTCACGCGCCGCGTGATCGAGGCGGCGGGAAAGCTGAAGGGCATCGTCAAGTACGGCGTCGGCATCGACGCGATCGACCTCGCGGCGGCGCGGGAGCGCGGCATCCCGGTGGCGAACATTCCGGAGTACGCCGAGGAAACCGTCGCCGAGGGCGCGTTCGCGCTGATGCTCGCGGCTGCGAAGAAGCTGAAGCCCCTGCAGCGCGCCATGGAGCGCGAGGGCTGGATCTGGCCGACGCAGGAATGGCTGGCGGGCGATCTCGCCGGGAAGACCGTGGGGCTGGTCGGCCTCGGCCGCATCGGCTCGAGCTTCGCGCGCATGGCGGCGGGCTTTCGCATGCGCGTGCTCGCCTACGACCCGCACGTGAAGGACACCATGCCCGATCTGCGGGCGATGCTCGCCGAGTGCGATTTCGTCTCGATCCATTGCGTGCTGAACGACGAGACCCGCGGCCTCATCGGCGAGGCCGAGCTGCGCGCGATGAAGCCGACCGCCTTTCTCATCAACGTGTCGCGCGGCGCCATCGTGGACGAAACCGCGCTCCTCAAGGCTCTGGAGGAGAAGCGCATCGCCGGAGCTGCGCTGGATGTGTACGCGCAGGAACCGCTCTCGCGGCACGGGCATCCGCTAAGCGCGCTCTACGCGATGGACAACGTCATCCTCTCGCCGCACCTGACGTTCTATTCGCGCGAGGCGATGGCGCGGCTCGAGGCGCAGACGCTCGAGCGCTGCCGCGAGGTGCTCGAGGGCCGGCCGCTGACGGTCAGGTCGCGCGACCCGCGCCTGCGGGCTCAGACCCGGGGCGTGCGCTTCGCCGACTGAAGTAGTCCTGCGCGACGAGCGTGGCTTCGAAGGTCAGGCCCTGGCCAAGGATCCGGTCGAAGGGGAGGAGGATGAATTCGGAGACCTCGCCGTCCTGGTTCCGCGGCTGGAAATCGCGCGGCAGCGCGAGGTCGTAGACGTGCACCACTTCCGACTGCACGCCCTCGGGAACCTCGCGCAGGATGCGCGCGGTTCCGCCGCGGGTCGCCTGGCGCGCGAGCTCGCCGGGAATGCCGGCTTCCTCCCAAGCTTCTTTTACCAATATCTCTTCAAAAGAAAATCCTGCGCTGACGCCACCGCCGACCAGGTTGTCGAGCATCCCGGGATCGATCGCCTTGTTCGCGGCCCGGCGCGCGAGCCACATTTTCTCATCCGATATTCCGTTGACGTGGACCGCGTGCGTGGTGAGGCCGAAAGGCCGGGCCGCAGCGCGTTCGATCTCGAAGCCGCCGTCCACCGCGTAGCGCTCGTTGCGCCAGCCGGGAATGAAGCCTTCTTCGGCAAGCTTTTCCACGACCGGGGTCAGCGCTGCGGCGTCCAGCAGGACGACCTTTTCCGGGCTGCACGCGAAAACGTTGGGCCAGGCGGCGAGCCGCGCGGCGAGCTCCGGCCGCAGCCAGCCGATCTTCGCGCGAGCGGCGACGAGCGGAACGAAAAGGCCGGGCCTGAAAC
>Ga0187893_10010503_pt1 | contig 13762 bp, 7 predicted proteins | sample MA1701074metaG_FD_139574 | JGI IMG/M metagenome (GOLD analysis project Ga0187893, IMG submission 139574) | White microbial mat communities from a basaltic lava cave in the Kipuka Kanohina Cave System on the Island of Hawaii, USA - MA170107-4 metaG ...
ATGGATCAGCTCGCGCCGAACGGACCGATCTACCAAGCCGGGACGCTCTCGGGAAATCCCGTGGCGATGGCCGCAGGACTCGCGACCTTGGAGATCGTATCGCAACCTGGTTTCTTCGACGCACTCGGCGCCACGACCGCCGATCTTACCCATCAACTCCGCCGCTGTGCAGCCGAGGCGGGCGTGCCGCTGACAACCAATCACTTGGGAGGGATGTTCGGGATCTTCTTCACCGAGGAGGCGGCCGTCACCAGCTTTGCCGCCGTCATGCGCGCGGACCAGGAACGGTTCAAGCGGTTTTTCCATGGGATGATCGAGGCCGGTGTGTATCTCGCTCCCTCCGCCTTTGAGGCCGGGTTCGTATCGAGCGCCCATGGTCCGGCCGAGATCGCCGCGACGATCGAGGCCGCGCGCAAGGTCTTAGCTACCCTGTGAGAGCTTATGAATAAATCGTCCCCAGCATCCCCGAGCGTCAGGAGCCACGGAGCGAGAAACGAGACCTGTCAACTCGTTAGGCACTCCCGAAGCCGTCGCGAAGCAATGGAGGCGAGGTAAGGCATATGCTGAAGCCGAAGAAAATCTCGACTGCCGCAGCAAGCAACGCTGGCGCCACCGTCGGCTACGAAGCGCGGCTCTGGCAGATGGCCGACGCGCTACGCGGCAGCATGGACGCCGGCCAGGAGTCGAACTACACCACCTGGCGGTTCGCCAAGATGAACCTCGCCATCCGCGGTCGATATCGCCCACGGCGACACCTTCCACAACGACCGCCACCCCGACCTCAAGGCCGACTTCATCCTCGCCAATCCGCCCTTCAACGTGAGCGACTGGGGCGGTGAGCGCCCGCGCGAGGACACGCGCTGGCAGTACGGAACACCGCCTGCGGTGCAGCAAGGGAAATTGGCAAGATAGTTTCGAGAGGAACCGACGGTGACGACAAAAGACGACAGCAACCTCGCCCCTGGTGACGTGGTCTCGGGCTTGGAGTCTTCCGAGCTCGTCGAGATCCAGCGCGTTGCCCCCTTCGGCGGCAAGACGTTAGTCGAAGGAGTCGGGCTCCAGTCCCGCCGGATGGTGAAGCGTCCGCTGGCCGCCGAAGAGCTCGCGACCCTCGTCAAGATTCGCGGTCAACAGCATACGTTCGATGGACACGCGAGGCTCTTCCTTCTTGGCACCGAGGCAGAGCGTATCCGTATCGCTCACCAGTTCGACCCTCTCTTCGCGGTCAACTCGAGCATCATTGACCCGCTACCTCACCAGGTCGAGGCGGTCTATCGCTACCTCCTCCCCTTGCCGAGGATCCGGTTCCTGCTCTCCGATGACACGGGGGCGGGCAAGACGATCATGACTGGGCTTCTGATCAAAGAGCTGCTCTTCCGGGCGGTGCTCCAGAAGGTCCTCATCGTCACGCCGGGCGGCCTGACGAAGCAGTGGAAAGAAGAGGAGCTCCAGGAGAAGTTCGGCCTCTACGCGCGGCTCGTGAATCGCGCGTCTTTCGACGCCGAGCCCGGCCAGTTCTCCCGCTACGAAGAAGGCATCTTCGTCACGTCCATCGATTTCCTCGCCCGGAATGAGGGTTGTCTCAAGGCCGCTTCCGAGACTCAGTGGGACCTCGTGGTGGTCGACGAGGCCCACAAGCTCTCGGCCTATGAGTACGGCACCAAGCTGGAAGAGAGCGAGCGATACAAGGCAGTGAAGGCGCTGGCCCGCAAGACCGATCACCTGCTTTTCCTCACGGCGACCCCGCACCGAGGAAGAAAGGATACGTTCCGCCGGCTGCTCCTGCTCCTCGACGAGGACCTGTTCCAGAAGGATGAACATGTCGCCGACCGGGTACGCGAGCAGGCAGCGCCCTACGGAGCGTCCGGGGAGGAGGACTTCGAGGACGAGCGCCCGATCAGCAAGGCGCGGAATCGGTTCTTCCTTCGTCGCCTGAAAGAGGAGATGGTCGATTGGGACAATCACGCCCTCTTCAAGGATCGCCACACGAAGACGACCGGCTACGACCTTACGCCGGAGGAGAAGACGCTCTATGACGAAGTGACGTGCTACGTCCGCCCGAAGCGCAAGGAGGCCAAGGCGAAGAAGAACCGGAATGTCGAGCTGACCCTCATGGTAATGCAGCGCCGTCTCGCCAGCAGCCTCTACGCGATCACGCGGACGCTCGACAACCGCCTGCGGGCCCTCAACGAGGTCCTCTCTATACTGAGAGATCCGAGCCGGTCCGAGGCGGAGAAGAAGCGGCTGTTCCGAGGAACTCCCGACCCCAGCGATCCGCGCGACATCACGGAGTATGAGGACATGACCGAGGAGGAACGGGAACGGATCGATCAGCGCATCTTCCGCCAAGTCCTGACGGATGACCCGAACGAGATCGAGGAAGAACGGGACGAAGTCGAACGGCTCTTCCGACTGGCTGATAGCCTTAAGCACCACAAGGAAGCAAAGTTCGCCGAACTCCTCGCCGTTCTCGATTCCTCTGACGTGATCCGAGCGGAGGATGAGAAGCTTCTGATATTCACCGAACACCGTGACACGCTGAACAGCCTTACCAGGCGTCTCGAGGAGAAGGGGTACACGGTCTCCACGATCCATGGCGATATGGACGTGGATACGCGCAAGCAAGCCCAGCGCCAGTTCCGCACGCGGGCCAAGATCATGGTCGCCACCGACGCGGCGGGCGAAGGCATCAACCTTCAGTTCTGCCGCTACCTCATCAACTGGGACATCCCGTGGAACCCCAACAGACTTGAGCAGCGGATGGGGCGTATCCATCGGTACGGACAGGCAGACGACGTTTGGGTCTACAACCTGGTTGCCCAGAACACTCGGGAGGGATCGGTTCTTCAGAAGGTCCTCTCGAAGTTGGACATCATGCGGGAGCAGATGGGGTCCGACCGGGTCTACGACGTGATCGACGAGTGGCTTGAGGATGTACCGCTGGTCCGGCTGATCGAGAGCGCGATTGACACGGACGATGAATCCGCAAGCGCCCGAGAAACCGACGCCGCCCTAATGACGGCATCGAACGAGAGGGCGAAGCGGCTCATGGCCCTTCAGAAGAAGACCTCGCTCGCCTCGCGCCTGGATTTGAGGTCCGCGCGCGAACTACGAGACGCATCGGACGAGCGCCGGCTTCAGCCGTTGTTCATCCAGCGGTTCTTCGAGCGCGCGTGGACTGCCTGCGGGGGCAGCGTCCACACGGACGATCACTTTCCGGTCTGGCACATCAGCTCCACGCCAACCGCCCTTCTCGAGCTCGCCCGGGAACGGCGCCAGCCTCTGTCCGAGAACTACGACACGCCCTTCGTCTTCGACAAGCACCTCGTCAGCGTCGCCAGCAAGGTGCGTGTCCCCGAGCGCACCAAGCTCATGGGCCCCGGCCATCCGCTCTTCGACACCCTGATCGAGTGGGCGATTCGGGAGGCGCGCCAGGCCTTTGCCAAGGGGGCGACGCTCGTGGACCCGAACATCGCCAGGCCCCAGCGGGTCTGGCTCGTCCGTTCGACCATCGAGGATGGACGCCGGCAGTGGCGGCAGGATCGCCGCAAGCCACCGGCCCATGAGCGCGTGGCCGTAGTCGTTCACGACCACATGGGCCTGCGCACGACCTCGCCGTCGTACATGCTCAACTGCATCGCTCCAGAGTCCGCCGTGCCGGTTCCCGACGTCCAATCGAGGTCCGCTGAGGAGATCCAGGCATGGGCTTACGAGCAGATCACCGAGCGGCAGCTCGACCAGGTGAAGGCCATTCGATCCGAGGAGTGCGACCTGCGGCGGGAATACCTGAACACGGCCTTCACGGATCTCATCCTCGAGCTGCAGGAGGAACTGAACGACCTTCAGCAGGCGCAACTCTACGGCGACGAAAACGTCGACGAACGTGAGCGGCTTCGGCAACGGGTCGAGGACCTGAAAGCCCGCAAGGCCGATCGGCTGAAAGAGCTGGAACTCATGATGAAGCTGACCGCCAACCTGCCCGATCTCCTGACCGAGGCCGTGATCGCCCCGGTTCCTGTGGCGACAGTGGAGGCCGACGAAGAGGCGCCAACAAAGGGCGTTCCGATGCGCCGCGACGACGAGGTCGAGGCCATCGCCATGGATGTGGCGATGCGCTACGAACTCAGCCGCGGGTGGACGCCCACGGATGTGAGCCGGGACGGCGAGCATTACGACGTCCGGTCCGAAGGGCCGGGCGGAGAGAAGCGGTTCATCGAGGTCAAGGGGCGCGCCCAGTCGGGCGCCATCGTCCTGACGGGTCCCGAGGTGGACAAGCTTCGCCAGCTCGGGGAGCGGGCTTGGCTCTACGTCGTCACCTTCTGCAAGGGGGAGCGTCCTGGGCTGCGCATCATCCAAGACCCCATCTCAAAGCTCAACCCGGAGATGCTGTATCGGCAGATCCAGTACCTCGTCGAAGAAGGCGACTGGGCGCAGCAAGGTGAGGAAGTCGAGGCCCCTTCGAAGACCGAGGAGCGAGGCACATGAACGGCGCCGGATTCAGGTGGGATGATGGCCTCGTGGGCCCTGCGAGACGGATCGCCGAGCTGAACCACACGCCGATGCGGGTGCTGGCTGGTCCGGGCACTGGTAAGACCTTCGCCTTGATGCGACGCGTGGCTCGTCTCCTTCAGGACGGCGCGGCTCCCAACCGGATGCTGGTTTGCACTTTCACGCGAACGGCCGCCCGGGAATTCGAGGGGGAGCTGGCTCGCTTGGGCGTTGAAGGCGTGGACGACGTTCGGGCGGGAACGCTGCACGCTTTCTGCTTTGGTCTGCTGGGTCGAGACGAGGTTCTCGAAGCCACCGGTCGCGTCCCGCGCCCCCTCCTGCGTTTCGAAGAGCGGTCCCTGCTCGAAGACCTGAACGGTGACGGCTTCGGAGGAATCCGCGACCGCGACCGCCGGCTTCAGGCCTTCAACGCCGCATGGGCACGTCTCCAATCCGAGACGCCCGGCTGGCCGGAGGACCCCATCGACCAGGCTTTTCATCGGGAACTCGTCGGCTGGCTCCGGTTCCACCGTGCGATACTCATCGGCGAACTCGTCCCCGAGACGCTCCGCTATCTCCGGGAGAATCCGGCCTCGCCTCATCGCGGCGTATTCGAGCACGTTCTCGTCGACGAGTATCAAGACCTCAACCGAGCCGAACAGGTTCTCCTCGACCTCCTTGCGGAAGCAGGCCACCTCATCGTGATCGGGGACGAGGATCAATCTATCTATTCGTTCAAGTTCGCCCACCCGGAGGGCATCGCCACCTTTGACGGAACCCATCCCGGCACCCACGACGAGGGGCTCGACGAGTGCCGTCGGTGTCCCCGGTTGGTGGTCGAGATGGCGAATATCCTGATCGCCAACAATCCGGGCAGGACCCCTCGCGTTCTCACGCCGTTGCCGGGAAACCCCGATGGAGAGGTGCTCGTCCTCCAGTGGCGCACCATCGAGGACGAGGCCCAATACATCGCTGAGATCATTCGGAGGAGAATCCAGAACGCAGAGGTGGAGCCTGGCAGAGTCCTCGTTCTGGCCCCGCGCCGCCAGCTCGGTTACGCGGTCCGCGATGCCCTGAACGCTCTTGGCGTCTTCGCCCACAGCTTCTTCCACGAGGAGGCGCTTGAGGGTAATCCGAAACAGCTTGATGAGAGTGGTGCCCAGCAGGCATTCACTCTTCTCACCTTGCTCGCGGACCCGGAAGACCGCGTGGCCCTCCGCTGTTGGTGCGGGTTCGGGAGCAACTCGCTGCTGAGCGGCGCCTGGGCGCGGCTACGGCAGCATTGCGAGACGAGCGGCGACTCGCCCCGGGCCGCCCTGGAACGTCTGGCATCCGGCGACCTGACTATCCCGCACACGGGACCGCTCATCGAGCGATTCCGGGGACTGCAGGCACGTCTCGGAGAGCTGACGCCCGTCCGAGGCCAAGCGCTTGTGGATGCACTGTTCCCCGGGGACCAGGACTGGACGGCCCTCATTCGCTCCCTGGCCTCGACCATCGAGGGGGACGAGTTCGACGCGCAGGAGCTTCGAGAGACTCTCCGCATCGGCATCACGCAGCCCGAGCTTCCCACCGACGTCGACTACGTCCGCGTGATGAGCCTTCACAAGTCGAAGGGTCTCACGGCCGACCTTGTAGCGGTCGTCGGGTGCATCGAGGGACTCGTCCCAACGCTGACTGACGGCATACCGGCCGAACAGACCGCATCGCTGGAGGAGCAGCGCCGTCTCTTCTATGTGGCGATTACCCGAACGAGGCAAGTTCTCATTCTCTCGAGCGTGACCCAGTTGCGGCGGAACCTCGCTTATCGCATGGGAGCGCAGGTCCGAGGGTGGAGCCCGGTCAACGCCACCACCATCGCGTCGAGGTCCTGGCTGAACTCGGCCCCTCGCGGCCCGCTGCCGTATTGGGGACCGCCATCCTCGAAGGAGGGCCGGCATGAGCGGGCAACGAAACAACGCCGGTGATTGTCCGCGCCTCATCGAGGTGGCGCTCCCCATTCGAGAGATCTCGGCGGAGAGCGTGCGGGACAAGAACATTCACCACGCCCACATCAGCCATCTGCACATCTGGTGGGCGCGCCGCCCCTTGGCGGCGTCGCGTGCGGTGGTATTCGCGTCTCTAGTGCCTGACCCCGACGATCCCAAGTGTCCCGCGGACTTCCGAGCGGCAGTGGAGCGCCATCTCAAGACGCACGTCCCTGCAGACCTGAAGCACTACCGTCGCGGGCGCGAGAGCCATCGCGACGAGGACCCGTACCGGCCTTACGAAGGCATGCCGGACACGCTGCGGAATCGTCTCCTCATGTTCATCGCCAAGTGGTCGCCGGAGTCCCTGGCGTTCGAGGCGGGAAAGCGAAAGAACGCGGTGGCGCCCAAGGAGCTCCTCGACGACCGCTCCCTCGTGAAGTGGGAGACCTCCGATCCCGACAACACCCAGGGACACGAGGTCCTTCGCATCGCCCGTGAGCTGGTGAAGGTCGCACACGGAGGCGATGTCCCAACCGTGCTCGATCCCTTCGCGGGCGGCGGCGCGATCCCCCTGGAAGCGGGACGGCTCGGGTGTCAGGCCATCGCCAACGACTACAACCCAGTCGCCCATCTGGTCTTGCGGGCGACCTGCGAGTTCCCGCAGAAGTACGGCAAGCCTGGCAAGAGAACGGTGCTCATCGAGGAGTTCGGCAAGAAGGTCGAACGAGAAGTCCAGGTTTCCAACGTTCTCGTCCACGACTTCGAGAGGTGGGCGAACTGGGTCCTCGAGCGGGCGACAGAGAAGATCGAGCACCTGTATCCCGCGGGCAAAGACGGCCGACCCATCCTCGCTTACCTGTGGGCGAGGACAGCTCCGTGCTCCAATCCCTCGTGTCAAGGCGAGATCCCCCTGCTGCGTAGTCTCGTAATGTGCAGCAAGGGCAGCAAGACGGCGCTTACGATAAACGTAGATAAGGCACGGAAGGAGGTCTCTTTCGGAACCGCCAAAGGCAAGGCGATCAAGCGGACAGAGGGGACCAAAGGCCAACGAGGACCCGCCGTCTGCCTTTATTGCGAACAGCCAACGTCGGAAGCAGATCTGCGCGCTGCGGGGCAGGCTGGCAAGATGGGCGAGCGGATGGTGGCTGTAGTCGTCGAGGGCAAGGGAGGAAAGGACTATAGGCCAGTCGAAGACGCCGACCTTCACGCGGTCAAGAGCGCAAACGCCATTGAGGTGGAGGTTCCTGGCGAATACATCGTTCCAGAGATCAATGGCCCTGGCGCGTCACCCGACGCTGGTTCACACCGTAGCATCAACCTCGAGCTTTACGGATTCACGCGCTGGGGGCAGCTCTTCAATCATCGCCAGCTCGTGTTGATGGATCACTTGGTGAAAGGCCTTCACGAGGCCGTCGCCGCGATGGAGCAGAGTATCCCGGACGCTGAGTATCGGCACGCACTCGCCACTTATCTTGCCCTCTGGATCGACCGTGTTGCCGCCTTTGGAAACACGATGTGCAGGTGGGCTGCGGGTAGTCAGATCGTCAAGACGCCGTTCAGCGGGCAATCCGTGCCCATGATGTGGGACTATCCAGAGGCGAACCCGTTCGCCGATTCGTCTGGGACGGCGTCGAAGCAGCTTGAGTACATGCTCAGGGTCGTGAGTCATGAGGAAGCAAGTACTGCTGCGTGGATAGCTCCTCGCGTCATCCTCGGCTCTGCAACCAAGATGACCGAGGTTGACTCAGGATCCTGCGACTACGTCGTCACGGATCCTCCGTATGGGAACTCCATCGCCTACGCGGACCTCTCTGACTTCTTTTATGTCTGGCTGAAACGAAGCCTGGCAGACGTGTTTCTGAGTGTATTTCGCACACCGCAAACTCCAAAGGAAGAGGAGGCGACGAGCCACAAACACCGTCGCAACGGATCTCAGGCACGCGCGAATGAGTTCTATCGCCGTCTCCTCACAGAGAGCTTCAGAGAAAGCAAGCGCGGGGCGAAGGACCCGAAGCTCATAACGGTCATGTTCGCGCACCAGTCAACCGACGCTTGGACGGCGCTTCTCTCCGCCCTCTTCGAAGCGGGGCTCTCGCCGGACGCGACCTGGCCGATTGCGACGGAAATGCCCAAGACCGCTCTCGCTCTTGGGACCGCGTCGCTCGAGACATCGGTGACCGTCGCCTGCCGTCCTCGCGTCGTTGGAAGTGCCGTCTCGTTCAAAGCCGTCCGCGGCGAGGTCGAGGAGGTGGTCAAGCGTTCCGTGAAGCGCTTCTGGTCCTACGGCTTCCGCGGCGCGGACCTCATCGTCGCCTGCTACGGGCCGGCCGTCGGCGTCTTCGGAAAGTACGAGCGGGTCGAGAAGGCGGACGGAACGCCCGTCGGAATACCGGAGCTTCTGGAACTCGCCAAGCAGGCGGCCCGCGACGCCATCGCCGGGGAGTTCCGCGGGGACAACCTGTCTACGCTCTACTACGTCTGGGCGAACCTCTACGGCGCGGCGGAACAGGCCTGGGATGACGCCCGGCTGGTCGTGCAGATCGGCGGCGACGAGGATAACGCCATGGAGGTCGCCCGCGGGCACGGGATCTTCGTGGTGGACGGTTCGCGGTGTCGCCTTGCCCTTCTTGAGGATCGCGCGAGCCGTCGAGGACTCGGCATCGACCAGAACCCGCCGCACATCGATGCGCTCCATCGCAGCATGCTCCTCTGGAAGGAGGAGAAGCGTAAGGACCTGGTCGGGTATCTCGGCGAACGCGACCTCTTGGAGGACGGCCCGTTCTGGAAGCTGGCGCAGGCGCTCTTCGAGGTTCTCCCGCGTGATCTGGAGGACTGGAAGTTGGTGAACGCGTTGCTCGGCGAGCGCCAGACGCTGCGCACGGAGGGCAAACGAGAGGCTTTCCAGGACGAGCAGCAGAAACTATTCTAAACCGACGGCATGAATTCGCAAAATCGTTTACAAGAAATACTGGCCGAGTATCGCAAACGGCTCGAGGAAATCCTCAGGGACGAACTGGACGCGCTCGTCCTTTACGGCTCGCAGGCTCGCGGAGATGCCGAAGAAGGGTCGGATATCGATGTGCTCTGCGTGATCAAGGGTCCATTCGACTACGGAGAACTGATTGAGCGGACCTCGGAAGCTTCCGCGGAACTCAGCCTGAAGTACGACGTGGTGTTATCCAGGGCGTTTGTGACACGGCAGGATTTCGAATCCCGAGACATTCCTTTCCTGATGAATGTACGGCGGGAGGGAGTGGCGCTATGAGTCGAGATGACATTCGAGCGCTGATCGAAAAGGCGAAAGAAAGTCTCGGCGTCGCGCAGGACCTCCTGCGGGATGGACATGATGACTTTGGGGCCTCTCGGGGCTACTACGCCATGTTCTATGTCGCCGAGGCGCTGCTGCTCGAGATCGAACGATCCTACAGCAAACACTCTTCCGTCATTTCCGCCTTCGGCCGGGAGTATTCGAAGACCGGAATACTCGACCCCAAGTTTCATCGCTGGCTGCTCGATGCTCAGGATCTAAGGAACGTCGGTGACTATGGGGTACATACCCACGTGCCGAAGGAGAAAGCCGAATCGGTCTGCGCATGGGCCGAAGAATTCATCCAGGCCGCTGAGGCGCATCTGTCGAAGAAGGGAGGCGATTCAGCGTGACGGATCTCAAGCCCTGGTACGCCGTGGCGACACCTCACGAAGATATCCGCGAAGGGCGCCTCGCGGAGGCGGTCTTCGCGGCGAACGTCTGGGCGGTCGTCCAGGGCACGGCGCCGGAGATCTACCTCGATCCCGAGGAGTTCTTCCGCAAGACGTACCTGACGAGCGGGCTCTCCACGGTGCTGAGTCGAGTTGCGGGGGCGCTGCAAAGCGGCGGGGAGACCGGAAACCGCATCATCAGTCTGCAGACGGCCTTTGGCGGCGGTAAAACGCACACGCTTGTCGCCCTGTGGCATCTGGCGAAACACGCAGATCGGCTGAAGGGGTCGCGTCACACCGAGGGGCTCCGGAAGGCCATCGGCGGCCGACTCCCGGAAAAGGTGAAAGGCGTCGCCGTCTTCACAAACCAGACCTGCGATGCGACTCAGGGACGCAAGGCCGCCGAAGGCGTTCACCTCCGCACGTTGTGGGGCGAGTTGGCGTTCCAGCTCGGGGGAAAGGCTCTCTACGAGCGCGTGCGGGCGAACGACGAGAGCCAGCGCGTGCCGCAGGGGATCTTCTTCGAGATTCTGCAAACCGCATCGCCGTGCCTGGTCCTGCTCGACGAGCTGGCCGACTACTGCGTGGGCGCGGCCGCGGTACCGGTCGGCGACACGAGCCTGGCGGATCAGACCGTCTCCTTCATCCAGCAGTTGACCGAGTCCGTACAGCAAGTCCCGGGCGCGGTCGTGGTCGCCACTCTGCCGGTAAGCAAGTACGAGGTTGCCCAGAGCGAGAAGGGGCAGGAGGCCTTCGTGACGTTGGAGAAGCGCTTCCAGCGCCTCGGGGCCGACGTCAAGCCGGTCGCCGACGAGGAGATCTACGAGGTCGTCCGGGCCCGCCTGTTTGAGTCCATCACGCCGGACAGCGAGTCGGACTATCCTAAGAAGGTCGCCCAGGTCTATCAGGGCATGTACGCGGCCCACGCTGGCGAGGTGCCCTCGGAGGCCGCGAAGAACACGTACCGCGAGCAGCTTGAGCGCGCCTATCCCTTCCATCCCCTGCTCATCGATGCGCTCTACACACGCTGGGGCAGCCACCCCGACTTCCAGCGGACGCGGGGCGTGCTTCGCTTGCTTGCGAGCATCCTGGGCGATCTCTGGAAGCGCCGGCAGGGAAGCACCGCGACCCAGCACCTCATCCAACCTTGCCATATTCGCTGGTCCGTCGATGCTCTGCAGGCGGCCCTGACACGCCTCTGGGGACCGCCGTACCAGTCCGTTGCCGCCGCCGACGTCATCGGTGACAGATCCAATGCAGGCATCTTCGACGAGGAACGCGGCGGCGACTACCGCAGGGAAGCCATCGGGCAGGGGTTGGCGTCCGCCATGCTTCTGGGCTCCTTCGGCGGACAGGCCGGCCGTAGCGGATTCAGCTCGAAGGACCTGAAGCTCGCCTGCTCCCGGCAGGGCCTGAACTGGAACTATACGGATGGAGCCCTGCTGGAGCTGGAGAACCGCTGCTTCTATCTCCACACGACGACCGCCGGGAGCCTTGGCAAGCGCTACTGGTTCGGCACGAAGCCGACGCTCAACAAGCTGGTCGTCCAGTACCGCCAACAGAGCGCGAAGGAGAACTTCGGTGAAGAGATCCTCGAGGATCTCCGGGTCGAGTCCCAAAAGGGCGCGCTGGCTGGCGCGACGTGGCGCGTGATCGTCAATCCTGCGGAAGATCTGCCGGAGCAGAAGTCTCTTACGCTGCTGATCCTGCCGCCGTGGCTCGCTTGGGACGAGAACGGCGGGGCGAAGAACGCGATCCAGGAACACGTGAAGTCCATCAGCATCCGCTGTGGTGGAAAGGACCGCCTCTACCGGAACACGCTCCTCTTCCTGGTGGGGACCGCGCGCGGGCTCAGCAAGCTGCGGCAGGCCCACCGGGAGCGAGCGGCGCTGGAGAGCGTGCGCGCGGACTACTGGGATCAACTCGACGAGGAGCAACGCGAGGATCTCAAGAAGCGCCTGGACGCGGCACGTAAGGCCGCCCTGGAGGTGCTGGGCCCCGCCTACACGATTGCCTTGCGAGTGCGCGGCCAAGAAGTGGAGCCGTATACCCTCTCGGATGCGCGCCGGACCTTCCAGGAACACCTCGGCTACGTGTGGACGACGCTCGTCGAGGACGAGGAATGGATTCTCCGACGTGTCGGCTCGGTGACGCTGGAGAGCGCAGGCCTGATCCCCAAGGAAGGCGGACTGCGCCTGAAGGATGCCGTCGAGGCTTTCCTCCGGTTTACGGACAAGCCCATGGTCGCGGCCAAGGAGGCGGTGGCTGCGGGGCTCGCCCAAGCCTGCGCGGACGGATTGGTGGGCGTCGGTCGGGCCGGAAGCCTCTCGACCCTGCAGACGCGGTACTGCAAGCAGTCGGTGTCGCTCGATCCGAGCGAGGACGGCGTGTGGATCATCCCCCCGTTCACACCGGAGCCGACGAAGGCTCCGGGCGGCGAAGAGACTGCTGGAGCCGGTGTCCCTGCCGGAGAATCGAGGGTCGCAGGCGGAGCAGGCTCCGGCACGACCAGCGGAGAAACCTGGGGAACGGCCACTGCGCCGAAGCCGGGGGCCAAGGGCACGGTTCGCCGGTTTGTCGTCCGCGGTGATGTGCCGGTCGAAAATTGGGGCGAACTCTTCCGTTGCTTCGTCGGCCCTGCTGCGCGGATGAACCTGAAGAAGCTGCAGCTCGGCGTTCAGTTCGAAATGGTGCTCCCCGAGGGGCGGGAACTGGGCGAGAACGATCCCGCGCTCAAGGCGATGAAGGAGGCCGCGCGGCAGTTGGGGCTCGAATTCGAGATTGACGAGTAGGTCAAGCCTCTAGGGAGCTGCTCCGGCAGCCGCCGGTCCAGGCCGGGAGCCGCGCGCACCTGCGCCAGTTGCTCCAGAGGTTCTGCGGAAACTGCTCAAGGGAGAACTGGCGACCCGGCGGCGAAAGAACGTCGTGCAGGCCTGCTCGTTCGCGGATATGCTGGAGCAGACGGTCCGCCGCTACCAGAACCGCGCCATCGAGGCGGCGCAGGTCATCGAGGAGCTCATCCAGCTTGCGAAGGACATGCGCGAGGCAAACGCCCGCGGCGAGGTGCTCGGCTTATCCGAGGACGAGCTCGCCTTCTACGACGCGCTGGAGACGAACGACAGCGCGGTGAAGGTGCTCGGCGACGCGACGCTGCGAATGATAGCGCGCGAGCTGATGAAGACCGTTCGCGCCAACGTGACGATCGACTGGACCCTGCGCGAAAACGTCCGCGCTCAGCTCCGCGTGCTCGTGAAGCGCATCCTTCGCAAGTACGGCTACCCGCCGGACAAACAGGAGAAGGCGACGCAAACGGTGCTGGAACAAGCGGCCCTGCTTTCCGGAGAATGGGCAGCCGCATGAACGGGGCGAGCGAGCACGCGACGCCTACGCTCACTATCAAATCCAGCACTAAAATCGAAACTGCAGGTAGGCCCAGGTCTTAGATAAATCAAACGCCTGTCCATCGGTGCTGTTGCGTAGCACATTGACAGCATTGCGATCCGCCTCGTAGTGGGCGTAACTGACGCCGACCAGGAAACCCCTGCCGAGCGGCCGCTCTAACGCGACATCCCATTCGTGCCCGTAATCGTACCCCTCATTATCGG
>Ga0187893_10010504_pt1 | contig 13762 bp, 8 predicted proteins | sample MA1701074metaG_FD_139574 | JGI IMG/M metagenome (GOLD analysis project Ga0187893, IMG submission 139574) | White microbial mat communities from a basaltic lava cave in the Kipuka Kanohina Cave System on the Island of Hawaii, USA - MA170107-4 metaG ...
GAAGTTGTCCGCGATGCGTCGGGCCGCCTGAAGAGACTCGCGTCGGGCTCTGCCGCCGAGTGCGGCGATGCGTTGTCTCTCCCTCACCGACAGCCGCGTCGCGCGCACGCGGCCCCCTCGACGTCGACGCCACTGAGTCGCGAAGCTGTTGGCAGTATTCGAAATCCCGCCTCGCGGACGGGCAATCATGTCCCCTACCGCTTTCCCGATTTCGACGCTAAGTTGCCACGCGATGAGATCTTCGTATCGATACACAGTCGCCATGGCTGGACCGCGGGGCACGTATCACGCCAGCCCGGCGAACCCACTCGAACCTGATCGAACCTGATCGAGGATCGGACTTGCCGCACGCGGTGAGAGCGGCTGCGGCCGCCAGCGCGACAGCCGTTTTCGTGAGAGAGGCTCCGCAGAAGGACATGGCGTGTCCCTCGTTGGCCCATCACGGTACCGCCCGGTCCGGGGGAGGACCAGTTGGCCTTTAGCACTACTGCCCTGTCGTCTTCGCCTTCTGCTTCTCCTGCATCTCCTCCATGACCAGCTTGTAGGCGACGTAATACTTGTAGATATTGTTGACGTAGGTCACCGTCTCGCGCCCGATGCGCGCCGAGGCCACGCGCTCGACGTTGTTGAACCAGACGTTCGGGTTCAGCCCCTGCTTTTCCGCCTCACGCCGGAGTTGACGCACTCTGCCCGGGCCCGCGTTGTACGAAGCGAACGTGAAGAGGCCCTTGTTCAGATCGTCCATCGACTCCTTCGCGTAGTACTGGTCGATCATGAATCGCATGTACTTCACGCCGGCATGGATGTTGGGCTCGAGCTTGGTGATGTCGCCGACGTTGAGCTCCTTGCCGGTGGCCGGCATGACCTGCATGACGCCGATGGCGCCCACCTGGCTCTTGACGCCCTGGTCGAGCCGCGATTCCTGATAGCCCTGGGCCGCCATGAGCAGGAAGTCCAGGTTGTACTTCTCGCTGTACTTGCGGAACAGGGCGACGATTTCGTTGAAACGCTTCATGTCGGCGTCGTTCGTCGCGCTTTTGAGATACCTCGTGCTCTTCATGTACTTCGCGAAGAGGATATTGCCGAATGTCGTGCCGCGGCCATGGGTCTTGACGAATCCATCGGGCTTGGCCTTCAGCGTCGGGCTGTTCTTCCGCATCGCCACCGCGATATCGAGATCCTTCGCGACGGCCACGTCCTGGTGCGGCACGATGTTCGGGAAGATCTGCGTCCAGACCTCGGCGATGTGGCTGTGGACGACCACCGCCTTGACGAGGCCCGCGTTGAGCATCTCGAGGAGATCCTCGTCCTCGAGATTCTCGGGTGCCGGCTTGAGCACGACCGGCGCCTTCCCGCGCTTCTTGAAGCCCTCGTTCAGCCGGACCAGGCTCTCATGGTAGAAGGTGTTCGGCCGAACGAAGACCTCCTGGCCCGGTTTCAGCCCGCCGAAGGGCTACGCCTCGCTTACGCCCGGCGCGCTGATTCCAACACCTTCCTTCAGAGTCACGTCTTGGGCTTGGGCGGGTACTTCTTGAACGTCTCGCGCACGGCTTCCTGGATCCGGGCGTCGCGCTTCGGCTCGGATCGTTGCCGATCGATCTCCGCCGTCGCCACGCCGCGCCAGACGGCGCTCTTCAACGACGGCGACGACAGATCCAGGATCAGCGAGCCCTGCTCGTAGATATTCAGCGACTGCGTCGCGCCCGAAAATGGCGGGACGCCCCACTCCATCGTCGGACTGAGGAACTGCCCCATGGCCTGCGACGAGTCGCCCGCCGTGATGAGCAGGTAGTAGCTGGCGCAGACGTCTGGAGTTCCTCCTGACGCGGGCGTCAGGCCCTTCTTGGACAGCTCCTGCTCAACCACCGGTTGATCACCGGCTCGAACCGCTCGCGCAGTTTGACCGGGTCGCCGCCGTACTTCACGAGGACCTTCACCTCACCGGCGCCATCCGGGTGCCAGGCGAACGTCTTCAGTGGCCGGAAGTCGAACTCCGGGTCGTGCAGGACGTCGATCCTGACCTTCGCAGACAGGACGACGGCCGTGCAGACGAGCGCCAAGGTGCCGGCGACACGGACGAGACACGGACGAGCCGGTTGCTTCGACATCACGTCTCGCAGGGGCGCCATTCTACGTCAAATCTCGATCTTCCATCTCACCGAGAAGAACAACCGCGTCTCCGACCCGAGCAGGAACGGATCGACGATCTGCAGATCGGCGGTGAGCTCGCTCCACCCGGTCGGCGGGAAGGTGTAATAGATCTCGAACCCCTGCTCCTTCCGCATCCGAATCAGCGGCTCGACGGTGTTCTGGAGGTCGTCGCTGATCCCGCTGTAGTAGTAGCCCAACCCGAAGGTGTCGCGCTCGCGGCCGCGCAGCGACACGCTGCCCGCGAACCCGGCGTGCGCGAAGACGTCCACGAAGTTCGGGTTGCCGTCGGTGACGCCGAACATTCCGAAGGCGCCCCAGCCGCGCTTCGTGCCTTCATCGTACGCGAGGTACTGATGAGCCGTCACGTTCAGCGTCCACGCGCCCTCCTCCTCCTCCAGCGGAATATTCAAGGGCGGAAGGAGCGCGAGCTTCGTCTGGTCGAGCGACGTGGCCGTGATGGAGCTGAACTCGCCGCCGACGCTATATTGTCCCGGCAGCTTGAACGGCTTGAACGGCAGCCGCACGTCCCACATGACCGTCGCACCGTTGTCGAAGAAGCCCTCCTCCGTGGATTCGATCAGGCCGAGCGTGACGACCGGCTCGTAATTCTTGAGAAACGCGCCGATTACCCCTTCCGCGACCGGTGGTATGGTCCGCGCCCACATCGGCGGCGCCACGAACGCGATGTTCATGAACTTGTCGACCCCTTCCCCGCCGGTGAACGGCTTCAGGTAGAGGTCGACCGTGTCGAACCGTCCGAAGTTGAGCACGAACTGCGGGCTGAAAAGATACGAGCCATACAAGGCGGGGATCTTGATGTGCTCCCCTTCCGCTTCGGGGAACAGCAGCGAGGCGCTCGTCGGCAGGAGCGTCCCTCCGGCAAGGAGCGGCGTGTCGCCGTACCGGAACTCGACGTGCGACGTCGCGGCCAGGCCCTTCGCGACGTAGTTGCCAAGGTCGCTCCGGACTTTGAAGTCCAGCTTTCCCCCGTAGTCGAAGCCCCGGTCGTCGTCTCCTTCGGGCGCCCACTCGAAGAACTGGGTGAAGTCCAGACTCATGGTGACGCCCCTGTTTCCCATTTCCGTCCGGGCGCCGCCCCAGTCGCCGAGGAGCTTCTCGCGCGTGAGCCAGTCGCTCGCGGTTGTTGGCGTCGGCGGGGGCGGCGGGGCCGGTTCCTGTGCTCGCGCGGGCGTCAGGCCCAGCCAGCACACGCCGAGCGCGGCCATGAGGTCTCTGAGCGAAAAAGAACGCATAGCTGCTTAGCCTATGGGAATAGACGACGCATTACAAAGTTGGCCTTTGGGGCAATGGTCAGGTGGGAACGACCGGTCCAGCGTCAGCAGACCCGAAACTTCCAAGGCGTCCACGGGCTCGTCATCTGGGCAGTCCGGGCTGTGGATCCCTGTCGGCTGTACGCCGGACCGGATGCCTCAAGCTACTTCGCACGGGGCGGACCGATCTATAGGACCTTTGGCCTAGTCGCCAAAAAGGGGACAGCCACCGTTTTACGTTCCACGAAAAACGGTGGCTGTCCCCTTTGTTTAGAACACGATCCTGAACCCGATCTGTGCCACCCGCTGCTCCGGCTCCTGGAAATCGCCGGCGTAGGTCGTCGGCTGCAGGAAGGTCGAATTGGGCGACGTCGTCCCGCCGGCGTTGATCACGAGCCGCTTGTCCTGGAAGTTCGTGAAGGGACCGAAGCCCGACGGGTTCTTCGCGTTGAAGAGGTTGAAGACTTCTCCGATGGCCTCTACGCGCATGCCCGCACCGATCGCGAAGCTCTTCGAGACCCGCAGGTTGACCTGCGACAGGCTCGCGCCGCGTCCGCAGTTGATGGTCGTGCACTCGCCGATGTCCTTCGCCGGGTTCCCGACGCCGTCGAACGCGTACGCCCGCAGCGGGATGTCGTTGTTGACGTCATCCCGGTTGAGGTCGACCCCCTCGACGATGTTGACGGGGAGCGCCGAGCGGTAGCGCCAGATCGGAGAGACCTGGAAACCGTACGGCAGCTGCACGACCGCGCTGATCGTCCCGCGGTGCCGCGCGTCGGACCGGCGCGCCGGACCGAACTGCACGTCGCTGAACGGATCGGCCGCGTTCTGGATGTTGGTGATGTCGAGCTCGTCGCCGCTGTTGCCGGTGGTCGAGATCGAGTCGGACAACGAGTACCACGCCGACACCTGGATCCCGCCCGTCATCCGGCGGCGCAGCCCGAGGTTGAGCGCGTCGTGGCGGCTGCGGCCGCGGCTGATGGCGAGCGCGACGTCTTCGGGGCTCGGCACGATGCCGAGCTGCGCCAGCGGGCGAACGGCTTCGCCGGGATGCCGCGCGTTCAACCGCGGCCGCCACCCGATGTCCCGGCCGTCGACGTGCACGTAGTCCACATCGAGAACCGTCGTCGCATCGAACTCGTGCGACCAGCCGATCGAGTACTGGTCCGTGTACGGCTGCTTGATCCGCGGCGAGGCGACGTGCCGATTGAGCGGGAGCGACCCGCCCGCTTCGTTCAGCGCCTGGATGTTGCCGATCGGATCGTTGACCGTGAAGAACGTGCCATTCGGATTCCTGATGCCGCTCGCGTTATTGACCTCGAACACGGTGCCCGCCCCGACGCCGGTGGCGTTGACCGCGGCGAACAGGATGTTGGAGTTCGTGTAGCCGAAGTCGTAGTAGCGGCCGTAACCGGCCCGGATCACGTCTCCCCCGTTTCCACGGACGTCGTAGGCGAACCCCACGCGCGGCTGGACGTTGTCGTAGTCCTCTTCCGCGTCCTTGCCGAAGTCCTCGTAGCCCGGCAGGCCGCTCAGCTGACCCGCCGCCCCGGCGCTCGCGATCATCACGTAGGTGGGGTTCAGCGATTGATCGATCGCAAACCCGGTGTTCAGGTCGTAGCGCAGGCCGAGGTTCAGCGTCAGCTTGTTCGTGACCCGCCAGTCGTCCTGGATGTAGGTCGAGAACTGCTTCGTCGGGATGTTGGCTTCGGCAGAACCGCCCTGCAGGGTGACCTGCGAGATCGGTCCGCTGACGCTGTTGTCGAGGTGTTGGTACGCGTAGCCACCCGTGCCGACGTTGAACGTGATGAAAAGCCGCGGTTCGTTGATGAAGTTCGCGCCAGCCTTGAAGTCGTGGCCGAGGCCGCCGAGACCTTGCATGTGCCACGAAAAGTCGTCGCGGAACTGCCACTTGTGCTGCTCGGTCGTCTGCGGCGTGTTGGGGTTCTGGCCGATCGTCACGCCGTTCGGGAAGATCTGATACGGATCGAGGCTGTTCGCCGAAATGAAGTTCGAGAAATCGGCGAACTGGAAGATGAACTCGTTCAGCTTCGACCCCCCGAGGACCCAGTTGTGGTTCACGTTGATCGAGTTGAAGCTGTTCTCGCTGACGCCCCAGTTGTCGACCGTCGCCTGCGGCCCGGCGCCGTACGGCTGCGAGTTCGTGTTCCGTCCGTAGCGGACCGACAGATACTGGCTGGCGTTGAGGTTCGCGGTCCCCTTCACCGTGAGCAGGTTCTCCCGCACCGGCGTCGTGAAGGTCCCGTTCTCGGCCGGAAAGAGCCCGAGCGTGTCCACGGTCTGCAGCGTGTCGAGCTGCGTCCGCTCGGCCGCGGCGAAGAAGTGCGCGCGGTTCCTGAGGAACGGGCCGCCGATTGAGCCGCCGAACTGGTACCGGCGGTAGCTCTGCTTGTCGACTTCATTCAGTGTTTCCGTTTCCGTCGTCGCGTTCATGGCATCGTCTCGAAGCAGCGTGAACCAGCTCCCCTGATACCGGTTCGTCCCGCTCTTGGTGACGATGTTCATGACGCCGCCGTTGCTCCGGCCGTACTCGGCCTTGTAGCGCGCGGTCTGAAAGTTGAATTCCTGGATCGCCTCGAGCGGAAAGAGCTGCAGCAGCCCTCCGACCGTGTCGTCGTTGTTGTCGCCGCCGTCGATCAGATAGTTCACGTTGCGGCCGTTGCCGCCGGCGATCTGCGGGGAGAACTGCGTGCTCTTCGTCGGGTCGGAGTGAAACCCGAGGCCGACACCGGGAATCGTGAGCGCGAGGTTCGCGAACTGCCGGCCGTTGAGCGGCAGGCTCTCGATGTGCTGGACGTCCACGAGACCGCCGACCGACGAGTTGCGCGTCTGGATGAGCGTCGAGTCGCCGCTGACCGTGACGCTCTCGGTCAGACCCGCGACCTTGAGGTCGAAGTTCGCGTCGACGGTCTGGCCGACGCTGACCTGGAGGGCTCTTTGCTCGATCGTGGCGAATCCTTGCAGCTCCACCTTGACGTCGTAGGTGCCGACCGGAAGCGCCGCAAGGCGATAGAGCCCTTCGTTGTCGCTGACCGTGCCTCTGCTGAAACCGGTGTGCGGGTTCGTCGCCGTTATCGTGGCGCCGGGGATTGCGGATCCCTGTGGATCCAGTACGCGTCCGGCGATCGTCCCTGTGGTCTGCTGCGCGCCGGCGGCCGGCGCCAGAGCCAGGACGAGCCCGATCGCACACAGGATCCGACCTGTGATGCTCGACATGCCTGACCTCCCAAAGTGGATGGTTCCCTACCGTCGAGGCACATGAGCAATCACGACGCCGTCGGTCGAGTGGATTCCGACGCTTCTCCCGGCTCGGGGACGAAGCGACATCACCCCACCGTGAGCGAAAGTCTCGAGGGATGAGCGTACGAATAGGCGCGACGGTCCCGGAGCGACAGTCGCGATCGCGGGACGTCCGGGATCCAACCTGGTACAGGCGGACGGCGTGTCAATTCAATCGGTTGGAAAAGGGGACAGCCACCGTTTTACAATCCGCGAGAAACGGTGGCAGTCCCCTTTTCAGGCCAGGATGTCGTGCACGACGTTGCCCGAGACGTCGGTCAGGCGGAAGTCGCGGCCGCTGTACCGATAGGTCAGTTTCGTGTGATCGATCCCCATGAGGTGGAGGATCGTCGCGTGGAGATCGTGGACGTGCACGGGCTTTTCCACCGCCTTGAACCCGAAATCGTCCGTGGCGCCATGGATCGCGCCGCCCTTGATCCCGCCGCCCGCCATCCACATGGTGAAGCCGAACGGGTTGTGGTCGCGGCCGTTCTGCTGCGGCGCGTTGCTGCCGATCTCGCAGACCGGCGTGCGGCCGAACTCGGATCCGCAGATCACGAGCGTCTCGTCGAACAGCCCGCGTGACTTGAGGTCCTTGATCACGGCGGCGAACGGCTGGTCCGAATCCTTGGCATTCTTGCGGTGCGCCTGGATGTCGTTGTGCGCATCCCAGGGATCGCGCTTGGCGTAGTACACCTGCACCATGCGGACGCCCCGCTCGACCAGCCGTACGGCCATCAGGCAGCCCCGTGCGGTGCTGCCCGGACCGTACAGCTTCAGCGTCGCCTCGCTCTCCTTCCGGATGTCGAAGACCTCCGGGGCTTCGGTCTGCATGCGATAGGCGACTTCCATCGACTGGATCGCCGCCTCGAGCTGCGGATCCTGCAGCGCGTCACGTTCGCGCCGAAGCCGATCGAGCTCAACGAGCAGATCCAGTTCCCGACGCTGTTCCGGCAGCGTGAACTTCTCGTTGTGGATGTACGACACGAGCGTCTTCGGATCGAAAGCCTTGCCGACGATCTGATCCGGATTTTCGACTTTGTTCGAGATGTAGGTCCCCTGGTGGACCGCCGGCAGAAACGCGCTGTTCCACAGCGGCGGTCCGACCGTCGTCGGCATGTCGGGACACAGAACGACGTAGCCGGGGAGATTCTTGTTGCCCGTACCCAGCCCGTATGTGAGCCATGACCCGATCGACGGCCGGCCGACCTGGCTGTGGCCGGTGTTCATCATCAGCATCGAGGGCTCGTGGTTCGGGATGTCGGTGTAGACGGACCGGATGAAGCAGATGTCATCGGCGCAGCCGCCCACGTACGGAAACAGCTCGCTGACATCCATCCCGACCTGGCCGTACTTCTTGAACGTGAACGGCGACTTCAGGAGCGTGCCCGTCCTTCGCTCGGTCGCGATCGCGCCGCCCGGCAACGGCTGCCCGTGGTACTTCTCGAGCATCGGCTTCGGGTCGAAGCTGTCGACCTGCGACAGCCCGCCGTTCATGAAGAGGAAGATGACGTGTCTGGCCTTCGCGGGATGGTGCAGGCCGCCGGTCGCGAGCGTGTTCGCATCCTGACCGGCGAGCGGCGCGGCGGTCGCGAGCGACTCGCCGACCATGCCGGCAAAGGCCAGCATGCCGAAGCCGCTGCCGATGCGGCAGAGCGCTTCACGGCGCGTGACAGGCAGTCTGGCTCTCATCTCAACTCACGAACAGGAACTCACTCGCGCTGAGCAGGACCTTCATGTACCGGCCCCAGGGGGTCACCGGCAGCAGCTTCGACTCGTTCGTCCCGCCGGCGCCCGGCACGACGCCGCCCATCATGCCATCCCCCGTCATGGGAGGCGGCCCTCCCTCCGGATCATGCTCGCCGTCGGGGTCATCGACCTCAGCTCCCTCCGGCTTTTTCTCGGCTGCGTCCGGTTTCCGCGCGGCGTCGGCCTTCCGCTCCGCGTACGCGCGCATCGGCTCCTGCGCGATATACGCGGCGCCGGCCGTCATCTCGGCTTCCACGGGTTCCCGGCCGTAGATCAAACGGTACGCCTTCCGGATCCTGGCGCGGGTGTCTGGCTCCGACGAAACCCGGCGCGCGAGCAGCTCTCCCTGCTGCTGCATGAAATCGCTGTTCATGAAGAACAGCCGCTGGAGCGGCACGCTGGTCGTGAAGCGCTGCTCGGCGGAGATCGTCGCCGCCGGAAAGTCGAAGAGCTGCAGGAACTGATCGAGCTTGTACCGGCTCACTTTGCCGTACACGGTTCGCCGGTTGAACGCCGGCGTCAGCTCCTGTGAGGCCCCGCCGATCTTCGGCTCGAGGCCGCCCGAGACGAACAGCACCGAGTCGCGGACCTGCTCGGCCGTCATGCGACGCGGGGTGGCGCGCCAGTAGAAACGGTTGCCGCCGTCTTTCTCGGCATTGGCCGCTACGTTCTGGGCGCTCAGCCGGTACACGGCGCTGAGCATGATCTCGCGGTGCAGCGCCTTGATCGACATGCCCTTCGATACGAAGAACGTCGCCAGGTACTCGAGGAGCTCAGGGTTCGTCGGCCGCTCGCCGTTCGACCCGAAATTGCTCGGGCTGTCGACGATGCCGGTGCCGAAGTGCCACTTCCAGATACGGTTGGCGATGACGCGTGCGGTGAGCGGATGCTTCGCGATGACGTCCGCGAGCTCCAGGCGGCCGCTCCCCTTCGTGAACGGCGCAGGCTCGGCCTCGCTCAGCACGGCGAGAAACCGGCGCGGCACCTCGTCGCCGAGCTTCATCGGGTTGCCGCGGATCGCGATCTTCAGGTTCTCCGGCTTCACCGCATCCTGCACGCCATGGACGTAGGTGAACTTCGGCGGCAGCGCCTTCTTCATCTCTTTGATGTCGGCGCGCAGGTCCTCCACGTGCCGCCGCCGTTCGGCGCTCAGGAACCGCTCGAGCCCCCATCCGCGAAATGCGAGGAGACCGGGTTTGACGTATTCCTGGAGAAAGGGCTCGACGCCGTCTTCGAGGTCGCGCACGAAGACGTCGGTCCAGAACTGCATCTTCTCGGTCGGCAGGCTCTTGAGCTCGAGGCCGCAGCCGGGACAGAAATCGTCGTTGGTGATGAACTCGTTCGGGAGGTTCGCTTCCTTCTTCTTCTTCGTCCCGGGCAGGGCCTTGGCGCGGATGATCTCGTTCTCCTCCTCGGCATCCTTCTGCTCGAACATGACGTCGAGAAGGAGCTTCTGGAACTCGTCGCCGAGCCTCTTGGCTTCGGCAGCGGATCCGCCCTCCGTGATCATCGCCTGCCAGTCTTTGAGGTAGGGATAGAACTTCGGCGGCTTCGCGAGGAACCTGATCCAGCGCTCGAACAGCTCGTAGTCCAGCTTGTCCTCGTTGGCGACGCGCGCCATGTCCTTCTTCGGCTCGCCGGTCACCTTCCAGGCGGACCGCATGTACCTGGACGCGCCGAACGCCAGCGTCTCCGCGAGCTGCCGGCTCTCGGTCTCCATGAACTTGCGGAGGAGCTTCTCTTTCTGCTCGATCTTCTTTTCCTGCGCCTTGTACTCCTCGACGGCAGACTTCGGCGCGAGCGGATACTCGTGGTAGTCGGAATTCAGGAACACGCCGGCGAGCGCGTAATAGTCCTTCGCGAGGATGGGGTCGTACTTGTGGTCGTGGCAGCGCGCGCACGCCACGGTGAGGCCGAGGAAGCCGCGCGTGACGACGTCCACGCGGTCGTGCCGTTCGTCGGCGCGGGTGATCTCGACCGCGCCGTTGTCGTAGTACCAGGGGCCGAGCCCGAGGAAGCCGAGCGCCGGCAGCGTGCGCGCCCGCGAGCGCTCGTCGAGCAGATCCCCCGCCATCTGCGCCTTGACGAATTGGTCGTACGGCAGATCGTCGTTGAAGGCCTTGATCACCCAGTCGCGATACAGATGCGCGTTCGGGTACGGCGCGTAACCGCGTCCCTTCGGGTCGAGGCTGCGCGGATCGTCTTCACCGTAGCGCGCGACGTCGAGCCACAGGCGCCCCCACGTCTCGCCGTACCGCGGCGACGCCAGTAAACGATCCACGACCTTCGCGAACGCATCCGCCGAGCCGTCCTGCTCGAACGCCTGGATCTCCTCGAACGTCGGCGGCAGCCCGGTCAGGTCGAGCGTCGCGCGGCGGATGAGCGTCAGCCGGTCGGCAGCCTTGACCGGCGTCAAGCCCGCTTTCTCGAGCCGCGCGAGGATGAAGCGATCGATGTCGGTCGTCGCCCAGGCCGCCGCCGTCACCGTCGGGACCGCCGGCTGTCTCAGCGGCTGGAACGACCAGAACGCGCGATGTTCGGCCGTGATCCCGGCGTTCCCGGCATCGGCCTTCGGGGCCGCGGGAGTGGACACGACGGCCGCCGCGGGCCAGGGCGCGCCAGCCTTGATCCATTCGACGAGCCCTGCGATCTGCGCGTCGGACAGCTTCGGCTCGTTCCGCGGCATCTTCGCGACGCCGGGCGCGTGTCGAACGGCCTTGACGAGCAGGCTCGACTCGGGGTCGCCCGGCACGATGGCCGGCCCGCTCTCGCCCCCCTTGAGCATCCGGTCGCGTGAGTCCAGCCGCAGGCCGCCCTTCTCGTCGTCTGTGTGACAGGAAAAACAGTTGTCGATGAGAAGCGGGCGGATCCGGGACTCGAAGAGCTCGACCTCCCGCGCCGCTGGCTGGAGAGCCGGCTGCGGTGTGCGCGCGGCCCAGAGCGTCGCGGTCATGAAGAGCAGGCACGCGCCGGCCAGCGTCACATCCGGGCGGATTCTAGCGGTCATCAGGGTGCGCTATTATCGCACCGACCCTCATGCGTCACACCTTTACGCTCACCATCCTCTTGACGGCCTGTGCTTTAGCGGCGACGGGCGGCGAGAGCCAGCGTCCGGCCCCCCCCAAGCGCCCGGGGATCAAGGACGCGTCCCGGCGTATCCCGATCGAGCGGCTCAAACCCGATCAGATCTACGACATTCCCGGGGTTCCGGATTGGATCGCCATCGACGATCACGTCTGGGTCTCGAACTACCCGAAGAACAACGTCACGCGGATCGATCCGAAGACGAACAAGATCGTCGCGACCATCGCCGTCGGGAAGGGACCATGCTCCGGCCTGGCAGCCGGCTTCGAGAGCCTCTGGGTTCCGAACTGCGGCGATCCCAGCGTGTCGCGTGTGGACCTGAAGACGGGCAACGTGACGGCTACGCTGCCGCTGACGATCGGCGACAGCGAAGGCGGCCTGACGACGGGCGCCGGCAGCGTCTGGATGATGAGCGACGCGAAGGGCACGCTCGTCCGGATCGACCCGGCGACGAACACGGTCGTCGCCGAAATCTACGTCGCGCCCGGCTCGTTCGCCGTGGCGTTCGGGGAAGGGGCGGCCTGGGCCACGAGCACCGAGAAGAATCTCGTCACCCGCGTCAATCCCTACACCAACGCGATCGAGGAGACGGTGGCGGTCGGCCCGAAGCCGCGCTTCCTCGCCGTCGGCGAAAGATCGGTCTGGACGATCAACCAGGGAGACGGGACGATCTCCCGCGTCGACGCCAAGACGAACAAGGTCCTCGCAACGGTAGAAGCGGGCATTCCCGGTCCGGGCGGCGAGATCTCCGTCGGCGAGGGATCGGTCTGGGTCACGTCGTTCGAATACCCGGTCACGCGGATCGATCCATCGACCAACACGGTGGCGCAGCAGTTCGTCGGGCCGGGTGGAGACGCGATCCGCGTCGGCCACGGCTCCGTATGGCTGTCCAACCTCCGCCAGAGCAACGTGTGGCGGCTCGATCCGAAGCGGGTCGAGGCGACTATCGTTCCGTGAAATCCACCTGGCAATCGCGCATGTGACGATTGTCGGGCGCGTTCAACGGGCTCGGCGGCGGCGTACCCCGCGCCCGGTCGAGCACACCGATTCGCTTGTTCACGAACAGGACCTGGTAGGCCCAGCCGGGTAGCGGGGCCGCCGCGGGCGAGCACGAAAAGTTGTTGAAGTGAAGGTTGACGAGATAAAACGTGCGTTTGAGCTTCCGGACCACGTTCAGAAACCGCGTGTCGTCGACGCCGTGCAGCTCCATCGGGAGCTGGTCGATCTGTTCCAGCAGTGAGTCGGGAGTGGCCATGAGCGAATCCCACTCCGCGCCCTCCACGTCGATCTTGACGATCATGCGCTTGCCGCTGTCGCCGTTGGCTGCGATCTGATTCGCCAGCGTGTCGAAGACACGTGAATACGCGCGCTCCCTGCGGTCGGCGATGCACTCGTCGTGGAAAATGAACGCGCCGGACTTGCAGACCGGGCGCGCCGGGTCGAAGCAATCGTATTGGTGAACCGGCACGCCGTATCGCGTCGACACGTCGCAACCCCAGTCGTCGTTCTTGCCCACGCCGTACGAATAGGCGGACTGCAGTCCCTTGATCAGGTTCTCGCACATCAGATACCCGCCGTCGTCCCCGCTCCCGAACCGGGCGAGCGTGCAGTTCTCGAGCGCCACCGGCCGAAGCTCGTCCAGGAGCATCTGCCGAAGGCGGCGCTCTCGCGCCGCACGGTTGGGGATCTCGGGCTGACAGTCGGGCAGATCGGGATTGTCGCGGGCGTTCAGCGGGCTGGGCAGCGGAGTGCCCGTGACGGACGGGTCGATCAGGGCGACGCGCCTGTTGACGAACAGCACCTGATAGGCCCACGCGGGCATCGGCGGGAAGTCGGCCGAACAGGCGTTGTTGTTGAAGTACACATTTGCGATGTGAAAGTCCCGCTTGAGGTGGCGGACGACGTCGAGGAACCGCATGTCGTTGACGCCGTGAAACTCTACGGTCAGTTGCTCGATGTCTGCGAACACCGCGCGGGGCGTCTGCATGAGGGGCTCCCACTCCCTCCCCTCCACGTCGATCCGGACGACGAGACGCCTGCCGCGGTCTCCGTTCGTCGCGATCTGACTGGCGAGGGTGTCGAACTTCTGTGTTCCCGTCTGCTCACGCCTGGCGCCGATGCACTCGGTGTGGAACGCCGGGTACCCCTCCGCGCACGCCGGCCGGCGCGTGTCGAGGCAGTCGTACTGGTGCACCGGCACGCCGTAC
>Ga0187893_10010506_pt1 | contig 13759 bp, 18 predicted proteins | sample MA1701074metaG_FD_139574 | JGI IMG/M metagenome (GOLD analysis project Ga0187893, IMG submission 139574) | White microbial mat communities from a basaltic lava cave in the Kipuka Kanohina Cave System on the Island of Hawaii, USA - MA170107-4 metaG ...
ATGTTCGCGGTGCTGCCCTGCACGAGCGGAGCCGCGGGTGGCCGGCGCCGGGATCGGGTGCCGGTGCAGCCACCATTCCGCCACGAGCAGGTTGACCACCCAGCTCAGCCAGGTGGCGACGCCGATCGCTTGGGCCAGCGCAGGGGAACCGGCGGGGCCTGTCGGCCAGTGCCTCGGGCGCGAACACCAGGATGCACACGATCGACCACGGCCGGTTGGCGACGATCGAGAACGCCAGGGCGAAGCTGCGGATCATCCACTCACGGTGGTCGGCGAAGCGGCGCTGGCGGGCGGCGCGGTAGCCGGCGAGGGTGGTCGCGACCCAGAGCAGCCGGATACTTACGGCTGGCATACACAATGCGTTGGGTCACCAGACCCCGCTCCGCCTTACTCCTGTGCCTCGTCATGCAGACCCGCTCCCGGAAAAACGGCTACCGCACTCGACCGCGGGGCCGCGGCGTGTCGTGGTGGTGATCACCTGACCGGCAGACTGGGCAGACCTGCGCCTCATCGAGCGGCGCGGCACGCAGGGTGATCAGCGGGCGGAACTGCCTGCCGGTGCACTGCGCGGTCACCAGATCCCCGGATGGCACGGCCTCGGCGAGGTGGGTGTCGCCGTCGGCCAAAGAGGCCACACACCACCTGCTCACCCGCGCACCGCCCGATGGCTCCCCACCGTCATGGACCACAAGCCGACACGGGCGATGCCACGGCGCACCAACCGCACCACCAGCCCACGGCGGCGATGCGAGGTGGCGCCGGCAACAGTGCGGCGATGCCGTGTCGTCTCACAGTCCCGACATGTCGGCCCCGGCGGAACCACCAAGGCCGCAGCCACCACCAAGTGTCCACAGACTGCGCGGTAATGGCCCTGACCAGCCGCCAACCCGGCCTCTGTGGCCTGACCGCTGACGAGATGATCACAACCGTCGACCGCGCAGGTCATCCTGACGGACCGGGAGGTGCTCCCGTGCCGGATCTGGTCTACCGTGAGCATGGCAAAGCCTTTCATCATCGGTGGGATTGCATCGGCCTCGGCGGCTGCCACCGCCGGGGTCTCTGTAGTGATCGCCGTTGGGCCGTTCCGGTTGGGGTGCCGCCATGCGTCGTCAGCGCGTTGCGTGACCAGCCAGTCGAGTTCGACGTCGCACCCCTCTCCTGCTCGCTACATGCTGAATGGGCCCTGGGGCCCTTACCGGCGGCGCCATCCGGCTGTCCTCCAGCGCACCCAAGCTAGAGAACACTGATCATCTTTCAGTACTAGCTGTCATATAACAGCTAGTCCTAAGTTTTTGTCAAGGGGAGACTGAGTGCAGGAGTTTAGCTGATGCTCGGGTCTGCGACCGGGTTCAGCAGTCTGCGTGGCACTGAGTACCGTGGTGACGTGGCTGAGCTAGTACGGTGCCCGGCGAGTGAGGACGCCGCCGTGTGACCATCGACCCGTCCGATCCTCGGCCTGCCTATCAGCAGGTCGCCGACCGCCTCAGGGCGACGATCAGCCGGGGAGAGATCGGCCCTGGCGAGAAGCTGCCGTCGCTGCGTATGCTCGCCGCGCAGTACGCCGTCACACCGGTCACGATCAGCCGAGCGGTGGACCTGCTCAAGGCCGAAGGACTCGTCGACACCCGGCTGGGCACCGGCTTGTTTGTCCGTCCGAAGCGCCCGGTGTTGCAGGTGGCCAGCTATTTGACGGCACGCGCCGATGGCAGCCGCGCCACCTGGTCGTCTGAAGTCGATCGGCAGGGTTACCAGGCCACCCAGGAGATCACCGAGGTGGGCACGGTGCAAGCGCCTCCGGACGTCGCGGAACGGCTGAACCTCACGGCGGGGGACCCCACCATTGTCCGCCGACGGATCCTGCTGGTCGACGACATCCCGGTGCAACTGTCTGACAGCTACTATCCCGCGTCCCTAGCCGAAGACACGGAGCTGTCCCGGCCAGGAAAGCTGCGTGGTTACACGCACAGCGCGCTGGAGCGACTCGGAGTAGAGATCGACCGCTTCAGGGATGACCTGTCCCTGCGGATGCCCACCCCTACCGAGGCGAGAAAACTGCGGCTCGGGCGAGGAATCCCGGTGCTACGGCTGCTGCGCACAACCTACTCGACAGAGGGCACATCGGTCGAGGTTGCCGACCAGATCCTCGCTGGGGATCGCTACGTCCTGTCCTACGAAGTTCCCGCTCATCCCCCGAAGCACCGAGTGGAACCGCAATGAGCCAGGCCTTCGCGCTTGCACCAGATCTCGACTTGATCGATCCGCTGCATGTGGTCAATGACACTGGAGCGGCGCTTGTCGAGAAAGCGCTCGACGAAGAGTTCCGTCAACAACTTGAAGTTGAAGTCGACGCCGGACCGTTCGAAGCGATGCCGAGCGAAGAGGGGCGCGCTCGCCAGGAAGGTCATGTCTTCCACCTGCGGGGTCATTTCGGCGCCTATCCTCTGGTCGAGCAACTCGGCAGAGAGCTCGTGCACTCGGTCCATAACCAAGGCGGCGCTGTCGTCGGCGCCTCCAGCTGGGAGCCGAACGATGTCCATGTTCAACGGTATCCCACACACGCGCTGGGCATTAGACCCCACCTCGACCTCAAGAGATATCGCATTCTGATCGCAATAGTGACCGCGGCAGGTTCCGCGCGATTCATGTTGTGCAAGGACCGTACTGGCAGGCTACTGAAACAGTGGAACGTGGCTCCAGGTGATCTGGTCCTCCTTCGAGCGCCAGGCCTCGGCGGTCATGCTGATGGTCGCCCCCTGCACGCCGTGGGTGGCCCACCAACTGGTCACCGCATATCAGTTACCTGGCGCATGAACTCGCTTACCGCGTAGCGGGTGCTTCGGCGGGAAGCTCCGCGAGGAGCTTCCGGATTCGTCGGCGGCAGAAGTCCAACCAACCCCACTGTTCAGCGCCGGGCCGCATCTCGCGGATCTCGTACTTCACGTCTGCCAGGACGGCCAGACCGAAGTTGACCACCGATTCGGCACCAACTGGCGGACCCACTCGTCCTGGTCCATCTCGGCTGGGGATGACCCTTGCCAGCAGTACAACGCCGCCACCAGGTCTTCATACGCCAGCCCCACCGAAGCGATCATCGTCGCTGCCACCGGGGCGGCTAGGTCAGGATCATTCGCGGTCAAGAAACTCACCGGATGGTCGTTGATCAGCGCGGTCGCCTGCCGATCGTCTGGTACCGGCATCCAGGCCTCCCCTCTGGTGCTCCTATACAAACAAGTAAGTCGGCAACAGTGGCTAACGGGAGATCACATCTGCTCATGCGTTCGCGTTGGCCCACGCTGCGGCTGCCTCCTGAAGGAACAGATCCAGCTCACCATCGCGTATCGCGCCCGCACGCAGGACGTTAAAATGATCGATGTACTGGTGGATCTCGTCAGGGTTGCGGATCGTGAGACCACGAGTCACGGTCTCGGCGAGCACGAGTGCCCCCTCGTCGGTGTCCGGGTCCCCGAACACCGCGAAGCCGTGGTAATGGTGCGCTCGCTCCTCGGCGTCGAAGGGAATGACGGCGAGGTCGACGTTGGGTCGCGTGGCGAGTTGACGTAGCTGGCGGATCTGGGTGCTCATCTGCTCCGGGGAGATAAGGCGCCGCCGCACCGCAGCCTCTCCCATCACCAGGATGAACTTCTTTCGCTCGTCATCAAGGATGGACTGGCGTGCGAGCCGGGCGGCAACGGCGTCCTGGACGTCCTCCGCGAGGCCCACGTCACGACCGAGACCGAACATGGCCGCCGCATAGACCGGTGTCTGGGCCAGCCCGACGACCACGTCGGGTGAGAACACTCGCACGACGGATGCTGCCGCCTCGAACCGCTGGATGTCCTGCTGCATCCGGCGCCGGCCGGGCGCCAGCTCGCGCCGCCACGCCGTCAGCCGGGTCGCCGCCCGCTCCGCCAGTATCCGAAGCTCCTCGCACACGGTAGCCGAAGCACGGGTCGCCCGAGCCCAGGCATCCACGTCATCCGGAGACGGCGTGGTCCGCCCCAGCTCGGTCTTGCTCACCTTCGACTGCGACCAACCCAGCAGCCTCGCCAGCTGAGTCGTCGACAGACCAGCTTCTGCTCGCAACTCTTGCAGCATCCCGGCCGCGCGGAGTCGGTCCTCGTCGGGTTCGTTCAGGTGAGTCATACGGTCAGGTCAAGGCCCCGGCTGACCACGTACTCCGCAAGCGGTTGGGCATGACTCAGCGCAGTTTCCCGCATTGCCACGTACGGTCGCACATTCTCGACCAGCTCGGGCCGCTCAAACCGACCCTCCCCGTCGTAGATCATTCGCACCGCCGTGACGCTGTCGACGAGCCAGAAGTCCTCCTGCAGCGACCGCAGGTCCGGATGCGCATCCCGGTCGACCAGATAGATCTGCTCGCCAGCGGCCTGATTAGCTGCGTAACCCCAGATCTCATACCGGCAATAGTCGCTCAGAGGTTGATCGAGGACATGAACCCGATACCAACGGACCCCGCTGGACACCCTGCTGGCCAGGTGAGTCAGCCACGGGCTGGTCTGTTCAGTGGGCAACTCAACAGGACACCCGGATCGCCAGGCGGCAAACTCCGCAGCCTCCTGCGGCACCAGATACTGCGGCAGCGTCTCCAGCCGAAACGCCGACAACCGAGCCCCGTCGACGATCCGCGCCAAGTCGGCGAGTTCCATCCTGCTCCCTACAAGCTCGTGCTCTGCACAACCCGTCCCCGGATCCGCACAGCTCGCTCACCAGGCCCCAGCGGCACGGGCGACGGATCAAGACCTTCGCCGACGATCAGGACCTCATCGACCTCCGGATCGTCGCCCGTCCCCACGCTGGGATAGGCGTACCTGTCGTCCTCGCCCTCCCACAGGTTCGCGTTCTGCAGCATCTGGCGTTGGATGCGGATAGCTCGTTCACCGGGGCCGAGCGGTACCGGTGAGGGATCGAGGTCCTTACCGACGATCACCACCTCGTCCACGTCCGGATCGTCGTCCACCCAGACTCCAGGGCAGGTGTAGCCGTCCTTGCACGGCTCCGGCTCCGTAGCGACCCTACGTAACGCCATCTCGGTCCTCCTCAGCATGAGTCGTCACCTTAGTATCAGTCAGCGATTAGATCGAAGCAAGAGCCCAGCACCGGGTACCAGACCGAGGCGATCACTTGGACCTGCCGGTGACGCTCGACGGCGCGACCATCCGGACCGAGGCCGGGTACGGGCCCATCGAGGCAGGATTCAAGGCACGCCGGACGTTTATTTGCTGGCAAAGTTTTCCCGTAGCACGGCGTAGCGCCAAGCCATGTCACGCCAGTAGTTGTGCTGCACGATCACGGCTGGATCCTCGATGACTTCGCCCCCAAGAAAGCGGTCGGCATCATCGAAGTGCATACTGACCAGCCGGCGTGAGTCGAACAGCCAGTAGTCATGGTTGGGCAACCCTTCATCCTGCGCCTGATCACGAGTGAGGTAACGGATATCCTCACCGGCACCGTTGGTGAACTGTGCGCACCACACACCAAAGCGGCTGTAGTCGGTGAGCGGCATACTCACCACCCGGACGCGGGCAAAGCGGCGTCCCTCGGCAGTTGCCGCACGAATCATAGTCAGCCAGTCCTGCATCCAAGAAAGATCATCCGGCTCACCTGCAAGGAACTTCCGCAGCGACTCGTTTTCATACGGTGCGTCGTATCGGTCGCGCACCTCCAAGCGAAAGGCTGTGTGCTCGAAGGTGTGAAAAAGCTGGCTGAACTCGGGTCCGGGTTGAATGAGCTGACTCAGCGGTCCTCCCACTGGATGCGCAGGTACTTCAGCATATCCTCGGGGACCTCAACCATGGCCGCGTCTTCGGAGATCGGGCCCGATGCCAGCAGAGTAGTGGTCCTGACCGGACGGTGGGTCGGGCTGAGCTACGACGGGCCGATCATTTCTGGCTGGGGTACGATCGCGCGCACCGAGGGCGAGGTCACCGCGCTCATAGACACGCTGCGCACGGAGGGGAAGACCGGCACCCGATGACCGCTACCGGCCCGGACTGCGTCGAGATCGTCATCACCGCCGAGAGTGCCGACTGGCTCGCCGGGTTCACCCGCAGCCTCGTCGAGGACCGCCTCATCGCCTGCGGCCACCACATCACCCCGATCCGCGCGATCTACCGCTGGGAGGGCCAGCTCTACGACGAGACCCAGGCACGGGTCGGCCTGCACACCCGCGCCGCACTCGTCCCCGAGATCATCGCCCGCGCCGACCGCGACCACGCCGACGACGTCCCGTGCGTCATCGCCCTCCCCATCACCGCCGGCCACCCCGCCTACCTCCAATGGATCATCGACGAAACCCGCGAACCAACCGTCATATAGGGGGTGGTCGGTTGCGCCCCGCGAACTGACCCCACCCAAGCGATCTGCCGACCCCAGCGCCGGTGCGACTGGTCCGGCTCGGCGTGGCCCAGCCCGACGGGGAGCGCGACCCAGGGTGGTCTGGGCGCCTAGCCGAGCGTCTCCACCTGGATGAGGCGCAGGCCCTCGTCATCGAATAGGCGCTGGGCTTCAAGGCTGAAGGAGTCCAGGTCGGACCGGACGAACCAGCGGTTGGCCCAGTCGCCCGAGCGCGAGATCCCGAGCCAGCGTCGCTCACCGCCCTCGACGTAGCTGGTGACGTGGACCAGACGCTTGCCCTCGTTGTCGAAGAGGTCCTGGGCCTTGGTACTGAAGGAGCCGAGGTCGGTGCTGATCCACCAGCGGTTGGCCCAGTTGCCGGACCGGGAGATGCCGAACCACCACCGCTGGCCGCCGTCCATCCAGGTCAGGGCATGGATCAGCCGCAGGCCCTTGTCGTCGAACAGCTCCTGCGTCGCCTTCGAGAAGCTGCTGAGGCTGTCCTTGATCGTGAGGCGGCTGGCCCAGTCGCCCGCTCGTGCGATCCCGATCCACGAGCGCTTGCCGCCTTCGACGAACGTGCTCACATGGACCAGGCGCAGCCCCTTCTCGTCGAACAGCTCCTGCGCCGTCTTCTGGAAGCTGGCCAGGTCCGGGCTCACCCACCACCGGTTGGCCCAGTCGCCGGCCCGGGAGATGCCCATCCAGCGACGAGCGCCGTTCTCGGTGAAGGTCGTGACTCGGATGAGGCGCCGGCCCTTGTCGTCGAACAGCTCCTGCGCCGTCTTCTGGAAGCTGGCCAGGTCGGGGCGGATGAAGAATGAATTGGCCCAGTCGCCGGCCATCGCGATCCCCACCGTCGGGGACCGGGTTGCCGGGCGCGGTGACGCCGGCCAGATGGAGACGGCGTCCTTGGGGATGCCGTGCCCCTGGAGGCGGAACCACGGTCCGTCCGCGCCCGGAGGTGACAGCGTGGTCCGGTCGATCACCCAGGCGCTGCGCAGCGGGAGCGGCCGCAGCGCCGAGTCGGAGGCGCGCACACAGTGGATGTGGGTGTGCGGGTTGGTGGAGTTGCCCGTGTTGCCGGCCCGGCCGAGGAGCTGGCCCGCCGATACGGCCACACCCTTCTGCTTGATCGCCGCCGGCATCGAGCCCTTGCGGAAGTGGGAGTACTTGACCAGCTCGGTGCCGTGGCGGATGGTGATGTTGTTACCACCGACGGGCGAGGGCGTGGGCTGGGGGAACTTGCCCAGCACAGTGTTGTCGTCCATGCCGTCGTGGAAGTCTTCGACGATCCCGTCGGCCATGGCTCGCACCGGCTTGCCCCAGATGCGGTAGTCCTCGTTCTTCTTGCTGTCGCCGCCGGGGACCAGACTCGACCAGCTGCCGTTGTCCCAGCCGACGACGCCGATATCGTGGGCGAAGATCTGCGTACCACCGCTGCCGCCGTTGGCCCAATGCACGGCGCTGGTCGCGTAGAACTCGTCCTTTCGCAGCTCACCGGCCGCGTAAGGAAAGCGGTAGGCGCCGGCCGGCACCCCGCTCTTGTGGGCGGCAAGGGCCAGCGTGACCGTGGCCGGGTCGGAGAAGTCCTTGCATTTCACGTCGACCTTCACCTGCGCTGGCGCCGGTCCGACGAGGTAGACGGAGTTGTTGACGAAGGAGTCGACGTCGGGATCGGGGTCGAGGTCGACCCTGCCGTTGGACCAGAACGCGGCCTCGTCCGGATCCAGGTCGAGGCTGCCGTCCAGGTTGACGCCCTGCATCGGCACCGGCGGCGTGGCCGAGCCGGGGAACGAGAACGTGATGCCCGTCACCTTCAGTGCCACCGTGCTCTTGTTCTGCAGCCGGAGCCGGAGGACGATCTTCACGCCCGTCTTCCTGCTCGCGGTCGTCGCGGCTAGGGGAAGGTAGCGCGCCTGCCCCGACTCGGACGGCTCCACCTGGATGTCGAGCTTCGGACTGCTCATCGTTTCCACATCTCCAGTCGTGCCGGGCGTTCCGATCACCCCCGGCAATCTAACGACGGACCAACGTTTGCGGTTCACCCTCGCCTCCGCAGGCCCGACCATGCCGCCGGTCGTGGGTGGTGGTATAGGTGATGGACGTCGTGGACCTGACACCTGACAAGTGTCTCGGGCGCGACCGGCCGAAGGCGGTCGTGTCGTGGAGCTCGGGTAGCCCGTTGGCGCGGTAGCGGGTGTGCGTTAGTCGTCGATGGGCCACTGGTGGTCGCTGTCGGGTGTGTCCAGCCAGATTGTTTGGCGGCGTGGCTGGACGGTGAGGCCGAAGCGGTCCCAGCCGGGCTGGCCTTGTTGTCGCCAGAACTCCATCGCTGCCTCGATACTCGCCCACAAGCGGCTCGGGCCGCCTTCCCATACCTGGCGGGTACCATCCGCACCCGCTGTCGACAGTTCGCACCATGAACCGTCCTCTGCTGAGAAGAACACGGCTCCGGGACCACGAGTCACCGGATCCATCGCGTACCCGAAACCAACGCGCCCGCCCTGCCAGAGGTGCAGGAAAAACCACAGCGGAACGTTCTCCCAGAGACGTTCTTGAGTCAGCGTGGTCGTTCCCTGCCGCGCTTCGGCAAGGTTGCGTACGGGGCCGGCCTGGGGTTGGACGTGAAAGGTTGGAGTTCTCATGTGCATGAAGGTGGCGTAATCGGAGTCGAAGCGGCCTTCCAGCCGGCTGTGCTCGCGGCGCAGCAGCACCAGATTGCCGACCGAGGCGCAGACTTTGAGGTCGACCAGAATGCGTCCGCCTTCGCTGATCTGCTCGGCCCAGGACCACGGTACCCAAGACACCGCACAGGTGGCGATAATCCGGTCGTAGGGAGCGTACCCGGGCAAGCCGGTCACGCCGTCGACAGTGGCCAGTGTCGGCCGGTAACCCAACGCCGCTAACCGGTCGCGGGCGCTGTCCACCAATCCGGCGTCTACGTCAACGGAAAATACATTCTCGGCACCGAGCCGGTGGCTCATCAGTGCCGCGTTGTAGCCAGTGCCGGTACCGATCTCCAGGACCCGGTGCCCGTCGCGGATATCGAGCGATTCGAGCATGCGAGTCATCAGCGACGGCGCCGACGACGAGGATGTCGGCCCGGTCGCGGTCTGCGCCCCCCAGCGGCCCAGGTCGTCCAGTTGAGTCACCAGAGAGGTGTTCGCCCACACCCCGTTCCACCAGCGCTCGCGGGTTTCTGGCGACGACGCGGACACCAGTTCCCACGCCCCAGGCCCCACAGAGTCAGGACCTCGCTCGTAGAACTCCGGCACGAACTCATGGCGCGGCACCGCCAGCACAGCCGCCTGCCATTGCGGTGAGGTCAGCTTGCCTGCGGCGACCAGTTCGTCCCGCAGCGCTGCGGCCCGCTCGGACCAGCCATCGACGGTGATCACGCGTTCCCCCTCATCAACAGGTCCGCCATCGCAGCGACCATCGGGGCGCCAGTCGCCGCCTCCAGCCACCCGAATTGTGGCCCGGAGTTGGCCTCCAGCAGCACCCACCGATCATCCGGCGTGACTACGAAGTCCAGCCCTGCATAGACGAGGTTCATGCGTTTGAGGTACTGCGACACACCGTCGACCACGGTATCCGGCACCGGCACGAACTCGTAGGTCAGCGCGGATGGGTCCGATCTCCAGTCGGTGTGCGCACCGTCAGTGGCGGCGTGAATCGCGATCGGGAACCACCTGTCCCCGATGATGGTCAAGCGCACCTCGAACGCTTTGGGCACGAACTCCTGCAGGGTGGTCGCGGTGAGGGACACGCATTCAAGCTCGGCGATGTCGTCGCCGGTCAGGCGTCGGGCGTAGGCCACCTTCACCTGACCGTCCTCGGTGATCCCCGAGGGACCCAGCGCCTTGGTGATCGTGACGTCCCGCCGGTCGACGAACCGCAGCGCTGAGTCCGGATCGTTGGTGATCACCGTGTCCGCCACACACAGACCGCACTCCACGGCGACTGTCCACTGGTAGGGCTTGAAGATCGCATCCGCGCAACGGTTCGGATGATTGGCCCACAGCACGTCCAGCGAGGCCAGCACCCCACCAAGACCCAGCCTGGCTTCCCGGTAGCAGAAATCCTGCTCCTCAGCGCTCATCGACGACGGGAAGACGTAGCCGGACGGGTTGCGGTTCCAGATCGACCGCACTTCCCCCAGCTCCACCTCACGATGTACCGTCCACAACCGGCCGGACCACCGACCGTCCCGCAGCTCCGCATCCAGCGCCAACCACCTGGGGAAATCGCGTAGATCGGTCGGGAAAACCGGGACCTGACGCTGCGCCAGAGCCTCCACCACTGCGTCTGCTGTGGGGTCGAATTCCCGAGCGAGAATGAGCACAGTCACTGCTACTCCTCCCAGCCCCAACTTTCGTTGTCGCCACCATCGCCGTCGGTGTGGGTTCCCTCCGCGCTGGTCCAGTCCTTCGCCAGGCGCGGACCCAACGGGGCGCCAGCAGGATCAGTAGCGATCTGCCGCAGCGGGTCGTACACATACTCCGGCACGTCACGCTCCGGAGCTGGCTGGAGACCGCGCAGTATCAGCGGCCTGGTAGCCAGACAGCTCATCGCATAACCCGGCCGATGAGCACGCGAGGTGTCGCGTACTCCAACCGAGGCCAACGGGTCATCCAGAATGGTCATGTGGACACCATCCTTCCTCTCGAGTAATTGCGTGGTCAGCGCATCACCTTGGACATAGCTCCGGTCGGTCTTGGGGACCGATCGACCCGGCAGGTTCATTCGGGTCACCGCCGGGCCGGTCGGAGTTCACACCACCGGCCCGAATCCGGCACCGTTGCACGATTCGTTCATCGGGGACACCAGCCATCACTGGTGGTCGTCATGCGCAGTGACGCTAGAGCTACGCTCGGCCGCCCTGGAAGGTTTGTTGCGTGATGTTGCTCAGATTGAGCGTCGCAGAGGTTGGCTGAAGGCTTCATGAGACAGCTGGTACGTGTGTGCTGGAGCCCGGCGCTCGCCTTCTTCGTCGCCGTCTGGCGGTTCAAGGTGGGCTGTCATGCCCAGCCTGGCTGGGCACTTGACGTGTTGCTCACCTTGGCCGATGCTGGCCATCGTTGGTGCAACGTCCAGCAAGATTCAGATGGGAGAAGGATGGGAGAAGGACTGTGCAGCTAAGATTCCTCGGTAAGAACTCGTCGCCTGATGAGTCGCCGACCCTGTATGCGACCGACCAGGAGTCCTATGTAATTCAGGGCTGGATCGTCACCGATGCCGCTATCCTGGCTCGGCTCACCATCCCCGACGACGAGACCATCGTGGAGGTACCGGCCGCGTTGCTGGACCACCTCGCGTTTGGATGGCTTGGACGGTGAGGTCACCGACATCGTGCCACCGATCGTCGCTGTCACGCCGGGTGGTAACTTTATCATCCAAGGCAAGCGGGTCACCGATGCTGAGGCGCTGAGCCAGATGAACATCCCGGACCATGAGACTTGTGTGCATGTCACGAAGTCTGCCGTTGTCACACTGCTGGTTGGAGGGTAAGAACTTGGAGCCGATCTCGGTGGAAAAGCGTAACCAGTTTCTCAGGAGTTTTCGGCGTGAGGCCGTGCATCTTGAAATGCGCGACGTGTACGCCACGGACATCGAGAGAGACAGATTCCAGACCTGGCTGCGCGGCGAGCCGCTGGACCCGGAGGCGGAGGCAGAGTGGTGGCGGCCTTGGGTCGAGATGATGAAGCGCCACAACGAGGCCGGTAAGACGCTGCGCAGGCTGCGGATAGTCTCCGAACCGGTCACCGACTACATCCAGTTCGAGTGGCAGGACGCGGCACAGCTCGTTCGTGCCGGTGAAGACGTTCGATGGCTGCCTCGGCGCCATGCGTCGAAGCTCCTGCTGCCGGGAAACGACTTCTGGATGTTCGACCGGGAGACGGTGGCCTTCACGCACTTCTCGGGTGGCGGGCATGTCCTTGACCACGAAATGACGACCGACCCGGACGTCGTTGAGGCATGTGCGGCAGCCTTCGAGGAGGCGTGGAGGATCGCTGTCCCACACCACGAGTACACGCCGTCCTGAGGTGTCCACGACACCGGTCAAGCAGGCCCGGGAGGCGCTAGGTGCCCGCCTCCGAGAGATTCGCACCGATGCGAACCTGACGGGGCGGGCCCTAGCTGCCGTATGCGAGTGGCACTTCACGAAGATAAGCAAGCTCGAACACGGTACGCAGCCCCCGAGCGAACAGGACATCCGGGTGTGGTGTCGCGGCTGCGACGCCGAAGACGAAATACCAGATCTCATCGCTACGGTGCGGTCTATCGAGTCGATGTACGTCGAGTGGCGGCGCCACATGCGCGCTGGACTGAAACATTCACAAACCTCATCCGTGCCGCTCTACGAGCGAACAAAGCTGTTCCGGGGCTACGAGAACACCGTCATACCCGGCCTGTTCCACACAGCCGAGTATGCTGCTGCGATTTTCAGATTCTGGAACGAATTCCTCGATATCCCCAACGACGTGGACGAAGCCGTCGCCGCTCGCCTGGAACGGCAACGGGTCCTCTACACCGGCGCCCGGCGCTTCGCCTTCGTCCTGGAAGAACAAACCCTACGCACACGCGTCGGTGACGCCGACGTGATGCTCGGGCAACTCGACCGCGTACTCGCCGTGATGTCCCTGCCACGGGTGAGCCTCGGCATCATCCCGGCCTCGGGCGAACGCCACTGCCTGGCCCAGGGAAGCTTCTGGATATTCGACGAAGAGCGAGTAAAGGTCGAAGGAGTGTCAGCCGGGCTGGACATCACCCAGCCGCGCGAGATAGCCGTACACGTCAAGGCATTTGCCCTGCTCCATCAATCGGCGGTGTACGGGAAAGCAGCCAGAGAGCTGATTCAACGGGCGCTCGCCGAGCTTCAACAAACGTGACGCTAGGGGAGCACTTTCCCGACCCAAAGCCATCCTATGTAGCCGACTGGGACGAACTTCCACAGTGGCAACAGGAAACGGACGCCGACATCTTCGAACGCATCGAACACGAGGTGTAGGAGCAGCCCTGAGCAGCCCATATCGATCCCTGACGTGCGCTCGCGTCGGCCGCACTGAGCACCTGCTCGGCCACGAATGCGGCATCCACTGGGCCGGTGGTGTCGACCTCGATCGTTGCGCCGACACCCAGGGGATGGGACGGCTCACCCCAGAGTTCGTCCTCATCGCGAGCACGGTCGAGGTGCCCCGGGTGCCGAGCCTGCGCCCGGGCGTAGTAGCGGGACCGAGCGGTCTCCCGGGCGAGCACGCACCGGACTTCTACGACGCGGCCGGTAGAGCTGTCCACCAATGGCTTCGGGTAGTCGAACCAGGTACTGTCCAGCACAGCTGACGGGCACTGCCGCAATGCGGAGCATGACGAGTACGGCGATCCGGCCAAGGCGCTGGGA
>Ga0187893_10010507_pt1 | contig 13755 bp, 6 predicted proteins | sample MA1701074metaG_FD_139574 | JGI IMG/M metagenome (GOLD analysis project Ga0187893, IMG submission 139574) | White microbial mat communities from a basaltic lava cave in the Kipuka Kanohina Cave System on the Island of Hawaii, USA - MA170107-4 metaG ...
GATTTCCCGTACAATGGCTATTCGAACTTCCTGGGGCAAACGGGAAAGGGAAGGCTCCGGAACCTTGCCACGGTCCATCCGCCATCACTGTGCGTTGTTCGGCATCTGGGGGCACCCGGACGCCGTGGCCATCACGCATCTTGGACTTTACGCACTTCAACATCGCGGGCAGGAGGCGGCGGGTATCGTCTCCACCAACGGAGAGGTCCTCCTTCGTCACGCGGGCTTGGGCCTGGTCAATGAAGTCTTCGACCAACGAGTTTTAGAACGGATCCGAGGGCGGATGGCGATCGGGCATTGCCGCTACTCCACCAGCGGATCGTGTACCGTGGAAAACGCCCAGCCGCTCTTGTTCTCGTTTCACGGAACGCAAGTCGCCATTGCCCATAACGGAAACCTGATCAACGCCGCCCTGCTTCGCCGCGAGTACGAAAAGGTGGGGCACATTTTTCAAACCACGAGCGACACGGAAGTCATCATTCACCTTCTGGCGAAGCCGACGCACCAGGAAAAAGAAGCTCCGCTTCACCACGTGTTGAATCATTTGCAGGGGGCGTATTCGCTGCTCCTGCTGTTTCCGGACCGCATGATCGCGGTGCGTGATCCGCTGGGATTTCGCCCGCTTTGCCTGGGACGTATGGACGACGGGGCGACGGTGGTGGCGTCGGAGACAAAGGCGTTTGACATGATCGGCGCGGCTTACCTTCGCGACGTGGAGCCCGGGGAAATCGTCACGATCAACCACGAGGGGGTCAGCAGCCGGCACTTCGGGGGCGAACGAAACGGCAAGGGCGCGGCGTGCATCTTTGAGCAGATTTACTTCGCCGATCCGGCAAGCCGCGTATTTGGCGACAACGTACACATGGTGCGGGTGGCGATGGGGCGGCAACTGGCGCGGGAAGCGCCGGTCAAGGCAGATCTGGTGGTCCCCATTCCCAACGCCGGTCAGTGCGCGGCGTCGGGGTTCGCTCGGGAAAGCGGGATCCCCTACGGCCGGGCGTTTACGTCGAGCTACTACACCGGGCGCTCGTTCATCATGCCCACGCAGTCCGGGCGCGACCTCGCCGTGAAGCTGAAACTGACCGTCATCAAGGAGGCCGTCGCGGGCCAACGGCTCGTGGTGGTCGAGGACTCGGTCGTCCGCGGCACGACCACGCGGGGCAAGATCGGCGCCCTAAGAGAGGCCGGGGCCAAGGAAATCCATCTTCGCGTGGCCAGTCCGCCGATTCGCCACCCGTGCTACTTCGGTATCGATTTTCCGGACCAGAACGAGTTGATCGCTCATAACCTTTCCGTCGAGGAGATTCGTCGTTTTCTCGGCGTCGATTCCCTTCACTACCTGTCGCTGGAAGGGATGCTCAAGTGCGGTTCGCTGCCGGCTGAAAAATATTGCACGGCGTGCTTCTCGGGGCGGTATCCGATCGATGTGTCCGAACCGGTCGAAAAGTTCGCCATGGAACGCGCCCAATTGAAGATGTTCCGATAAGGTCCGCCCGCCTTCCTCCGATCGCCGCCTGGCCCTCATTATTCGCCTCTACCTGTCCTCAGGCTTGAGGCCCATTCCCTTTCGATCCGGGTACGCCGGTCGCTTGGGCTGCTTGTGCGGATTCCGCTCCAATTCCTCTATGAGATGTTTGATCGCCGCGTCGAGTTGCGGATCGCCGCCGTCCACCATGAGAGCGGGATCGTCGATGACTTCCATGTCGGGATCCACGCCGTGCCCCTCCACGCCCCAGGTTCCGTCCGTTTCCCAAAACGCGAAGGTCGGCGCGGAAGTGCCGCCGCCGTCGATCAACTGGGGATTGCCGGAAATCCCGACGAGCCCGCCCCACGTTCTCATGCCGATGAGTTTTCCCAGCTTGGCCTGGCGGAAGTAATAAGGGAAACAGTCGCCGCCGGAGCCGGCGAGTCCGTTTATCAACATGCACTTGGGGCCGAACTGGGCGTCGGGCGGCCAAGCGCCGTCTTTCGGGGCACGCGTGGACCAATAGTTGGTGACCGGCCGATTCAACAGCTCAATGAATCGCGTGGGAATCTGCCCGCCACCGTTCCAGCGCTCGTCAACGATGAGCGCGGCTCGATCCACCTGCCCATAGAATTGGCGGAATAGATCGTTCTGTCCGTTGATGCCCGTGTTGGGCACGTACACGTAGCCGATTTTCCCTCCACTCTTTTCGGCGACGTAGGCGCGATTGCGCTCGATCCACGCCCGGTATCGATAGTCCACTTCGCTCTTGGCAAGTTCCACGACGATGTGCCGGGCGTCGGCGTCGATTGTGGGTTTTTCGCTCAATGTCAGCGTAACGATTTTTCCGCCGAGATTCTGGAAGGCCGCCCAGGGGTCTTTCCTCGCATCCACCGGCACATTGTTGACGGCCAACAAATAGTCGCCGACCTTCGCCTTGACGCCTGGTTGACTCAGCGGTCCGCGTGCGTCGAAGTCCCAGGGACCGCCTTCGTATATTTGAGAGATCCGGTACGCCCCTTCGTGCGATTCAAAGTCGCAACCCAACATGCCGACGCTGACTTCCGGCGGTTTTTCCCCATCGCCGCCGCCGAAAACGTAGGCGTGCCCGACGTTGAGCTCGGAGATCATTTCGCCGATGACATAGTCCACGTCCTCGCGTGAGGCGCAGTCCTCGATCATCCTCGCGTAGCGCTCGCGCATCAGCTTCCAATCCACTTGGTGCATGTTCGGATCGTAGAAGTAATCTCGCTGAATTCGCCAGGCTTCCACGAACATCTGCCGCCATTCGTCGCGCGGGTCGACGCGGCCTGACATGGCGGATAGGTCGAGCGGCTTATCGAGTTTCTGGTCAGCGGCGGCGTCCACGATCGCCATCGTCGAATCCTTGCGAACCAGAATTTTCTTGCCGTCGGACGACATAGCGAAGTTATTGATCTCGTCGAGAACGGTTTTCTCCTTCTTTTCCTCATCGTTCACGTCGAAAATCTTGATCGAGGGTTTGGCGCTCGATCCGCGGGCGACGCCCCGAATGTAGAGTATCTTGCCCTCGTGATTGACGTTCAGGAAGGTGAATGAACCTTTGTCCACGGGCAAGGCGATCGCCCGTCGCTCGAAGCCGTCGAGCTCGATCACCAGGGGCTTTACGTCGTCTTTTTTTTCATCCTTCTTTTCGTCCTTGACTTCCTCCGACTTCGCGTCGCCTTCTGCATTCTTATCGCCCGGCGCGGTTTCATCCGGCTTCTTTTCCGCGTGATCCTTGGTAGGGTCCTGCTTCTCCCCGGCAGCCTTCTCGTCTTTCTTGTCGGAGCCGTCCTTTGCCTTGTCCTTTTCTCCGTCCTTGCCTTCCTTTTTCTTTTTCTCTTCCTCTTCCTTTTTCTTTTCCTCGCCGAACTTCTCTTCGTCGGTCTTGGGCGCCCAGGGCGATCCCACTTCGGCCCGAAGTGGAACAACGAACAGCGTATCCGTCTCGGCGTAAACAAAAGTGGTGCCGACGTCCTCGTAAATCGGCGAATTGAAATTTCGATTGCTGGCAAAATACAGATAGTCTCCCTTACGGTCGAAGGTAGGCCAGGAATCGTTGAACATTCCGGAGGTCACGCGGGTCTTGTCGCCCGATGCGACGTTGTAGATCCAGATCGCGCCCGTAGTCTGGGCGTCGCTGCCCTTGATGTATGTCAGCCATCCGGAGTCATTTGACCAGTTGACCCGCGGGGTGTTGCCCCATTCATCGACATCGACGAGTTTCTTTTCGCCGGACTCGATGGTGTAAAGATGGATCGCTCCCGTCTTATCGGTGAAGGCGATTCTCCTGGAATCGGGCGACCACTGGGGTTGCATCCGAAACGTGTTTCCGTCACTGGTGAGCTTCTTCGTTTCCCCGCGACCGTCGGACTGTGTGATGTACAGCTCATATTCGCCGGTTTCATCGCTGAAGTAGGCGATCCACTGGGCGTCGGGACTCCAGGCCGGATCGCGCTCCGCTACGCCCGATGTCCGCGTGAGATTTCGCGGCGTGCCCTTTTTCGCGGGAACCGTCCAGATGTCGCCGCGAACCTGCATCACCGCCCGTTGCCCGGAACTGGAGAGGTTGTGCGCCTGAACATACTTGCCGCCGTCGTAGTCCTTGGGACGGACCAACGGACGATCGCCCGGGATGACGACTTCCACCTTGCGAAGTTTGCCGTCCGGCAAAGACAAAAGGCTCAGGTCCGGCCCGTTCTGGAAAACGATCTCGCCTCTTCCATCCGGTCCCGGACCCATCGAGGGCCATTTTACGTCATACTCCGTCAGCTTCGTGATCTGCTCGCGCTTTCCGATTGCCGTGTCGTACGACCATATATTGAGGCGGTGCGAAGGACCTTCGTCGGACATGTAGAACACTTTCGACCCTTGCCACATCGGCTGGGAATCGGTTCCCTCCCAATCGGTGATCTTTTTCGATTTCTTTTCCATTAGGTCGAACAGCCAAACGTCAGTGGCCATGCCGCCACGGTACCGCTTCCAGGTTCGCCCGTCGGCGGTGTGCGGCGTGTAGGCGAGCCACCGCTCGTCCGCGCTGAACGCTCCGTTGGCCCCGTATGGCACCGGCATTTTTTCCGGCAGCCCGCCCGACGCCGCCGTCGTGTACAGCTGCATTTGCCGCTGCAACCCTGCGAACCCGTTGGTGAAATAGATCAGGCGCCCGTACGGAGTCCAATCACAAAGCGTCTCGCCGGCAGGATGATAGGTGACGCGCGTGGGCACGCCGCCGTCCACGGGCATGACGTATAAATCCCGATTGCCCTCATAGTTGCCCACGAAGGCGATCTGATCCCCGGCGGGATTGAATCGCGGGAAACTTTCGCCGCCCGGAGGACTCGCCAGCATCGTCGCCCGCCCGCCCTCGCGCGGGACCGTCCACAGATTGTTCGCGTAGACGAATACGATGTGCGTCCTGCTCACGTCGGGAAACCGCAGCATCCCCGCGTGCGGGGCGTGATTCGTCGAAGCCGGCGTGATCTTCTGCGTCGTGATTTCATATTGGGGCGGCTTGTCTTGTGCACAGGCTGTGAGCGCGGAAATCAAAATGCACAACACGATGGGATTCTTCATGGGCACGGAAAGGTCTCCTGTTTTCGGTTCCAACTCGCCCTTGCGCCCCCATGCGGACCGACCATCCGCCGGGTCGGCCGGATTGTAAGGAAAAGAGGAAGCGCCAACCAAGCGGCACGACGGCATTTTACAGGTTTCGACGGAATGCCCTCATTCAAAGCCGAGCTCGGCCAGCTGGTCTTCGTCCAGCCCGAAATGATGTCCCACCTCGTGAAACACGGTCTTGCGAATCTCGTGGACCATCTCCTCCCGCGCCCCGCACATTCTCTCAATGTTTCGCTGGTAGATGGTAACGCGGTCGGGTAGGTACTGATCAAATTCGACGCCGCGCTCGGTCAGCGGCGTGCCGTGGTACAATCCGAGAAGCTCCTCCGGGTCTTCGATGCCGGCCTCGGCGAGGTCCTCCTCACGGGGCATCGCCTCGATGTCCACGCACACATCCTCCATGTACGCTGCCAGCGCCGGTGGGATGTCCCGAAGCGCCTCTCGGACCACTTCCTCGAATTCGCGAACGGACATCTTCATGCTTCACAACCGGATTCGCGCCCTTTCCCGATAGTTGCGCCGCACGAGCCCCTCCCTTTCCAAGGTAGGACAGGGCGGGGTAGCATAACTTCATCCAGGGACTACGGGAACACTGCGAACCGAGTACGAAAGGATCAAGAATGACGGACATGAACGTGCTGAACCGAATCGTACGAACTTCCGCGTGGCCGATCTTGCTTTGCATTGTCATGGCTATCGCAATTGGCGCATGTACGCCGCCCAGCCTGCTCATTACTCCGGTCAGCAGCCGCCGGGAACTGGTGGAGACCGAGCTTTCCCGCGACGCGGCGTTTACGCGCTCAAAAATCGCATTGATCGACGTCTCCGGCGTTATTCAAAACGCGGCGTCGTCCAGCTTCTTCAGCGACGGCGAGCACGCGGTCAGCCTGTTCGTGGAGCAGCTCGACAAGGCCCGCCGCGATCCCGCGGTCAAGGCCGTAGTGCTTCGCATCAACTCTCCGGGCGGAACTGTCGTTGCCAGCGAACTCATGCACGACGAGATCAGCGAATTCCGAAGAGGCGGCAAACCCGTGATCGCCGTAATGATGGACGTCGCCGCCAGCGGGGGGTACTACATCGCCTGCGCCTGCGACGAAATCTACGCCCAGCCCTCCACCATCACGGGCAGTATCGGCGTCGTCATGCTCCTCGTGGACGTGAGCGGCACGATGATGAAGATCGGCCTCAAAGCCGACGCCATCACCTCAGGCCCGCACAAAGACACGGGTTCGCCTTTCCGCGCCATGCGCCCCGAAGAGCGCGAATTGTTCGAGAAGATCGTACAGGATATGTACGGGCGCTTTGTGAAGGTGGTGGACGAAGGCCGCCCCAAGCTCGATGAGGCCGCGGTGCGAAAGCTCGCCGACGGAAGGGTCTACACCGCGTCGCAGGCTTTGGAAGCGGGGCTCATCGACCGCATCGCCACCCTTCGCGACGCCATCGCCGCCGCCAAGGAGCGTGCGGGCGCCAAGAGCGCTCGAGTCGTCGCCTATCACCGGCCCTACAGCTATCGGCCCAACTACTACGCGCAAGCGCCGGTCGATTCGACGGGAGACATCAACCTCCTGAAAATGAACTGGCCTTCGGACCTGCTTCCCGCCTCGCCGCAGTTCCTTTATCTCTGGCGACCGGGGTCATGACACGGCACAGGCGCCTGCGTGCGTCAACAAGTTGTCCGGGGATTTGCGATTGGAGAATTCGAGAGATGCAGTCTACGGCCGGGGATGAAACTGCCGGTGGACGTGCTTCAACTGCAATTCGTCGACGTGGGTGTAAATCTGCGTGGTGGTGACGTCGGCGTGGCCCAGTAGCTCCTGAACGATGCGAAGGTCAGCCCCGCCCGCGAGAAGGTGTGTGGCGAAGCAATGGCGAAGAGTGTGCGGCGAGAGGTCCCCGTCGATGCCCGCAAGGGTGGCGTACTTTCGCACGAGACGCCACATATTGGTGCGGTCCAGCGAACGCCCGGTTCGGGATAGAAAGAGCGCTTTGTAGTGCCCATCCGCCAGTAGCCGTGGGCGAAGCACGTCGAGGTACATTTCCACGGCCTCGATCGCGTAGCGCCCCACGGGGATGATCCGCTCCTTGCGACCTTTGCCCAAACAGCGAACGTAGCCGAGTTCGAGATTGATCTGATCGACGCTGAGTTCGACGATTTCGCTCACCCTCATGCCCGTCGCGTAGAGGAGTTCCAACAGGGCCCGGTCGCGCAGATACAATTCGTCGGCGGGGTCGGGAGCGCCAAGCAACGCCTCCACCTGGTTCTGCCCGACGGTGCCGGGTATCGTCCGCCATTTTTTCGGGGCCTCGATGAGCGTCGCGAGGTCCCGGCGAAGCACGCGCTCGGCGTGCAAGTAGCGCAAAAATACCTTGATCGCCGCGAGATGCCGGGCGATCGACGACACGACCAGCCCGCGCCGCTGCAAGGCGATCAAGTGCGCCTGAACGTCCTCCATCGAGATGTCCGCGGCGTCTACGTCCCGTTCGACGAGCTGATCCCAGAATTCCGTCAGATCGCGCTGATAGGCGGTGACGGTGGCGCCGGAGAGTCCGCACTCGATGAATAGATGATCCAGGAAGCGCTTAACGAGCGGGGCGGGTTTCCTCACCGTCTCGCGCATCGGCGCGGAAAGAAGCATTTCCATGTCCATCGACTCCCAGGACCGAAGGACAGTGCCAGTTCATGACACCCGCAAGAGGGACGCATGGCGCACAGGCCTCGAACGCAAGCATTGTACCGGGTAGCAATCCCTGCTCCAAGACGTCTCGCGCCCATTCGTCATGAATTTCCTCGCTGGATATCGGACGATGATCGCGGCGGACTGTGCTGAAAAACGGGGCAACGCTATTGTGAAGGGGAAATCCGGTTTTCCGCCCGTTCTCATACGAAACGGAAACTCCAGTCCATCAACGGGGATCGGGCTGGGATTACGAGTTGCGCCAAGTCCGATTTTGCCATACGCTATTATCAGCTTGAGGCCTGTGCCATGGACCATTCCATTCTCAACGAAATCGAATCGCCTCAACTGCTGAAGAACGGGGACGCGGTGGTTGTCGGCGTATCCGGCGGACCCGACTCGATGGCGATGCTTCATCTCCTGGTCGACCTGGACCGCCGAAGCACGATGGACTTGAAGATAACCGTCGCCCATTTGAACCACTCGCTCCGCGGCGAGGAATCGGACGAGGATGAGGCCTTCGTCAAGAACGCCGCAGCCGCACTTGGCACGGCCTATCGGACCTGTCGAAGGGACATTCCTGTAATCGCCGCGCGAGAATCCCTGGGCATCGAGGAAACCGCCCGCCGCGAACGATACGCCTTTTTTGAACGGGTCTGCCTCCAGACGGGCGCAAAGTTCGTCGCCGTCGGGCATCACGCCGACGACCAGACCGAGACCATTCTCCATCGAATCCTTCGGGGGACGGGTTTCCGCGGACTTTCCGGCATGCCGGGGTCCCGACCCCTTCGTCCCGATAGCGACATCCACCTCATCCGGCCGCTTCTGGGGATCACGCGGAATCGCATCCTCCAATACCTTTCTGAAGCGGGCATTCCGTTCCGCCGCGACCGCACCAATGATTCCGACGAACCGATGCGGAATCGGATTCGTAATAAACTCCTGCCGTTAATCGTAAGCGAAATCAACCCCCAGGTCGGGGACGCGATTCGGCGGCTCGGCGTCCAGGCCGATTGGATCAATGAGCACCTCGGCGATACGGTCCGGCGCACGTTCGATTCCATCATGATCAGTCAGGACCGCGATCGACTTGTGCTGCGAGCCGACGCGCTGACCTCGAAAAGCCGAATTCTTCAGTCTGAATTGCTTCGAACCGCCGTTGTGTCGCTTGGATTCGGCGAGCGCCGGTTGACTTTTGAACATCAGTTCGCGCTGCTGCGTATCGTGGCAGGCGAAACAGATTCGGTGCGCGAACAGCTTCCCTTCGGAATCACCGTCGAAAGGCGCGGACACGAATTGGTTTTCTCGCGGCCAACTCCGACGGGAGAGATTTCGGCAAACACCGTCCCTGTTTTCGAAATCGAAGTCGCCTGCCCGGGACGAACCGTGATTCCCGCCTTGGCACGGGAAATCATCTGCCGCACGGTGAGGGACCGTCCGGTCGGATTCGCCGCTCCCGACGCGAGCGGACGTCGTTTCGAGGAATTCGTCGATGCGGACAGAATTCAGTTTCCCCTTCGGGTCCGCTCGTGCCGCTCCGGCGATCGGTTCCATCCCCTTGGATCGCCCGGATCGAAATCCGTTGGTGATTTTCTGACCGACGCCAAGGCATCCGAGACGGCAAGAAGAGAAGCGTTTCTCCTTTGTGACGGCCATGGTCCGGTCTGGTTGGTCGGACGTAGAATTGATGATCGCGTCAAATTGACGGATCAAACGGTCAATCTTCTACAATTGATGGTCCGGCCGATTTCTTGGTGACAGCCGAATGTCGCTTTCCATGCGCGATCAGATTCAAAACGTGTCGGACAAGGGCGTCTCGATCCGCCATTGGAACGTCTTCCTCTTCGCAATGGCTTTCACCCTTCGCGGCGGGTGGAGTTTCATTCGAGCCTGGCAAGCTGACTTTTCCCCGTCGCTGGAATTCCCGGATGAAACTCAGTACTGGGACATGGCCCGCTCGTTCTGGAATGGAACCGGCCTTCGCGACGAACTCGGGTTTCAAGCGACGCGCATGCCGCTTTACCCGGTGATGCTTTCCCCATTCACCACTCTCGAAATTGGTCCATTGCTCGTGCATATCCTCCAGGCGTTCATGGGAGCATTCACCGCCGTAGGAACCAGCGCAATCGCTCGAAGGTTTTTCGGCGCCCGCGTCGGCATTCTAGCCGGGCTGTTTGTGTGCCTCGATCCGTTTCTCGTCTTTTTCTCGTCTTTGATGCTTACCGAAACCGCTTTCATCGCCGCGACCGTCGGATTCTGGTGGTTGCTGTCGAAACGATGGTTCAGCCTGACGCGTCTCTCTCATTCCTCGGCCGCAACAGCCGCTCAGAAACCCCTGAACCTACTCTTCGGTATCATTTGCGGTGTCGTCCTATCCTTCGGCGTCTACCTTCGTGAGTCCGGTCTCGGAATGATGTTGCTCGCCCTTTTCGTGGGACTTGCCTCGAGACGATTTCAACGACCGGCCGTTGTCGCCTTTGCGGCCGCGATTTGCGTGGTGATTCTCTCCCTGCTTCCATGGGCGGCGCGAAACCAAGTGGTTCTTGGTGAATGGTGTTGGCTCACGACGCGGGCGGGAATCTCCCTTTATGACGGCGTTCGTCCCGGAGCGACCGGCGCCAGCAATCTTGGGGACGTGAAACAATCGTCGGAAGTGGAAGGAATGTCAGAAGCGGATTGGAATCGACATTTTCTTACGGAGTCCGTTCGCGCGATCCGTTCCGATCCCGGTCGAATCCTTTGGTTGGCGGCGATAAAAGCCAGTCGAACATGGAACCCGTTTCCCAATGCAAACGAATATCGCTCCCCGGTCATTCGTTTCGTCGCCGCAACATGGTCCCTTCCCTTGTTTCTCTTCGCCGCCGTCGGTGCTACTCTGGTATGGATCTGGGGAGGACGAAACGGGCGATACGCCCTTACGCTCTTGCTCACACCCGCGGTGTGCCTGACCTTGCTGCACACCCTTTTTGTGGGAAGCGTTCGATATCGTCTCGCCGCGATCCCCATGATCGCGATACTATCCGCCTGCGGAGTTGTTGCGATCTTTGGAAGCATGGTCCGACGCGAACCCGCCTACATGAGAGGCCGCCATGCCCCCGACGATCAAACCTAGGTGGAGAACCAAAGGCCGTCTCCTTTTCCTCAGCCTCCTTCTTGCCGGGGGTGCAGGTCTCATCACAGCTACGATGGCTTACTGGTGGCGGACCCGCCCGGAACAAGTCCGCCTCGCCTTGGTCGCTTATCTGGAGACTCTCCTGCAAACCCGAATTGAGATCAGGGAGGCCGAGTTCGGATTGCTGACGGGACTCACGGCGGTCGACGTTGAAATAGAAGACGCGACGACAATCGAACACGATTCCGAAAACCCCAACGCCCCGGCCTTGCCGCCGGTCCTCCAGTGTTCCCGGATCAGCGTGCGGTTTCATCCATTGGACGCGGTTCTAGGCCGATGGAGGCCGCAATCCGTCATTGTGCTCGACCCCGTTCTCACGCTTATTCACGATGCCGACCGGGGAAAAATGAACATCGAAGGCATGCTTCGGGCACTTTTCGCGCGCGATGAACATTCGTCCAAATTCACGTCGACCATCGAACTGCGAGACGCCTGCGTGCGGCTCTTTCGACGCGAATCCGGATCGCTGCAGCCCATGGAAAACCTGAAAGTCACGATTCGCGGCCGCCCTTGCCCGGACGATTCAGGCCTCTTCGACCTCGTTTGGCAATCCGATTCCGGCACGGACCTTTCCGGCCATTCCCAGATTGACCTCCGCACAACCAAGCTCCGCAATCTTCGCGGCGGACTTCCCCCCATGTCCTTGCCCGCGGTCATGCTCGCGGTCAGTTCGCGGTACGAAAAGGCGGAAGGTTGGAGCCGCTTGCTCGGGCTGAAGGGACACGTTCGGGCGATCGACTACAACCTCATTCACGATTCTCCCTCCGACCCGCCCCGATCCGCCACCATCGAGCTTCGAGGCGCGTCCCTATCCCTTCCCCTTGACGACACGGAACAAAACCTGTCGGTCGAGGACCGATATCTGCGGTTCAGCGGCGTCGACGGATCCGTCCGGATCACCGTGGACGAGGTTCAGGCGGACTTCACCGGCGAGCTACACGACGCCCGTTGCCGCGTGACGGCCACAATGAGCGGCCCCGTAGAGGAAATGAGAACGATCGACGATATCAATCTTGCCGCGGCGGTGAATGTGACGAACTGGATTCTCCCCCGGATCGATCCCGACGACGCACCGCTAGAATCTCGCTTTCTCCGGCATTTTCCGGCTCTCGAGCGGTTCTTCCGCGACTACGATCCGCACGGCCCCATCGACGCGGACGTCGAAGTCGAGAAGCCGGCCGGCGTCGATCAACCCGTCGTCTTAAAGAGGGCGACTCTTACCGCTCGCGGCGGCGACGCTTCTTACCATCGTTTCCCATACCGAGGGTCCCAGCTTCGAGGATCGATCGAACTCAACACTGGAGGGGTGGCGATTCAAAACCTATGTGGAACGCACGGCGGCGGATTCGTTTGTGTTACGGGTAGTCTGGATGGTTACAAGCGATCGAACGCCGCGTCGATCCAAATCCATGCCGAACACATCACCCTCGACGATGACTCTCGCGCCGCCCTGGGACCGCGATTTGAAAACGCCTTCGATTCGTTGAATCTGAGGGGAAAAGTCGACCTTGAGGTATTGCTGAGCCGTCCCGAAAGCGACGCCATTGGTGAATCCGAGCCTTGGACCACCGACGCCTCCGTCAATGTTCTGGACGCCTCGGCGGCCTACGTCGCCTTTCCGTATCCCGTCAACCGCTTGACCGGTCACATCGAAATCCATGAAAAACAGCTCCAAATCAACCGTCTAACCGGGGAGGCAAATGGCGGAAAAGTCGCCGTCCGCGGCATGATTCCCCTTTCGTCTGAGTCCCCACCAGACTTTCGAATCAGTCTTGACGCCGAGCGGGTTCCATTCGATAAGGTTCTGCGGGAGTCGCTTCCCTACTCGATCCGTGGAGTATTCGACGACCTTCAACCTGAGGGACAATTCGACGCCCGTTCCGTTCTCACCCGCGATCCAGACAGCGGCGCCGTCGTTCACGACACCCTCATGACGCTTCGAGACGCGTCCGTTGCCCATAAAGGCTTTCCGGTTCGCGTCAATCACTTGGAAGGAGAGTTAATCCTGGACCAAGCGGGCGTCGAGGCGAAGGATGTACGAGGTCGAGTCGGCGAAGGCGTCGTCTACGTAAACGGACGCGTCCATGCATCGCCCGGCGGCTCTCCGGCGGCGATCGTCGCTCGCGCCGAAAACATTCGAATCGACGATACGTTTCGCGAAGCCGCGCCCGATTGGGTGAAGGCGGCAATCGAACCCTGGTCCATCGCCGACCCCGTCGACGCCACGCTGGTCACCTCCGCACTCGATTCATCGTCGCCAGATGGGAAAACGGATTGGTCCGTCGTCCTGCATCTCGACGGGGATTCAGTCAAGCACGCGGGCCTCGCCGAGCCTCTCAACGACGTTTACGCGACGCTTACGATCGATCCCAAGGGGCTGCAATCGCCGCGTTTGTACGGCCGCCTCGGCAACGCGAATCTCACCGCCTCGGTCGCAGTCGAATTCAACAGAGGACAGCCGTCGGGGTCCGTTTCCCTGGAGGGCAAGGGAAGATTCGACGACCCGGCACTTTCCCGGGCCCTGCCGGAATCAATTCGCTCCTTCTGGCAGCGGCTCTCCCCGCTGGGATCGTTCCAACTGGAATTGGATCGCTTATCGTTTCATTCCGGTGCGGACGGCATCGCCGCGCAATGGGAGGCGAACGGCCGAGTCCTGTTCGACGACGTGTCCCTTCCCGGATATCATGAAATCGCCGTTTCGAATGGGGCGATTTCATTCGAAGGCGCTGGTGAAGTTCACGGCGATGGCCGACTTCGCGGCGATATGGGTCTTTCGGAAGTGGCTTGGAAGAATCGACGAATCC
>Ga0187893_10010508_pt1 | contig 13754 bp, 15 predicted proteins | sample MA1701074metaG_FD_139574 | JGI IMG/M metagenome (GOLD analysis project Ga0187893, IMG submission 139574) | White microbial mat communities from a basaltic lava cave in the Kipuka Kanohina Cave System on the Island of Hawaii, USA - MA170107-4 metaG ...
CATGGGCCACATCGAACTGGCGGTGCCGGTCAGCCACATCTGGTTCTACAAATGCATGCCCAGCCGGGTCGGTCTCATGCTCGACATGACGGCGCGATTGCTGGAGCGCGTGATTTACTACGAGGACTACATCGTCATCGACCCCGGCAAGACCGCGCTCAAGGAGAAGATGCTCCTCAACGAAATGGAGTATCGCGAGGCGCAGGAGCAGTACGGGACCGATGCGTTCGTTGCCAAGATGGGCGCGCCGGCGATCCGCGAACTGCTCGCCAAGGTGGAACTGAAGAAGCTGAACGAAGAACTCGCCAATCAGCTCACGCAGACGAAGAGCAAACAGGTCCGCAAGAAGATCGCGAAGCGGCTGAAGCTCGCCCAGGGATTCCTGCATTCCAAGATGCGTCCCGAGTGGATGATCCTGGAAGTGTTGCCGGTGATCCCGCCGGATTTGCGGCCGTTGGTGCCGCTCGAAGGGGGCCGGTTCGCGACTTCGGACCTCAACGATCTCTATCGCCGCGTCATCAACCGTAACAACCGTCTCAAGAACCTGCTCCAGCTCAAGACGCCCGACGTGATCATTCGCAACGAGAAACGCATGTTGCAGGAGGCGGTCGATGCGCTGATGGACAATGGCCGGCATGGCCGCGCGGTCACCGGCGCCGGCAATCGTCCGCTCAAGTCGCTCAGCGACATGCTCAAGGGCAAGAGCGGCCGGTTCCGCCAAAACCTGCTCGGCAAACGCGTCGATTACTCGGGCCGCTCGGTCATCGTCGTCGGCCCCGAACTGGCGCTCAACCAGTGCGGACTGCCCAAGAAGATGGCGCTGGTGTTGTTCGAGCCGTTCATCATTCGCCGGCTGAAGGAACTCGGCTACGTGCACACCGTCCGCAGCGCAAAGAAAATGATCGAGCGCCAGGCGCCCGAGGTGTGGGACATTCTCGAAGAGGTCACCAAGGGCCATCCGGTGTTGCTCAACCGCGCGCCGACGCTGCACCGGCTCTCGATCCAGGCGTTCGAACCGCAACTCATCGAAGGCGAAGCGATCCGCATCCACCCGCTGGTGTGCACCGCCTACAACGCCGACTTTGACGGCGACCAGATGGCGGTGCACGTGCCGCTCTCGACCGAGGCGCAACTCGAAGCGCGGCTGCTGATGCTCGCGCCGAACAACATCTTTTCGCCGTCGAGCGGCAAGCCGATCACGACGCCGACGCAGGACATCACGCTCGGGTGCTATTACCTCACGCAGAACCCGCGCACCGAAGAGCAGAAGAAACGCCGGCCATGGTTGTTCAACGACTTCAACGAGGTCTATCTGGTCCTGCACGAAGGCGATCTCAAGGTGCACGATCGCATTCAGCTCAAGAACCCCGACTTCGGACGAAAGACGATCTATGGCGACCAAAACAAAAGGGTAATCGAAACCACGATCGGCCGGGTGATTTTCAACGAAGTCTGGCCGCGCGAACTCGGTTTTCAGAACCTGGTCGTCAACAAGGGACGCCTCGGCGACATGATCTGGAATTGCTACCAGATCGTCGGGCACGAGCGCACGGTCGAGCTGCTCGACCGGCTCAAGCGGCTTGGGTTCGACGAAGCCACCAAGGCCGGCATTACGATCGGCATCGAGGACATGATCATCCCGAAGGAAAAGGACGACGTGATCCGTGACGCGCATCGCGACATTTCCGAGGTCGAGAAACAATACCGACGCGGCGTCATCACCGACGGCGAACGCTACAACAAGATCATCGACATCTGGACGCACGCCACGGACCGCATCCAGGGCATGATGTTCCGCACGTTCGAGCACAACAACGGCAAGGGAGAGTTCAACCCCGTGTATCTGATGGTGGATTCCGGCGCCCGTGGCAACAAAGTCCAGGTCCGCCAGCTTGCCGGCTTGCGCGGGTTGATGGCCAAGCCTTCGGGCGAAATCATCGAGCGGCCCATTCTCTCGAACTTCCGCGAGGGCCTCAGCGTGCTCGAATACTTCATCTCGACGCACGGCGCGCGCAAGGGTCTCGCCGATACCGCGCTCAAGACGGCGGACTCGGGGTACCTGACGCGCAAGCTCGTGGACGTCGCGCAGGACGTCATTATCAAGAACGAGGATTGCGGCACGGTCAACGGCATCTGGGTCAAGTCCATCTACGAAGGCGACGAGGAAGTCGTCAAACTCAGCGAACGCATCATCGGCCGCGTCGCAGCGGACGACATCAGCGATCCGATGGACCCGCGCAAGAAGCTCGTCAAGGCCAACCATGAGATCGTTGAGGAGGTCGCGGCCCAGATCGAGAAGACCGGGATCGAGCGCGTGAAGATTCGCTCCGTGCTCACGTGCGAAAACCGCGGCGGCGTTTGCCGGTTGTGCTACGGGCGCAACCTCGCCACGTCGCAGATGGTCAAGCTCGGCGAAGCCGTGGGCATCATCGCGGCGCAGTCCATCGGCGAACCCGGCACCCAGCTTACCATGCGCACGTTCCACATCGGCGGCACGGCGAGCCAGGTGTTCAAGCAGCCCATCATCAAGGCCAAGAACGACGGCCTCGTCCAGTACCACGACATTCGCGCCGTGCAGTCCCAGGAAGGCAACTGGGTGGTCCTCAACAAGAACGGCCAGGTCACGGTGCAGACCGAAGAAGGCCGCGAACTCGAACGCTACAACATCGTCATCGGCGCGGTCATCTCCGTCGCGGACAAGGGAAAGGTCAAGAAAGGCGACACGTTCGTCCAGTGGGACCCGTACAACGTCCCGATCCTCAGCGATCAGGCCGGCAAGGTGGTGTTCCACGACATCATCGAAGGCGTGACGATGAAGAAGGAGCTCGACGAAGCCACCGGCGTCGTCGGCATGGTCATCATCGAGCACAAGGAAGATTTGCACCCGCAGGTCATCGTCAAGAATCAGGACGGCGAGATCGTCGCGAATTACTCGATCCCCGCCGGCGCGCACATCGTGGTCGAGCAGCATGCGAAGGTGCAGGCCGGCGCGTTGCTCGCGAAAACGCCGCGCAAGATTTCCAAGACCAAGGACATCACCGGCGGTCTGCCGCGCGTGGCGGAGTTGTTCGAGGCGCGTCGGCCCAAGGACGCCGCCGAGATCGCGAAGATCGACGGCATGGTGGATTTCCAGGGCACGGTCCGTGGCAAACGGCGTGTCCTTGTGAAGGACCCGAAGACGAACGCCGAGGAAGAGCATCTGATCGCGCATGGCAAGCACGTCATCGTGTTCAAGGGCGACTACGTAAGGAAGGGTCAGCAGCTCACCGAAGGCCCGGTCGTGCCGCACGAGATCCTTGAGGTGTGCGGCCCGCAGGATTTGCAGGAATACCTGCTCAACGAAGTGCAAGAGGTGTATCGGCTCCAGGGTGTGCAGATCAACGACAAGCACATCGAGATCATCGTTCGCCAGATGTTGCGCAAGGTGCGCATCACCGAGCCGGGCGACACCGCGTTTCTCTGGGGCGAACAGATCGACAAACTGCGTTTCGAGGACGAGAACCAGCGCATCGCCGAGGCCGGTGGAAAACCCGCCGAGGCCGGGCCGGTGTTGCTCGGCATCACCAAGGCGTCGCTCGAGACGGAGAGCTTCATCAGCGCCGCGTCGTTCCAGGACACGACGCGTGTCTTGACGGAAGCGGCCACGCTGGGCCGGGTCGATTACCTCAAGGGATTCAAGGAAAACGTGATTATGGGGCACCTGATCCCGGCGGGCACGGGGTTCGGCGCGCACAAGAACCTGAAGCTGGTGTTGGAAGCGCCGTCCGAGGAGGCGGAAAAGGAAGACCGGCTGGCGCAAGTCATGCGCCAGGCCGCCCAAGCCGCCGCCCAGGAAACCTCCGCCAGCGCCGCCGGAGGCGACAGCTAACAACGGCTGTGCTGGGGCTTGCGCGATTTGGGAATTCTGATATAGTCTGCGACTCTTTTTCGGAAAACAAAATGCCGACGATCAACCAACTGATCCGCAAAGGACGGAGACGGATCCGGGCGAAGTCGAAATCGCCCGCGCTGGAGTCGTGTCCGCAGCGGCGGGGCGTGTGCCTCATCGTGAAGACCATGACGCCCAAGAAGCCGAACTCCGCCCTGCGCAAGGTCGCGCGCGTTCGCTTGACGAATGGCGAGGAAGTGTGGGGGTACATCCCCGACGAAGGCCACAGTTTGCAGGAGCACTCGATTGTTTTGGTGCGTGGCGGACGCGTGAAGGACCTGCCCGGTGTTCGCTATCACGTCGTCCGCGGGCACCTCGACGCGCAGGGCGTCGAAAAACGCCGTCGGAGCCGTTCCAAGTACGGGGTCAAGCGGCCCAAGGGAGGCGCCGCAAAGGGAGCAGCGCCGGCCGCGGCGGCAGGCGCCGCAGCGGCAGCAGCCAAGAAGTAGGCGACGACCATTCCGTCGTCACGGGGAAATCCAGCAACCATTTTATCAAAACGCATCACGGTGTAACGACATGTCACGAAGACGACAGGCAATGAAGCGGCGGACTGCGGCGGACCCGCAGTACCAGAGCGAGTTGGTCACGCGACTGATCAACATGGTCATGGAGCGCGGCAAGCGGTCGCTCGCCCAGCGGATCGTGTACGGCGCCTTCGCCCGGATCGCGGACAAGCAAAAGGACACGAGCCCGCTCGAGATTTTCAGCAAGGCGGTGGACAACGTCCGCCCCAAACTCGAGGTCCGCTCCCGACGCGTCGGCGGCGCGAACTACCAGGTCCCCGTCGAAGTGTCGCACGAGCGGCAGGTGACGATGGCGTTGCGATGGATGCTCCAATACGCCGACGCCAAGAAAGGTCGTCCGATGATGGAGTCGCTCGCCGACGAAATCCTCGCCGCTTCGAGCGGCCAGGGTGATTCGGTCAAGAAGCGGGAGGACACGCACAAGATGGCGCAGGCCAATCGCGCCTTTGCGCACTACCGTTGGTGAAGGATTTTCCAAGCCCCGACAAACGAACAGGCAACACCATGGCAGCCGTAGCAGAAATGAACGAAGAGAAAACCACGACGACGCAGAATCCGAACGACCCCGGGCGTCCTTACACGCTCGAGCGGACGCGGAACATCGGGATTGCTGCGCACATCGACGCCGGCAAGACCACGACCACCGAGCGCGTGCTGTTTTACACCGGCATGATCCACAAGATCGGCGACGTGGACGATGGGAACACCGTGACCGACTGGATGGAACAGGAACGTGAACGCGGCATCACCATCACGTCGGCAGCCACCACCTGTTTCTGGACGCAGAAGAAGGAAGACGGGATTTTCAAGACGTTTGCAGAGATTCCTCACCGGATCAATATCATCGACACGCCCGGCCACGTCGATTTCACCGCGGAGGTCGAGCGCAGCCTGCGGGTGCTTGACGGAGCGGTCGCGGTGTTTTGTGGCGTCGCCGGCGTGCAACCGCAGTCGGAGACCGTCTGGCGCCAGGCCACCAAGTATCGCGTCCCGCGCGTCGCATTCGTGAACAAGATGGACCGCACGGGCGCCAACTTCGAGCGGGCCGTCAATGAGATGCGCGCCAAGCTCGGCGCGTACGCCTACCCAATCCAGTGGCCCATCGGCGCGGAGGACAACTTCCGCGGCGTCGTCGATCTCGTGAACATGAAGGCGTTGGTCTGGCCCGAAGACGCCACGAACGACCGGCAACAGGGCGCGTTCTATCAGGTCCAGGATATCCCGGCGGACCTCGTCGAGATTTGTAAGCAGAAGCGCAAGGAATTGATCGAAGCGATCGCCAACAAGGACGAACACATCGGCGAGTATTTCCTGCTCGAACAGGAGCCGCCCATTCAGGAACTGAAAGCCGCCATCCGCCGATTGACGATTCGGATCGAACTGGTGCCATGCATGTGCGGCTCGGCCTTCAAGAAACGGGCCGTCCAGCCGGTCGTGGACGCGGTCATCGATTATCTTCCTTCGCCCCTCGATCTACCCGATCATTTGGGGATCGATCCCCACAATCAGGACGAACAAAGGCCGGTCAAAGCGACCGACCACGAACCGTTTTGTTCCCTGGCTTTCAAGCTCTGGAGCGACCCGTACGTTGGCAAGCTGGTGTTTTTCCGCGTTTATTCCGGCAAGCTTCGCAAGGGCGACACGATTTACAACAGCCGCACCCGCCGGCGCGACCGCGTCAGCCGCGTCCTGATGATCCAGGCGGACAAACGCCAGGAAGTGGACGTGGTTTATGCCGGTGACATCGCGGCGTTGATCGGTCTCAAGAACATCACCACGGGCGATACGCTTTGCACGGAGGAGACACCTGTAATGCTCGAACCCCCCACATTCCCCGAGCCGGTCATCTCGATGGCCATCGAGCCGAAGACGAAGGCCGACCGGGAAAAAATGGGCGAAGCCTTGCAGCGGTTGTCCGAGGAAGACCCGACGTTCCGCGTCAAGACCGACGAAGAGACGGGCCAATGCATCATCGCCGGCATGGGCGAGTTGCACCTGGACATCATCCGCGACCGCATGTTCCGCGAGTTCAACGTGCAAGCCAACGCCGGCAAGCCGCAGATCGCGTATCGCGAGACCATCACCAGGCCGGCCGAGGGCGAAGGCAAATTCATCCGCCAGTCCGGCGGTCGCGGCCAGTACGGCCATGCGTTGATTTCGATCCAGCCGCTCGAACGCGGCAAGGGCGTCGAGATCGAGAACAAGGTCAGGGGCGGCAACATCCCAAGCGAATACATCCCCGCCGTCCAGGATGGGATCGAGGAAGGACTGACCACCGGCATCCTCGCCGGCTATCCTGTGATCGATCTGCACATCGATATCACCGACGGTTCGTACCACGAGGTCGATTCGAGCGAGATTGCGTTCAAGATGGCCGGCATCTTTGCGCTCAAGGACGCCATGCAGAAGGCGGGCACGCAATTACTCGAACCGATCATGCGCGTGGAAGTCATGACGCCGGACGAGTACCAGGGCGACATTCTCGGCGACCTCAATCGCCGGCGCGGCAAGGTGCAGACCATCGAAGGCAAGGTCGGAGGCACCAGCATCATGGCCGAAGTGCCGCTCGCCGAGATGTTCGGGTACGCCACGGACATTCGTTCGTTGTCGAAAGGGCGCGCTTCGTACAGTATGGAGCCGTCGCATTTCGCGCCGGTCCCCGCGCAGATCTCGCAGACGATCATCGCGCAAAACACGAAGGGGCCCGAGCGCAGCAAGTAACCCTCACACGGGAATCGTTCTTTATGGCAGGCCAACGAATTCGAATCAGGTTAAAGGGGTACGATTACAGTGTCCTGGACCGCTCGGTGGCGGAAATCGTCGAAACCGCCAAGCGCACCGGGGCGCGCGTCGCCGGACCCATCCCGTTGCCCACGCGCATCGAGCGCTACAGCGTCAACCGCTCGCCGCATGCGGACAAGAAATCGATGGAGCAGTTCGAAATCCGCACCCACAAGCGGCTGCTCGACATCATCGACCCGACCGCCAAGACGGTGGATGAACTCAAGAAACTGAACCTCACCGCCGGCGTGGACATCACGATCAAGATCTAACCCGCCAACAACCATGTCCTTCGCACTTCTAGGCAAGAAAATCGGAATGACGCGCGTCTATGACGTGCGCGGAGACGTCGTTCCCGTCACCGTCGTCGAGGCGGGGCCGTGCGTCGTGTTGCAGAAGAAGACGGTTGAGACCGACGGGTACGCGGCCTATCAGCTCGGCTTCGACGCAGTCCGGGAAAGCCGCGCCAACAAGCCGCAGCTTGGCCACGCCAAGAAAGCCAAGAGCGCGCCGATGCGGTTCGTACGCGAGGTCAAGCCGGCGGACGCCAAGGACCTGAATGTGGGCGACCAACTCACCGTGAAAGAGTTTCAGGTCGGGCAATTCGTGGACGTGATCGGCACGTCGAAAGGCAAGGGGTTCCAGGGCGTCGTGTTCCGCTATCGGTTCGGAGGCGGCCCGATGACCCACGGTTCGAAGGGCTGGAAACGCCGGGCGGGCGCCATTGGTTGTCGTTCATTCCCTGGCCATGTCAACCGCGGCCAGCGGATGCCCGGCCACCTGGGCGACGAGCAGACGACCATCCAGAACCTCGAAGTGATCCAGGTGCGCGAGAAGGAAAACGCGCTCTTGATCCAGGGTGCGGTGCCCGGACCGAACGGCGGCTACGTCGTCGTTCGCCCGGCGAAGAAGATCCAGAAATTGAACGAGCGCAAGCCGATCGAGATGGCCGCCCCCGCCGCGAAGGGCGAGAAGAAGGAAGGCGGCAAGAAGAAAGCCGCAGCCGCAAAGAAGTAGCCAGCCATGAAAGTCCCCGTCACAGATTCCAGCGGAGCGCCCAAAGGCGAAGTTGCCATCGGCGACGAGCATATCATTAGCAGCGGTCGCGGGACGCAAGCGTTGCAGGATTACGTGGTCGCCTACCAGGCCAACCAGCGCCAGGGGACGCGAAGCACAAAGACGAAGGCCGAGGTCGCCGGCACCGGCAAGAAACCCTGGAGGCAGAAAGGGACGGGTCGCGCCCGCGCCGGCATGGTGCGATCGCCGATCTGGCGCAAGGGCGGCATCGTGTTCGGTCCGCGCCCGGCGGATTTTTCCATCGCCTTGCCGCAACAGGTCAAACGGCTCGCCTTCCGCAAGGCTTTCAGCGAGCGGCTCAAGGCCAACGACATCCTGGTCGTGGACGACCTGGCGCCGGCATCGCCGAAGACGAAAGAATTCGTCGGCATTTTGAGCGCGCTCAAGCTCGGCGACGGCACGACGCTGGTGGTCCAGGACGGCATCAATGAAAACCTGATGCTCGCTTCGCGCAACGTGGAAAACGTGGACGTGGCCACCGCCGACACGCTCAACGCGTATCAGATTCTGTGCTTCGACAAGATCGTGTTCACCCAGAAGGCGTTCGAGAAGGTCGCCTCCCGATTGAGGAACTGACATGAACGATCCCTACACGATTGTCAAAAACGTCCGCGTCACGGAGAAGGGAACTTCACTGTCCGAGAAGCACAACCAGTATCTGCTCCACGTGGATCGCCGGGCCAACAAGGTGGACATCCGCCGGGCCGTCGAGGAGATTTTCGACGTCAAGGTCCTGCGGGTCAACACGATGAACGTCGGCGGCAAGGCGAAACGCCTGCGGTACATGGCGTATGGCCGCACCAACGACTGGAAGAAAGCGGTCGTCACCCTGAAGGAAGGCGACAAGATCGAACTGGCGTAAGGGACTTATGGGAATCAAGACTTTCCGACCACTGACGCCCGGGCAGCGATTCAAGACCGCGTACGATTTCGCGGAGATCACGAAGGACCGGCCCGAGAAAGACCTGACCGAGGCCTTGAAACGCTCGGGTGGCCGCAACTGTTACGGGCGGACGACTTCGCGTTTCATGGGCGGCGGCCACAAACGCCGGTATCGCATCGTCGATTTCAAGCGGGACCGGAAGGACGCGCCGGCCACGGTCGAGGCGATCGAGTACGATCCGAATCGCACGTGCCGCATCGCGTTGCTGAAATATCAGGACGGCGAAAAGCGCTACATCCTCGCCCCCGCCGGTTTGAAGGTCGGCCAAACCGTGGTGAGCGGCGAGAATGCGCCGCCGGAGGTTGGCAATACGTTGCCGCTGAAGAAAATCCCGGTCGGCATGCCGATCCATAACGTCGAGATGCACATCGGTCACGGCGGCCAGATGGTGCGTACCGCGGGTGCCTCGGCGACGATTACCGCCGTCGATGGCGGCTATGCGAACGTGAAGCTGCCTTCGGGTGAAGTGCGGATGATCCATGAAAAGTGCATGGCCACCATCGGGCAGGTCGGTAATGCCGAGCATGAGAACATCTCGCTGGGCAAGGCCGGGCGGAAGCGTTACCTCGGGTTCCGCCCCCATCAACGCGGCGTGACGATGAACCCGGTGGACAGTCCGATGGGCGGCGGCCAGGGCAAGTCCAAATCGGGCGGTGGCCGGCATCATCCCGTCAGCCCGTGGGGCAAGCTGTCGAAGGGAAAGAAAACCCGGGCGAAGTACAAGTACTCGGACAAGTACATCGTGCAGCGGCGAAAAGGAAAACTGGCGGCACACGCGGTTGCCGCGACGGCGGGTGGGCCTGCGCCTGCGCCCGCGCCGAAAGCATAACCCGGAGCCATTGTTATGGGACGATCAATTGCAAAAGGCCCGTTCGTGGACGATCACCTGATGGAGAAAGTCCAGAAACTGAACGCGGAAAAGCAGAAGCGGCCGATCAAGACCTGGTCTCGCCGGTCGATGATCGTGCCGGAGTTCGTGGGACACACGTTCCTGGTGCACAACGGCAAGCTGCACGGAAACGTGTTCGTGACGGAAAACATGGTCGGCCATCGGTTGGGTGAGTTTGTTCCGACCCGCACGTTCAAGAAACACGGCGCGCATACGGAGAAAGCGGTCGCGAAGTAATTCGTCGAGCGTCGCCTGTCGGAGTCGGCGGATCGGGGCCGAGACGCTTTGCGAAATGTGTTGCAAAAAGACGGCGCGTGGAGGATTTTGCGCGCCCCGTTTCTCGTTGGAACGGCAGTAGGCTTTGCGCTGTGCGCGCACGGCCAGACCAACGATGGTTCTTTGGCAGCCTCGGGCACAAACTCCGAGACCAGGGTTGATTTGGCGACAACGCGCGGGACGGTCGAGCCGGACCGGCAAGTGAAGGAATTGCAGGAGGCCGCGGCGCTTCTTCAGCTTCAACTCGAAGAGACGAAGATCGCGTTTCGGAAGGTCCTCGGCGACAACGCGGAGTTGAAGCTCCAGGCGAGCGAGAAGGAGAAGACGCTGCAGCTTCTCACCCAAAGCCTCACGGTTTGGAAGACCGAAGCGGAGTTGTTCCAGCAAAAGTACGAGGAAGCGCAACTGGCGGCCAGGGCCTCCGGGGTCAAACTGATGACCGAAGGCGAGAAACGGCTGCAAAAACAGTTGGCGGAGAGTATTCGGCAGTTGTACGAAGCGCAACAGGATCGGGAGAAATTGCGCGAGCAAATGCAGCGGTTGATCGAGGCAACCGGGGTCCTGCTGGAGAAGAGTGATGGCGTGGACCCGGCAGCGCGGCGGCTGGTCGAGGCGGAGAAAAACGATGCCGTTCAGGCCTTGCAGTCGTTGAAGCCGGAGGTCGAGACCTCGACGACGAATCGCGTCGAGTCGGCGGACACCGGGAAGGTGCTCGACTTCAACAAAGAACTGCAGTTGGTGGTGATCAATCTGGGGCGGGTGAACGGCGTCAGGATCGGGATGCCGTTTCTGGTGTTGCAGGGCGACGCCGTGGCGGCGCACGTCAAAGTGGTGGACGTGCGCGAGAAGATTTCGGGAGCTTTGATCGAAACGTGGGACCGCTCGGCGGCGATTCAGGTCGGCGACCGGGTGAAATTGAACACGGATGGGAAATAGCGTGGAAGTACAGGCAATCACAAGATATGTGCGCATCTCGCCGTCGAAGGCGAACGATGTGGCGCGGATCATCCGCGGCATGAGCGCGTCGGAGGCGCTGGACACGCTTCGGTTTGTCCCGCGCAAGGCCGCGAAGCCCATCCGCAAGACGCTCCAGTCCGCCATCGCCAACGCGGAGAACAACGCGCAGCTCGACGTGAACGATCTGGTGGTCAAGTCCGCCGAGGTCGGCGCCGGACCGATGCTGAAGCGCTGGATCGCCGTGGCGCGCGGTTCGATGCATCCGCTGTTGAAGCGGACCACCCATATTCGGATTGTTGTTTCGGACGATGGGGCAGCGAAGAAGAAGGCGCGAGCCCTGGCAAAGGGCGCGAAAGCAAAGGCATCGGCTCCCAAGGCCGAAGGCAAATCGCAGGAGAAATCGGAATCGGCCAAGGCCGAGGAAAAGAAGGAGTAACGATGGGCCAAAAAACCAATCCAGTCGGGTTTCGGATACCGCTGACCAAGAATTGGCAGTCGAAGTGGTATGCCGACAAGAAGGACTTCGGCACGTGGCTGAACGAGGACATTCAGGTGCGGGATTTCATCAAGAAGAAACTGGAGTTCGCCGCCGTGCCGCGGATCACCATCGAGCGCGCGGCCAACCGGATTCGCGTGACCATCTGGACCGCCCGCCCCGGTATCGTCATCGGACGCAAAGGCGCGGAGATCGACAAGCTGAAGGAAGATGTCTCCAAGATGACCGGCAACCGCGAGGTCTATATCGACATCCAGGAAGTGAAACAGCCCGAGGTCAACGCCCAGCTCGTCGCGGAGAACGTTTCGCTCCAACTCGAACGGCGGATTTCATTTCGTCGCGCCATGAAGAAGGCCGTGCAGACGGCGATGGACTTCGGCGCGCAAGGGGTCCGCATTCGTTGCGCCGGCCGGTTGGGCGGCGCGGAGCTGGCGCGGACCGAGCAGTATCTGGAAGGCAAAGTCCCGCTGCACACCTTGCGCGAGGACATCGATTTCGGTTTCGCAGAGGCGAAGACTGTGTACGGAAAGATCGGCGTGAAATGCTGGATCAGCACCGCGCCGGCGCAGCCCGCGGAGAAGCGCCGCGAGCGGGCCGAACCGCCGCGACGAACGGTCGAGGAACCAAGCCATGCCACTGTACCCGCAACGAGTTAAGTACCGCAAAGCGCAGCGCGGCAGCCGCAAGGGGTTTCCCCAGCGGGGGACTTCGCTGTCCTTTGGCGAGTACGGTTTGCAGTCGCTCGGGCGCGCGTGGGTGGACACCAAGCAGATCGAAGCGGCGCGCGTGGCCTTGAGCCGCCACACGAAGCGGCGCGGCAAGTACTGGACTCGGATTTATCCCGATCTGCCGATCACGAAAAAGCCGCTCGAAACCCGGATGGGCAAGGGCAAAGGACCGCCCGAGTCCTGGGTCGCGGTCGTGCGGCCGGGAAACATGTTGTTCGAGATCGTCGGCGTGCCGGAAGTGATGGCGAAGGAAGCGTTGCGACTGGCGGCGTCGAAGCTCCCGATCCCGTGCAAGTTCGTGAAACGCTAGGGCGTTGCAATGAAGATCAAAGAAACCCGAGACCTGACCGACGACGAGTTGCGCGCGAAGGTGCGCGATTTTCGCCAGGAAACGTTCAACTTGCGCCGCCAGCAACAGGCCGGGCAGGTCGAGAAGCCAAGCCGCTTGAAGGATTTGCGCCGCAGCATCGCCCGGGCGGAGACCGTGCTGCGCGAGCGGGCGCTCGGCATCGAAACAAAGCGCAAGACCGGCGACGCGGCGGCGGTCGCAACCAAGTAATCTATGGCTGACACAGTACAACCACAGCAGGAGCAGCGCGGCGCCCGCAAGGAACGCGTCGGCGAAGTCATTTCCGACAAGATGACCAAGACCGTCGTCGTGCGCGTGAGCCGCCGGTTGATTCACGAGCGGTACGGCAAGGTCATCACACAGTCAAAGAAGTACTACGTGCACGACGAGAAAGAAGAGGCCGGTGTGGGCGACATGGTGCAGATCGAAGAGACACGCCCGTTGAGCCGGTTGAAACGCTGGCGTCTGGTGAAGATCCTGAAAAAAGCCGAGCAGCTCGAAAAGATCAGTGACGACACGACCGCGGCGCCGGCGACCACCGCAACGGCCTGACCCGGCGAACTGTGAAACGGAAAACCGATTATGCTCCAAGTACGATCAATCATGGACGTAGCCGACAACACCGGCGCCCGCAAGGCTTCGTTCATCAACGCGCTGGGGCATCCGCGCCGCTACGCGCGCATCGGCGACGTTATCAAGGCGAACATCAAGGAAGCGGCGCCCGATGGCGCGGTCAAGAAGGGCGAAGTGGTGACCGCCGTGGTCGTGCGCACCAAGACGGCCATCAAGCGGCCGGACGGATC
>Ga0187893_10010509_pt1 | contig 13753 bp, 15 predicted proteins | sample MA1701074metaG_FD_139574 | JGI IMG/M metagenome (GOLD analysis project Ga0187893, IMG submission 139574) | White microbial mat communities from a basaltic lava cave in the Kipuka Kanohina Cave System on the Island of Hawaii, USA - MA170107-4 metaG ...
ACGACCCTGCATGTCAATGGTGGCATGGTGATGAATTGACCAAAGCCGTGCGTGCCAGTTTTTCTGACGTGCTCTGTTAGACTTTTTTGCGCCTGATCGGAACACCGGTTTGAGGCGGAAGCGCGGCGGCGCGTTTTTTTTTGACGCGGAATTTCGTTAGGAGGAGTTACATGGAGAACATCGAACAGCGAGTCAAGAAAATCGTCGCTGAACAGCTGGGCGTCAACGAAGGCGACATCAAGATCGAATCGGCGTTCGTCGAAGATCTTGGCGCGGACTCGCTCGACACGGTCGAACTGGTCATGGCTCTCGAGGACGAGTTCGAATGCGAGATTCCGGACGAGGAGGCCGAGAAAATCCGCACCGTGCAGCAGGCGATCGACTACATCAACACCCACCCGAAGAAAGCGTAGATCCATCGGTCCGGCATGCGGCAAGCTTTTTCGCGATGAACGGCCGCCGCCGCGTTGTCGTTACCGGTCTTGGCATCGTTTGTCCGGTCGGCAACGATGTTCCGACCGCATGGGCAAACGCGATGGCGGGCAAGGGCGGCATCGACCGGATTACCCGGTTCGACGCGTCCGGCTTCAATGCGCGTATCGCCGGCGAGGTCAAGGGTTTTGACCTGGCGGCCTATGTGCCCGGCAAAGAAGCAAAGCGGATGGATACGTTCATCCACTACGGCATCGCCGCCGCGGTGCAGGCGATCAAGGACAGCGGCCTTGCGGTCACAGACACCAATCGCGAGCGCATCGGCTGCGTGATCGGCTCCGGCATCGGCGGCCTGCCGATGATCGAAGACAACCATACTGAATTCGTCAATCGCGGAGCACGCCGCATTTCGGCGTTCCTGATTCCGGGTTCGATCATCAACATGATCGCGGGCAACCTGTCGATCATGTACGGGTTGAAGGGGCCGAATCTTGCGATCGTCACCGCGTGCACGACAGGCCTGCACTGCATCGGCGAAGGCGGCCGACTGATCGAATACGGCGATGCGGACGTGATCGTTGCCGGTGGCGCGGAGTCGACCATCAGCCCGCTCGGAGTCGGCGGATTCGCCTCCATGCATGCGCTGTCGACCCGCAACGACGATCCGGCGACCGCCAGCCGGCCCTGGGACAAGGACCGGGACGGGTTCGTTCTCGGCGAAGGCGGCGGCGTTGTCGTGCTGGAGGAGTTCGAACATGCGCGCCGCCGCGGCGCCCGCGTCTATGCCGAACTTGCCGGGTATGGCATGAGTGCGGACGCTTTTCACATGACTGCGCCGGACATGGATGGCCCGCGGCGATGCATGCTGGCGGCCCTGCGCAACGCACGGATCAACGCTGATCAAGTGCACTATCTGAACGCGCACGGCACATCCACACCGCTCGGTGATGTCAACGAAACCAGGGCGATCAAGGCGGCGTTCGGCGATGCCGCGCGCGGCGTCGTCGTCAATTCAACCAAGTCGATGACGGGTCATCTGCTCGGCGGTGCCGGCGGCATTGAATCCGTCTTCACGGTGCTGGCGCTGCATCACCAGATCTCGCCGCCGACCATCAATATTTTCAACCAGGATCCGGAATGTGACCTCGACTACTGCGCCAATCAGGCGCGCGATCTTCGGATCGAGGTCGCGCTGAAGAATTCATTTGGATTCGGCGGCACCAACGGCACGCTCGTTTTCCGCCGCGTCTGAGGCGACGGTGTCGTGGACCACAATCGCCGCGTCGCGGCTGCGCGCGCGCCTTTTCGCCGCCGCAGGCTCACTCACCGCATTCGTCATCGGTCTTCTGGCGCTTGTCCGTCTGGCAGGCCCCGGCCTTGCAATCTCGCTGGCGGCGGTGCTTGGCGTTGCCGCTGGATTTGTGCTGTTGCGCGCGGCCCGACGGTGGCCGCCGGCCGGGGAGAAAATACGCGTGCTGAACGACCACTCGATCGAAGGACGCTTTACAGCCAGCGGCGTTGAAATCCGTCCACTGCATCCCGAATTCATCAGCGCATGGCTGGTTGTGATGTCAGACGGTCACCGGCCGCTGGCGATCTGGGTCGATTCGCTTGCCCCGGCCGAATTCCGGCGGCTTTGCACGGCGGCGCGCTGGCACATCGATCGGTCAACTGACGTAAAGCGGCGCGCTGGCGGGCGTCCGCCGGCAATGTGATGCGCACGACGAAACTATTTGCACAACGGGCAGTCACAACCGCAGCGCGATGAGCGACCGCGAGGCCGACCAGCTTCTGGTGGAACGCGTTCAGCGTGGCGACAAGCGCGCGTTCGAACTGTTGGTCGGGAAGTATCAGCGCAAGATCTTTCGGTTGCTTTCGCGACTGATTCGCGATTCGGCAGAAATTGAGGACGTGGCCCAGGAAGCTTTCATCAAAGCCTATCGCGCCCTTCCAAACTTTCGCGGAGACAGTGCGTTTTACACATGGCTATATCGCATCGCAATCAATACGGCGAAGAATCACCTCGTAGCGCAGGGCCGGCGCGTACCGACGACGACCGCAGCCGAGGTGGAAGATGCGGAAAACTACGACGACGCCGACCAGTTGCGCGACGTCAACACGCCGGATTCGATGTTGCTGTCAAAGCAGGTCGGCGAGGCAGTCAATCGTGCGATCGATCGACTGCCCGAGGATTTGCGCACGGCCATTGTGCTGCGCGAGCTGGAAGGACTTTCGTACGAGGAAATCGCCGAATCGATGGACTGCCCGATCGGCACGGTACGCTCGCGCATCTTTCGCGCGCGAGAAGCCATCGCCAGCGAGTTGCGGCCCATTTTGGACACGGCGAAGGACAAGCGGTGGTGAGGTAGTGATGTCAAAACGGAACGAGAATGCACGAACGGCCGGCGAGCACGACTGCCGCGAGGAACTGTCCAGTCTGATCGACGGTGAACTTGAGCCCTCGGCGTGTTATGTATTGCTCGAGCGGCTGCGTTCGGACGATGCGGCGCGGCGCGACTGGGAATGGATGAACGCGGCATCGGACGCGCTGCGCTCCAACGACGTTGCGGCCCTGCATTCGACGCAATTCACGATCCGTTTCGCGCAGTCGCTTGCCGCTGAACCGCCCATCGTTGCGCCACGCGCGGCTCGCAAGTCCGTATCTCTGATCCGGCGAGTCGTGCTACCGGGCGCCGCCGTGGCGGCTGCGGCAGGAGTTCTCGTGGTGATCGCGCTGCCGCAACTTCGAAGTACGACTGAGCCACAGTCGGTCGCCGTGCAAACCGCGCCGGCGCCGGCGAACGAACCGCCGGCAGAACTGCTTCGCTCAGCAGAGCTAGAGGCCTATCTTGCCGCGCACCGCGAGTTCGCGGTTGGCGCGTTGATACCGCGGTCTGCGCCGTACCTTCGCACCTCGGCGAGCGTTCCGGCGGAAAAGCGCTGATGCGTCGTTTTATCGCCGGTCACCACCGCAGCGAGGGGCTGCCTTCCTTTCGCCTGGCGTTACTGCTGTTCGTCTTGTGGTCGGCCGGATCGCAGGCCCAGCGGCCCGCCGTAGGCCGCGACGATGTGCAGTGGCTGCAAGCGATGCAGATCGCCGCGCAGCGCCTGAACTACACGGGGACGATCATTCATCAACAGGGTGCCGACATGCGTTCGTCGCGCATCGTGCATTTTTTTGACGGCGCGGTAGCTCACGAGCGGCTGCAAACGCTCGATGGCCGTCTCCTCGAGGTCTTGCGGCGCGCCGATGAAGTGCGCTGCCTGATTCCCGAAGCGCGCCGCATCGTGATCGACAAGCGGCTCGGGGGCGAGAACTTTCCGGCGATTACCTCGGGGGGACCCGCTGAAATCCTGCGCCATTACACGTTGCGGCTGGACTCGCTGGAGCGAGTGGCCGACATCGAGTGCCAGATCATCGTGCTCGAGCCCAAAGACAGCTTGCGCTACGGATATCGACTGTGCGCTGATCCTGCAAGCGGACTTCTGCTGAAGGCGCAGATGTTGAACGATCGCCAGGAGACGCTGGAACAGATGGCGTTTTCCGAAGTCAGGATCGGCGAGCGTTTTGATGCAGCGCGCCTGCGTCCCAGCTGGGTAACCGACGGCTGGAGCGTCGAGCGCAATGAGACGCGCCCTGCGGATCTGGCGCGAGCCGGCTGGACGGTCGTTGTTCCCGACGGGTTTCGCAAGCTCAATGCCGTGCGCCGGACGATTCTCTTCGCCGGCGGAAGCCGCGAAGCGATGCAGGCGGTGTTTACGGATGGGCTAGCGACGTTTTCCGTTTTCATCGAAGCGACCTCTACCCGTGTCGATGCGGCGCGATCGCAGGGCTCGGTCAATGCCTATGTACGCCGGATCGGCGACGCGCTGGTCACCGTGGTCGGCGAAGTGCCGGCGGCAACCGTGCGAACCGTTGCAATGTCGATGCAGTCATCGTCCGGCGGCGTTGCTCCTCCCGTTGCGCCGGGCACGTCGGCTGCCGAATCGAAGAGTTCGCGCTGATTTCCAACTTGAGAAGAAAGAGTCACGATGCTTCAGTCACTTTCGCGCGCCTGGATCGCGCTTGCGCTTTCGGTTTTCGCCCTTGCGGCACAGGCGCAGGGGCAGGTACTGCCCGACTTTGCCGAACTGGTCGATCGAGCCGGTCCTGCGGTGGTGAATATCCGCACCACGGCGCGCCTGACAACGGCGCAGGGCAGCCCCCAGGTTCCGCCTCAGCTTGATGAGAACGACCCGCTGAACGAATTCTTCCGGCGCTTTTTCCCGCAGCCCGGTCCGCAGGGGCCGCGACCGGGACCCGGACCGAGGGGTCCGCGCGGTGATCGCGATCTTCCGCGCGGCGTTGGCTCCGGCTTCTTTATCTCGACCGATGGCTACCTGCTGACCAATCATCACGTGGTGGACGGCGCCGACGACATCTATGTCACGATGTCCGACCGGCGAGAGTTCAAGGGCAAATTGATCGGCTCCGACCGCCGCACCGACGTTGCCGTCGTCAAAGTCGAGGCGAGCGGGACACCCGCATTGCGCATCGGCGATCCGGCAAAGCTGCGTGTGGGCGAATGGGTGATCGCCATTGGCTCGCCGTTTGGACTTGACAACACGGTCACCGCCGGAATCGTCAGCGCCAAGAGCCGCGAAACCGGCGATTTCCTGCCGTTCATTCAGACCGACGTTGCCGTGAACCCCGGCAATTCGGGAGGACCGCTCATCAACATGCGCGGCGAAGTTGTCGGCATCAACTCCCAGATCTTCACGACATCGGGTGCATATGCCGGAATTTCGTTCGCCATACCGATCGATGAAGTGATGCGTGTGCAGGAGCAATTGCGCACGACCGGCCGCGTGATCCGCGGGCGGATCGGCGTATCCATCGGAAATGTCGAACACGAAGTCGCCGAAGCGATGGGCCTCGCCAAGGCGCAGGGCGCGCTCGTCGGCACGGTCGAGCGCGAGAGTCCGGCGGAAAAGGCCGGGATCGAAGCCGGCGACGTGATACTGCGTTTCGACAACAAGCCGATCGAGCGCTCGAGCGAACTGCCCCGCATTGTCGGTGCCACCAAGCCCGGCACGCGCGCCAATATCCAGGTCTGGCGCAAAGGCAAGACGATGGATCTGCAGATCACCGTCGCCGAGATGGAGGCCGACCGGCAACAGGCGCGTCGCGGCGGCGGCGACGCTCCGCGTGGCAGTGCTGGCCCCGCCAACGCGCTGGGGATGACGGTAAGCGATGTGCCGGCCGATCGGCTCAAGGAATTGCGCGTGAGCGGAGCGGTGCAGGTCGAAGCCGTGGACGGCGCCGCCGCCAAGGTCGGGATACGTCAGGGCGATCTGATCCTTGGCATGAACAACGTCGGCGTGACAAACGCCAAGCAGTTCAATGAGATGGTCGCCAAGCTCGATCCGAAGCGCAACGTCTTGTTGCTGGTCCGGCGCAACGAACAGAGCCAGTTTCTGATCATTCGGCCCAGCGATCGATGACGGGATAGAATCCGCCGCCGTTTCGGAAGGGTGGCCCCACCGGGGCCACCCCTTTCCTTTCGCGGCGGCATCGACCTTTGATCGGTAGCGCAGCTTGACGCGGTTTTAGCCGGTCTAATTGCAGCGGGGTGAAGGTGGGGAACGAGGGGGCTCGGCGGCCCCCTCGTGCTCCCCAGCCAGGGTAAAGGGTGGGGAACAGTGGTGCTCGGCGGCTCCCCGGCGGGTGTACTTGCATTCATGCAGCAGCGTATTCGCAACTTTTCCATCATTGCCCACATCGACCATGGCAAGTCGACGCTCGCGGATCGGTTGATCCAGCGCTGCGGCGGACTTTCGGACCGCGAGATGGAAGAGCAGGTGCTCGACTCGATGGCGCTGGAGCGGGAACGCGGCATCACCATCAAGGCGCAAACCGCCGCGCTTGAATACGCGGCGCGCGACGGCCAGCGCTACAACCTCAACTTGATCGATACGCCGGGCCACGTTGATTTTTCGTACGAGGTGAGCCGATCGCTGTCCGCGTGCGAAGGCGCGCTGCTGGTGGTCGACGCCTCGCAGGGCGTTGAAGCGCAGACGGTGGCCAATTGCTACACGGCGATCGAACTCGGCGTCGACGTGCTGCCGGTGCTGAACAAGATGGACCTGCCGCAGGCCAATCCGGAGGAGGCGCGTGCACAGATCGAGGACGTGATCGGCATCGACGCCCACGACGCGATACTGGCGAGCGCAAAGACCGGCATGGGCGTCGATGAGATCCTCGAACGCATCATCGAGCGCGTGCCCGCGCCGCGCGGCGACGAAGCCGCGCCGCTGCAGGCACTGATCATCGATTCCTGGTTCGACAACTATGTCGGTGTGGTCATGCTGGTGCGGGTGTTCAACGGTCTGTTAAAACCCAAGAACAAGATCCTGCTGATGGCAACGGGCGCGACGCACGTCACCGAACAGGTTGGCGTTTTCACGCCAAAGCCGCTCGCACGAGAGCAACTGGCGGCCGGAGAAGTCGGCTTCGTGATCGCCGGCATCAAGGAGTTGCGCGATGCGCGGGTCGGTGACACCGTCACGCACACCGCGAGACCCGCCGCGGCTGCGCTGCCAGGTTTCAAGGAAGCGAAATCGCAGGTGTTCGCCGGGCTCTATCCGGTGGAATCCAACCAGTACGAGTCGTTGCGCGATGCGCTCACCAAGTTGCAGCTAAACGACGCGGCGCTGCACTTCGAGCCAGAAGTGTCGCAGGCGCTCGGCTTCGGCTTTCGTTGCGGTTTTCTTGGCCTGCTGCATATGGATATCGTGCAGGAGCGGCTGGAGCGCGAATACGACGCCCAGCTGGTCACCACTGCGCCTTCCGTCGTTTACGAAGTCGCGTTGCGCGATGGTTCGGTCGTTCTGGTGGAGAACCCGTCAAAACTGCCGGAGCCTGCGCAGATCGAAGAAATCCGCGAGCCGATCGTCTCGGTAACGATTTTCGTGCCGCAGGAATTCGTCGGCGCCGTGATCACGCTGTGTATCGGCAAGCGCGGCGTGCAGACCAATCTGTCGTATCACGGCCGCCAGGTGCACCTGACGTATGAGCTGCCGCTGGCGGAAATCGTTCTCGATTTCTTCGACAAGCTGAAGTCCGCGTCGCGCGGCTACGCATCGATGGACTACGAGTTCCGCGAATATCGCGCCGCCGACGTGGTCCGGCTCGACCTGCTGATCAACGGCGACCGCGTCGATGCGCTGTCGGTCATCGTGCATCGCTCGAATTCGCTGTATCGCGGGCGCGCGATCGCCGCACGCATGCGCAAACTGATCCCGCGCCAGATGTTCGATGTCGCCATCCAGGCAGCGATCGGGGCCCACGTGATCGCGCGCGAGAACGTCAAGGCCTTGCGCAAGAACGTGCTCGCCAAATGCTATGGCGGTGACATCACGCGCAAGAAAAAACTGCTCGAAAAGCAGAAGGCCGGAAAGAGGCGCATGAAGCAGGTGGGCGCCGTGGAGATTCCGCAGGAAGCCTTCCTCGCGATTCTGCAAGTGGAAGAAAAATGAATTTCGCGTTGATTTTGTTTGTGCTGCTCGTTGTGAGCGGCGGCATGTGGGTACTCGACATGCTGTGGCTGCGCAAGACCCGGCTGGCCAGTGCATCGCAGGAGGTCGCGCGTTTCGACGCCAGCAACGCGCGCAAAGGCGTCGACCCGGCGGCGCTGGCCGGCGAGCGCGCGGCGATGCAGGAGCGGCTGACGCGGCGGCCGTGGTACCTGGAGTACACGGCCAGTTTTTTCCCGGTGATCCTGCTCGTCTTTGCGCTGCGATCGTTTTTCTTCGAGCCGTTTCGCATTCCGTCGGGATCGATGATTCCGACGCTGCACGTCGGCGATCTGATCCTGGTCAACAAGTACACCTATGGCGTGCGGCTGCCGATCGTGCACACGAAGCTCATCGGCATGGGTTCGCCAAACCGTGGCGAAGTGATGGTGTTCCGCTTCCCGCACAACCCGGCGCAGGACTACATCAAGCGCGTGGTTGGGCTGCCCGGGGATCGGATCGACTACGTTGACCGCCGCTTGGCGATCAACGGCAGTCCGGTGCCGGTGCGCCCGGCGGACCGCTACCTGGAAGAAGGGCGCGTGCAGTACTACCAGCAGTTCATCGAAACTCTGGGCGACATTGAGCACCGGATCGTGCTGAACGAGGGACCCGGCGTGCCGGCGATGCTGGGTTTTGCGCACACCCACCCGCAGGCATGCCGCTATTCCGAGCGCGGGGTCAGTTGCACCGTGCCGGCGGGGCACTATTTCGTGATGGGCGACAACCGCGACAACAGCGAGGACAGCCGCTTCTGGGGCTTCGTCCCGGACGGCAACATCGTCGGGCGCGCCTTCTTCATCTGGATGAATTTTGGCAATATCGGGCGGATCGGCAGCTTTCAGTAGGGGAGAAGAACACCATGAAGCTAGCCCGGATGTTTCACAAGGTCGCCCCCGTTTTCGCGACGTGCGTCTCGAGGAAACGGCTGCGCCCGCGCTCGACAATCAAACCAATTTGGAATGGCGGGGCTACGCGGGTTGGCGCGGCGCCTGCGGGCGCGGGCTTGCGCTCAACTCCTCGCAAAGGCCTACGGGCCTTTGACTGCGGCCGTCTCGCGCAATCCGCATCCCGCATGCATCCGCGCCAATCCCGCGGCCCTCGTGAAATATCCGGGCTTGTCGTTCATCGACACCGGCAGCGCGGCCTCAGCCTGATCGGCCTGCTGTTCGTCGGTTTGATCGTGGTCGTCTTGCTGATGCTCGGCGCCAAGCTGGTTCCGGCGATCGTCGAGTACATCGCAATCGAGCGCGCGGTGCAGAAGATCAAGAACGAGGGCAGCACGGTGGGTGAGATCCGCTCCGCGTTCGAGCGGCACGCGACGATCGACGACATCAAGTCGATCAATAGCCGCGACCTGGACATCACGAAGGAAGGCGACCGCGTGGTCATCTCCTACGCGTACACGTACAACATCCAGGTGATGGACAACGTCCGTCTGGCCATCGATTTTTCCGGCACCACGCGCGATCGCCCCACTAAGGCGGTTCCATGACGGACCGTGGCAAAGGCGATGGATCTCGCGACGCTTGAAGAGCGCCTGAACTACCGCTTCACGCAGCCGACGCTGCTCGAGCAGGCGGTCACGCATCGCAGTCACGGCGCGGTTCACAACGAACGGCTGGAGTTTCTGGGCGACGCAGTGCTCAATTGCACGATCGCGCACCTGATGTTTCAGAAGTACGGCCGTCTGAACGAAGGCGACCTGTCGCGGTTGCGTGCCAACCTCGTCAAACAACAGTCGCTGGCCGAGATTGCCGAACGGATCGGCTTGAGCGATTTCATGCGCCTGGGCGAGGGGGAAATGAAAAGCGGCGGGTTCCGGCGCCCCTCGATACTGGCCGACACGATGGAAGCCGCTTTTGGCGCGGTATTTGTCGACGGCGGCTTCGAAGTGGCGAGGGACGTCATTGCTCGACTTTTCGAGCCAGTGCTGAAGTCGGTCGACCCGAAGACACTCGGCAAGGACAGCAAAACGCTGCTGCAGGAATATCTGCAGGCCAAGCGCCTGCCGTTGCCGGCATATGCGGTGGTTGAGACGCGCGGCGCCGCGCACAACCAGGAATTCGACGTCGAGTGCGGCATTCCGAAACTCGAGATCAGCGTTCGCGGCACCGGCCGAAGCCGGCGCGCGGCGGAGCAAGCGGCGGCCAAGCTGGCGTTGGATCAGGCGCAGGCGGCGTGGCAGGCTGCGCGACGGTCGAAACGCAAGGCCCAAGTCGAAGCGGATACCGCGCCGGCAGCCGTGTCAACCGTGGCGACCGAAGCCGCCAAGCAGGAGTGAGATGCCGGCACGCACGGGAAAAGTGGCGATCGTCGGTCGCCCCAACGTGGGCAAATCGACCTTGCTCAATGCGCTGATCGGCGAACACCTGTCGATCACCTCGCGCAAGCCACAGACGACGCGCAATCGCATTCTTGGAGTTCTGACGCGCGGCGAACCGCCGGCAAGCACGCAGTTCATCTTTGTCGACACACCCGGCTTTCAACAACGCCGCGGCGCAGCCGATGCGCGGCGCATGAATGACGCCGTCGTCGCGGCGCTGAGCGACGTCGACGCGATCGTGCTGGTGATCGATGCCGCAGGATGGCGCCCAGACGACGAAGCGGTGCTTCAGTTGCTCGGGCACGCGACCGGCAGGGTCGTGCTGGCGCTGAACAAAATCGATCTTCTGTCCCGCTACGAGAACGTTCTTCCCGTGCTACGCGAAAGCGCAACGCGCTTCGACTTCGCGGCGCTTGTCCCGGTGAGCGCCGAAAAGCGCACTCAGCTCGATTCGTTGCTGGCCGAAGTCGAAAAACTGCTGCCGACCGGCGAGCCTCTGTTCGGGCCGGACGAGTACACCGATCGCAGCGCGCGCTTTGTCGCTGCCGAGCTGATCCGCGAAAAAGCGTTTCGCTTGCTGGGTGACGAACTTCCGTATGGCATTGCGGTGACAATCGAGCGCTGGGACGAAAACGAGGCGCGCGCCGATATCGCCGCCGGCCTGCTGGTCGAGCGCGAGTCACACCGGCCGATTGTGATCGGCGCGCAAGGCGCCAAGCTGCGCGAGATCGGCCGGCTGGCGCGCGCCGACATTGCGCAGATGCTCGGGAAGACCGTACACCTGGAAACCTGGGTGCGCGTGCGGCGCAAACACGCCGCCGAGACGCGCACGCTCGAGGCGTTCGGATATGAATGATCTCGCGCCGCCGCTCAAACGCCGAACGTCCGGCGCGGCGCGCGGACGCGGACCTCGCATCGACGCGCAGCCGGGATTCGTATTGCATTCGTATCCATGGCGCGAATCGAGTCTGATCATCGAGGTGTTCACGCACGGCCACGGGCGCGTCGCGCTGGTGGCGCGCGGCGCAAAGCGACCGACGTCGCAGTTTCGCGGCTTGCTGTCGTCGTTTTCCCCATTGTTGCTGTCGTGGAGCGGCCGCAACGACATCAAGACGCTGGTGCGCGCCGACTGGACGGGCGGCCTGCCTCTGCTGCGCGGGGATGCGTTGCTGGCGGCGTTCTATCTGAACGAGTTGCTCGTGCGATTGCTGGCACGCGGCGATGCGCACGAGCAGTTGTTCGCCAGTTACCTGGAAGCGCTGCGTGCGCTGGCCACTGACGGCACCGATCATGAGTCGACCTTGCGCGGTTTCGAACTCGATCTGTTGCGGGAGACCGGGCATGCGCCGAGTTTCGACGTGTGCGCGGACGGCGCACCCGTTGAAGCCGCGGGCCTGTATCGGGTTGAGGCAACCCGTGGACTTGAGCGCGTTGAGTCCGCTGACGGCGACATCGTCGTCGATGGCGATACGGCGCTGGCGATTGCACGACGCGACTTCAGCGCGCCGCAAGTGGCGACCGCCGGCAAGTCCGTGCTGCGCCATTTACTGCGCGTTCAGTTGAACGGCCAGCCGCTCAACACACGCCGAATCCTGCGTGACCTGAGAGAGCTGTAGCCTCCCGTGACCGCCCTGAGCGTCAACCTGAACAAGATTGCCTTGTTGCGCAACACGCGCACGATCGGCGTTCCGGAGGTTGCGCGCTTTGCGGAGATCGCGCTGGAAGCAGGCGCCGGCGGCATTACCGTGCATCCGCGGCCCGACGGACGTCATGTGCGCGCGCCCGACGTTACTGAGCTTGCGGCCCTGCTGGAGCGCTGGCCCGGTGCCGAGTTCAATATCGAAGGCAATCCATTCCAGCAACTGATGGACTACGTGCGCGCTGTGCGGCCGAACCAGTGCACTTTCGTGCCGGATGAAACGGGCGCGTTTACCTCCGATCACGGCTGGGATCTCACGCGTGACGGCGAGCGGCTGCAGCCCTACATCGATGAAGCGCGGGCGCTTGGCGTGCGTGTCAGCCTGTTCATGGATCCGCAACCCGAGATCATGGCGCAGGCGCGCGCGCGCGGCGCCGATCGCATCGAGCTCTATACGGAGCCGTATGCGCGTGCGTTTGGTTCCGATGGGCAGGCACGCGAACTCTCGCGCTATCGCGCTGCCGCCGAAGCTGCGCTGGCGATCGGACTCGGCGTCAACGCCGGCCACGATCTGAATCGCCCCAACCTTGCGCCTTTTCTTATCGCGGTTCCCGGAGTGCTCGAAGTTTCCATCGGCCACGCGCTGATCGCCGATGCGCTGGAATTTGGCCTGACCAAGACGATCGGGCTGTACGTCGCCGAGGTCCGCAAGGCGGGCGCGGCGCTGCGTGAGCGGCAATGAGAGCGCAGCATTGATCTACGGCATCGGCGCCGACGTGGTGGACATCCGTCGCATCGAAGATGCGCTGGCGCGCTTCGGCCGTCGCTTTGCCGAGCGCGTGCTGGGTCCGCAGGAACTTGCGCGTTACGACGAGCGACGATCGCGGGTCGAGCGACGCGGTCTCGCGTTTCTTGCGACGCGCTTTGCCGCGAAGGAGGCGCTGTCCAAGGCACTCGGTCTCGGCATGCACGCGCCGATGAGCTGGCGCGCGGCGGAAATCGTCAATGCCCCCAGCGGACGACCACGCGTTGTCACCCATGGCGCGCTCGCGACCTTCGTGACCGCAAAGAACTTGCGGCTGCACATTTCGATCAGCGACGAACGCGACATTGCGTTGGCGTACGCGATCGCTGAAGTTTCCGGGACGGAGAACTAGAGTGGCCTATAACAGCCAATTCGCGAGTGCCTTGCGCGCCGGCGCGGCTCGCTTCGCGCACTCGGCTCGCGCGGGCACGCCTCTCCCTCACGAATCGACTGTTACAGGCCACTGATGCCAGGACCGGTTGTCGTCGATGTAGCCGGCCTGCGGCTGACCAACGAGGAGCGCGAGCGGCTGCGCCATCCACTGGTCGGCATGGTGATTCTGTTCGCACGCAACTTCGAGGCGCCGGCGCAGCTGCGCGAACTGACAGCTGAAATTCATGGGCTGCGTTCGCCGCCGCTTCTCATTGCCGTCGATCACGAAGGCGGTCGCGTGCAACGCTTTCGCGACGGCTTCACGCGCGTTCCACCGATGGCCGAACTCGGCCGCCTGTGGGATCAGGACGTGCTCGATGCGTGCCGGATCGCGGTCTCGACGGGATTTGTCATCGCAAGTGAATTGCGTGCGTGCGGCGTCGATCTGACGTTTGCGCCGGTGCTGGATCTCGAGTGGAATCGCAGCAGCGTGATCGGCGATCGCGCGCTGCACAGCGACGCGCGTACGGTGGCGATGCTGGCCAGTCATCTATGTCACGGCTTGGCCCTGGCGGGTATGGCGAACTGCGGCAAGCATTTTCCGGGTCACGGCTGGCCGCAGGCG
>Ga0187893_10010510_pt1 | contig 13751 bp, 12 predicted proteins | sample MA1701074metaG_FD_139574 | JGI IMG/M metagenome (GOLD analysis project Ga0187893, IMG submission 139574) | White microbial mat communities from a basaltic lava cave in the Kipuka Kanohina Cave System on the Island of Hawaii, USA - MA170107-4 metaG ...
AAGAACAGATTGATGTTGCGGCTCAAGGCCACCAGCGCCAGCCCCGTCGCGCAGGCAACGCCCGCGACCAGCGTCACCACCATGATCAAGCGTTGGCGGCGTAGCGCTCTCATGGTCACCGTTCTCGCCCCGGCCGCCCGCTCAGCCGACGCAGTAAGCGTCGGTTACGAGACATCGGGATCAGGAGATTAAGAACCAGCACGATCAAGGCTACCGTATAGGCGCTCCACACGTAGAAGCCATAGCCACCCAGGTCAAAAAACGCGTCCATCTTTAGCCGCGGCTCACCAGCTCTCTCACCCATTGCGCGCCGCGCTCTTGCGCTAACAGCTCGCAACGCACGCGGGCGAACACCGCCGTTGCGTAATATAGCATGAAGGCGGCCACCATTATCAGCAAAGGCGCCAGCATGCTGGGGTGTATGGATGGCTTACCCAGCTTGCTGATGGTCGCCGGCTGGTGCAAGGTGTTCCACCATTCCACCGAAAAATGGATGATGGGGATATTGACGCTACCGACCAAAGCGAGGATGGCGCAAGCGCGTGCCGCGGTGCTTCTATCTGCGATCGCCGAATCCAAGCCCATATAACCGAAATAGATAAAGAGCAGCAGGAGCTCTGAGGTCAGCCTCGCATCCCAAACCCACCACGTCCCCCACATCGGCTTGCCCCAAAGGGCGCCCGTGACCAGTGCCAGAAAGGTAAAGGATGCGCCCAAGGGCGCGCTGCATTGGGCCAGGATGGCGGCCAGCTTAACGCGCCAAACCAGTACCACCACGCTGGCCACCGCCATGACCAGGTAGACGAACAGCGACATCCATGCCGAAGGCACGTGGATATAGATGATACGGTAGCTCTCGCCTTGTTCATGGTCCGGGGGCGCCAACACCAAGCCACCGTAAAGCCCCGCCAGCATCAGCAGTAAACAACTCCACCCCAACCATTTCATGGCGCGGCTCGAAAAGTCGTAAAAATACCTTGGGGAACCGAACCGATGGAACCAAACCCAAGCGTTCACTGACAACGCCCCTCCGCTTGTATGCTGTTATTGGCGTACTTCGCCCACTCCCACATCGCCTCGGCCCGGCGCACTACGCTTGGCACGTCCTCTTTTAACAAGAATCCCTCCTCGATCAGCTGCCCTGCCGCTTCCTTGACCCGCGCCAAGTAGGTTTTCCGCCCTCCGTAGTGCTCGATCACGCTCGGGCGGGGATCGCCGCTCAGCCGTCGCTGTGACGCCGTCCAGGCAAAAGGCACGACCGTGCCCCAAAAATCCATCAACTCATCTTGCGCCCAGGACTGATCCACACGCAGGCTCCAAGGAAAGTAACTGGCAAGCGGAACGCGCAACTCCACACTCTGGACACCACCGCGTTCATTGCCGAAAGCGTCGACTTGGGGCAGCCGCAGCGGAAACGCTTGGCCAAGTTCGGGCGGCTCCTGGTCGATGATCCCCTGGCCCCAGTCCGGTCCGTAATCAATCCGATAAGCTTCATGTGCCACTTGGGGGAAAGCCATCCCCGGCAGTTTGGGCCAGCGCAGCTCACGCAGTGACACCAGTGTACCATCATTCAAACGCGGGTGGAGGCTCTCGGGCGGCTCCCGCTCGTGCGTGACCCATTCTGTCAAACGCAATAACAGCGCGCGCAGGGCAACGAGAAAATCGAGCGGGTTGCCGCGGTAGCTTGCGCTACATTGGCCGAGACGCTCCCACGGTGGAAAATCGCTCATGAAGTGCTGGGCTCCTGCAAGATGATACAGGCGCTCATTCGGCAGCGCTTGGATATCGCCGGCTCCAGTCACCGCGATATGGATCAGGCTCGCCGCTCGTCCCCAATACTCATAACCGGTATTGGTGTAAATGATCTTTGGCCAATCGCTCGCTTTGCCGGCGAGCAGCCCCTCCCGCTTGCCGTTGCGGGGATCTTCTTGCACCCGCCCAGAGAAGGGAAACAGATCCGTGGGATAAAAAAAAGCGGAGAATCGGTGGGCATCGCGCGACGGCTGGGCAAAACGATGGTTGAAGCTGCCACGTCCGGCACCGGCGGCGTGGATCAATAGGCCATCAAACACCTTGCGCCCGCGCTCATCGATATTAAAGCCCTGATAGAGGAAATGGCGCAGGAAACGACCGGTTTGGGAGACGCCGAAGGCTATCGCGAAATCGACCTGCCAATCGCTATCGCGGCCGTATTTCGCATACGACGCCAGATCTCGGATGGCGGCCAAGCCCAATCCGACCACCGGCGGATCGCGAGCAACGTACACCAGCTCGTAAACGCGCCCCGCGCGAAATCCACTGGGCATGAATAAATACCCGGCATCAGACACAATACGAGCGTTCACCGCATTCGCGAAACGCCACTGATCGCGGGAGATCGAATGGCGGGGTGTCAGGCGGCCCGTGCGCTCCGTGAGCAGGTTTCTCGGATCTTCAGGATCGGCGACAGGATAAGCGATATGGCTTCTGTGCCCTAAGGGCAAGAATTGCGTGCTCTGATCGAGCGTCCAATCGCTGCGCACCCAGCCGGTGATCGGTTTACCTCCCTCTGAAGCAACGGGTGCTTGCAAACGCAAGTGGTGCTCGCCCGGCGGCACATCGAATTGCCATCCCACCCAGAATAAGACCAGGCCCCGGCGCAGCAGCAAACCGTCTCCAAAGTCCTCTGCGGAGGTGGGGTTGTCGGCAAAAGCGGCCTTGTTGAAGTAGGGAAGTGCGGCCTTCGATCCGCGGTTGGATACTTCGATCAAGCCAACACAGGGCTTCGGGCAGCCCGATTTTGGGCGCAATAGCATGAAATTGGCGTAGGCCAACACGCGGCCATCGGCGTCGCGCGGCGCTTTGTCGAGATCGACGATGCGGCGATTGGCTGAGTTTGCGGGATCGAAGGCGAAGGTGATGCGACCCGAGATTTTCTCGTAAGAGCCAGCGGCAGAAAACGCAAGTCCTCCGAGGACCTCTGCCTTGTGGATCACCTCAAGCGAGATGACCTCGGCGTAGACCGCCTGCGCGCTGAGCAGCAGGATGAAGGGGAGGGCGCAAGGACGCCATGGCCGCCGCACGAAATCCATCCCATGCCCTAGGCGGTCTTATCCTCCGCTTGCAGAAAAGCCTTCTGCTGTTCTGGGGTGGCCTCGGTCTGGTATTTTGCCTTCCATTCAGCATACGGCATACCATAGATGAGCTCGCGCGCCTGCTCGTAATCGATGGTAACGCCTCGCTCCTCGGCAGCGGCTTGGTACCACTTTGATAGGCAGTTGCGGCAGAAACCGGCCAGGGTCATGAGCTCGATATTCTGCACCTCCGTATGTTCTCGCAAGTGTGCGACTAACTGTCTGAAGGCGGCTGCCTCCAATTCTGTACGTAGCTTTTCGTCCATCTGGTGCCTCGTTTGTTGAGTAATGCGATCGAGCATTATAAGCACCGACGGGCGTTTTCTCCCTTGTTTGATCATTAGGGCACTTCGATTAATTCGAAGTGCCCGCCCTCATAGGGACGTGAGGACATGGGTCAATCACCTTAAGTGATTGACCCATGGAGCAAAGCAAAAACCACACTTTTTGCTTTGCGATTCGATGAATTGCAGGAAAGCGATTTATCGAAGTGCCCATTAATTAGCATCGTCGCGTCCGATTATGCCAGGACACCAAGGAATGTCAGCGACAGGCGTCTGAGATCTTTGCTGACGGAAAGAAGTACCAGCAGCTTAGCGAAGTGTGCAGTGCGTGAAACGCTTCGGGCGACGCCCGGTCGTCGCTACTGGCGATTTTACTTGGATCGCACTTCGACCCACGGCCTTTAAGCCGCCGGGATCCAGTATTTTTTGTTCTTGTCCGTCGGCCAGGGCGAAATTCTTCTTAGGCACATAAATTGCTAATCGCCTTAAAAATACCACGAAACTAGGCAATCAATGGGGGAGCATCTACCTTAGGGAAGGTCACATGTATAGAGTTTTCGGGTATTACCTACCCCGTTCGTTAGTCGTCCTTAGCGCAGCGGAGATAACAATCCTTCTCGTTTCCGCCTATGTTGGAGCGGCGTTCCAGCTCTACGACTTCGGAGTAAGTCCCAGCGGAGAAACACCGATGTGGATGCGCGCAATGTCTTTCTGCGCATTGATGTTAATCGTCATGACGGCTACCGGGCTCTATCAGCGCGACCTCAGAGATCGTGGTCACACTGTCGTTCTCAAAATAACCGCGAGTTTTGCCCTGGCGTTAATCGCTTTGGCATTGCTGGAAGGTTTGTTACCTAACGTGGGTTTGGGTGCGGGCGCTTTCGCCATCGCGCTGGGGTGCTCTGGCACAGGGATCCTTGCCTGCCGGCTTATCTATTTCCACGACATGGAAACAACCATGCGGCAGCGGGTTCTCGTCCTGGGGGTGGGAAAAAAAGCGCACCTAATTGAGGGACTGCGGCGCAAAGCGGATCGTCGCGGAGTGGACATGGTGGGATTCGTCGATGTTGAAAAGGGACTCCGCCTGGTGGCGCCAGCTAAGATCATGCCGCGGGGTCTGTCCATTCAACAGTGTGCACGGCGCTTTCAAATTGATGAAATCGTTGTTGCGCTGGACGATAGGCGCAACAAACTGCCGCTCGACGAATTGCTTAACTGCAAAATGTCGGGAGTCAGGGTGATCGAGCTCAGTGAATTTTTAGAGCGGCAGCTCGGCAAACTAAGGGTTGATTCTCTGCAACCCGGGGATGTCGTTTTTTCCAATGGGTTTTCACGCGCCGTAATCACCCCGAGTGCTAAGCGGTTATTGGATGTAACGCTCAGCTCCTTAATGCTGATAATGACGTTCCCCGTCATGGGCTTGGCCGCCCTAGCTATTCTGATCGAATCCAAAGGCAGGGGTCCAATAATTTACCGCCAGGTCAGGGTCGGAAGAAACGGGCGCCATTTTCAGGTGCTAAAGTTTAGGAGCATGCGCGTCGACGCAGAAAGCGATGGCGTGGTCCGTTGGGCGCAACGAGACGATGATCGCATTACCACGGTCGGCGCGTTGATGCGTAAGACCCGTATCGATGAATTGCCACTATTGTTTAATGTGTTCAAAGGCGATATGAGCTTTATCGGGCCGCGTCCCGAACGCCCGGCGTTTGTCAAACAACTCGAAAAAAAGATCCCGTATTTTGGCGTCCGCCATTATGTAAAACCGGGGATCACCGGATGGGCACAGATCTGTTACCCCTATGGGCATTCCGAAGAGGATGCCAAAGAAAAGCTTGAATACGATCTGTATTATTTAAAAAATTATAGCTTATTCCTGGACTTAACGATCTTGATGCAAACAGTGCAGATCATCTTATGGGGCAAGGGACGTTAGGGCATCGGTGCTATCGGTGCCGTCGACGTTTCCAAAAGATCACCCTGGTTCAAGATCTCATACATGGGGGCGAAGGAAAAATCGTCGATCAGCTTCACCAGCCGGTCAAGACATTTGTCCAAATTGAGATAATGCCTGAACTGTGACAATGCGGTGGCGTTGCGGATCCTTGGTTGGTCCGGGTCCAGCTCCCAGGGATGGAGGTAAAACACGAAGGGATCTCCATCACGATTGAGTTGCGTTAGTGCCCATTTTGTGAAGCGATAGGGGAAAAAGCGAAAATAACCGCCGCCGGCGATCGGCACGTTGAAACCCCCCAGCGGTAGAACTGAGAGCGGATACTCAATCAGGCTATTACCGTTTTCTGTCTTCAGAGTATGTGGCGTTGTTTTAGCATGGGGGATCCCGTACTTATCGTGCCGCACGGGGAAAATGCTAGAGTCATAGCGAAATCCTTCCTCTGCGAGGATATCCAGTGCCCAGAGCGAGCTTTTTGTAATCGAGTAGGTGGCGGCGCGATAACCAATGACCGGTTGTTGTGCCAAGTCCTCCAGGATCTCTTTGCTCTCTCTGGCCTCGGAACGAAATTCTTGCGGTGTTTGGGCGTAAACCAGCCTGTGGCTTAGGCCGTGGGAAGCCACCTCGTGTCCCTGTTGGGCGATGTTCTTGACCAATGCCGGAAAGCGCTTAGCAACCCAGCCTAACACAAAGAACGTCGCTTTAACGTTTTTGGTTCCGAGGAGATCGAGTATTAGCAGAGTATTTTTCTCGACCCGACTCGGATAGTCCGGCCATTCCCGTCTGCCGATAACTTCAGAAAAGGCCTCTACGTGAAAATAATCCTCGACGTCGATGGTGAGTGCGTTTCGCATAGGGTTCCCTCTCAGTTCGGTTTGATGACCAAGCTTTGACGTTTAACCATCCCCACAGTGTCAAAAGCTTGAAGTGATTCCACACAGAAGCCGTCACACGCAAAAGGGAAGACAGGATCCATGCCATGAGGGTTTTCACTCCTTGGTGAACCCGGCGGAAACGCCCGTTCGCAAGGTAAGCGCAGATCTGCTATTAGCTTAAGATAGTAATGATGATAGTTGGGAGGTGGAAATGGCACGTATATTGCCGTTTTTTATCGGCACTTTGGCAACAGGATTCTTGGGCTTGCTACTTGGCTGTGCGGCGAAAAGCCCCACGCCAGGAAACCAAACGATTTCCAAGTCGGCTTATGAATACATCGTTGGCCCTGGCGATCAACTCAGTATTTTTGTCTGGCAGAATCCGGATATTTCAAAAGATAGGGTGCCGGTCAGGCCGGATGGAAAAGTGTCGCTGCCTCTGGTCGAGGACTTAGAGGCCTCGGGAAAAACGCCAAATCAGCTCGCGCGCGAGATAGAAAGGGTGCTGGCGGAATACATCAAAGACCCTCTCGTGACAGTTACAGTTGTTGGATTTGTCGGCGAAGCGAGCGAGCAGGTTCGAGTAGTCGGAGAGGCGGCGAAACCTTTGGCTTTGCCTTATCGGACGGACATGACCTTGCTGGATATCATGATCGCCGTTGGGGGACTTACGGAATTCGCGGCAGGTAATCGCGCGACCTTGATACGCTCGTCAGGCAGCGGGCAACAGCGGATAGAAGTTAGGCTGGAAGACTTGCTAAAGGACGGCGACATCAGCGCGAACCTGAAGATAATGCCAGGGGACGTACTACTGATCCCGGAATCATGGTTCTAGCTGTTTTTGTTGTACGACTATAGGGGTAACTCTGAGCCTAAATCATGCAAGAGATAATGGATCTCATAAAAGATCACTTAAGGATGCTGCGCCGCTACCGGTGGGTAGCCTTGCTCGGCGCAATAGTGGTTTGTAACGCGGGTTGGATCGCAGTGATCGTGCTACCTAATCAGTACGAAGTGGCCGCGAAGGTTTTTTTTAATACCCGCTCTGCATTGAAGCCGCTGCTGAACGGTCTCGCCATCGACAGCTCGGTTGCCGAAAACTCCGCTAACATCCTCCTTACCACGCTGGTTACCAGACCCAGGTTGGAGGAAATAGCACACAAAGCAGCATTAACCGATGACGTTAAGAGTCCCCAAGAGACCAGCGTTTTGCTGGATATGCTGGCCAAGAACATTAAGGTCTCGAAGACCTCTAGCGAAAACATCTACGATATTGCTTACTCGTCCTCTGATCCTAAAGTCGCGCACCGGGTGGTGGAGGCGGTGTTGAATATGTTTATCCACTCCGTGCTTGGAGCGAGCAGGAGCGATGCGGAGGAAACCAAGAAATTTCTGGATGAGCAGATAGATCATTATGAAGCCAAACTCGTGGCCGCGGAGCGAAAGCTGGAAGACTTCAAGCGCGCACACAGAGGGACTATGCCGAGCGATGGAAGCAGTTATTTCGGTCGCTTGGAACAGACGCGCGAGGACTTGCGCAAAACCAAGCTGGAATTGCAGGAAGCCTCCAGAAAACGCGATCAATTACGAAGTAGTCTCGCTGCCTCCAGGACCTCACTAGGGTCCGCTGGGAGCGTGGGCCCAACATCGCTCGATCTTCGCATTCAAAGCATGCAAACCAAACTCGACGATATGCTCTTGCAGTACACGGAAAAGCACCCCAGTATTATTTCAACACGACGCGCAATCGAGGAGCTCATGGATCTCAAGCGTAGGGAGCCCGGTTCGAACACCGCAACTAGCGTCGGCATCCGCGCCTTCCCGGACCCGGCGTATGGCGCCTTAGGCTTGGCATATAGTACTGCAGAGGGCGAGCTTGCAGCGGCGTCAGCCAGGGTACAAGAGTACACACGACGGTTGGATGAGTTGAACAAGCTGGTAGACACCATCCCAAAAGTCGAGCTGGAGCTCGCCGGTCTGAATCGGGACTACGAGATCAACAAAAAGCGTTACGAGGTGCTAGTCGAAAGGCGCGAGACGGCCACTGTTACCGAAAAAGCCGAACGCACCGAAGAGACACGGTTTGATATCGTCGAACCGCCCAGGACCCCGCTGTTGCCGACCGGCCCGAATCGTCCGCTACTGACGAGCGGCGTTTTGCTTGTCGGTATCGGTGCTGGTATTGGCCTAGCATTGTTAATGGCGTTGGCAAAACCCACCGTCAGCAGTCGAAAGATGTTGAAATCATTAACGGACTTGCCGCTACTGGGGAGCATATCGCTGGTTTATCGTCCTGTCGATAAAGCTAGGTGCGGCTTAATGAACGCACTATTTCTGCTGCTTGGTAGCGTGTTGCTGTCCATGTATGGGGCTTTAATGATTGCCCACGGCTCAAATGTAGATCTGGTCACGAAAGCGGCAGAATTAATTCTATGAACACAATCGAAAAGCTAGTCGATAAGCTCGCTCAGGAGCTCGATGACCAATGGCAGGATGGCGTCATTGCCGACCCTGTCGGTGATCCCTTAATAAGCAGCCATCCTGCTCCAGAAGAAAGACAAGAAACAGTCGTTAGGCCCGGACAATGGGTGGACCGGGAAAATCCGGCATCGAAAAAGCTCGATTTGGACGTTGTTCGTTTGAAAGAGCTGGGGTTTTTCACACCCGATACCACCCATAGCAAACTTTTGGAAGAGTTACGCGTCGTAAAAAGGCGATTGCTTTCCAATTGTTTCGATCCTGAATCGGAGTTTAAGGGTGATCCGAGGCTTATCATGGTGACGAGCGCGACGTCGGGTGAGGGCAAGACGTTTCTCGCAATAAATCTTGCGCTGAGCCTTGCGACAGAAATAGATCGTTCGGTGCTATTGGTTGACACGGATATGGTCAAGGGTGATGTGATGAGGGTGCTGGGTGTTGACTCAGAGCGAGGCCTTACTGATGTTCTAGCCAGCGATGGGTTGGACGTCCGTGACGCACTGGTTGCCACCAATATCGAAAGTCTGACGCTACTGCCCGCGGGACCCATGCGAAACAACGCGACAGAGCTTTTTTCCAGCGAGAAAATGGTGCGTTTGATCAACGACCTGTCGCGCCGGTACCCGGATCGGCTAGTAATTTTTGATACCCCACCGCTGCTCGCAGCAACAGAAGCCCATGTCTTAGCTACATTGGTCGGGCAGGTGGTTTTAGTAGTGGAGGCGCAACGCACAACGCAAGCTTATTTGGCGGAGGCGTTGGGACAGCTAGCAGATTCGAAGGCGAGAGTTAGTCTGTTGTTAAACAAAAGTCACGATAAGGATGAGGCAGAGTATTACTATGGGCAATACAATGGGAGGGAAGGTCGTGAAAGTAGGGCGCCGACAAAAGCGCAATAACAAAGGACGACTGACGTGTGCGCTATTGATTTCTGTTCCTAGTCCTTTGGCATATGCCGCGCAGTGGACCATACAGCCGCTGCTCGAAGTAGCCGAAACCTATAGCGATAACATAGAGCTGGCGCCTTCCGGGCTGGAAGAAGATGACTTTGTCACCGAGATTAACCCAGGTTTGGTCGTCCGTGGTGCCGGCAGGCGGTTAACATTGGACCTCGGGTACCGGCTGCAGAACCTCCTGTTCGCCAACAATAGCGACAGCAATTCCACCAATCATCAATTGTTCGCCAACGTGGCGGCTGAGCTGCTCAGAGAGCATTTGTTCCTCGATGCGCGCGCATCGGTAGGACAGGAGAATTTCAGTGATTTAGGGTCTCGCCAAAGCGATAACCTTTCTCTAGCGGGTGACCGCGGTGATGTCATTACTTATTCTGTCAGTCCGTACTGGCGACAACGGTTTCGTGACTTGGCGGAAGCCCAGGTGCGGTTTACCTACGACGATGTGAGTGGTGACAACGACGACGTCAGCGGCAGTTCGCTGGCGGTTAACGCCAATTTAACGAGTGGTACCCGTTTCGGTCGATGGGGATGGGATGTCCGGTATGATCGACACGAGGTGAGTGACCAAGTGGAAGGCGGTACCGCGAACTCGGTGGACAACGACGGCGGCCCGGATTTCGAAACCTTCGACGGTGAAGCGAACTATAGATTGACTCGTCAGTTGGGGATTTTTGCCGCCGGCGGTTTTGAGAGCAATGACTTCGCATCCGTGGACCAGGATACGGGTGGCGTTACTTGGCGCATCGGAGCTAACTGGAGGCCCAGCCGCAACACTGAGTTGGAGGCTTTTTACGGGGATCGGTTCTTTGGTTCGACGTGGGGAATGGATTTTAGCCATCGATCGCGGCGCACAACTTGGTCTGCGGGCTACCACGAAGAAGTGCGACAAACACGTAACCTGCTTTTGGATCGCGCGCTATTTACGCTCGCAGACACGCCCCAAGAAGAAATCACGAATCCCATCGACGAGGAAGACCCGGTGCTAATTTCCGGCAATCTGCCGACGTTTTCCAACGAGGTGTTCATAGACAAGACCTTTACCGGTGGAGTCGACATCGATTTGAGACGCATGACGCTCAGCCTGCGCGGCTTTAATACCACACGGGAGTTTCAACTAAGCGGTGCAGCAGAAGATCAGTTTGGCACTCTGATGACGCTGGATCGACGGCTCAGCCGAGCGACAACAGCTCTCGTCAGTATCGAATGGGACAGAATAGACTTTCAGCAATTTGAGCGCAGGGATGACACGGTGAATTTTCGCATGGGCATACTGCATCAGTTCGGGCGTCACATAAGTGGATTCATCGAGTACGGGTTTTTGGACCGGTCTTCTAGCGAACAAGGCTCCGAATTCACCGAGAATAGGATCATGGGCCGCTTATTGGTAACTTTCTAAAAAAATGTACCGATCATTTTATCACTTTAGCAGCAAGCCATTTAGGCTCACCCCCGATCCTAGGTTTTATTTCAACGGGCGCAGTCATAAGCGCGCGCTAGCGTACCTGCTCTACGGTGTCCGACAAGGGGAGGGATTCGTGGTTATCTCGGGTGATGTGGGCACAGGGAAAACCACCTTGATGGGGACGCTGGCCAAAAACCTCGAGCGCCACAACGTGCTTACCGCGAAAATCGTCACAACGCAGCTAGATGCCGATGATTTGCTGCGAGCACTTTGCGCTGAATTGGGGTTGCCCTTTGAACACGATTCCAAGGCTGTATTACTCAAGACTCTGGAAGAATTCCTCAGACAATGTCTGTATCAGCACAAGCGGGTCATACTGATCATCGATGAGGCACAAAACTTACCGCCGCGCTCCGTTGAAGAGCTTCGCATGCTCTCTAACTTTCAGCTCGCCAACCGGCCGATGCTGCAGACGTTCTTGCTTGGGCAGCGAGAGTTAAGGCAACTTATGCGTTCTCGTGGATTCGAACAGCTACGTCAGCGCGTTTTGGCGGCTTATCATCTGGAGCCGTTCTCCAGCGATGAAACTCGAAACTATGTGGAACACAGGCTGCGGCTCGTGTCTTGGAAAAACGATCCCACATTTGCCGAAGAGGTGTTTGATGGCATACATCGCTATACTGATGGTGTGCCGCGGCGAATAAACGTCTTGTGTGATCGGCTCCTGTTATTCGCGTGCTTGGAAGAAAAACACGATATTCAGGCGGACACACTAAACGCCGTCGTTTCAGAAATGCGGCAGGATGAGCTGGGGGATCTGCGAAATGATGCAGGCCGTTATAGTGCACAGGCAGAGGATAAGTCGCATGCAGACCATGAGGATCGCTACAGCGAGCTGGAGCGATCCGTAGCTTTATTGAGTAAATCGGTGAAAGAAGAATTAGCGCGGCTACGTGCAGCGGCTGCGGAAACAGGCACTACTACAAAACACTAAGCTACCCACATTGCTTGGTAAAAAATACCTATGCCGCGCAGAGGCAAAACACGGATCGCATCGCCTAAGCTTAGGCTACGAATTCAGCAGTGATCGACTCTAAGGTTTTCAATGTTCCAATAAAGCAGTTGCAGCCCTCCGAATACGGACCCTGGGACGCTTACGTCGACGAACACCCAAGAGCAAGCTTTTTCCATCTGAGCGGCTGGAAAAGGGTCATAGAGGAGGTCTACGGTCATCGTAGCTACTTCCTTTATGCTGAAAAGGACGGCAGGGTGCTCGGGGTCCTTCCGCTGGCTCACATTCGCAGCCGGTTGTTCTCCAATGCTCTTATCTCAACTCCGTTTTGCGTCTATGGCGGTGTCCTAGCCGACACGCCCGAAGTAGCCGACGCGCTGGTGGAGCACGCCTGCGGACTTGCGAACAATCTACAGGTGGATTATCTCGAGTTGCGCAACCTTGACACAAAGCCGATCGGTTGGCCGGAGAACGATCTCTATGTGACATTTCGAAAAACCTTAGAGCCGGACCTGGAAGCAAACTTGGCGAACATACCCCGTAAACAGCGAGCCGTGGTGCGCAAAGGCATCGGTGCGGGATTGCGCAGCGAACTCGACGCAGACACAACACGGTTTTACCGGATTTATTCCGAGAGCGTGCGCAATTTGGGCACGCCCGTGTTCCCCGCGCGTTACTTCAAAGCCCTCAAACAAATCTTTGGCCCGCAGTGTGACGTGTTGACCGTTACCCAGAATGGGCTCGCCCTAAGCAGCGTGATGAGCTTTTACTTTCGCCATGAAGTCTTACCCTACTATGGGGGCGGAACCAGCCAGGCAAGGGAACTAAAAGCCAATGATTTCATGTACTGGGAGTTGATGCGGCGTGCCGTTGAAAAGGGGATCCGGATATTCGATTATGGCCGAAGCAAACGCGGCACGGGTTCCTTCAGTTTTAAGAGAAACTGGGGCTTCGAGGCCACGCCGCTGCATTATGAATACTTCTTGGTCAAATCGCGGGAGATCCCCGACATAAACCCAATGAACCCGAAATACGCGGCCCTGATCGCATTATGGCAGCGGCTGCCCTTGTCCGTTTCGCGGTTGCTAGGTCCTATGCTGGCGAAAAATCTCGGTTAGCATCGAGGACCGTCCGCATCCTTAGCGCGGCAGCGCGATTTCCGCGATATCCACCGCGATTAACGCCTTCAGTCATCGCGCCGGCATTTTGACGCCGGTGCGGCTTACGAGTCGGAGCGCCTCCGCGTTTGGCTGGTATCGGATCCTTGATTTCGTACGCAACGTCGTAGACACGCCCACATGACGACGGCACCTTTACCTCTCTCCCCACGGACCCCACGCCGAGAGGGCGAGCGATCAGATCACTTTAGCAACGTACCATGCCGGACAAGTGGATCAGTGCCGTTTTCCTCGAGAAGTTTCCCAATCGCTGCCACGGGCAGCGGCTTATGGAAGTAGTAGCCTTGCGCCAAATCGCACTGGTTATCCGCCAGAAACCTAAAATCCTGCCGGCTTTCCACACCCTCGGCCACCACTTTCAGATCCATCGCGTGCGCCAGCTGGATGATCTGTCTCAGCAATGTAGCGGCATTGGGCATGGCCGTCAGATCGCTGAGAAAGGAGCGGTCTATCTTGAGCTTTTCAATCGGCAGACGCCGCAAATAATTGAGCGAGGAGTAGC
>Ga0187893_10010511_pt1 | contig 13751 bp, 12 predicted proteins | sample MA1701074metaG_FD_139574 | JGI IMG/M metagenome (GOLD analysis project Ga0187893, IMG submission 139574) | White microbial mat communities from a basaltic lava cave in the Kipuka Kanohina Cave System on the Island of Hawaii, USA - MA170107-4 metaG ...
AGCGCGAGCCAGCGCGCCTCGGGGAGCGACAGGCTCGGCGTGGCGCGCGTCCGGGCCATCGTGCGTGCGGCCCCCTCCCTACCGCTTCCGGAACTGCTTGAAGTCGGGCTTGCGCTTCTGGAGGAACGCCGTCACCGCCTCGACGTTCTCGGGCGAGCCGGCGAGCGCGCGCATGCCGGCGTCCTCCGCGGCGAGCGCCGCCGCGATGCCAGCCCGGTGCGCCACCTGGAGCGTGCGCTTGATGCCGACCAGCGCCGAGATCGGCCACTGCGCGATCTCGCGCGCCTTCGCGAGCGCGGCCGGCAGCAGCTCGGCGTCCGGGAAGCGGCGCGCCGCGAGGCCCAGCTCGACGGCGCGCGCGGCGTCGATCCACTCGGCCGTGAGCATCAGCTCGGCCGCGCGCTGGCGGCCGATCGCCGACTGGAGCGTGTAGCTGCTCGCGATCTCGGGGACGAGGCCGAGGTTCGCGAACGGGAGCCGCATGCGGAGGCTCTCGCCGACGTAGACCACGTCGGACGCGATCGCGATCGTGCAGCCGCCGCCGACCGCGACGCCCGCCACCGCCGCGAGCAGCGGCTTCTCGAAGCGGAGCACCGCCGCCTCGCAGGCGTGGAAGGCGGTCGCGAAGCCGTCCGCGCGCGCGGGGCGCTCGCCGCCCGCGAAGCTCGCGAGATCCACGCCCGACGAGAAGTTCCCGCCCGCGCCCGTGAGGAGCACGACCGCCACGCGCGGGTCGCGCTCGGCTTCGTGGAGCGTCGTCGCGAGCGCGTCCCACTGGGCGTCGTCGAAGGCGTTCTTCTTCGCGGGCCGGTTCAGCGTCACGAGGAGCACGCCCTCGTCGTCGAGCTCGGTGAGGACGCGCGCTTCGCTCATGGCGGGACCCCCGGGAGGGCGGGATGCTAGGGGAGGCGCCCGCGCTCCGGGAGACTCGGCTGGAAGGGACGCTCTGGTACTTCGCGTACGGCAGCAACCTCGACCGCGGCACCTTCCTCGGCCGGCGGCGCATGCAGCCGCTCGCGACGGCGATCGGCGTGCTCCGCGGTTTCGAGCTTCGCTTCGACCTGCCGGTCGGGCCGGGCGAGCGCGGCGTCGCGAACGTGGCGCCGCGGCCCGACGACGAGGTGTGGGGCGCGCTCTACCGGCTCTCCCACGCCGACGCCGGGCGACTCGACGCGACCGAGGGCGTGAACCAGGGCGTCTACCGGCGGCTCGCGGTCGAGGTGTGGACGCCGGCGGGCGAGAGCGTCGCCGCCTTCACCTACCGCTCGGAGCTCAGCCGGCCGGAGCGGAAGCCCTCGCGCCGCTACCTCGGGCTCCTGCTCGCGGGCGCCCGCGAGCTTGCGCTGCCCGAGGCGTGGATCGCGCGCCTCCGCGACTGGCCGCTCGCCCTGGACGAGCGCGAGCGCCAACTGCCCCTCTTCGGGGACGTTCGTTGAAAAGTAAAGTTGTCGGGCCCCGCCGGGCGCTGAAACAGTTTGACCTTTTTAACGAACGTCCCCGCTCTGGCCGATGAGGCTTTGATGCAGGCCGCAGCGTCCCTCTCCGATCGCGCACGGAAGGCGCTCGGCCGGCGCTGGCTGCCCGGCATCGTGGCGCTCTTCCTCGCCACGCTCGCGGCCTTCGCGGTCGCCTGCCTCCGCTTCCCCGCGCTCCTCACCACGCCCGAGCTCCGCGCCGTCTACCCGATGCCACTGGTGCGCGCGCTGATCGCGGGCGGGATCGTGCTCGCCGCGGCCCTCGGCGGGCTCGCGGTCGCGCTCGGCCGCGGCCGGCGACTCGGCGCGCTCGCGCTCCTCGTCGCATTCGCCGCGCAGCTCGCCGGCGGCGCGTGGGTCGAGGTCGAGACGCCGGTCGCGCGCTCGCACCACCTCGGCCTCGACTGGCTCGCGCTCGACCTCCTGCTGCTGGTCGTGATCTTCGTCCCGCTCGAGCGCGCGTTCGCGCGGCTCCCCGGCCAGCCGGTCTTCCGGCGCGGCTGGCGCACCGATCTCGGCTGGTTCTTCGTGAGCCACCTGCTCGTGCAACTCGTCGCGCTCGCGACGCTCGCCCCCGCGCTCCTGCTCTTCCGCTGGGCCGCGTGGCCCGCGCTCCAGCAGGCGGTGGCCGCGCAGCCGCTCCTCCTCCAGCTCGTGCAGGCCGCGCTCGTCGCGGACCTCACCCAGTACGCGGTGCACCGTACCTTCCACGCCGTGCCCGCGCTCTGGCGCTTCCACGCCATCCACCACTCGAGCGAGGCGCTCGACTGGCTCGCCGGCTCGCGCCTCCACCTCGTCGACGTGGTGGTGACGCGCGCCGCCGCGTTCGTGCCGCTCTTCGTGCTCGGCTTCGACCAGGCGGCGCTCGCGGCCTACCTCGTCTGGGTCGCTGCGCAGGCCACCTGGATCCACGCGAACCTGCGCTTCCGGACGAGCTGGCTCGACCATCTGCTCGCGACGCCGCGCTTCCACCACTGGCACCACGCCGCAGATCCGGCGGCGCGCGACAAGAACTTCGCCGTCCACTTCCCGTGGATCGACCGCCTGTTCGGCACGCACCACCTGCCCGCCGGCGCCTGGCCCTCGCGCTACGGCGTGCTCGCAGACGAGCCGCCGCCCGGCTTCGCCGCGCAGCTCGTCTGGCCGTTCCGGCGCTCGGGCTAGCTCGGCGGGCAGTAGGCGCAGGGCCCGGTCGGATCGCCGTCGTCCTCCGGCGGAGGCGGCGGCACGAAGGGCGGCGGGATCGGGATCTTGCGCGAGCAGCTCGCCTCCCGGTCTCCGTGCTTCGAGGCGCAGCTGAGCTCGCCGCGCCAGCAGTCGTCGGCGATGCGCAGCACCGCGGTCGTCACCTCCGCGCCGCGGAGCCCGCGGAGATCCGCGCCCGAGAGCTCGAGCTCGGCCTCCGTCTTCTGGCCGGGCTCGAGCTCGAAACGACGGATGTCGGTGGGGGAGTGGTGCCGCCCACCCTTCGCCTTCCAGACGAGCTCGCCGTCGGAGCCCTCGCGCCAGCCGCGGGCGCCGGCCGGAATCTGCCCCGACCACACCACGCCCGCGTCGCCGCGCAACACGATCTCGACGCCCTCGGCGCGCGGATCGAAGCTGCGGCCGCCGGTCTCGAGGTCTTCGATCTCGAGCTCGAGCTCCCCGTTCCGGCGCAGGCGCTCGGCGTCGAGACGGGCCTTGCCGACGCGCCCGCAGCTCGGGGCCTCGCACTGGCTCGTGTCGGGCGTGCAGAACTCGCCGCACGCGAGCGTGCCGGCGCCCTGGCCGAGGGAGGTGCAGCTCTCCGCGAACGTCAGCGCCGGATCGCACACCTCGCCGAGCTGGAGCGCGCCGTCGCCGCACTCGCGCTCGGCGGCGTTTCGCGTCTCGCGCGGCGTGCGCCCGCCGAACGGGCAGGCGTACGGCTGGTTCGAGGGTCGGAACTGCCCCGGCTGGTTCGGGATCGGCATCATCAGGCACGACGCGAGCAGCCCGAGCTTGTCTGGGGGCGGGATCGTGCCCGGGATGCCCTCGTTCGGCTGCGGGCACGGGCCCGGCAGCTCGGGCGGGTCGGTGCGCGAGACGCCCTCGTTCGGGCCCCAGCAGTTGTCGTTCCCCGTCTCGTCCCAGTAGAAGTCGCTCCCGCCGGGCGGGTAGTTGCCGCCGGGCGGGAAGTTCGTGGCGTTCGGGCCGGCGCCCTCGCCGGCGGCGCTGCCGAGCAGGTTGTCCACAAAGGCGTTGCCGTGGACCTCCGCGGGCACCGGCGCCTCGATCGGATTCGCCGCGATCAGCACGCCGAAGCGCCCGTTGTCGTGGATGCGGTTCGCGCTGAACAGGTTGTCCTCGCCCCCGACGACCCATGCGCCCGTCCCGACCGGATAGTGGAAGAAGCTCCGCCCGGGCCCGCCCACGGGAACGTCCGTGCTCTCGGCGTAGACGTCGAAGTTGTTGTGGTGGATCCAGTTGCCCTCGATCAGCGAGGCGCGCTGCGGCGGGTTCACGTGGGAGTTCTCGGTGTCGTACGAGATGCCGATCGCGTTGTCCGTGAACTCGTTGTCGTGCATCCAGACCGAGTTGCCCTGCGTACCGGAGAAGCCGAGCGCGTTGTGGTGCATCTTGCAGCGGCGCACCTCCGCGCTCCAGCGCCCGACGGAGCGCGTGTCGGGCGACTGGCCGATGTAGAGGCCCGAGTCGCTGCCACCGAAGGCCTCGCAGTCGGTGAAGAGCCCGTTGTCGCTCCCGGTCGAGAACAGCTCGTAGTCCTTCGCGTAGCTGCCGACGGTGCGGTCGAACACGTAGCCATCCACCTCGACGAAGTAGATGGCGTGCTCGTTCGCGTCGCGCGCCCAGAGGTTCCGGACGATGATGCCGTCGGAGCGATCGCCCCGGATCACCACGTCCTTCGCGAAGCCGGCGTCGATCACCACGTCGCGCGGGTCGTCGCCCATGCCTTCGAGCGTGAGGTTCTTCTTGCCGATGATGCCGATCAGGTTCGCGTCGTTCGGGTTCGCGAGATGCCACGCGAACGAGTAGGTGCCGTCGGGGTTGTCGCCGACCGTGCTGGTGGGCGCGGCGCGGCTCGGCTCCTCGAGGTAGACGCCCGGCAGCACCTGGATGCAGGCACCGTCGGGGGCTGCATGCACGGCGTCCTGGATGTGCTCGTAGCGGCACTCGTCGAAGAGCTTGCGGTTCCGCCGCCACGCGCGGAGCTCCTCGACGGTCTCGAGCTCGAACAGCTCGGCGTAGCTGGGCTTCGAGTCCGCCTTGCACACCACCAGGCGCTTGCCGCACGGCCGATCGAGCGCGGGCACCGGGCCCGGCCGGATCGGCGAGGTGACGGGGCGCTCGTTGTGCGCGAGGGCCGCGGTGGCCAGCAGCGAGAGACCGAGCCCGAAGCCGAACAGAGCAACGCGTGCCATCGCCGCCTCCGCCTTCCCACCCACCGCGCAGCCATTGAACCGCGCAGCGGGGTGTGGCGTCAAGGAGGAGTCGGCGGCCCGTTCACCCGGCGGGCTGGATGATCGACTGGTACTCCAGGTAGGGCGCCAGGCCTTCCGGCCCGCACTCGCGCCCGATGCCGCTCTTCTTGAAGCCGCCGAACGGGCTCTTCATGTCCACCAGCATGGCCGTGTTCACGGTGATCGTGCCGGTGCGGATCCGCGCCGCCACCTCGACGCCGTGCGCGGTGCTACCGCACCAGACGCCGCCGCCGAGCCCGTAATCCGAGTCGTTCGCGATCGCGATCGCCTCTTCCTCGCCGTCGTACGGGATCACCACGAGCACCGGACCGAAGATCTCCTCGCGCGCGATCTTCATCTGGTTGTCCACGTCGTAGAACAGGGTGGGCTCGATGAACCAGCCCTTCTTCTCGCTCTTCGGCGCGCCGCCGCCCGTCGCGACCTTGGCGCCGGCCTTCTTCCCGGCGTCGAGGTAGCCGAGGATCTTGTCGCGCTGGCGCTTCGCCACCACCGGCCCGATCTGCGTGGCCGGGTCGAGCGAGCTCCCCACCTTCATGGCCGCCATGCCGGCTGCCATCGCGTCCACCACCTCCTTGTAGCGGCTCCGCGGCACGAGGAAGCGCGTCTGCGCGGCGCAGGCCTGCCCATTGTTCATCAGGCCGGCGCCGAGCATCTGCGGCACCGCGCTCGCGAGGTTCACGTCCTCGAGCACGATCCCGGCGCTCTTGCCGCCGAGCTCGAGCGTGCAACGCTTGACCTGCTCGCCGCAGATCGCGCCGATGCGCGAGCCGGTGGCGGTGCTGCCCGTGAAGCTCACCTTGTCCACGCCCGCGTGCTTCACCAGGTACTCGCTCGTCTCGCGCCCGGCGCTGAGCACGTTCAGCACGCCCGGCGGCAGGTTGGCCTCCTGGATCGCCTCCATCAGCGGGTAGGGATCGAGCGCGGTCTCGGGCGCCGCCTTCACGATCACGGTGCAGCCCGCCGCGAGCGCGGGGCCGAGCTTCATCGCCATTACGTAGAGCGGCACGTTCCACGGCACCACGGCCGCGCACACGCCGACCGGCGCGCGGCGCACGCGCACGGGCTGGCCCATCAGGCCCTTGCGCGTCTCGTCGAACGGGAACTCGCGCGCGAGGCCGGCGTAGACGTCGAGCACCATGGTCGACGACAGCACCTGCAGGCCGAGCGAGCTCGCGATCGGGGAACCGTTCTCGGACGAGATCGTGTTCGCGATCTCCTGGCTGCGCTTCTTCAGCGCCTCGGAGAGGCGGCTGATGCCGTCCGCGCGCTCCTCGGGGCTCCAGCGCGGGAAGGGGCCCTTGTCGAACGCCTCGCGCGCGGCCGCGACGGCGCGGTCCACGTCGGCGGGCGTCGCGTCGGGCACGCGGCCGATCACCTCCTCGGTGTTGGGCGAGATGACGTCGATCCGGGTCTTCGCGTCCGACTTCACGAGCTTGCCACCGACGAAGATCTGGCTCTGTTCCTGCACGAGGGCTCCTCCGTTTCGTGGCGGCAGGTATAGCAGCTAGCCTGGCCCCGGGGCCGAGCGGAGGTCCATGGCCACGCGGCGGCGGACACGGTTCTGGTGACCGGAGCGTCCCGCGGCATCGGGCGGGCGGTGGCGCTCCACCTGGCGGGCGCGGGGCTACGCGTCTTCGCCGGCGTGCGCAGGCGCGAAGACGGCGAGGAGCTCGCGGCCGCCGGCGTCGGCATCGAGCCCGTGGCGCTCGACGTGACCGCCGACGCCTCCATCGAGGAAGCTCGCCGCCACGTCTCCGAGGCGTCGGGCGGCAGCGGCCTCCTCGGGCTCGTCAACAACGCGGGCATCGCGACCCCGGGCCCGCTCGAACACGTCACGCGCGGCGAGCTCGAGGCGCAGTTCGGGGTGAACCTGTTCGGCGCCGTGCTGGTGACGCGGGCCCTGCTGCCGCTGCTGCGGCAGGCGCGGGGCCGCATCGTGAACGTCGGCGCCGCGAATGCGACGCTCGCGATGCCGCTGATGGGGGCGCTGTCCGCCTCCAAGGCCGCGCTCGAAGCAGTCTCGGACGCGCTGCGCGTCGAGCTGCGTGGAAGCGGCGTGCGCGTGGCGCTGGTCGAGCCCGGCATGACCTACGCGGAGTCCGAGAAGGAGCCCTTCGCCGCGCACGTGCGTAGCGAGATCGACGCGGCCATCGAGCGGCTCCCCGAGGCGAGTCGCCCCCGCTATGGCCCCGCCTTGAAGCGTCTCGAAGCGCTGAACCTCCGGGCTCTCGCGCGCGCAGCTCCGCCCGAGGAGGTCGCCCGTCGCGTGCATCACGCACTCACCGCGCCCCGGCCGCGCACTCGCTACTGGTGCGGCCCCGACGCGAAGCTGGCGGCCTTGCTCGGGCGGTTCGCCTCGGCGGGAATGCGCGACGCGATGTGGCGGCGCACGCTCGGCCTCTAACGCTCGTCTTCGTCTCCGCGCAGTAGCCCCAGCTCCTTCGCGCGCGCCAGCTCCTTTTCGTAGCCGGGATTCGGCCGGCAGAGGTGCTGCGAGGTGCCGGTCGCGAGGAGACGCCCGTCCTCGCTCCAGAGCCGCGCGACGCAGCCGAGCGTGCCGTCCTGCGCGAGCGGCACCACGCCGTCCGCGAGCATCCAGCGCGTGCCCGGCGCGAAGGCGTGGAACTGCACGGTGAGGTCGAGGTTCGGCGTGAGATACGGGAACGGCCACGCGTGCGCGGCGATCGTGGCGTTCCAGCCCGGGAAGTCGAGCCAGAAGAGCTGGCGGACGGCGTCGGCCTCGCGGTCGCCGATCTCGGTGTCGGTGAAGCGGAGCCACGTCTTCCACTCGGGCTTGCCGGGCGGCTCGCGCCACGCGAGCGGCCGGCCCTCGATGCTGCGCCAGATCGGGTACCACTGGGCGTACTCCTCGCCCGCGAGGTCCTGGTAGCCGCGGAGCGCCTCGGGCCGCGCCAGCTCGGGCGCGGTGGCGAAGTCGTGCGCGTAGCCCGAGAGGCCGTCGTCCGCGGTCCATGCGCTCGCAACGAGGAGCGGGCGCCCGCCCTGGAGCACCTCGACGCGGAGCGACTCCGCGCGCTTGCTGCCGCCGACCGACGCGACCGCGAGCTCGACCGGCGCGAAGTCGCCCACCGCGAGGAAGTGGCACTGGAGGCTCAAAGGCCGCGGGAGCCGGCTCTCGGCGAGCGCGGCGCGGAGCGCGATCGCCGCGACGTAGCCGCCGTTCGGGCCCCACACCGCCCAGTCCGGCGAGAGCGCGGCGCGGTAGCGCCCGGGCGCGCTCCGCTCCACCGCCGTGTCAGCGAGGAAGTTCGCCATCCGACTCGTTCCTCCGCTCGCTCTGCTCGCTGCGCGCGGCGCTTGGCGCCGCTTGCTTCCACTCCGCACCGTAAATCAGCCGCGCGCCGCGGCCGTACGTGAGATAGGACCAGGCCCACGAGAGCACCACGAAGAGCCGGTTCTTGAAGCCGACCAGGAAGTAGATGTGGATGCAGAGCCAGACCAGCCAGGCCGCGAAGCCGCCGAAGCGGAGGCGGCCGACCTCGCAGATGGCGCGGCTCCGGCCGATCGTCGCCATCTGCCCGCGGTCGCGGTAGACGAAGCGCCCCCGCGCGCGCCCGGCGACGTCGTCTCGGATCGCGCGCGCGACGAAGCGACCCTGCTGCATGGCGACGGGCGCGAGGCCGGGGAGCGGCTTCCCGTCGGCGCCGAGCGCGTGCGCCTGGTCGCCGAGCACGAAGACCTCGGGGTGGCCCGCGAGCGAGAGGTCGGCGCCGACGGGGATGCGGCCGAGGCGATCCGTCGGGACGCCGAGCGCCTTCCCGAGCGGCGAGGCCTGGACGCCCGCCGCCCAGAGCGTGGTCGCCGCCTCGATGCGCTCGCGTCCGACCTCGACGCCGCCGGCGTCGATCTTCGTCACCGGGCTCGACGTCCAGACCTGGACGCCGAGCGCCTCGAGGTCGCGCATCGCACGGCGCGCGAGCGGCTCCGCGAAGCCCGGCAGGATGCGCGGGCCCGCCTCGATCAGGATCACGCGCGCGTGCGTGGGATCGATGTTCCGGAAGTCGCGCGCGAGGGTGAAGCGGCTCATCTCGCCGAGGGCACCCGCGAGCTCGACGCCCGTCGGCCCGCCGCCCACCACCACGAAGGTGAGGAGCGCGCGCTGGCGGGCGGCGTCGCTCTCGCGCTCGGCGCGCTCGTAGGCGAGCAGCACGCGGCGCCGGATCTCGAGCGCCTGCGCGAGGGTCTTGAGCCCGGGCGCGAACTCCTCCCACTCGTCGCGGCCGAAGTACGCGTGCCCCGCGCCGCAGGCGAGGACCAGGTAGTCGTACGCGTGCTCGTGCTCGCGGCCGTCGGCGCGCGTCCGGAGCACGCGGCGCTCGAGGTCGGCGCCCACCGCCTCCTCCTGGCGCACGCTGACGTTGCGGGCGCCCCGCACGAGCGCGCGGATCGGCGCCGCGATCTCGGCCGGTGAGAGGCCTGCCATCGCCACCTGGTAGAGGAGCGGCTGGAAGAGGTGGTGGTTGCGGCGGTCGAGGAGCGTGACCTCGACGCCCGGCTCGCGCGCGAGCCCGCGCGCCGCCTGGAGCCCCGCGAAGCCGCCGCCGACGATCACCACACGCACGGCGGCCGAGGATACCCGCGCGCGCCCGGGCGCGGCGTCGCGAGGAAGATCGTGTGGCGCGGGCCGCCCTTCCGGAGCCGCGCGCGCACCCGCTCGACTGCGACCTCGAAGCCCGCGTGGCGGAGCCGGTGCTCGAACTTGCGGTCGTCCCACGCCGACCACACGGCGAGCGTGCCGCCGGGCCGGAGCGCAGCGCGGAGCGCGGCGAGGCCGCGGTCGGCGTAGAGGCCGGCGTTCGCCTCCGCCGTGAACGCGCGCGGGCCGTTGTCCACGTCGAGGAGCACCGCGTCGAACGCGGCGCGGCGCGCGTGCAGCAGGTAGGCCACGTCGCCGAGCTCGACGCGCACGCGGCGGTCGGCGAGGGGATGGCGCGCGAGGGGGCCGAGCGGGCCGCGGTTCCACGCGACGACGGCGGGCACCAGCTCGGCGACTACGACCTCCGCCTCGGCCGAAAGCCCATCGAGGAGCGCGCGGAGCGTGAAGCCCATCCCGAGGCCGCCGACCAGCACGCGCGGCGCCTCGCGGGCGCCGAGCCTGCGGCACGCGAACGCGGCGAGCGCCTCCTCCGAGCCGTGCATGCGGCTCGACATCAGGCTCTTGCCGTCGGCGTGGATCACGTACTCGTTCCCGCGCCGCGTGAGCGCGAGCAGCTTGCCGTCGGGCGTCCGCGCCTCGCCGAGGAGCTCCCAGGGCTTCATGCCACCTCTGTCAGGGCGCGGGCTTCCAGTCGTGCCAGGCGGGCTGTGGCTCGAGCGGCGCGAGCGTGCGGCCGGCGAGCGCGGGGTGATCCGTGGGGATGCGCGTGGCGCGGAACGTCGCGAAGGGCCGCTCGTCGATGCGCGGCTGGGGCAGGCTGCCGTCCACGTTGCGCACGTTGCCCCAGAACGGGTTCCGGTACTCCCAGACGACTTCGCCGCCCTTCGTCACCTCGAAGAACTCGCCGCCAGTGCCGGCGCAGACCATGGTGTTGCCGTTCGCAAGCCGCTGGGCCCCGGAGACGAAGGGCGCATAGAACGTCTGCGGGTCCGGTGCGACGTATTGCCAGGCGAGCTCGTCGGGCCCGAAGGGCTCGCCGTCGGCGAGCGTGTAGCGGCCGTCCGCATCGAGCGGCGGCGTCCACTCGTCGATCGACGACCACGGGCCTTCGTGACGCCCGCGGCCATTGTTGAAGACAATCAGGTTGCCCGCGCCGTTCCAGCCGTCGGGAATCCAGCGCACGTCGTGCTGGTAGAAGAAGCGCTGCGCGAGAGCCAGGCCGCGGCCGTACGCCGCCGGGTTTCCGAAGCGATAGAGCAGGTCGCCACCGCGCCCGCGGCGCCCGCCCGTCGATCCCGCCGCCTCTTCGGTGGTGGTGCCGCGGTCGATGATCCAGATCTCGCCCATCACCGGCACGCTGAGCGCGATCTGATCGAGGCGCGGGTGATGAGTGACCGTGTTCACGTGGAGGAAGTCGGAGCGGAGGTCCTGCGGCGTCGCGTCCGGGGGCACGTAGCCGAGCGCCTTCAGCTGCTCGAGCTGCGCGGCGTCGATCGGCGGAGCATGCGAGCCGGCGTTCAGGTCGATGCGCTCGGGGCGCGCCGCGGGATCGCCGTGGTTCGGCGCCTCCGGGTCGTGGTTCTGGATCAGGTGGTCCCAGACGTGCCACTCCCACACGACGTTCGCGCCGCGCGGCCGCACCGGCTCGATCTCGAGCACGACGTCGGGCCAGAGGCCCTGCTCCGGGATCTGATCGGCGCGCCGCCCCGCGCGGCGCGCTTCCTCGGGCGACTTCACCTCCCAGGCGAGGAGCAGCACGTTCCCGTTCGGGAGCGCGCTCACGTCGTGGTGGTGGACGCGCCCCGCCTCGGAGAGCTTCCACTCCCAGACCACGCTGCCGTCCCAGGCGAGCTCCTGGAGGATCCCGCCCGTCCCACCCGTCTTGAAGCCCAGCTGCGCCGGGTCGCGCGAGCCGCGCAGCAGATTCCCGTTCGGCAGGAGCTCCATGTCGCCGCCCGGCGCGTACGGCGTCTGCCACGTGTGGACGACGCGCCCGTCGTTGTCGACGAGATACACGGTGCCCGACATCGAAGGATTGAAGAGCACGTAGCCGGGCGTCGCGCCCGGCGTGTTCTTGATCAGACCACGCGGCGCGCGCGGCGGCGGAACGAAGAGGTCCGGGCGCGGCGCGGCGGTGGGTGCCTGCGCGACCGGGGGCTCGAGGCTTGCTGCGGGTGCGGCCGGCGGCGCGGGCGCCTCGCTCTCGCTGCAAGCGAGGACGAGGCCCACGAGCAGGATCAGAAAACGCATCGTTGGGCTCCTTCGCGCCGCAGGCTAGCCCGGCTAGCATCGGCGCTCTCATGAGCCTGATCCCGCCGGAGACGCGCGCGCTCGTGGGCCAGCGCCTCGGCGCGCCCGTCACGGCGACGCTCCACGCGGAGGACGCCGCGCGCTTTGCGTACGCCGCGGGCGACACGAACCCGCTCTACCTCGACGAGGCAGCCGCGCGCGCCGCGGGGTACCGCACCCGCCTCGTGCCGCCGGCCTTCCTCGTCTGGGCCTTCGAGCCGCCGCGGCCGCTGGCTTCGCTCCGCGACGACGGGCTCTGGCGCGACGCCGGCCCCCCGCTCCGGCTCGGCGTCTCGCGCGTCCTCTACGCCGGCGAGGAGTGGGAATACCTTGCTCCCGTCCATGCGGGCGACACGCTCACCGCCGCGACGCGCCTCGCCGCGCTCGAGGAGAAGACGGGGAGCACCGGGCCGTTCGTGCTGCTCACGACCGAGACCACCTACGCGAACCAGGCCGGCGAAGTGGTCGCGCTCGTGCGCGGCAAGCGGATCGCGCGATGACCCAACGCTGGGCCGAGGACGTGAAGCCCGGCGACGAGCTTCCGCCGCTCGTGAAGCACGCGAGCCGCGCGCAGCTCTTCCTGTTCAGCGCCGCGACCCACAACCCACACCGCATCCACTACGACCGCGACTACGCGAGGCTCGAAGGGCACGACGACATCCTCGTCCACGGCCCGCTCCAGGGCGCGTGGCTCCACCAGCTCGTGCAGGGCTTCGCGGGCCCGCGCGGGCGCGTCCTCGCCCTCTCGTTCCAGAACCGCGGCCGCGCCTTCCCGGAGCGCGACCTCGTCTTCCGCGGCCGCGTCGCCGCCGTCGACGGCGACGTCGTCACGCTCGAGGTGTGGGAGGAGGACGAGACCGGCGCCGTCCTCATGCCCGGGAGCGCGCGCGTCCGCCTTCCGCGGCGCTAGCGGGGCGCTAGCGGTTAGCGGGGACGTTCTTCAAAACGTCAAAACGTTGAGTGGTCTCCTCGCGTTTTGACGTTTTGAAGAACGTCCCCGATCTCGATCTAGATCTAGGCCGCCGCGCCTGCGGCGTCGCCGCGGTCCCCGAAGTTCGGGCGGTAGCGGCCGTAGACGTGGTCGCCGATGCGCCGCATGCGCGCCTGCTCTTCGGGCGTGAGCGGCCCGGCGTCGAGCGCGCGGATCGCCTCCTGGAGCTCGTCGCGGTTCTTCGGACCGCAGAGCACCATGTCGACCGCGGCGTGGCTGAGCGCGAAGCGGTAGCAGTCACGCGCGGGCGGCGGCGCCTCGCCGGGCGGCATCTTCGCAGGGTCGAGGAGATGGCCCCAGCGCGTCGCGGTGTAGGCGATCAGGCCGGGACGTCTCGCGGGCACGTGCGGGAACACGTCGCGCTCGGCGCCACGGTGCACGGCGTTGTAGCGCAGCATGAACACGTCGTACGGGCTCTCCCCCGCCTCGAAGCGGCGGAAGTGATCCGGGAGCGACGGGCGGTTGTGCGTCGAGAGCATCAGGTGCCGCACCTTCCCCTGCGCGCGGAGCCGCAACGCAGCCTCCACGATGCCCGCGCGCGGCGGCTGGTTCCACATGCCGAGCAGCAGGAAGTCGAAGTACTCGACGCCCGCTCGCCGCAGTGCGAGCTCGACGGAAGGCGCGACGAGCGCGCCCACGCGCGAGTACGACTGCACCGTCAGCACCACGCCCGCGCGGTTCTTCCGCGCGACGTTCCGGATCGCCTGCCCGAAGGCGGAGCGGCGGAGCGAGCCCCAGTAGAGGTAGTTGACGCCCTGCTCGACAGCTTCCTCCACGAAGCGCGCCGAGGTGACGAAGCTCGAGCCGATGCCGAGGCGGCTCACGCGGAGGCCCGTCCGGCCGAGCTCGACGGCGTCGCGAAAGTTCTCCATCGCGCCTAGCTTAGTGCGTCTCCGAAGAGGGGGTGACATGAGCGA
>Ga0187893_10010513_pt1 | contig 13746 bp, 15 predicted proteins | sample MA1701074metaG_FD_139574 | JGI IMG/M metagenome (GOLD analysis project Ga0187893, IMG submission 139574) | White microbial mat communities from a basaltic lava cave in the Kipuka Kanohina Cave System on the Island of Hawaii, USA - MA170107-4 metaG ...
AGGAAAAATCCGCGGTCGTCCACGACCGCAATGTTGCCACCGAAAGGAATCGCCGTACAATGATTTTCAGCGAACGGCAAACAGTGTCTTAACTACTTGTCTCAACCCAGGGGCCCACCCCAATTCCACCAGCCCACGCTCGGTCGCGAATCCCGCGTTCTTGAGGTACCGGTGATAGTAGGGTTTACTGTAGGTGTGAAATGTAGTGGGTGGCACGTCATAGGAGTCAACCGTGAAGCCGATCTGCCAGCCGTAAAGGAATCCAGCACGGGCGAAGGTGCAGCCCTTCTCACGCAGCCAATCGCACGCGCCGGTGAGGACCAACCGGGCATCCTCGTCAGCCTCCGGAAGCGCCTCAAAATGGAGGACGTGACCCGCTCGCTGGTTCCAATGGCGGTTGAATCGCTCGTCCACCAGCGCCGTAGCCGCCGCGGTGATGCGATCCGCATCGCGAAACCAAAATGGCTGGGCCAGCGAATGCGACGCAAACGGCGAGCGATTGGAGATCATCAGGGCCAGATGATCGTCCGGCCGAAAATTTGGATCTGACTCGTACACCTGTGCTACGAACTTGGCATACCGATCGAACTGGTCCTCACTGGAGAGCTTTTCGACGGGCATTATGGATTCTAAGGCGCCTGCCGTTTCAACGATGTGAGTTGGCCATACACTCGGGCGAAACGTGTAAATTTAGGGCGAACCATAGATTATAGCGAGCCGTCAGATGTCGAAGAAGAAACCTCGCACTTTTGCCGACTACCGTGACCTGCTAAAGGAAAAAGACCTGGATCTCGCGAGCGGTACTCGTTTTTGAACCATCACCACGATGGCATCAATGCGAGCGCCCACCGGGCATGCTCGGAAACGACAGGGTCCGGATGGCCAGCAAGGCTCTCTAATGGCGCGCGGAACCGTTCCAGTTTCGCGTTGCCCATCGCCACCGCGACATTGCGGAGGAAACCCTGGTAGCGCGCCCGGGAAACCGGTGTTGGGCCGAATAGCTCGCGGAACTCTTCTTCCGTCAGCCCGGCCATCTTTTCCAACGGCGGCGCAAAAGCTCGCGGATGAAACACCGGGTCGCACTCGGTGGATGACTTCCGATTCCAGGGACAGACGTCCTGGCAGATGTCGCATCCGAAGACATGACGTCCCATGCCGGCGCGGTGGGCCTCCGGGATGCTTCCTCGCAGTTCAATAGTCAGGTACGAGATGCACAGGCGGGAATCCAGTTCGTGGCGACCATCCACCGTGGGGATAATCGCCCGGGTAGGGCAGGCATCGATACAGGCTGTGCAGGACCCGCACCGGTCCGGCGGAGGCGAGTCAGGAGGAAGCTCGACTGATATCAGAATTTCAGCCAGGAAAAACCAGCTTCCCTTGCCTTCGTTGATCAGGCAGGTGTTGCGGCCGATCCACCCGAGTCCTGCCTGGCGTGCATAGGATCGTTCGAGGAGCGGCGAAGTGTCAACACAGATTTTGGATTCGAATGGGCCGCTCAGCTTGGTGGCCTCATCCAGGAAGAAGCGAAGACGAGTTTTCAGAACATCATGATAGTCTTGCCCCCAGGCATATCGCGCGATCCATCCAAGATCGTTCGCATCCAACTCATTGGAATAGGGTTTTGGGCCGTTATAGAGCATGCCGAAACAGAGGACGGACCGGGCCGAAGGAAGCAAAAGACGAGGGTCAAAGCGCACGTCCGCCCGGCGACCCGTGAGGTAGCTCATCAGGCCGGCTTGACCTGAGTCAACCCATTGACGAAAAAGGGCATAGTCTTCTGCAATCGGCGCCGCGGAGGCGACCCCGAATAGATCGAATCCGCAGTCCCGCGCCAGCCGCTGAAGCTGTTGCCGGAGGGTCACTCTTCAATCATATATATCCCCACCCACTGGCGGAAAACTACTATTCGATTCAATCTGGTATCACGCCCCAGAACAGTTGATTATACTCAGTAACTTAAGAGCAGTGTTCTGGCTCATAGAGTTGAAAGCTGGTCGTGTGACGGGAGACCTGATCAATGCATAAGCCGATCAAATATGTTGAGAAGCTAGCCACTTACGGGGCAAAGGGCGCTTGGGCCGTGTTTGACGCTCTCAATCAGTTCAAGCAGAATCCGAGCTTCATTCCCAAGTGGTCGGACAAGCCTGTACTGAAGTCGTGGCAGAAGACGAAGCCGCCGCTGGGTTGGCCCCGCTCGACCGATTCGCTGTGCCCTAATTGTGTCCGCGACGCCCGCAAGCAGATTCTGGACGGCGAAGTGGATTACAAGGTGTTGCTGGCTGAGAAGGTCGGCGAGATCAAGGCCCAGATCATCGAGCGCGATGGCAAGATCGTGATGATCAAGGACTGCCCGAAGCACGGTCATTTTGAAGACGTAATGGCGATCGACCCCGCCTTCTTCAAGCACCTGGAAGAGGTTTTCCCGGGCCGCGACATTCGCGCCCACAACGACGAGAGTCTCCACAATCACGGCAGCTCCACGATCACGCACGGTCGTGGATCCGTTTTGACCATCGACATGACCAACCGCTGCAACATGATGTGCGATCCGTGTTTCATGGATGCCAATCAAGTGGGGTTCGTGCACGAGCTGAGTTGGGAAGACGTAAAGACCCTCCTCGACAACGCGATTTCCATCAAGCCGCGCCGGCAGCTTTCGGTGCAGTTTTCCGGCGGCGAGCCAACGCTTTCACCTTACTTCCTGGATGCGGTTCGATATTCGCGAACCGTCGGATACAACTCGGTGCAAGCCGCGACCAACGGTATCGAGTTCGCCAAAAGTCCCGAATTCTGCCGCCAGGCAGCCGAGGCTGGGTTGCGCTACGTGTATCTCCAGTTTGACGGAATCGGCAATGAAGCCAACTCGCACCGCATGGTGGGCAACCTGTTTGACGTAAAGATGCGCGCGATTGAGAATCTCCACGCGGCTGGCGTTGATATCATTCCCGTCACGACGATCGTGAACGGGATCAACAACGAGCAAGTGGGCCACATCATCCAGTTCGCTCTCGACAATCCGAAAAAGATTCCGTTCCTCAGCTTTCAGCCCGTGAGCTTTACCGGCCGCGACGAAGAAGTGACTCCCGAGCGGCGCGCCGCGCAACGGTACACGCTGTCGCATCTGGCGCACGATGTGAAAAATCAGGTGGGGTTGGGCGAGCCGATCCGCGACTGGTTCCCGATTTCGTTCATGTCCACCTTCAGCGACTGGGCGGATCTCGTCCACGGCCCAGAGGCCTCGTGGGGCAGCCTCTCCTGCGGATGCCATCCCAACTGCGGTGTGGGCATGGCGGTGATGGTGGACAAGGAAACCAAGGAAGCCGTGCCGGTCACGGCGTTCTTGAACGGCGACAAACTCGCCAAGGACATCGCGCGTGTCAACGACGCCGCGCGCGGCAAGTGGCCTTCCATTGTCGGAATGGCGCTGGCGGTCATGAAGAATTACGATCCGTTCCAGTCTCCGACACACTTCAAGCTCACCGACCTGTTAAAGAAATTCGATAAGACGTTCGGAGCCACGGGCAAGAACTATGGCTCGGTGAGCGGCCAAAACCGCTTGCAGGACATCGAGCGCCGGCGTGCCGATCGCTGGAACTTCCTGTTCATCGCGGGCATGTGGTTTCAGGATCTCTTCAACTACGACTTCCGCCGCACCGAGCAGTGCATCATTCCCTACGCGACTCAGGAAGGCGAAATCAGCTTCTGCGCCTACAACACCGGCATCGGTTGGCGGAACATCATCGAGAAGATGCACATGACGGCGACGCTCACCAAATGGTATGAAGAGCGCGGCCGGCATGAGATTTTCGCCGGCGGCAAGACTGTGAAACTGGCCTCGACGGCGCATTCCATGAAGCTCAACGCCGAGCACGTCGCCCACAAGCGGCAAACCGACCTCGATAAGCTCGGCATCGCCAAGAACGCACGCGAGGAGAAGATCCGCGCGCGTGATCTCAAGCTGCAGATGCAGAAGGACGCCGAAAACAAGCGGATGGCTGACCTGTACCGTAAGGTCGTCCTGAAGGAGCAGGAAACCGAGGGGTTTGTTTCGCTCAGCTCAATCCAGCCGGTGGCTTCCAAGCCGGCCGAGTCCAGGGAAGAAGTCGGCAGCTTCGGCGATTAGTCTCGTCTTGTGAGCCAAGTCTGACTTGCCAAGTCGCAAGCTGGAGGCTCGCGCCACTCAAACGCTTGCACCCCTGATAAAATAAAATCTATCCGATGAAAATCTTGTTGTTGGCAGCGGGTGGCTTTCTGTGTGCTCAGGCTCCGTCGAATGTAAAGCCGGATCTGTTGGTAGCCGAAGTGAACGACGAGAAAATCACAGCGGCCCGGCTAAAGGACGTCCTGCAAGGCGCACCTCCCCTGGCGCTGAACGCCCTGCGTAGTGATCCGAAGGAATTCCTCCTGTGGACCTGGACCATGCGCGATATGGAGAAGGAAGCCACGGCGCAAGGAATTGACAAGAAGCCGCCATTTTCGGATCGCTTGAAATGGTCGCACGGTCAGATTCTGATGATGGCGCGGATGGAAGAGAAGAACAAACAAGAGACGCCATCGGATGAGCAGTTGCGGAGGCACTACGCCGAGAATGCGCCTCGCTACGGAACCGCGAAGGTGAAGATCCTGTTCATCAGTGCGGACCCGGGGAAAGAGGCGGCGGCGAAGCTGAAGGCCGCGAGCGTCGTGAAGCAATTGAAGGGCGGCGCAAGCTTCGTGGATCTGGTCAAGAAATATTCCGACGACCCCGAGTCGAAGGCGAAAGACGGTGACTTCCATGATGTTGGACCGGAGAGCAAGCTGCCTCCGTTCTTTAAGATGGCCATCTTCCAACTGAAGCCTGGCGGGGTGACTGAATTGCTGCAGCAGCCGGCCGGATACTATCTGTTTCAGCTCAAGTCCACGGATCAGAAACCGTTCGACGAAGTAAAGGACAAGCTGCGCGACGAGATTCGAAGCACGAAGGTGTCGGGTTGGATGGAGGAGCAGCGAAGCAGGATTTCCGTGAAGATTCTGGTACCGGAGTTCTTCAAGGATTTAACCCAGCAGGTGCTTGCGCAGAAGGCTCAGGTGGCGACAGCCGCTGCCGTTGAAATCAAGCCAGAGACTGTCTTGGCGGAAGTGAACGGCAAGCCCTTGACGGGCGCGGACTGGACCGGAATTTTCCAGTCAATCCCGCCGCAACAGCGGCAAAACGCAATGCAGCAGCCGGAGGAATTCTTGCGGCAGTACGGATTGATGCAGATTCTCGCTGCATCGGCGGTGGAGATCGGGTTGGATAAGCAGCAGCCTTATAGAGGGCGGCTGAGTTACGATCACGCTCAAATCCTTACCCAGGCCCTGGTGGATGAGTACATGAACAAGATGGTGATCCTGGCCGAGGAGCAGCGGAAGGCGTTCGATTCTTCTCCGGGCCGGTGGCGTGTGGCGACGCTACGAATGCTCTATGTAGCCTATAGCCTGACGCCGCCACCGCGAACCGATCCGAACGCTCCTGTGGTGCTGAACGAGCTCCAGGCGGCCGGGAAAATCAAAGCTTTGGTGGCAGGTGTGCGGAGCGGCATCGAGCCATTCGCCGAGGCCGCGAGAAAATGGTCCGACGACGAAAAGACCAAATCGAAGGGCGGTGAGCTTCCACCGATGCCGTTCGATTCACAGGGGGTGCCGGAAGACGTGAAGAAGGCCATCTTCGCAGCGAAAAAAGGCGAAATCGTTGGTCCCATCAAACTACCAAACGGCTTCTATGCGTTCGAGGTGGTGGACCTGATCACCAGGAACTATGAAGACGTCAAGGACCAGATTTACGACGAACTGCGGCAACAGCGCTTCCAGGCTTGGTTCGACGGCCGCCGGAACGGTTACTCGGTCAAGATCGTGGACGCGGACGCGTTCCGCCGTATCGCGGCCAACTAACCTTGCAGCCAACCAACACTGCTGTGTTACGCACTTTGTGGGGCAGCTTGTCAAGCTGCGGCCCGATTGTCAATCGGGCCGTCGGCGTCGTGGACACTCGAGCGCCGGTTACCAACCGCCGCGCAGGATGCCATCCTGCCCCACAATCGGAGTCCTACTGAGAAGTGATCTACTGGGGACGCGGCATCTCTAAGCATGCGCGGCTGGAGTTGGAAACGATCATCGCACGACTGCGACTCGAATGGATGGCCCCATTCCATGTGGATGCGCGCCCGCGTCTGAGTTCCTACCGGGGCAAGATTGAGTCTGCCACTGGGCGTGGATTCGAGATTCACGCCGCGAGCGATATGCGACGCAGGCGGATGCTCTTGGATTCCGATCTAATCGGCCATCCGGCCGAGCTGCGCAGAATCTTTACCCACGAGTTGTTTCACTTTATCTGGATCCGGATGGGAAACTCCACGCGGCGAAGGTACGAGGAGATGCTGAGCGCTGAAATCAGGAAGGGCGCTCGCGGCGAATTAGGCTGGTCCGCGGAATGGCGCAAGGAAGCTTTGGCGGCAGCAGATTTACGGCGGCGAACTCGCCGCTGGCGCGAGTATGCATGTGAGAGCTTCTGTGATACCGGTGCATGGTTGAATTCGCGCTCCGGCCGTCACGGCGAGTTCACACTGGCCAAGCGATGGCGTGCGCGGCGGTGGGCGTGGTTCCAGGAAGCAATCGACGGCAGCCCGCAGCCGGTATAATGAATTGTGCTCAACACCATCCGGCGGATCCGTTCCACGGCCTTTGCTCTTCTGATTCTTCTTGCGGCAGCCTGCTCCTCCTATAACGTACGGGCGGCGGTGAAGCCCGAAAAGGATCGCAAAAAAGCGCCCGACTTCGAGTTGAAGGACACGATGGGGAAGTCGGTCAAGCTCTCCGACTATAAAGGCAAGGTGGTGCTCCTCAACTTCTGGGCCACTTGGTGCGGTCCCTGCAAGATCGAGATTCCGTGGTTTGTGGAATTCGAGCAGAAGCACAAGGACCACGGATTTTCGGTGCTGGGGGTTTCGATGGACGAAGAAGGCTGGGAGATTGTCAAGCCTTATCTGGAACGCTCGAAGGTGAACTATCGGGTGTTACTCGGCAATGACACTGTGGCGCAAATGTACGGCGGTGTGGACTCGCTTCCTACTTCGTTCATGATCGACAAGGAAGGGCGGATCGCCGCGGTGCATGTAGGACTGGTGAGCAAGAGCGAATATCAACATGACCTCAATATTCTGCTGGGGCTTAACAAGAAGACCACCAGCAACCGGCCTCGCGCTGGCTTTGTGCCCGCTTTGGCTCTCGGCGCAAACTAGCAACGCTCTCCGCGTGGACCCGCCCACGCACGTGACGGTCAAGGTGGGCGAAACGGCATCGGTGAAAATCACCTGCCGGTTGGCTCCTGGCTACCACACCAACAGCAACACGCCTGCGGATGAGTACCTGATCCCATTGCGGCTGACTTGGGAGCCAGCGCCGCTCGAAGTAACGGCGGTCGAGTATCCAAAGGGTCATCTCGAAAAGTACCAGTTTTCCGAAAAGCCCCTTTCCGTCTACAGTGGCGACTTCGAGATCGTAACAAAGCTGAACGCGCCTGCGAAAGCTCCGAGAGGTCCACGAACGATCGCCGGCAAGCTTCGCTACCAGGCGTGCACGAACACGGTGTGCTATCCGCCGAAGACGGTCCCCGTGCAGTTAGCAGTGGATGTTAAGTAGGGTAAGCCTCTAGGCTTGCCCCACTACCATGCGGCGACTCATCATCCGGCCCGGCGCGATCGGGGATCTAATCCTTTCTCTTCCCGCCCTTGAGTATCTACGAACGGACTACACCCAAGTCTGGGTCGCCGCCCAAAATGTAGGACTTGTGCGATTCGCGGATCGGGTCCGTCCAATCTCCTCCACGGGTCTGGATCTGCTCGAACTCGGGCTGGCGCCCGAAGAGTTGCCGCTGGCGTTGACTGAATTTGATGAGATCGTCTCCTGGTACGGGGCGGGTCGCGAGCAGTTTCGGGAGGCCGTTTCGAATCTTCCGTTCCGCTTCCATCCAGCTCTACCTGATTCAAGCGTCATCCACGCAACCGACTTCTACCTGCGGCAGGTGGGTGCCCAGCCAGGAGCGCTGCCAAGACTATCGGTTCCGCGCTGGGAAGGTGGGTTCGTTGCGATCCATCCTTTCTCCGGAAGTTCCAGCAAGAATTGGCCGCTCGAGCGGTTCGAGGAACTGTCGCGCCGTCTGCGCGCCCAGTGGTGCGAGACCTCCCAAGGACGGCGATTCGAGGATCTCTGGGATCTTGCGCAGTGGCTTGCGGGCGCCTCCGCCTACGTCGGTAACGATTCCGGAATCACGCATCTCGCGGCGGCCGTGGGAGTGCCTGTTGTAGCGATCTTCGGCCCGACCGATCCCGCTATCTGGGCGCCCCGAGGATCGAACGTGTGCGTAATTCGCAAGGAACGCCTGGAGGAGATCACCATGGAAGAAGTTGAGACTTCGGTATTTGTCGCGCGAGAGTACTGGTAGTATCCGTTGCTAGTGGCCCGCCGGAGCCTGACATTCCCGCGTGGTGTCCAAAAATGCGGACTCGTCAGAAGAAATCGTGGGTTGATTCCGGCTCGGGCAGCTTGCCAAATGAGTGATAGAGGGCCAGTTCAGAGTACCCTGTAGGTGCGAAACGCGTAGGATTTTCTCATGGTGACTTTAGCCTTGTTGTTCAAGCCCTCCACGACCCCACTGGAGATCAGCTTTTGAGCTCGGAAGTAGTTAAGTATCAGCTCCCGATGCTGGCGGAGCGAGCGGGCGATCTTCTTCATGGGCTCGATCCGCGACGATGATTAGTATTCTGCGGGCACTAGCGAATTCCTTCCGAGTTCACCATGAACCGGACGATGAAACCTTGGCAAAAGACGGCTACTCCGTCCGCAATGCGACAATCGGGTTCACCTGCGTAGCGCGGCGCGCAGGGAAATAACACGCAGCGAGGCCAGTAACCATTACTACGGCAACTACCGCCGCTAACGTCACGGGATCGCGCGGCGAGATCCCCCAGAGCTGATGTTCGATTATTCGGGCGAGCGCAAGACTTGCCAGCAACCCGATCAAAACCCCCATCCCGAGAAGTTGGGCGCCCATGCTCAGGACCATGCGCAAGACGCGATTGCGGCCAGCTCCCAATGCCATCCGGATTCCGATTTCATGCGTCTGTCGCGACACTGTATATGCGATGATGCTGAATACGCCTATGGCGACCAGCACAAGCCCGACACCGGCGAACACGGCCATCATCACCATGCCAAAACGCGGCTGGGCGTACACATTCTGGTTCATCCAGCCTTCCAGGCTGGTCGTGAAGCCGAGCGCAACCCCGCGATCCACAGCCCAGATCTCGCGGCGCACACTCTCAATCATGTTGGCTGGCGGCCCGGCCGTTCGCACCATGATCGCTCTGTCGAATGCGCCCGTAATGGCATGAGGGATAAAAATTTCCGGCAGGGCGGGATCGCGAATACCCTGATTGCGCGCGTCCGAAATCACTCCCACGATCTCGAAGACAGGCTCTCTCACGGGCGATTCCGGAATCTTCTCCAGCCCGCTGATTTTCACCAGCCGGCCGATCGGGTCTTCGTTGCCGAGATATTTGCGTACGAGGGATTGATTCACCACGGCCACTTTCCGTGAACCGTTCACTTCGGCTTCGGTCAGCGTGCGTCCACGTAAAAGCCGCAACTGCATCACTGGGAAATAATCTTCGTTGCAGAGCGTGTATATGGCCTGCCATTTCTCGCCATGCGTCTTGCCCACGATATCGATATCGCTACGAATGCCGCCAAACGGGGGAACTGTGGTTGTCTGCGCCGCTGCAGTGACGCCTGGCAGCGCCTGTAGGCGTTGAAGCAGATTACGGAAGAATCGCTGCTTGTCGGCGCCGGTGGAATACTGTCCGCGCGGCAGCGGCAATCTCGCATATAGCAGATTTTCCGCTCTGAAGCCGAGATCTACCTGTTGCAGAGCCATGAAGCTCCGTACCAGCAGCCCTGCCCCGGAGAGCAGTACGATCGACATCGCCACTTCGAAGATCACAAGCGCGTTCCGCAGCCGTCCACGGCGGAATCCACCACTTACGCCTTTGCCCGAATCGCGCAAGGCTCACCCAGCTCTTTCTTAGCGGTCTGCAACGCAGGGACGAGCCCAAATAGTACAGGAGTAAGAAATGCCACTGCCAGACTGAAGATCAGCACCGGTAGATTCAACCGGATTTGCGCTTCGCTCGGGATCAGGCGCTCGGGAATGAGTGCGGCGATTCCCTTGATCCCGCCATGTGCGAATAAGCAGCCGACGATGGCTCCAGCTACGGCCAGCAACAGGCTTTCGATAAGCAACTGCCCTATCAGCCTGCCTCGGCTTGCGCCCAACGCCGATCGGATCGCCATCTCCTTCTCGCGAGCGGTGGCGCGCACCAGCAGCATGTTCGCGACGTTCCCACAAGCGATGAGCAGCAACAGGCCTACTGCCGCGGCAATTGTGAACAGCGTTTTGCGGAACGGCCCGACAAGGTCATCGACCCAGCTCACGACCTGCACGCTGAAGTTCTCCGTATACCGGTCGGGATACAGCCGGGCGAGCCGACGCACGATGACGTCCACATCCGCGCGGGCCTGCTCGAGAGTTACCCCGGCCTTTAGCTTTCCCTGAAAGTTCCAATAAGTGTCGTTGGCCTGTGGACTGGCGCGATCCATTGCCCTCACCATCCACAGGTCCGCGGCGTTTTTGGTGAAGCGCTCCGGCATAATTCCGACGAGCAGCGCCGGCTTGCCGCTCAGCACGAACGTTCGGCCCAGAATCGACGCATCCTGGCCGAAGCGCCGAACCCATAGCTTGTACGACATCACGAAGACCGGCTGCGCCTCAGACTTTGCGTCCTCTGGAGTAATGCCGCGCCCCACCAGCGCTGGCACGCCCAGGAAACGGAACGTATTCGCTGTAACGAAGCCTGCGATCAACTGCTCCACACCTTCGCCGGTGTTGTAAAGGACAGGGTCTTGAATTCCGCCGATGACTTCATCGAAGACATGCTTTGCGATTCAAGTTCCAGGTATTCCGGCGTGGTATAGAACTTGCGGCCGCCTGATAGGCTGCCGGCGTTATCAACCTGGATCGCAACCACGCGCCGCGCATCCGTGTATGGGAACGATCGAGCAAAATATTCTGAATCGCACTGAAAATCGTCGTTGCCGACCCAATGCCAAGCGCAAGCGTCAGAGCGGCAGCGATTGTGAATCCGGGCCGCTTCCGCAACGTGCGCGCGGCGTACCGCAGATCTTGCCAGAGATCGCTGAACAAGTGGCCGCTGCGCCCTCCGGATGTGATCGATGGTGGCTGATGCGCCTGCCGGAGCGGCGCCATGTATCGCGCCAGGACACCCTCGTCGCTGAAGTCGGCGAGCGCCAGTCGCGCGGCCTCATCAGGCGATGCTCCACCAGCAATCAACTCCTGCCAACGGTCATCGAGATGCTGTGAGAGCTCCTCGACGATCTCGGCCTCGCGGACAGGCGAGAGGCGCAGCGTCGACAGACGGGGGCGCACATATGCTGGCCAGTCAGGCATGTTCGTCTCCCGTGACGCGTCGCACAGCCTCGACGAACGCTTCCCATGTCTTCTTCTGCTGAGCCAGCACGCGTCGCCCTTCCCCAGTCACCTTGTAGAAGCGGCGGCGGCGCTCCTCGGCTCTCTCGACCTAGGCGCCCTTGATCCACCCCCGCTCCTCGAGACGGTAGAGCAAGGGATAAAGGGAATCGATGTGGAATGTCAACTGACCGCCTGAGCGGGTGTGGATCAGTTTGCCCAGCTCATAACCATGGCGGGGCCGGGCGTCAAGCAGAGAAAGGATAAGGAGTTCGGCCGATCCCCGCTTCAGCTCGCGATCAAGCGCTCGAGTGTTGATACCTGCCATGAACAGATACTATATAGACAGACATCCAAAGTCAAGCCACTCACTTACGGTTCGCACGCGATCGAGCTCGCGCAGAAGACCGCACGGCTCGTTCGAACAGGCAAGCCTCAGGTTCACCGCTCTGATACTCCTCGGTAACGGCAAAGGGTAGAGTTGGCTGGATACCGGACGCCGAAGCGTCGGACCGAGAGGATCACTCGCCCCTTGACGACCAGTCAGGAATCTAGCTGCAGCAAGCCGCAGCAAGCGAAGTTTTGTGCATCACGGAACCGTGTGTCACACAGGAGGCAGGGCTTCACGGCCGGTTGATGTCATATTCGAGCCCCACGGTGCCAGTCTTCTCGTACACCCGCTGCTTTCGCAATCTGAGAGCCGCCCGAGCGGCCGGAGACGGCAGTAGCGGTATGCCGCCACCGAGTAGAACGGGAATCAGCGAGACCTCGACTCCATCGACCAGCCCGGCGGCCAACAGGCTCCTGAACAAGTCGCCGCCTCCGAACAGCGCGATCTCTTTCCCGGGCTTCGTGCGAAGTTCCCCCACGACACGCTCTGCGTCAGCGCTGACGGTGACGTGGGGATGCTCGCTCGGCTTCAAGGTGCGCGAGAAGACGATCTTCTGAACGCCCGGGAACGACTTGGCGTCGCTCCCCATCCGCACCATCGCTTCAAAGGTCTTTCGGCCGATGAGGAAGGTATCAAAGCGGGCAGTCATTGCAGCGAAGTCGATATCTGGGTCCATGACAATCCAGTCGCACTCGCCGTTGGGACCGGCAATGCATCCGTCCAAGCTCATCGCGCAACCGTAAACGACACGTCGCATGCTGCAAACCTCCTTACCTAAACGGCTGTTTAGGATAATGCTAAACGATCGTTTAGTATAATGTCAAGCAGCTTATGCGGCAACGCCGCCGGAAGGTCAGTGATGACGATGTCTTCGACGCCACCCAACGCGCCATGCAAAGGTGCGGTCCACATGAACTGACGCTCGCTGATATCGCCGCCGAAGCAGGCGTTACACCAGGTTTGCTTGTGCAGCGATTCGGGGGCAAGCGGGAGTTGCTTCTGGCTCTGTCGGAGCGCTTCGCGAGGAGCGCGTCGGCGGTGTTCGAAGCGTTGAGGGCGGCCCATCGCAAGCCGCTGGCGACCCTCCGCGCTTACGCCGCGTGCATGGCAGACCTCGCGTCAACTCCCGACGCGCTGGCACGCAATCTGGCCTACTTACAGATCGATCTGACTGACGAGGCCTTTCGGGCCAACCTGCTGACGAACGCACGCGCCACTCGCAGAGAAGTCGAATCGCTCCTGCGATCCGCGGTCGTTGCGGGCGAACTCCAGAAGGACGTGGATGCTCTTCGTCTCGCTCGGACGATTGAGGCAATCATCGGCGGTTCACTGATGTCATGGGCCTGCTATCGGGAAGGGTCAGCCGCCGCCTGGATTCGTCAGCACCTCGATGCGGTGTTAGAACCTCATCTCGCTCGGAGACGCGGCTCAAAGCGTCCCAAATCAGGCCGCGGGGCGATCAACCGTCGCAACACTACTCGCTGACGGCGCAGTGGCGAGCTGGAACTCTCCGGAGCACCGGGTCGAAGACGGTCGGCAGATCACTCGCCCCTCGCCGACTTCTGTTTATCCGGTTGTCTCAGCAGACCACAACTGGTAGTGTGGGGCCGTGTCCAGACCGCCGTTCCCCAGGAACCTCCGCGAGTTCCAAGCGCAGCTCGCCACGGAAGAAGCTTGTCAGCAGTACTTGGCAAGGTGCCGGTGGCCGGACGGGTTCGTGTGCCCGCGCTGCGGGCATAACCGTGCTTACGAATTGGCTCGTCAGCGACTCTGGCAGTGTACCGGCTGTCGGCACCAG
>Ga0187893_10010514_pt1 | contig 13744 bp, 9 predicted proteins | sample MA1701074metaG_FD_139574 | JGI IMG/M metagenome (GOLD analysis project Ga0187893, IMG submission 139574) | White microbial mat communities from a basaltic lava cave in the Kipuka Kanohina Cave System on the Island of Hawaii, USA - MA170107-4 metaG ...
CGTCTCCGCCCGGACGAATGTGTCGGCGAGCGACCGGCTGAGCAGCTCGTGCGGCTGATCGACGCGGCGCAGCTGGGCGATCAGCGTGGCGACGATGAGACCGATGGCGAAGCCGCCGGTGAGTCGCAGCGCCGTGTCGCCGATCGCAGCCGGCGCGAAGATGCCCGTGTAGACCGTGGCGGCGACGGTCAACGCCACGCAGTAGCCGCGCACCGGGCTCTGTTCCACCGGCGCGAGATAGGTGAGGGCGCTCACCGTCGCGAAGAAGACCGGCACCAGCAACCACGGCACCTGCACCAGCACGCCGGTCACGTGCACGGCGGCCAGGCCCGCGGCGACGATCACCGCGAGGCGCCCGAGCAGGTTGCGCCAGGTGCAGACGATGCTCGGCAGCGACGCTTTGAATCCGAGCAGCGGCGCCGGGAAGGTGGCGATCTGCAACAGCAGCGCGGTGAACAGGGCGACGGTGGACGACGCGGTGATCGCCAGCGCCTGGCGCCAGCGACCCGGACGCGCCGCGAGCTCGTCGCGCCACCACCCGGGCCACAGCGGCGCGGGGCGCGTCACCGCCGGCCCCGCACCGTGACCACCGCCGTCTGGCCCATGCGGAACGGACGGTCGGGGTCGTGCTCCTCGAGCACGATGCGCACCGGAAAACGCTGCGCCAGCCGCACCCAGTTGAGCGTCGGCTCGACCGACGGCAGCACGCCGACGCTGGCGCCGTTCTGCTGATAGAGCCCCCAGCCGACCCCCTGTACGCGGCCGCGGAAGCGGCGCTCGGGATAGCTGATCAGGTAGACGTCGGCCTCCATGCCAGGCTCTATGCTGCTCAGGAACGACTCGCGGAAGTTGGCCATGACATACCAGACGCGGTCGTCGATCAGCGCGAAGATCTCGCGCCCCTGGTTGGCGTACTGGCCGACGGCGATGTTCAGGTTGGTGACGTAGGCATCGAACGGCGCGCGCACCGAGCAGTAGTCGACGTTGAGCTGGGCATCGTACAGCGCCGCTTCGGCGGCTTGGCGGCGGGCGTTGACGTCGCCGAGCTGGCCGAGCAGGGCGCGCGCGCGCTGCAGCTCCGAGCGCGCGTGCTCCACCAGGGCGCCGGTGGCGGTGACCCGCGTGCGCGCCTCGAAGACGTCGTTGATGGTGACGAACTGCCCCGCCAACAGCGGCTCGACGCGCCCGAGGTACTGCTCGGCGTAGGCGGCGTCGGCCTCGCGCTGGCGCAGCGTCGCCTCCGCGGCCGCCACTGCCTGGGCGTAGCCGGTGATCTCCAGGTTGGTCAGCTCGAGCTGCGCGCTGGCAGCGTCGAGCACGGCGCGGTACGGACGCGGATCCACCACGAAGAGCAAATCGCCCGCCTTGACGCGCTGGTTGTCGACGATCGGGAGCTCGACGATCGGACCGCTGACGTGCGGCGCGATGCCGATGTAGTTGGCGCGGACGTAGGCGTCGTCGGTGCGCGGATGGACATAGATGGCGCGGTAGACGATCACCCCGAGCACGAGCGCGCCGAGGACGATGGTCGCGCCGAGCAGGCGGCCGACGATGCGCAGGACGAGGTGTCCGTTCGGCTCGGCCACGGCCTCACGTGCGGAAGAACGCCAGCCAGGCAGCGAAGCTGAGCAGCAGCGCCAGGCTCGAGTAGATCAAGGCCAGCGGACCGAGATAGGGCTCCAGGCCGACGCGCGCGAACAGCGGCCGGAGCGCGGCGGTGAGCACGATGCCGGCGAGCAGGCAGAGCATCCACGACGGGAAGAAGGCGCCTTCGAGATCGACGATCGGATCGCAGCCCGGGAGCGCAACGGCGCTGGCGAGCAGTTGACCGGCGGCGATCATCTTATATGCAGGGCGCGGCGCGCGGCGCTCCCGGCGGCGCGGCCCGATCGGCGCGAGCGGAGCCATGATGGCGGATCAGACACAATCGCGGCGTGCGAGTAAAGCCGTCGGCGCGCGCCTGTGTGGCCTCTCTGCAGTGGAGACGGGCGTCTCGCCCGCGGCGCCGGCAGCGGCGGCGCCGGCGCGCTGCGCGGGCCACGGGCGGGGACGGCCCTCTCCACTGCAGAGATCTCCACACACGCACTCCCGCACCCGCTTCATCTGGCTGCTGCCGGCGCTGGTGGCGGCGTGCGACGTGTTTCGGCCGCCGCCCGATCCGCGCCAGGCGTGGCAGCCCGAGTCACTGGCGCCACCCGCTGCCCATCGGAGCTGGGAGCCGCCGCAGGCAGCTGCGAGCTACCGAGCCGCTCCGGATGCGTGGCAAGCCGGCGATCGCCGCCTGCCGAGCGCGGACACGATGTACGACCTGCCCGGGCTGGTCGACATCGCCCTGCGCGACAATCCCGACACGCGCGCCGCGTGGGAGTCGGCGCGCGCCGCGGCCGCCCGCTACGGCCGCGCGCTGGCGCCGTTCTACCCGGAGGTGCGCGCGGAAGCGGTGGTCAGTCCCAACGAACGGTTTCTGGAGCCCACCGCGAGCGGCACGCTCACCATTCACCGCGACCGCTACGAGCCCCGGCTGGTGCTGACCTATACGCTGCTCGACTTCGGGCGCCGCGCGCAATCGGCCGAGCTCGCCCGTCAGCGGTTGCTGGCGGCCAACTTCGCCTTCAACCGGCGGCTGCAGGACGTCGTCTTCTCGGTCGAGCGCGCCTACTACCGGCTCGACGCCGCGCGCGGTCTCGAGCGCGCCGCCGAGCGCAACCTCGAGCTCGCGCGCACCGTGCTCGCCGCGGCCGATGAGCGCCTCGCCGTGGGACTGGCGACGCGCCCGGAGATGCTGCTGGCCCGCCAGGTCGAGACCCGCGCGGTGTACGAGCTCGAGAACGCGCACGTGCTGGTGAAGAACGCCGAGGCCGAGATGGCGCTCACGCTCGGCCTGCGCGCCGACCGCCCGCTGCAGATCGAAGGGCTGCCCGACCAGCCGCGGCCGCGCGAGCTCGACGACGCGGTCGAAACGCTGGTCGACACGGCGCTGGCACAGCGGCCGGACCTGGCGGCGCGCGTCGCCGAGCTGCGCGCTGCCGACGCGGCCGTCGCCCAGGCCAAGGCCGCGTTCCTTCCCACCGTCGGCTTCCGCGGCCACTACGGCGAGACCATCTGGGACTATCGCGCCGGCAGCTCGCAGCGCTTTCAGAGCAGCCAGCCGATCTATGCGACCGCGTTCACGTTCAACTGGGACCTCTTCACCGGCTTCGATCGGCTGAACACGGTGCGCGAAGCCGAGGCCGACAGTCGCGCGGCGCGCGCCGAGCTGGCGGCCACCCAGCTCGACGCCATCGCCGAGGTGTGGCGAGCGTACTACGACTACCGGGCCGCGGTGCGGAAGGTCGACTTCGCCGACGCGCTGCTGGCCGCCTCGCAGGACGCGTACGACGCCAATCTAAAAACCTATCAGGTCGGTCTCAGCGACATCGTCGAGCTGCTGACCGCCGAGCGCGATCTCGCGACGGCCCGCTACACCTTGGTCGACTCGCGCGCCGAGCTGCTCACCACCGCCGCCCGCGTCGCGTATGCCGCTGGCGCCATGCCGGTCGGCTCTCTGGTTGATCGCTGATCTATTTTATCCGGGCACAGGCACGGGCACAGGTGGAATCGGATCAGTTTCAGACCCCGCGCCTCCCACCCCAAAGCGGCGGCAAGCCGCCGCTGAGATTGATCAAGCTCGACCCGTGCCCGTGCCCGTGCCTGTGCCCGTGCCCGGATGAAATTGATCCGGCTCCATCTACGGGTACGAATGCGCCATTGGGCTCTGTTCTCGACCGCTCACCCCGCGCCCGGTTGAGGCGCGCGGGCTCCAATGCCACACTCACGCGGTCGATCCAGGAGGTTGCATGGGCCCTCTCGTCTACTCCACGGAAGAGCTCCTCACCAGTATGCCCTACGACGAACCGTTGATCGCCAACGGCGTGCGCTGCCACGGCGGATTCGTCAACGGCCGCTACCAGTCGCCGCGCGTCGCCAGGCGCGGCCCCGCGATCGCCGCCTGGCAGGCGCAACTCGCCGCGCGCGGCGTGCCGCTCATCGAGATCCGGCCCGAGCTGCTGCCGCCGCACTATCCGAGCGCGCCGCAGGCGGTGCTGCTGCTGCGCGAGGGGGTGCGCGAGCCGCTGGTGCGGACGCTCACCACCATCGCCATCGTCGAGGGATTCGGCGCGATGATCCGCGATCAACGCGTGCCGGATCTGCGCCGCTGCGTGCGCGAGGCGCTCGACGAGACCGCGTGCGGCCACCTCGCCGGCGGCCTGTTCGAAGCGCACGCGCGCGACGAGGCGGGCCATCGCAGCGAGGGTGGGCACAAGCAGATGTGGGAAGTGGCGCGCGATCTGGCGCTCGACAACCCGGCGGTGCCGCCGGACGTCCTCATGCGGCTGATGACCGGCCGCCGCAGCGGCGCGCGTACGCGGCTCTTTCCGACCCTCGACGAGGGGTTCGAGGAGCTGCTGGCGGTGATGATCAACGTGCTGGTGATCGAGGTCTTCGCCGCCGACACCTTTCGCTGGGCCGAGCGTGTGCTCGGCGATCCGGAGGTGTCGTCGAAACCGCGCGAAGCGGCCGCGATGGTCGGCTACATCCGCAGCGACGAGGCCCCGCACGTCGAATACCTGCGCACGGCGCTGAGCGAGCTGCGCGCCTGTACGCTCCTCGGCATTGAGGGGGCTGAGCTGTCCGGCGCCGAGGTGGTCGACGCGCTGCTCGGCCGCGCCCTGCACGTCTTCACCACGCAGCGCCCGCGCCTGCAGCGCGAGGAGACGCGCGCCGACATCGCCGCGGCCGTGTCGGGCCATCGCGACGCCGCCGGGTTGCAACGCCGCTTCGACGCGCTGGAAGAGGACTGGGTGCCGCCGGACCGGTGACGAACAGTGGAGGGCGGCGCGCCGTCGCCGCCGCGGAGGGGCGGTTGGGTGAGACGGCGGCGACGGCGCGCCGCCCTCCAGAGGTCGCATCGATGCTTGAGTTGAACGCATGACACCGCTATCTCGCGTCTACCGCAGCGCGCGCGTCATGCAGGTCGCGGCGATGGTGTACGCCAGCTACAAGGTGCCGGAGCTGGTGAGCTGGACGCTCGGGCGGACCAACGGGAAGACGCCGGATCGCGCCGGCCGCGCGGCGCTGCACCGGCGCAACGCGCAGCGCATCTTCGACACGGCGGTCGCGCTGCGCGGCCTGTTGATCAAGATGTGCCAGGTCATCGGCACGCGCTCCGACATCTTTCCGCCCGAGTACGTGACGATCCTCTCGCAGTGTCACGATCGCCTGCCGCCGCGCCCGTTCGCGCAGATCCGCGCCCAGGTCGAGCGCGAGCTCGGCGGGCCGCTCGGCAACTTCTACCGCGAGTTCGAGCCGCAGCCGCTGGCGGCGGCGTCGCTCGCGCAGGTGCACCGGGCCCGCCGCCTCGACGGGCGGCCGGTGGCGGTGAAGGTGCAGTATCCGGACATCGAAGAGATCGTCCGCACCGACATCACCAACATGACGCTGGTCTGCCGGGTGTATCAGACGGTGGATCGCAACCCGCTCGATCTGCTGCCGTTGCTGTCGGAGCTCACGAACCATCTGGCGCTCGAGCTCGACTTCCGGCGCGAGGCGGACAGCGCCGACCGCGTACGCGCGCTGTTCGCCGACGAGGGGTACGTGGTGGTGCCGCAGATGCACCGCGACCTCTCCAGCCGGCGCGTGCTGACCATGGAGTTCGTCGACGGCATCAAGGTCACCGACGTCGCCGGCCTGCGCGCCGCCGGGCTCGAGCCGGCTGACGTCGTGCAGACGCTCATGCGCATCTACGTGCGCATGATCCTCGCCTACGGGTTCTTCCAGGCCGACCCGCACCCCGGCAACCTGTTCGTGCGTCCCGATGGCCGCATCGTGCTGCTCGACTTCGGTCTCGCCAAGGATCTGCCGGCGGGCTTCGGGCTCGGCATCTTCGAGCTGATGTTCTCGATGATGACGCTCAACGAGGCAGCAATGCTGAAGGCGTTCGGCGCGCTCGGGTTCGCCACCAAGACCGGCGATCCGCAGTGGCTGGTGGAGATCGCGCGCCGTATGGTCGAGACCTCCGGCAGACGCTTCGAGGGCGAGTTTACCCAGGACATGACCGAGGAGTTGTTCACCGCGATCCGCGAGAACCCGATCGTCACCGTGCCGAGCGACTTCGTGCTGGTCGGCCGCGCCTTCGGCCTGCTCAGCGGCATCGCCCACACCCTCGGCGGACGCGCCAACGTCCTCGAAGCCATGGCCCCCGGCGCGACGCGGCGCGAGTAGATTCGCCCCGTAGCCCCGGCCTCCGCGCCGGGTGGCGGCGCGGAGCGCCAACGGCGCAGGCCGCGCGCTGACCCCTGCGCGCTTCGCGCGCCGGCGGTCCTTCGGACCGCCACCCGGCACGGAGGCCGGGGCTACTGGAAGCCGAGCTCGGACAACATCGCCTGACCCGCCGACGACAGCACGAAGTCTACGAAGGCGGCGGCACGCTTCGGATCGGCGGCATCCTTGAGCACGGCGATCGGGTACTTCGCCGCCACGTTGTGCGCGTCGGGAATCGCGACGGCCTCCACTCTCGTCCCGGCTGCGCGCGCGTCGGTGACGTAGACGATCGCCGCGTCGGCCTCGCCGAGCACGACGCGGTTGAGCGCCGCACGGACGTCGGCTTCGTGGCTGGCGGGCGGCACTGCCAACTTCGCCTTGGCGAAGGCCTCGGCGGCGTATTTGCCCGCCGGCACCGCCGGCGCCGCCAGCGCGAGCGTCAGACCGGAGCGGGTGAGATCGGCGAGGGAGGCGATCCGCTGCGGATTACCCGGCTCCACCACGATGGTGAGGCGGTTGGTGGCGAAGATGCGCGCCGGCGCCGCGAGCTCGCCCGCATCGGCGACCTTCTGCATGTTCACTTCGTCGGCCGACGCGAACACATCGGCCGGTGCACCTTGCTTGATCTGCTCGGCCAGCGCCGAGGACGCAGCGAAGTTGAAGGTCATGATGGCGCCGCCCTGGGTTTTCTCGAACGCCGCGCCGAGCGTCCTGAACGCATCGGCCAACGAGGCGGCCGCGGAAACGGTCAACGTGTTCGCGCCGGCGCGGGCTCCGTCGGCGGCGTCGGCAACCGAGTGTGCGGCCACCAGCAGCCCGAGAGCCGGAACGATGGAGACTCTCCAGCACATCGCAGGCCGCATCTTCCAATGTCCGTAGCCCCGGCCTCTCGTTTCCATGCCCCCGGCCTCTCGTTTCCGTAGCCCCGGCCTCCCTGCCGGGTGGCGGCGCGGAGCGCCGCCCAAGCGGGCAACGAACAGCGTGCGGAGGTGCTGACGTGCTGAAGTGCCGACGTCAACTCCGACCAACAGACGTCAGCACGTCAGCAATCCCCACCACGGGGCGCGGCGATCACGAGGTCGCCGCGCCCCACTGCGAGGCGGATGTCCTACTGCGGCAGACAGATCGCCGTGCCGAGCGCCTGAATCGCCGTCGCGGTCGCGTTCTGGTTCTTCACCGTGCACGACCACTGCGTATCGGTGCCAGGATCGGCGATGAACGCCTGCACGAATTGCGGCGTCGCCGTCTGGTTGGCGCACGCTCCGCCGACGATCTTGTGATTCGACGGGCAGGTAGCGGTGCACGACGACGAGGCGCCGCCACCGGTGTTCGTCGCGCCGGTGCACGTCACGTAGCTGATCGTGGGCGGCGGGCCGGCTGGCCCCTGCGGTCCCTGCGGGCCCTGGGGTCCCTGAGCCCCGGTCAGGCCCGTCGGTCCCTGCGGACCGGTCGCGCCAGTCAAACCCTGTGGTCCCTGCGGGCCCGTGGGACCCTGGGGTCCCTGTGCCCCGGTCGGCCCCTGCGGCCCGGGAGGGCCCTCGAGGCCGGTCGCGTCGCGCAGGCCGGGTGTGCAGCCCTTGATGTAGGCGGAACAGTCCTCCGCCCCGTCGTCGGCCAGATAGATCGTGCACAGCTCAGGCGGTGTGATCCGCTCCGGTGTGCCTACCGCGCCCAGCTCGCACTTGGTCGCCACGCCCGAGGCGACGCAAGTCGCCTCGTTGGAGAACGAGTTGGTCTCCTGGCCCGCCTCGTCCCCCCACTGCGCCGTCCCGGTGATGCCGGTTGCGCTGATCCGGATCGTCCCGTCCGGCTTGTACAGTTTCGCCTTGCAGTTGCTGACGGCGTAGCCGGTGGCCGGTGCGAGCACCGCTGCCAGCGCCAACCCAGCTCCCACGGCGGTGGCGGTCCATCGGCTCAACATTTCTATCCCCCCTGTGCTCACGTTGATCCCCCTTCTCGCATCACGGTGCTTCGCAGGTATTGAAGCACTGCGCGTCGAACTCGTTGTTCGGGCCGCAGCCCGAGCACCCGAAACCGTCCCAGTAGCAGGAGGCGACGCCGCACTGTCCGGTGTGGAATGTCGCCAGGCACTCGCTCTGAGAGTCGATCGCCGAGCACGCGCCGCTCATCGGGCCGCCGCCGTAGTTGGTGCGCGACGGGTCGAGGTCGCAGCTCGCCGGGCCGCTCTTGCAGGTGTTGGTGCAGAAGCCGCTCTGCTCGTTGTTCGGACCGCAGCCGAGACACTCGTCGAGGTCGGTGTCGTACCAGCACGACGCCGGCCTGAAACACTCGTCGAGGTGGTAGGCATCCTCGCAGCCCGCCTGGTTGCCGTCGAAGGCGTGGCAAGCCTGCGTCTGCGGCAGCCCCGCGTAGATCGTCCGGCCCGGATCCTCGGTGCACGGCGGCGCACCGTTCAGGCATGTGTTGAGGCACTCGAAGCTGCCCTGTTCGCAGCCGTAGCAATCGCCGGAGCCCGAATCGTAATAGCAGGAGGTCACGCCGCCGTTCGCGCCCTGCTGGAAGGCCTTCAGACAGGAGACCGGATCGGACACATACTGCTCGCATCCGCCGTCGTCCTCGTGGCCCGCGAAGATCGTCCGCGATGCATCGTTCTCGCAGACCACTGGGCCAGTGACGCAGGTGTTGCTGCAGTTGTCGCTCGAGAAGTTGTCGGGCCCGCAATCCAGACAGCTGCCGGAGCGGTAATAGCAGGACACGGACCGCCCGCAGTCGTCGATCTGGAAGGCGTTCTCGCAGCCCGCCTGGTTGCCGTCGAACTCCGCGCACTCGAGCATCGGCGCGATGTCTCGGGCCGAATCGGCGGCGCAGACCGCGCAGGTGTTCACGCAGTTGCCGCTACCCTGATTGTTCGGCCCGCAGCCGCGGCATTCGTCGTCGCCGATGTCGTAGTAACACGAGGCGACCACGGTCCCGCTGCCGCTCTGCCCGAGGTGGTAGGCTTTTTCGCAGTTCGTCTGATCTCCGTCGAACGTGTGGCAGGCGCTGGTGCCCGGTCCGCCCGCGTAGATCGTGCGGATCACGTCAGCGGAACAGGTGGGATCCTGGCACGTGTTGGTGCAGTTGCCATTCACCTGGTTGTTGGGTCCGCAGCCGAGGCAATTGCCGGAATCCCAGTAGCACGAGGTCTCGCCGCACTGGCCGGTGTGGAAGGCGGCCTCGCACGCGGCCTGGTTGCCGTCGAACTGCGTGCAGGCCTGGGTGTTCGGCCCGCCGGCGTAGGTTGTGCGCGTCGGATCGTCCGGGCAGGCCGGCGGTCCGGATACACACGTATTGCGACAGTCGCCGTTGCCTTCGTTCGGCGGCCCGCAGCCCTGGCAGCCGAAGCCGTCCGTATAGCACGACGTGACTCCGCCGGACCCGACGTTGAAGGCCGTCTGGCACGCCGCGGTGCCGGCGCTCAGCCCGAGCTCCTGGCAACCCTGGTATCCGGGCATCCCGGCCAACAGGGTGCGTGACGGATCGGCCGGGCAGGTGATCGCGCCGGCCACGCAGGTGTTCACGCATGCGCCGTCGCGCTCGTTGTTCGGGCCGCAGCCGCGGCATTCGTCGTTGGCGAAGTCGTACCAGCATGAGGTTGGATTGAGGCACTCGCTCTTGTGGAACGCCTGCTGGCAGCTGGCCGGGTCGCCGTCGAACTGGTGACAGGCGCTGGATTGCGGCCCGCCTGCGTCGATGGTCCGGCTGGGGTCGTTCGTGCAGGTGACCGGACCGGCCTGACAGGTGTTCACGCACGCCCCGTCCTGCTGGTTGTTCGGACCGCACCCGTTACAGTCGAAGCCGTCGTAGAAGCAGGACACGTCGTTGCCGCACTGATCGCGGTGGAAGGCCTGGTTGCACGACGCCTCGTCGCCGTCGAACTGGTGGCAGGCCTGTGTGCCGGGTCCGCCGGCGAAGATCGTGCGCGCCGGATCCGACTGACAGGCGGCGCAGGCGTTCACGCAGTCGTCAACCTCCTGCGCGTCGGCGTCACAGCCGACGCACTCGTCGATGCCGACGTCGTAGTAACAAGACTGCACGCCATTGTTGCCGATCTCGAACGCGAGCTGGCAGTTCGCCGTGCCGGCGGGAAGCCCGAAATTCTGACAGCCAGGGGTTCCAGGCCCGCCGGTGAAGGTGCGGCCGGGATCGCCGGCGCATGCCACCGGGCGGCATTCGTTCATGCACAGCCCGTCCGCCTGATCGTCCGGCGTGCAGGCGAGGCACTCGTCGTTGTCGCTGTCGTACCAGCACGAGGTCACGCCGCCGTTGTCGAGGAAAAACGCCGTGTCGCACACGGTCTGGTTGCCGTCGTACTGCGGGCAGCCGTTGCTGTTGGGACCGCCGGCGTAGAGGGTGCGACCGGAGTCTCCGACACAGGTCGGCTCGGCTGGGCACGTACAGTCAGGCAGGCAGCTGTCCTCGCAGGCGGCGTCGTCGGTGCCGTCGCACTGTTCGCCGCAGGCGCCATTGAGGACGTTGTTGCCGCAGACGGGATCGGCCCCGCACACCCCGGCGCCGTCGCACTGGTCGTTCTCGGTGCAGGCGTCGCCGTCGTCGCAGGCGCTGCCACTGGTTTCGAACTGACAGGTCGCGGAGCAGCAGTCGCCGTTGGCGTTGTTGCTGTCGTCACACTGCTCGCCGGCGTCGAGGTCGCCGTCGCCACAATCCGGGCAGCTGGCTGGAGCGGGCGCGCCCTTGCCCTTGAAGATGCCCTTGCCGTTGGGCTTGAGCTCGTTCTTCAGTACGACGCTCATCCCCACGAAGCTGGCGCAGTAGCGGATCGAGGTGCTGCCGACCTCCAGGGCCACCGCCGCGGCGCCGGTGAACGGAGGCGTGAGGGTGACGCTGGCGCCTTTGCAGACGACCTTCACCAGCTTGTCGTCCTTGATGATGATGGTCTTGCAGGGATCGCCGGTCTGGCCCTTGTATTTGAACCCGGTGGGAAGCGCCTGCCAGCGGGTGGACGCGAGGTTGGCCGTCATGGTTCCGGCTCCGCCGCCGAGGTCGACGACCGTCAGTGTCGCCCCCTCCATGGTCGGGTCGTTGCCGGCATCGGGCAGCACGAAGCTGTCGTCCTTCGAGATGAACACCACCTTGTTCTTCGTGGTGTCGGTGCTGGTTTTCACCAGCAGCTTCTTGCCGGTGATCAGCTGATCGGGTTGGTCGGTTGCGAGCGCAACCGATACGGCGGCAATCACCGCTGCAGCAATCAGCCCCGCAATCCCCCGACGCGAATGCCCCAGCACACCGTGCAGTGTTGCCATGGTACCCCCCAGTGTTCGCGATCAACCACGCGTCGCTGCTATCGCGGCGCTTGGCGATCTCGTCCGCGGCCGTTATTTTTCTGCGCCGCCTATCCGACGGCTATCCCACACGTTCGCGCGATCCTGGCTTGTAGCTACTATAAGCTGTCGGACAAACGCAAGGAATATTCCAACGTTGGCGTGCCAATCGACCGGGGCGCGCCGCCTCGCGGCGTCCCCCCCCAGGGGCGAGCCGCTAGCGCTGGGAGGGTGCCGCGCCGGAAGGGAGAACGAACCCATCCACCCGGGAGATCGGGCAGGCGGCCGACCGGCGCCGCGGTGTCGGCAGAGTGAGGGCATGGCTCGCCGCGAATGGTGTCGAGGACGCCGCCGGCACGGAGGCCGCCGACACGCACCGTCCGGCCCCGTTGCACTGGCCGGCCCGCGCGGTGCAGACGTTGCCGTCGTCGCAGGGGCTGCCGCTCTTCTCGAACCGGCAGCCAGCCGAGCAGCAATCGCCGTTGGCGCGGTTGCTGTCGTCGCACTGCTCGCCTTGGTCGAGGCTGCCGTTGCCGCAGTCCAGGCACGCCGGCGGCGGGGGCGCCTGCGTACCCTTGAAGGTGCCGGTGCCGTCGGGGTGCCGCTCGTTCCTCGCGATGACCCCCCGGTCGTCGAATCGGGCGCAGTAGCGGATCACGTTGCTGCCGATTTCGATGGCCAGGGCGGCGGCACCGACGAACGGTGGGGCGAGGGTCACGGCGGGGCCCGTGCACACGACCTTGATCAGCTTGTCGTCCCGGATGATGGCGATCCTGCACGGATCGCGGGTCTTCCCCGTGTACTTGTAGCCGCCGCGGATCGACCGCCACCGCTCGCTGGCGAGGTACACGGTCATCGAGCCGGCCCCGCCGCCGTGGTCGAGCACGCGCAGGACCGCACCGTGCGCGAGCGGGTCGTGCTGCAAACGGGGCACGTCGAAGCCGTTGTCCTTCGAAACGAAGACGAGCCGGTTGTTGGCGGGGTCGCACGCATCGGTCGTGATCAACAGTTTCGCCGCGGTGACCGGCTGATCGGGCATGATGAAGGCCGACGCAACCGGCGCCGCGACGATGGTCGCGGCCGCGATCAACCACCGCACGTCAGCGCACCAGGCGAATACGGCCTCGGCCGGCGGATTTCTGCGCGCTGCGGCGGCGCTGCTCGCGGGCCCGCTCGAGGAGACGTTCGGTCTGCGCGGAGAAGCTCTCCATGCCGAGGTGCTCATACGTGTCGACCGCGCGCCCGAGCAGGTCCTGGGCGTGTTCGGCGTCACGCGCCTGGCCGCGCGTCAACAGCATCTCGGCGTAGTCGCGGCGCACGTGCGCGCAGAGGTGCGGCGCCGCCAGACGTTCGTTGCACGCCAGGGCTGCATCGAAATGATGTGCTGCCTCGTTCCAGCGCTGCTCGGTGGCGGCCAGGCGGGCCAACGGATGGTGGACGGAGCCCAGGCAGGCGGCGCCGACGCTGGCTTCGATGACGCGCTCGCTGTAGGGCGCCAGCAGCTCGGCCAGCAGGTGGGCGCGACGGGTATCACCGAGCGTGGCGCAGGCGTCGGCGGTGCGGGCGACGGCGACCAGCCAGAAGGCGTTGCGCGGCAGGTCGACGAAATCATGCACCGCTACCCGGTCGAGCTGGACGCGCGCGTCGTCGAGGCGGCCGATCTGGCTGAGCACGTAGAGGAGACCACAGCGCCACGAGGGCAGGGCGGGGTACTGGTCGACCAGGCGGCGCATGGTCGGCTCGAGCTCGGCCAGGCGCCCCTGCTCGCGGCGGATCCACAGCAGCTGGGCGCCGTAGATCTGGTCGACGTTGCGGCTCTGCGCCCGTTGGCCGATCGCCAGGGCCCGCTCGGCGAGACGCTCGCTCTCGGCCAAGCGGCCCTCGAGCAGCGCGCGCATGGCGCGCAGATACTCCACGTACCAGTGATAGTAGGGTTGGCCGAGCGCGACCGCGAGCTCGGCGCAGGCGGCGAGATCGCGGTCGATCGCCGCCACGTCGCCGCGCTCGATCGAGTCGATCAGGTGGAAGCGGTGACCGTGCAGCGCGATCTCGCGGTCGCCGACGCGGTCGGCGAGCTGGATCATCGCGTGCGCCGCCTCCAGTCGGTCTTCGAAGTTGTCCGGGCCCCAGATCGCCCAATGGCGGCTGTAGAGGGCGGCGAG
>Ga0187893_10010516_pt1 | contig 13744 bp, 6 predicted proteins | sample MA1701074metaG_FD_139574 | JGI IMG/M metagenome (GOLD analysis project Ga0187893, IMG submission 139574) | White microbial mat communities from a basaltic lava cave in the Kipuka Kanohina Cave System on the Island of Hawaii, USA - MA170107-4 metaG ...
CCATGACCGATCTCCTCTTGCTGCTCTTATGGATGAGGGTTCTTATTCTAACACGAGTTGGATGTCCGATCAGCTACTAAATCCTATAATAAAGCCCGAGTCGGTGAATTAATCGAAGTGCCCATACGTGTCATGTCGGAATTAGGCAACCGCATTATGCTGTTGAACAGATTACTGCCTGTCGGGTGTTTCGGATCGACAGGATCTAGGCTTGAATACTTGGCCACTGGTCCGTAGATGTCCTTGAAACTTGGCACCCGGTGTAGTCGTATCAACGGATCTAGCTCCGCCTCGCTGCCATGAGTCGACGAGCGGCGCTTCCGCGAGTTAAGCAAAGGAACGAAGACTTTGTGCAGGGCTTCGTGCTCACTTGAACACGTCTTGAGTTCTTCGACCAGCTCAAGGAGCTTTTGAGGACTGGTTCCCAAAGCGCCGTCTAGGAAGCGATGAAACATCGCGAATACCGACCTAATTGTTTCATGCCAATAGACGGCAGTCAGCATTTGGTCTTGAACGACCATAAAACCCTCAACTGCATGAACCCCCGATGAATCCACTAGGATACGTTCCCCGCTCGGTGAACAGCGGAAGCTCTTCAATACGCCCGTAGTGTCGAGGCCATCCCCGTAGGGTACGCCGCAATGATGGGCGTCGCGCCGGAGGTAGTCCAACTTGTCGCAATCCACTGCCCCATCAAGAATGTCCGATAGCGGCGGGATTGTTCCTTGTAGGATCCGCTTCACCTCTTCTTTGAGATCCTCTCCCCAATATTTCTCAATAGCTTTCTGGAGATCGCTATCTGTGTCCAACAGAGCAAGCGTGTGATTGAAGTGGTGGACCGCATTCCGCATGATTTTGTCGGTCGAATAGCGTCCTGATACGTAGTGCTCAATGACGTGGGCGAATGGGTAATGGCCCAAATCATGAACCAGCCCGGCCAGCAGTGCGCCATTGATATTGGTCTGGCTAAACCTAGCCTTGAAATTCGCGTCCCGCGAAAGAAAACCCAGCGCCTTGCGCGTTACGCCAAAAACACCAAGGGAATGTTCGAATCGAGAGTGGGTTCCTCCAGGAAAAAACCACTCACAGAAAGATAGTTGCTTGATTGTTCGTAATCGCTGGAAGACTTGGGAGTTTATGATGGACAATACGGCTTCGCCAACGGGAATCGAGTCGGAGGCGGGAAGCGTTATGGTAGGTCGTGAACCATCCTTCATGACAAAAAACTTTTCCGCCCTGGTCATGAAGACGTTCGGGTCTATTACGTGATCAAATTGTTCTCGCACCTGATGCCATGTGTCAAAGGTCCCTTCTTGTAGCAATCTGCAGAAGTCCCGATATGACAGCAACTGGTCGTGGGAAGCATTTGAAAAAAAGCACGTCTCCATGAGAGCGAGGGCGCGGCCGAAGGCTCGGATGTCGTTAGCCCGAAAATCGTCCGTAGCGACATTGCGCTTCACCGGGCGCCGATGACGCCCTTGTCCTTTCACGTCCTTAAATGCTAAATGACCCCGGTCCGGTGTCATATCGGCGGAAGCCGAATCCCTGTGACCCGACCCAAAGTCGATAATCATTAGCCCTTCTGCAAACACTTTGTCGCTCAAGAGAATATTGTCTTGGTGAAGATCACAGTGGGTGCGGCCATGTGCGTGAATGTATTCCAGCGCATCGATCAGCGATACAATGACGAAAACAGCCTCTTCGAGTTTAAGCTTCTTGTCCGCCAGCCGAAACCGTTCCAACGTAGCTCCAGGATGGAACGTACATACATAATATGGAAGTGTTCCGTCCAGATGATGTTCGTAGACCCGCGGCAAGCATCGATGGGACAGCGGCTTTAGGATTGCTACCTCCTTGCTTAGCGTCGCGCGAACACGCTCCCGCTCAGATTTGTCCGCGACGTCGGGCGAAATCGTCTTGAGACAGTAGTAGTGGTTGGCTGACCGCGTCTCAATCTTGTAGGTTTTGCCGTTTTGCCCAGAGCCGATCTCACCAACGAACCTATAGATTGGTGCGAGCTTTGTTGCGTCCCGCCAAGTAGTCCGGAAACGGGGTTTCGAACAGATCACTCATTCATCACCTTGCCTCCGATAACGATTGGGGTCCCCGAAGTCGCTTCCCCTGCCCGGCGCGACCGGAACTGACCGAACCGGGCTTTCTGACACGAGGCCCGTGTGCAGCCGAATTACGCCGGACAGAAGCTGCTGGATCCACTGGATAGAAGCCCCTGTGCCTATGAGAATTCTAAGGTTTCACGGCTGAGAAAAGCAACGAAGCGCAGGGATTTGGTAGCATTTGGGTGGCGCGGGCGCGGCTGGTCTATGCGCTCGACGGCCGTATGGTTGCGACGCGCTGGCATGCGGCAGTGACATCCTGGCGGTGCGGAATTAAGGTATGGGGCAGGTATGGGGCATGATTTCGCACGTAAGTGTTACAGTTTCACGACGCGCGAGCTGTCCAGCATTAACCTCGCGGCAGTTAAAACGGGCGTCCTACCTCGTGAGGTGCTCTGGTACGATAATTGAGGGGGGAGTGCTTTCTTGCGGCGCGGCGATATTGTGATCGATGAATCGATGGAGGGGCGCGTGTCGTTACGCTCCAAGCATAAGAAAGCATAAGGGGGCGACAACCTGATGTTCACACCTAAAGTGTCGCCGTTTCACGACACGTATGCTGTCGAGCATTACTCTTCCAGCAGTGAAAACAGGCGTCTTACCCCTATCAGGTGCCCTGGTACGCTAATTGATGGGAGAGCACTTTCGATTTCCACGAACAGAAATTAGGATGATGTCACACTCTCCCTTCTGCGCTGCGCTGTACGTTTTTCACTTCACGCATTCCTTTGTTTCACCGGCGCCGCCATTCTTCGGGGCTCAACGGAATGCTCGCACGACATGCGGTGCTCCACAGCGTGCCCCAGATCTTCTCTAGCGATAACACGATTGGGATTGCGGCAGAGGATGGACGATGAAGACAAGCTCTCGATTAATCACGGGCTCTTGGGGAGTTACAGGAAATATGACGATTGACCATGCCGGGTCCGCGTATACGCGGGGTTGCGATCCTCAAGTAAAACCTAGCCTTCGGATCCTTTTTTACGGAGCTGTGGTGCTACTGTTCCTGATGAATCCGGCGGCGTATGCCGAGAAGCGGGTGCTTTGGCATTTCACGCTGACCAAAGGCAAAGGCGTTGGGGTGTGTGAAGCCTATCTCAAGCGCCTCACCTCGACAGAACATAAAAAGTATCCCTTCTGTGACCGTCCGGAGGACGACAGCGTGGAGGGTTTCGCGCGGCTGAACCGGGTGCCGCTTAGCGCTGAGGAGGTATATGGGATTTTGCCTCGAACTATTGGATTCGTTGATTCACAGAATCAGGATCAGTATGAGTCGATAAACGATCAGAACCGCAAACTCGGCCTCCCAGAAACGGAACCTCTTTCTTTGCAGGACCTTCCTAAGGAGCTTGGATACACGATGTCAATGTGGCGTTATAAACCACCTGTGGATATCGACAATAACGGCGTACCGGACCCTCTAATGGTATCGCAAGGCTATGGTGCAGGAGGAGGGCTCTACCGGTGTGGAAACATCAAATATCACTATCCAGAGGGGTTGCCCCAAATCATATTCGCGATCGATTTCGAGCGCATGCGAGTAGACGAGGCGAGAACCCGTGAGTTGTTCGGCCACGTCGTCGGCGGTTATCCGCAGATCAGGGACGGGAAACAGATCGGACTTTATCCTGGTTTTCGCCCGATCGGTGACACGATGAGTATCTTTCAATACCGAGGTGAGTATTACTTCGATACATTTTTTGACAGTTGGGGCGACTTCGAAGGTCGCCGCCGCAACTACGAATACATTGCCGACACCCTTGCAGTGTTTCGGCGCAAAGGAAACGTAACCAAGCAAGTCTGCGAATATCGTTGGCACAACCCGGATCATCCATAACTCAAGGAGAAACGATCATGAGTATCCAATACCGCGCACTGCCCGAAAGCTATCTGAACGACGCTCAGTTTCCGGAACTAATGAAGAGATTTGAGGAGCAGATAAGAGGTGTTTATGACGACGGCAAAGGGATCGCGACGATCGGTATTGGCGTCAACATCCGACAGAACAAAGGCTATCTGGCGCTGGTTTTGAAAGAGCTTGGGGTGTTCCAAGCAGCGGATCTCCAGGAGCAGGAGCGCCGGCAACAGCTCGGTCTAAGTGCAGAAACCGAAGCCCAGCGCAATGTCCGCTATGACGGTATCTTGAAAGGATTTAACGACATCCTTGCTGCACATCCTTTGAGACGATCGCAGAACCAAAGGCCCACTACGTCGGACAGCGAAATCACGCTGCAGAATGCGCTCAATGCCGAACTGGCCAGATACAAACCAGGACAGCCATTCAGGCTGGAAGAGCCCCAATCTAAAAGCATTGTGCGGCAGATCGTTGCCGGTTTTGAGATCGCCCCCGATCTTAACGGAGACGGCGTCGGGTACATGAAGACTCCGGGCAAACAAGCACTCTTGGATAAGCGGCTGCACGACGCACTTAACCAGTCGGGCGATCCGTACGGGATCAACCTGCAGCACGATACGCGCGAATATATGGCGGTGATGTCGCTGTTCTTCAACAGTGAAGGCAAGCAGATCGGACCCGGTAGATTCGACGGCAAAGCGTTAGTCGGCAACGGCCTGTTGACTGCGCTGAGCGAAGGCAACCGCGCGGAGGCGTGGTACGAGATCCGGTATAACTCAAATGGGGATCGATTGGCAGGGATCGCTAAGCGGCGTTACACCGAGGCGCAAATCTTTGGCCTCTACGATGACGAGAACATAGTGACGGCTGATGAAGCCAAGCAGGCCTACCGGATGCTGCAACTCCATCGCGACACCATACTGAACTACGAAGCCCTATACGGTGTGACGCCCGATGGACAATCGCCGGGACGAGACATGATCGACGATCCCAACCAGGGCGCGAACGCAAACTATGAGTTTGCTGGCACGGCTTACGAGGTGGATACGGTTGTAGAAAGCTTCGATCCCGCCAAATCCGCTCTCATCGCCGTGCTCAACGAACAACACCCCAGCCTCAACCTGAATCCCGGCAACTACCGCTCGACCGATCTCTACCTTGACCCCGGTGTGGATGCCGGGCAGTCCTTCACCGAATTCGATCCCAACCACACAGCCCGTCTGGATGCCCGAGCGTACGATGCCGAGGGTCAAGAGAAGGCGGTAAACAATATTCTCATCGGCGAAGGAGGCGCTGACACCCTCGAGGGCGGCCAGGGGAATGACATCCTGCTTGGGGGTGAGGGCTTCGACACCTACGTCTACCGCCCCGGCGATGGGGAGGACACGATTGTCGATGGCGATGGTCTGGGAGCGATCGAGATCGAGCGCGACGGCGTGCGCCAGCGCGTGCTTCTGGGCGTTCATCATCCCCAAGATCCCGAGGGGAGCTACGGCAGTCCGCATACTGGGGTCAGTTACCGTTGGTCCGGTCAAGCGGGCGATGATCTGAAAATCCAGGTGGGGGGTTCGGGCACGCTCACGGTCAAGAGCTATCAGCCCGGTGCGCTGGGCATCAAGCTGGTTTCGGCCGCCCCTCTGCCTGCACCGCAGGAGACGTTAACCGGCACGCCGGGGGATGATTTTGATGACGTCACTCCCCCCTATCTTGGGCATTCCAACATCAGCGGCGGGCAGGTGGATTTCAACGTGGCCGAAGACGGCTCTATTCTCCCGCAAGGGAAGTCCTTGCGGGCCCCCTACCAGGCCGGTGGCGTTACCGAAGGCTGGGACATCGAAGCCATCCACGGACTTGAGGGCGATGACAACATAACCGGGGGACCGAGCACGCGGCTGCTCGATGGGGGCGCGGGCAATGACTGGATCAAAGCCGATTGGGTGTCTCTGGGCGTACCCGCCGATCCCGAGGTCAGAGGCATGGTGCTGCTCGGGGGCGAGGGCAACGATGAGATCTGGGCGAGCCGGCGCTCGGCGCTCGATGATTGGATCGTGGCCGGGCCGGATACCCTCCCAGCAGGAAGCGACCATGACCAAGTGTTTGGCCACGGCGGGGCGGATGTGATCTTGGGTGGGGTGGGCAATGATTGGCTGGCCGGTGGCAATGGGGCACGGCTTGAGTGGTTGCTTGCCTACCCTCGGCCCGATGGCGACGATATAGTCATCGGTGGCCCGGACGAGGCCACTGTTCCCGATAACGACCACCTGCTCGGCGGAGCGGGCTCGGACTACCTCTACGGCGGCGCCGGCAACGATTTCTTGTACGGCGATGCGGATGGGGGATTGAACCGCACGACCTGGTGGGTCGGGTCGGACGAAGACGGGCGTGACGAGTACCTGTTCGGCTGGAGCGGTGAGCTCGGGCAGCACCCGATCCCGCTGCTTCCCTACAGTAACTCTAGTCCTGACGATCCCTCACACAACACCTTGATCATGCGCTACGAGCTTCCGGCACAGCACCCAGAAGGTGCGACGCTGGAAGCAGGCCGCGACACCTTGTATGGCGGCAAGGGCCAGGATGAGCTGTTCGGTGGGGCACAGGAGGATGTGCTCGACGGCGGTGCCGATGCCGATAAGCTGTATGGCGAGGGGGGCAACGACACGCTCTACGGCGGGGACGGAGCCGATGAGCTGTGGGGCGATAAATCCCTCGCGGTCTACAACGAAGACAACCGCCTGCGCGAAGGCGGCAGCCTGGCCGAGGGCACGGCCTACCGCTACGTCTATCGCCTGCACCGGGACGGACCCGAGGTCGCCGGGGACGACCGGCTCGAAGGCGGGCCTGGAAATGACCTCCTGCACGGCGGAGGGGGCGATGATGTGTATGTGGTCAATAGGGGCGATGGTGTGGATACCATCGAGGATCCCGAGGGTGCAAACCGCATTCGCTTCGGTGCGGGCATCGATGTCGACGATCTGATCCTCGGCCAAGCCTCGGGGGCCGGTGGGGAGCGCTATTTCACGATAGGGTACACGGTGAGCGACAAGCTCTCGATTAATCACGGGCTCTTAGGCGCGTTTAAGTCCTACGAGTTTGCCGACGGGACGGTGCTCACCCACGCAGAACTGCTGCGGCAGCGCGCCCCTGCCTTAAACATTGAAGGAAGCGCTCAGGCCGACGTGATCGAGGGCGGGGCGCAGGGCGACATCCTGTACGGCAAGTCCGGCGACGACATCCTGCGCGGCGGTGCGGGTGCGGATGCTCTTTCCGGGGGGCTTGGGAGCGATGTGCTCGAGGGTGGAGAGGGCAACGATCAGCTCTTAGGCTATGAGCCCTATTCGACCCAGAGCGCGCAAGAGCACGACACGCTCTACGGGGGGCGTGGGAATGATCGAATGTTCGGGGGGCTCGGAGATGACGTCTATCGCATCGACCGGGGCGATGGGATCGACACCCTTGGCGATGGCGCCGATGATCCGGCGGGTGGCTTCGATACCCTGCGCTTTGGCGCGGCGGTGTTGCCAGAGCATGTCGCTTTGTACCGCATTGGCGTAGATCTACGCCTGGTGCTGGATGGCGGATCCCAACAGATCACGATCAGCGGCTTCTTCGACAGCAGCTACGATCGGCGCATCGAGCAGTTTGTCTTCGACAACGGCAACGGTCCTGTGTGGACCCTGGATGATATCAACGGCCGGGTGATTGCCGGCACGCAGAATACCATGATCGGCACCAGCGGGGACGACACCTTCGCGGTCGACCACGGATCGGACACGGTGACCGAAGCCGCCAACGCAGGCACCGACACCATCGAGTCTTGGGTGAGCTACACCTTGCCGGCCAATGTGGAGAACCTCACGCTCACCGGGCCTCTGCATATCGACGGCGCAGGCAATGCGCTCGACAACATCATCCGTGGCAATGCCGGAAACAACTTCCTCAGAGGCGGTGGTGGTAACGATACCTTCTATGGAGGCGCTGGAGATGACAGCTACGATTTGACGGATCAAGGCGGTACGGTCATCGAGTTTGCCGGGGAGGGCCACGATACGGTTCGTGTCGCCGACACCTACACCCTGCCGGACAACGTCGAAAACCTAACGCAGGCTTCTCGTTCGATCTTCACCGTCTACAGTACGGGTAACGCGCTCGATAACCTCATTCACGGTCGTGACAACGTAGCGCGCGATGTCCTGGACGGCAGGGCCGGAGCCGATACGATGATAGCAGGGCGTTCGGGCAGTGCCACCTTTGTGGTCGACAACCCAGGCGATCGGGTCATCGCCGATCCGCTCGGTTTCGACAACGATAAGGTGCTGAGCTCCATTACCTACACCTTGGGGCCGAGCGTCGAGAACCTTACCCTGACCGGCGCGGAGCCGATTTCGGGCACGGGTAACGAGCTCAAGAACACCCTCGATGGGTCGACCAACTCCGCGGCCAATGTGCTGGCCGGTGGTGCGGGGGATGATACCTATATCCTCGGCGTCGGGGACACGGTGATCGAGGCCGTAGGCGAGGGCAGCGACACGATTCAGATCGCCACCTCGAGCGTCGATAATGGCCGCAGTGTCCGGATCGAAGACTTGCACAGCGCGAATGTGGAGATCTTCGGGCTCACCGGCAATGGGCAGTCTGTCACGCTGGTCGGGGATGCCAAAGCAAACACGCTCAAAGTCAATAGCTTCTACAGCGCCACGCTCATCGGCGCTGCGGGCGATGATACGCTGTTCGGTGGAAACGGTGATGATCGACTGGACGGCGGAGCCGGTGCCGACATCCTGTACGGCGGCGGAGGAAGTGGTTGGGATACCTATGTGGTGGATGATGTGGGGGATAGGATCGAGGACCGGGACAGCGGCTACGACAGGGTCGAGAGCAGCGTTTCCTACACCCTGGGGAACACCCTGGAGGATCTGACATTGACCGGCACCGAGGCCATTGAGGGGACCGGCAATGGCTTGAATAACCGGCTCGATGGCTCAGAGAATCCCGCCGCGAACCTCTTGACGGGCGGGGCGGGCAATGACCATTACCTCCTCGGCGCCGGTGACTCTATCGTGGAGGAGGTCAATGGCGGCATCGATGAAGTGTGGTCGAAAGTATCCATCTCAGAGCTCCCGGCCAATGTGGAAAACGTTCTGCTCACGAGCCCGGGCGTCGAGAACCTCAGCGTCACCGGGAACGCGCTCGATAACCGCATTCAGGGTGATTCTGGCCACAACCGGCTCGAAGGCGGCGCGGGCAATGACACGCTGATCGGCAGCGATGGCAACGACAGCCTCGATGGCGGCTCGGACAACGACACCCTCGATGGCGGCCAAGGCAACGACACCCTCGATGGCGGGATCGGGGATGACAGCTACCACTGGGGCTGGGGTTCTGGTCAGGATAGCATCGACAGCGCCGATGCGGGGGTGGGGAAGCGTGATGGGGTGCAAGTGGGCACAAGCGCGACCAATGTCACCGTGATGCGGGCAGGGGATGATCTGATCTTAGAGATCGTAGCCACGGGCGAAGAAGAAGGCCCGGCTACGGCAGACCGACTGACGGTGCGAAACTACTTTGCCGCGACCCATCCCACCACGATCGAGGAGTTCCGTTTCACCGATGGCGCCCTATGGACCCCCGCCGATATCCTCGCCAAGTTCGTCCGAGGCACCTCGGGTAACGATACTCTGGTGGGGAGCGCGGCCAACGACAACCTCGCAGGGCTTGCGGGAGACGATGCGCTCACCGGCGGGGCTGGGCATGACATCTTAAGCGGCGATGAGGGGGCCGATACCCTCTATGGTGAGGCCGGGATGGATACCCTGATGGGAGGCAGCGGTGCTGATCTGCTCGATGGCGGGCTCGGCAGCGACCGGTTGCTGGGCGGTGAGGGAGATGATACCTACCGCATCGACGATGCCGGCGATGTCGTGATCGAGCGCGCCCATGAAGGTCTCGACACGGCGAGGAGCTCCCTGAGTTATACCCTCGGCGCCGATCTGGAAAACCTTATCTTGACCGGAAGCGCGACCCTTCATGGCACCGGCAACGCCTTGGACAATGCCTTGACCGGCAATAGCGCCAAAAACACCCTGACCGGCGGCGCCGGAAATGACCTCTTGGACGGCAAGGCAGGGGCGGATAAGCTCTACGGAGGACTCGGGGAGGACACCTACATCGTAGACAACACGGGCGACGTCGTCACCGAAAACTCTGGGGAGGGCATGGACACCGTGAAAAGCTCGGTGACCTACACCCTCGGCGCCAACCTCGAGAATCTCACCCTCACCGGCACCAGCAACCGCAGCGCCACGGGTAACGCCCTCGATAATACCCTCATCGGCAACGGCGCGGCCAATACCCTCACCGGGCTTGCGGGGGATGACCTTTTGGATGGTGCGGCGGGGGCCGACACTCTGCGCGGTGGCTTGGGGAACGATACCTATGTCGTGGATAACACAGGAGACAAGGTGAGCGAAAACGCGGCCGAAGGGATCGACACGGTTCACAGCAGCATCACTTACACGCTCCCGGCCAACGTCGAGCACCTCGTCCTGAGCGGCACCGGCGCGCTCAAGGGCACAGGCAACAGCCTCGATAACCTCCTCCGCGGCAACAGCGCGGCCAATATCCTGAGTGGGGGTAACGGCTTGGACGTGCTGGAGGGCGCTGCGGGGAACGACACCCTGATGGGTGGCGCGGGGGCGGATCGCTACCTGTTCAACCGTGGCGATGGTCTTGACCTGATCCAAGAACAGGCGGGTGTTGCGGGGGAGAACGACAGCGTGCACTTTGGGCCCGGCCTCGATCCGGATGAGCTTTGGTTCAGCCGCATGGGCGATGATCTGAAAATTGCGGTGCTCGGCGCTGCGGACGGGATCACCCTTCAAAAGTGGTATTCCGGTCCCCAGTACCGGGTGGAGGAGTTCCACACCGCCGATGGCGCGGTGCTCTATGAATCCCAAGTACAGCAGCTGGTGCAAGCGATGGCGGCCTTCAACCCGCCGGGGGCGGGCGAGACCGAGCTTTCGCCTCCAATGCGCGAGCAACTGGAGCCGGTGCTCGCGGCGGCTTGGGAGACTTAGACGTCCTGAACCTTACCTCGCCATGGTATTGCTGTGAACGCCAGCGGCGCCAAAAGGCGGGCGGGACGATGATCCCTGAATAAACGATGCAGGGTACTATCGTCTCATGCGAAACCGTGTAGAGATCGAGTATTGCACACAGTGCCGCTGGCTGCTGCGCGCCGCCTGGATGGCCCAGGAGTTGCTCACGACCTTCGATAAACAACTCTCGGAGCTTGCATTGATCCCGGGCACGGGAGGCGTATTTGAGATCCGCATCGATGGGCAACGGCTGTGGTCGCACAAAGAGCAAGGGGGTTTCCCCGAGATCAAGCAGCTCAAACAACTGGTGCGCGATCGCATCGCTCCCGGCATGGACCTCGGCCACGTCGATCGCTGAAACTGCCGGTAAGCGGGTCTGTCGCGCTCGGAACGCCAGAGTCCACTTTCGATTGAGGACCGTATTGTCGCGGCTATTTTTCGATCAAATAGTCGCCGATGACCAAGGCCTCTAAGCCGGTGGTGGAAAACAAGCCCAGCGCATCCTCTACCGAATGGATGATGGGCTTTCCCATGATGTTGAAACTGGTATTGAGCACCAGGGGAACGCCGCTCAGGCGGTAGAAGGCCTCGATGAGATCGTAGAATTTTTGGTTCCATTCGCGCTTGACGGTTTGCAGGCGGCCCGTGCCATCCACATGCACGACGGCCGGGACTTTGTCTTTGACTTCCTCGCGAAAGCGCAGGGTGCGCTCCATGAAAGGCGACTCCTGATAATCGTAGAAATAACCCGGGCCGTGCTGGTGCAGAACGGAGGGGGCAAAGGGCCGGAAGGATTCGCGAAACTTTACCTTCGCGTTGAGACGCGCCTTCATCGCGGGATCCCGGGGATCGGCGAGGATGGAGCGATTGCCTAAGGCCCGAGGGCCGAATTCCGCCCGCCCTTGCACCCAGCCGAGGATCTTCCCGCTCGCGAGAAGCTTTGCCGCTTCGAGGTGCACGCTTCCCGGCAATAAGCGCGCCTTGGGGATCTGGCCGAGCTCGATCAGGCGGTTGAGCGCCTCTCGCGAGATTTCGCTTCCGAGGTAAGGCGATGCGGTGATGGGTGGCAGCGGCGCGCAGGGATTTTCACGCCGATAGGCCAACAGGGCCGCGCCTAGGGCGTTGCCGTCGTCGGCGGGAGCACTGGGAATATATAGACGTTTGAACGGTAAACGGCCTAGGATGGTGCCCGCATAGGATGAATTGAGCGCACAACCGCCGCTCAACACCAGATCCCCCGAGGGCGCGAGCGCATGCAACTGTGCCAGCAAGACGTCCATCAGCTCGCAAAAATAGGCTTGCCAAGTGTGGGCCAGATCGGCCATGGCTAACGCATCGGTCCCCGCTACGCGGGCGTAGGGCTGCAAGGCGAGCACGAGCTCGCGCACGCGGCGTGGCGAGGGATATCGGATCCCGTTCTTTGCCGGCCCCGCGAGCGCCCCCAGTAAGCGGGCGATTGCCTCATCGTGCTGTCCATAGGGTGCGAGGCCCATCACCTTCCACTCCTCGCCCTTGAGGCTAGAGAAGCCGCACAATTCGGTTACCAACATGTACAAAGCCCCCAGGCTCTCGGGGCCCCGGTGGTGCTTGAGCAAACGGATCTCAGGCTTTTGATACTGGAAAAAGCTGATCGTCCCGTGCTCCCCATGCCCGTCCACGATGAGGCAGGCGGCCTGTTCGAAGGGGCTGGTATAGCAGGCGGTTACCGCGTGCGTGAGATGGTGTTCGAAGTCATAGAAAACGACGTTTCGGTTACCGTAGGTCTGGCGCAGGGTCGTAACCAAGTTGGCGCCCGCTTTCACTCGGCTGCTGATGGAACACAACAGAAGGTGTAGCAATCGGTGGCGCTCTAGAAGCAACCAGGCTGCAATTTTATCGAGCTTAAAGCGAGTGAGCGATCTGGCCTGGACCAAGCCCAAGGCACCGGCGAGCGACACCCACAAAGGAAACCGGGCATAACGAGGGCTCCAGGTGCGGGCGACCGCGAATCGCGCCTTGGGATCGCAATAGGTCTCCAGCAGCTCGCCTATGCGAAGGAGCGGGTCCGGCTCGCAATTGATGGCGCGTTTGTTTTGTAAATAGCGCTCGGCGGCCTCCGCGAACAGGATTTCCCCTTCTGGAGACACGATCGCGAGGGCGGGATCGTGCAACGTGGTCGCGAGCCCCACGTAATATGTTTTCATGACGCTTAACCCGCATTACGCGGTAGCAGTCTGGCGCGAGCGTTGCCATAACTCAAGCGCGCGGCGCAATCCGAAGCGTCGTACGAAAGCCCAGGCAATGTGGCGCCAGGTGCGCCTGGAAACGACCGTCAATGCGCCATAGCCAGTCCAAATCCGCCGCCAGCCGCGTTGCATTTCCTCTTCGCCGGAGCTCGCCAGCCCCTGGTCCAGGTAAAGCGCGATCGCATCGGATGCGAGCCTGGCGTGACCGCTCGCGAGGTTGTCCACTGCCTGATGCAAGACGAAAAACCGAGGATCGATGTCCCAGTAGCGCAGCTCATCGGTCAGGGTGCGGTAGAATCCCCCCAAACCGCTCAGCTCAATAGCTAGGTTCAGACCGAGGATCTCAGGGAAAAAGGACTTCGGAAACTGAGAGATGGCGAGCAGATAATTCGCGATCTCGAAGTTGGCCTCTTGCACCCCAGGCCAATCCAAACCCACCGGCGAGTCGATCGCCGG
>Ga0187893_10010517_pt1 | contig 13742 bp, 12 predicted proteins | sample MA1701074metaG_FD_139574 | JGI IMG/M metagenome (GOLD analysis project Ga0187893, IMG submission 139574) | White microbial mat communities from a basaltic lava cave in the Kipuka Kanohina Cave System on the Island of Hawaii, USA - MA170107-4 metaG ...
ATCAACGCCCACAACCAAGACCCCAAACCCCTCGTCTGGACCGCCGACCTCCAGGACATCCTCCCAAAAATCGTGCGGGCCCACGAGGCGATTACGTTGCAGTATCAATGAGGCACTACACTAGTTCTCCAACTGTTTCCCTGTGAATCCGGGCCGCGCGTCACAGCAACGCTTCTTTTTTGCCGCAGCCGCACAGTCACTCTTCAATCCCCGCCCCAGGCCTCAAGTACGCCTTCTGTTAGGTCAGCAAAGCCGCGAAAACTTGTTCCACGTGAAACATGCATTCCACCCCTCCGTCGCTTCGTCGCTTGCCGTAATCTTGTTTCACGTGAAACAGTCCCGCGCGACCGATTTAGCGGGCGGAGCGGGTTCGGGTGACGAGGGTCTGGGCGGTGGCCTTGATGCCTTTGACGGCGGACTGAAGGGCTTCGCGGTTGGGGGCGTATTCCATCGCGGTGTCGTAATGAACTTTTTCGGTTTCGATCAGCTCGCACAGCGACTGCGTGAACGAGCGCATTCCCTCCTGCTCGCACTGGATGATGACCGCAGGAAGGTCGCCGTCCTCTTCGTGGAGAATCTTGTCGCGGACGGTGGAATTGCGCAGGAGCACTTCCGTCGCCGGATAGCGTTTGCCTTCCTCGATGCCGGGCAGGAGCCTCTGGCAGAAGATGGCGCGAAGGCTGTTGGAAAGCGACGAGCGGATGAAGGCGTGCTCCTCGCGGGGGAAGAATTCGAGGATGCGGGTAAAGGTCTGCGGGGCGTCGGCGACGTGTAGCGAGCCGAGCACGAGGTGGCCCGTTTCGGCCGCTTGCAGGCCCGCGACCATGGTTTCCCGGTCGCGCAATTCGCCGATGAGGATGCAGTCCGGGTCCTGGCGGACGACGTAGCGAAGGGCCTCATGATAGTTGGGTACGTCGATGCCGATTTCGCGTTGGGAGATGATCGATTTCTTGGCGTGGAAGACGTATTCGATGGGGTCTTCGATGGTAATGACGTGCAGGCTGCGGTGCTGGTTGACGTATTCGATCATGGCCGCGAGCGTGCTGCTTTTTCCGCTGCCGGTCACGCCGCTCACCAGGATCAATCCGTCCATGGTGTTGAGAATCGTCTGTCGATATACGTCGGGAAGACTGAGTTCCTCGAAGGTTGGGATGCGGCTTCGGACGCGGCGGATGGAGACGTGCGACTCGGCTGTGGCGCGGAAAATGTTGACGCGGTATCGGTCGCCGGTGCTTCCGCGGGCGGAGAAATCAAGGGCCCCGTGGCGTTCGAGTTCGCCGCGGCGGCTTTCGGGAATCAGATTGTGGAGCATGGCTTCGACGTAGGCGTTGTCGGGAAAAGGGGCCATATCGAGCTTGCGGAGTTTTCCGGTGATTCGGTAGTAAGGAGCGTAGCCGACCTTGATGTGCAGGTCGGAGGCGTCGAGCTGGGTCATGCCCGCCAATAGCCGCTCGATCGCTTCGCCGGGGGGCAGCATCGGCGCCGCGGTTTTCCTTTCCTCATGCACGGGCGTTGGCGAAGCCATGAACAGTAATTTCCTGCGTTACGCCGGTGACGGGTCTATCTCAAAAGGGCCACGATTCCGGTGAGCGCCGCGACACCCGCCAGCACGAGGGCCGACCATGCGAACAGGGTCAATCGCTGGGTCTGCACCCGGAAAATGGAGGCGAGGCGTTCCTCTCGTGCGGAGGCGTCGGTACGCATGTCTTGCAGCACCTTGACCGATTCCGAAGTGGCGGTTCCCAGTTGACCGAGGGCGTTTCGAAACGCCTCCAACGTTGTGGCGACCCGTTCGCTAGATTGACGGGCGACGTCCATCTGGCGTCCGATGGAGACCATGGCTTCGCGCTGGGCGTCGGCGATGTGGGGCAACTGCGAAAGGCTCTGCTCCATTTGCCGGGCGTGGTTGTTGGCCGCGTGCAACTGATCGCTGATGGACGAAAGCAGCCCCAATTGCGTCTTCGACGCCTCGGGCAGATGGGCCAGGCTCTCGGCGAGTTGGCTTAAGGCTCCGGTCATCGACTCGGTTCTTTCGCCCTGGCGGATCAAATGCGTTTGCACGGACTCGACCAGTCCGACCACGCGGCTGTATTCCGTCTCCAGTTTCTCCAACGACGATGCGCGCGGAATTCGAAGACGCGACGAACGCGACGCTTCGCCGGTCGTCAAAACGCCGACGGCGGAATCGGAGAGATCTCCGCTGAGGGCGTCAGGCGATGCCGCGGGTTCTGATTCCGAGTCCATTCGCTGCGTGTTCAGCCCCATCGAGCGGCCGGGCGATCGAAACCAATGCCCCACGCGCGACCAGATGTTTCCACGTTCCACGGGTCAACCTCCCTGCCCGCCACCAGTGCCGTTGCCGCCCATTCGCTGCAGCCGTCCGTGGCCCAGCGACTCCACCTTGTGGGCACGAACCACCCATTTTAGCAACGCGGCGAGGGTGGTTCAAGGAACGACGGCGAGGTTTGTTGCCGAGTTTCTCCGTGAAGTCGCAACAGGTTTAAAAAAATCAAGTTATTTTGTTAACGTTGAGGCTGGTTTCGTTTATGTGTGGCTGGGCGAATCACCTCGATCCATCCTTGAAAAGTGAGGAGGCTGAGAAACGGCCGCTGCAGGTGATCGGGAAATGCTCAAGTGCCGTGGATGGCGAAGTGCTATATCGATCCCACCCTTTGCTTGCGCGGTGGCGATTAGTCGTGGGTAGATGACCCACTTGTATCCGCACTTGCGGGACAAGCTGCCAGTGGCACTCTCAGGTCAGCGATCTCCCTGTTTTTATGGGATGGATATTACAAGCGGATTCGGGACCCCGCGCCGCGAGGATTCATGATGCTGCGGCGGATTGCGCTAATTCGAGGAGTCGTTTCATTACGGCGGGGGGGTCTGGTTGGCCGAAGACGGCGGTGCCCGCGACGAAGGTGTCGGCTCCGGCGGCGGCGGCGAGCGCGATCGTGTTCGCGTCAATGCCGCCGTCGATTTCGAGGCGCTGGTCGGGGCGAAGGCGTTTTTTCAACTCGCGCGTTTTCGGCAGCACGTCGGCGATGAAACTTTGGCCGCCGAATCCGGGCCAAACGCTCATTACCAGCACCAGCTCGACGTTTGACAAAACGGAGTCGATGTCGGCTGCCGGAGTGGTCGGATTCAAGGCGATGCCGGCCGAGACGCCCAACGAGTGAACGTGGTCGATGATTTCGGCGGCCGCGCCTTCCGCGTCTGCCGTCCGGCCCGCCGTCTCAATGTGAAACGTGATGTGGTCGCAACCGGCGTCGACGAAAGGCCTAGCGTACTTTTTCGGGTCAGCGATCATGAGGTGGGCGTCGAGGAAGCACTTGGTGCATTTCCGCAGGGATTTGATCACGGGGACGCCGAAGCTGATGTTGGGGACGAAGTGGCCATCCATGACGTCGAGGTGGAGAACCTGTGCTCCGGCGGCTTCGATCGCGGCGACCTGCTCGGCCAGGCGAGCGAAATCGACGGAAAGGACGGAGGGGGCGATGAGGATGGGTCCTTGCGGAAATTCACGACGGGCGGGTTCCGTTTCCTGTTTCATATCCATGGTATGTTAGCGGATTCGCCGGCTCGGTTCACGGGGCTGCGAATTCGGTCAGCCGCGCAGACGGTCCGCCAGATTCTCTACCGGTTGGAACTGCCATTCTCGCCCGACTTTCCAGGATTGAAAAAGTCCCCGCTTCGCCAAATCGAGCAAATCAGTGCGAGCCGTTTGATAGACGACGTTGTGACTCGTTTGGTGAGAGCCAATCGTATAGCGATGGTCCGGGTGACGGAGAGCATGACTAACGATGGCCTGCTGTCGATGATTCAGAAGCGAGACCGCCAGCATCTTGCGTTCGACGAATCGCAATTCCTTGGTTTTTCGATCCACGTACGCCTTCAATGATTCCATCGCCCGGCGGATCAGATCGAGGTGATAGAGGATGAAATACGTCAAATCATTGTCGTCAGTCTCGGTAAACAGGAATGCTCGTCCGTAGTTGGCCGGGGCCCTTCGAATGATCTCGGATATGGAGATGAACTCACAAAGCCAATATCCGTGACGGCGCATGGACCAATAGAACAACGACCGCGCCGTCCGCCCGTTGCCGTCCACAAACGGGTGGTCGTACGCAAGCCAAAAATGCAGGATAATCGAGCGAATAATCGGGTGAACGAATCCCTTGGGGGATTCCCCGTTGGCGAAGGCGCACATGGCATACACGCGGTCATCGAGTTCGCCCGCGGGCGGCGGACGATGAAACACAAGCTCCTGCTCAAACGGGTGGCCTACGTCGATCGGACGGTCCGCCGGACGAAACCGACCGGCGTCGAGGGGAATTTCCAGCGTTTCGCTCGTCACGATTCGATGCAGATGTAAAAGCATCGGAGGCGACAACGGATCCTTTTCCAGATGTCCAAGCTCCTTCATAGCGAGGTAGTTGTTCAGGATCATCCGTTCGCTCTTGTCTCGGGGGGGTCGACCGGAACGGATCAACTCCTTCGCAACCTGTCGAGTCGTGGCCGCTCCCTCCAACTGACTTGAAGTGATCGCCTCCTCCATCAAGGAGTGGACGATGTATCGATCGTTTAGGCTGGGATTGCCGATGGGGTCCGTACGCAAGGCAAGACTCGCGGAGCTTCTGTCAATATCATGCAGGTATTCGCTTATTGGATCACACGTCGTAAAAACAAATGGTTTCCCTCCGGTATCCCGCAAGCCAATCTGACGATAGTTCGAAAAGCGATTGAGCTTCAGCGCCAACCACCATTCCCGATGATCCATTCCCGGCGGCGGTTTCAAGAAGCGCAGCTTGTCCCAATGACGATACCGGCGTGACACCGGGAGCGATGGAATGAGCCCGAGGAATTCCGTCATGCGCCCTTCTTGCCCAACCTCGTGCATGAGTGCCGCAAATGCGGGGGGCTTTTGAGGGATTTTCATTCAATCGGGTCCGGGAACACTCAAATCGAATCCACTAATTTCATACTAATCCATTGAAATTTAGTATAACGTCGATTCGGGTCTGGTAAATACTAATTTTCAAAAAACTAGTATGTAAGCAGTAAAGGGGGCGACTCAACGTCCGGAAATATCTACCCATATTCGTCGGAAATGACTATCGATTTTATGCTGAGATTCGGGGACCCGGCTGGGTCAGGAACGCACCGGCGGTACAGCCATTGCCACGGGTCTGATTCCAGCGTCCAACCCTCGGTGCTGAAGCATATTGATGTACTCCGGTGTCGGGTCGGGGTAGTGCCCGGGCGGTAGGAGGTGTGGCCATTTGGCGAAGAGTTTTTCGTTGTCCTCGCGGCCTCGGTCGAGGTCGGCGAGCTTGCGCGGGTCGTGGTCCTCATCGTGGCAAATTAGCGCCCGGCGGCAGCCGAGGATGAGCAATCCCTCCCGGCACTGAAGCGTCAGAGACAGGTCGGGGTCGAACCCGAAGAAGAAGAACCGCTCGTCGGCGAAGCCGACTTTTTCAAGCAGGGTCCGGCGGAGCAGCCCGAAGTTGGCGTAGGGATAGCCGCGGACGTGGCAAAGCTCGAAAGACTCGCCGTCGTGAAAGACGCGGTCGAGCACGTTACGCTCGCTGTGCCAATTGTGATAGAAGGCAACCATGCCGAGATCGGGAAGATCGGGTCGTTCGATCATCTCGACGGCGGCTTGGATGCTTCCTGGCAGCGGATACGCATCGTCATTCAGCCACATGACATAGTCGCCCGTCGCCGCCCGGAATCCCTTGTTGAAGGCCTTGACCGCCCCCTCGCGTTTCGGTTCCAGAATCAGGCGAAGATCATGTTGCTCGGCCAACCATTCGCGTGAACCGTCCGCGGAGCCCCCATCGACCGCGATCAGCTCGAATTCCACGCCCACGTTTCGTCGAATCATGTCCACGCATCGCCGAAGCCGGGCGAAGCGGTTGAAGGTGGGTACGATTATGGAGACAATGGGATGGTTGAGCATAGGGTTTCGACGCCGCGAGGCCGCAACTGGTTATCGGCGGTCTGACAAGTATTCCTTTTACGGCTCTTATCACGGTTGAGAATGCGTCAAGTGGGTGGGTGACATTGAAGCACGACGAGACCCAACCCCCCAAAGTCCCCCTTGGTAAGGGGGACGATTCGCCCACGGTCTCATGGGCCAACGGATATGACGGACGTCCGTTGCGGTACGGGCGGACAGGTGTCGCGTTGATTGGAAGTCGATGATTACCGTTTTTTCATTGCTGTTTCCCAGCCTGGCCGCCATCGGAGAGGTTCCACCGCCATCGGGTGATTCGCGGGAGGCGCCGGCGCCGAAGCAGGTAACCGCGGACGCACCGGTTGAGCCTCCTCTCGAAGGAATCTGGCCGACGCCGAAGCTCCTTAACCTCATGCTTCGCCGCTGGCTCGAGGAGAGCTGCGAGCAGTACGATCTGAGCGAGGATCAACGGTCTGGGCTTCGCGAGGACTTCGTCGAGGAGTGGACGGAGTTTTTCAGCGAGAACCGGTCCTCGCTTCAGCCGCTGGTCAACGAGTTCATCGAAATGCGAGTGGGATTGGAGCCGCCGGGCAGGGAGATCGTTCAATCCTGGGCCGAGCGAATGTCGCCTGTGTTTGAGAAAGGGCGTGATCAGATTCGAAAATCGCAGTCGCAATTCCGCGAGGTTATGCAGCCCATGCAGCGGATCCGGTTCGAGGCCGAGGCCTTGCAGATGAACGCCGCGCTTTCCTTCGCGGAGCTGAAGCTCAAACAGTGGCAGGAGGGCGAGTTCGACGACGACGATTTCTGGGACGGAAAGCCCGGCGACAATTCGCAGCGGGACCAGCGACGCCGCAAGCGCCGCGAACAGGAGAGGGAGATCGCCGCCCAGGCTGATAGCAGTCCGCCGGCTGATCAAATCTCGCTGGAAATGGACGCATGGCGGCAGTATGTCGAGCAATCGGTCGAATCGTTTCGTCTTGACGAGGGTCAGCGCACGACGGCGCTTTCCTGCCTGAAGGAACTTCAGGAGCGGGCGCTTGCCCACCGCGACCGTCGCCGCGAGGACATTTCGCGGCTGGAAGAAAAAATCCGCGAGGCGCCGGAGTCGGACGAAGAGCTCGCCGACGTGAAGAGGCAGCTCACCGAGCTTTACGGACCGGTAGACGAAATGTTTCGGGAGCTCAAGGCGCGGATTGAGAGCCTTCCGACATCGGAGCAGCGGGCTGCGGCAAACGCCTCGGCCGTTGCCGATGAAAAAGCGCGGAAGCGTCCGTCGTCGGAAGAGTCGACGCCCGAGAAAGTGCCGGCCTCGACGGAAAAAGCTACCTTTCCGGATCGTTCGCCAACACCGGACAAAGCTGACTCGCCGGTGAAGCCGTAGACTGTCTTTTCGCTTCAAAGGGTCGCGCGGAATGAACTCCGCGGCTCAATGGCGATCATCCATGCATCGCCGTTGGCGCAGGTCGAATACTGAGAGTAAATCCACGCGAAGTGTAAGAGAGGTCTCGGGTCAGTCCTTTACCGTAACGGCGGCGCGGCGTAGACTGAGGGAAACCGACAAGGGTGAAAGCGGTTCATCGTCCAATGAAAGAACGATCGGCGAAAATTGGAGCGGTTTCCATCGGCGCGGGCCAGCCGCTCGCGCTGATCGCCGGGCCGTGCGTCATTGAGTCGGAAGAGCACACGCTTCGGCTCGCCGACGCCCTCCGAACCATTTGTCAAACGCTTGAGCTTCCCCTCGTTTTCAAGGCGAGTTTCGACAAGGCAAACCGTTCGAGCATCCATAGTTTTCGAGGACCGGGATTGAAAGACGGACTTCGAATTCTGGAATCGGTACGACGGAAAACCGGTTTGCCCGTGTTGTCAGACATTCACGAAGCCGGGCAAGCCGGGTCGGCAGGGGAGGTTCTTGATTGCGTGCAGATTCCTGCGTTTCTCTGCCGGCAGACGGATTTGCTCATGGACGCGGCGAATACCGGAAAGTGCGTGAACGTCAAGAAGGGCCAGTTCGTGTCACCGGAGGAAATGGGCAACGTCGCCGAAAAACTGCGCGAGTCGGGATGCACGAATTTTCTGTTCACCGAGAGGGGAACTTTTTTCGGATACAACCGGCTGGTGAACGACATGACCGCGATACCGCGGATGAAGGCGTTCGCACCGGTGGTGTTCGACGCAACGCACAGTTGTCAACAACCGGGCGGCGCGGGAACGCAAAGCGGCGGTCAGCGGGAGTTCACGGAGACGCTCGCGGGGGCGGCGATCGCGGCTGGGGCGGATGCCTTGTTCATGGAAGTTCACGACGATCCCGATCACGCCAAGAGCGATCCGGCGACCGTTTATCCGTTATCAGAACTTTCCGCACCTCTCTCGCGTCTTTTGTGCATCGCCCGCGTGGTTCGTAACGTGTGATCCACTCGTCGGCATCAGGAAGTTTTGAAGAAATCGTTCCCCTTGCGGTGTCATGAAACTCTCGGGGTGGAACTGCACGCCCTCGATAGGCCCTTCCCGATGGCGGATCCCCATGAGTTCGCCCTGAGCGGTCCAGGAAGTGACTTCAAAGTCGCGCGGGAGCGATTCGCGGTCCACGATAAGGGAATGGTAGCGCATGGCTTCGAAGGGGCTGGGCAAGCCGGCATACAGTTCTTCACCGTGGTGAAACACTTCGCTGGTCTTGCCGTGCATCAGGCGTGCCGCACGAATGACACCGCCGCCGAAGGCCTGGGCAATGCACTGGTGGCCGAGGCAGACGCCGAGGATGGGAATTCGGCCGGCGAACCGTCGAATCAGCTCCATGCTGACGCCGGATTGGTCGGGCGTGCAGGGGCCGGGTGAAATGACCAGGAAATCCGGGCCCCACGATTCGACCTCTTCGGGAGTGGTCCGGTCATTGCGAACGACTCTGATGTCGTGTCCGGTTCGCAGCGCGCCGAACGCCTGCACGAGATTGAAGGTGAAGGAATCGTAGTTGTCGATGATCAGGATCATCAGGCGGCGACCACGGGCAATCGAATCGCCCTTCGGTTTCCGCCGGCGGCCAATTCGGCAATGACGGCGTCGGCGATCAATCGGCCCTGATGGGTCAGGGCAATGGCGGACGATGAAACACGAATCATTCCCCTTTCCCGCAGACTGGTCAGCGTGGGTTCGAAATGCGCGGTTGCATCCAGGCCCGTCCGGCGGTGAAACGACGACAGGTCGAGCCCGGCGCTCAGGCGAAGCTGCATCATCAGCATTTCGTCGATAAGCATGGCCGGGGTGATTTCCTCGCTCGACGCTTCGGCGTCTCCGAATTGAGCGATGCGGCGCACGTATTCATTCACGTCCGCGATATTCTTGTAGCGGCGGTTTTGAAGGCAACCTGTCGCGGAGGGTCCGACGCCGACGTACGGTTCATTGTGCCAATACAGCAGGTTGTGCCGGCACTCGCGGCCGGGTTTGGCGAAATTGCTGATTTCGTATTGAAGAAAACCGGCGTTCCCCAATTGTTCGATCGCCCAAAGGTACATTTCGGCTTCGAGCTCGTTGTCGCAGGACGTGAGCCGTCCGGTGTCGTGCATTTCGGTCAGTCGCGTTCCGGGTTCGTAGGTCAATCCATAGCAGGCGATGTGGTCGGGATTCAGGTCGATCGCCCGGCGAAGCGAGTGCGTCCAGGTCTCAAGGGTTTGACCGGGAATCCCAAAAATGAGGTCGAGGTTGATTTGCCCGACGCCGTGTCGACGGAGCACGGCGACGGATGGGTCGATGTCGTCGGGGGAGTGCAGCCGTTCCAGGGAGGCCAGCTCGTCCGGGAAAAAGGACTGCGCGCCCATGGATACGCGAGTGACACCATATGACACTAGGAGTGCGGCTTTTTCGTCGTCCACCGTCGCGGGATTGGCCTCGACGGTGAATTCGAGGAGCGCCGATGGATCCATGCGTTCATTTAGCATTCGCAATATGTGTCGCAGTTGCAGTGCGTCGAGAACGGTCGGCGTTCCGCCGCCGAAAAAGATCGTGCGAATGAGAGGCGGATCGTCGGACAACCGCGAATCAAGCTCCTCGCCGATCGCCCGCACTACGGGCCATGCGTCGCGCGTGCCCAGGGCGACCGAGTAAAAATCACAGTATCCGCACTTGGAATGGCAATAGGGGGCGTGGAGGTACAAACCGCAGGACGGCGTCGGATCTGGTTTCGGCAGGCACTCGATCATGCGGAGATTGTATCTTTGGAGACGTGAACCAGGAAATCATTCGCACAGCCCTGAATCGTTGTCTTTCAGGCAATCGGGACGTGGATATAATGGCGCCGGCGGTAGTGCGCGGAATGATCCGGCGCTGGGTTGCGCGGCCTAGCCGCCACAATCACGGGGAATTGACCCATGCCCGCGAATCGAAGGGATTTTATGAAATCGGCCGTGGGGGGCGTCGCGGCTTTGACCGCGGTTTTCCGGGACGACGCGATCACCCGGGTGGAGGCGGCCGTCGCCGCCGCTGGGGACACCTCCGCCGACTCGCTTGCGTCCAACGAGGATTTCTGGTTCGAGGTGCAGCAGGCTTACGACGTCGACCGCTCGATGCTCAACCTCAACAACGGCGGGGTCGCGCCGTCGCCCCGCGTGGTCATGGACGCATTGCACCGCCACGACCGCTTCACCAATCATCTTCCGTCGCGTCATCTGTGGGACGTGCTCGACAAACAGGTCGAACCGGTGCGGGCGGCGCTCGCCCGGGCCTTCGGCTGCGACGCCGAGGAAATCGCCGTCACGCGGAACGCCAGCGAATCCCTCGAAACGTGTCTCATGGGGTTGGACCTTACGCCCGGCGACGAAATCCTGACCACCAGCCAGGATTATCCGCGCATGCTCCAGACCATCCGCCAGCGGGAAAAACGCGAGGGCGTGGTGCTGAAGACGTTTTCCATTCCCACGCCGCCGAAGAACAAGTCGGAGTTGGCGAAGGTTTATGAACAGAACATCACGCCGAAAACGAAAATGATTCTGGTGTGCCACGTGATCAACATCACTGGGCAGATCATGCCCGTGAAGGAAATTGTCGGCCTGGGTCGCTCGCGGGGGATTCCCGTCATTGTCGATGGCGCGCATTCTTTCGGACAGTTTCCGTTCAGCCACGCGGACCTTGATTGCGACTATTTCGGATCGAGCCTTCACAAGTGGCTGAGCGCCCCGATCGGTACGGGCCTGCTCTACGTCCGCCGCGACAAGATCGCCGACCTTTGGCCCCTGATGCCGCCGCCTGATCCGAAATCAGCCGATATCCGCAAGTTCGAGGAAATCGGAACACACCCCACCGCGCCGCGCCTGGCCATCGCCGAGGCGCTTACCTTTTACGAAGGGATCGGTCCGGCGCGAAAAGCCGCCCGCCTTCGCTATCTCCGCGACCGCTGGGCCAAGCGGCTGGCGCCCCAAAAGGGCGTCGTGCTCTACACCAGCTTGGATCCAGATCAATCCTGCGCCATCGGAACGGTGGGAATCGAGGGCATCAAGGCCTCGGATTTGAGCAAGCACCTGTTTGACAAATACCGCATCCTCACCACGCCCATTGAGATCGAACACATTAACGGCATCCGCGTCACGCCCAACACCTATACGACGATCCGCGAAGTCGACCGCTTTGGCGAGGTCATGGAGAGGATTCTTCGCGAGGGTTTGGCCGGTTGACGGTGGGGCCATCGCCAACGACCGCAGACACTTACGGGGTCTTGGCCAATTCTTCTTTCTGACCGGCGAAGAGGCGGTCGAACTGAGGCAGGTCCATCCATTCGACGCGAAACGCGCCCTTTTCAAAGATGACGACGCCTCTCCCATCGGGGGCAAGCACTCGGGTGAGCGGCGCGGTCTGGGCCACGAGAATGGGCCGATCGCTTCCCCGAAGTTTCCGCGATTCCTCCGCGGATAGAAATTCCAACTGAATCATCTTGGGGAGCTGGTCGGGGGCGACGTCCGGGATGAAATTCAGCGGAAGCGTCGCGCCGTCGCCCAGGCGCTTCTGATATGTAGCCGCGTGCCATTTCATCTGCCCCATGGCGTTGTGCTGCCGGCGGATGTCTCCCAATAAGCAAATAAACGCGAGAACCGCGCCGACGCCAAGTATCAGAATCAACAACGACTGGAAAACGCGCCGCTCGCCGGGCCTTGTCGGGTAAGTGGGGGAGAGGATGGGAGACCGTTGGGATTCGCTCATTGCGAGCGCTCGCTGCATGGGGCCCCGCGAACACACGGAAGCCGCTTCACCTTAGATCCGGCCCAAATCCGCAATCACCGGTTGAAAACACGGAACGCGAAACACTATTCATCCTCGTCCGGGTTGATCGCCGTCTGATCGGCGCTCGAGGCCAGCGCCTCGAGGGCGGAAATCGGGTCCGAATCGTCGTCCGACATGGATACATGCTTCGACGTTCCCACGCGGGCCGGACCCTTGCCGGCCATTTTGCCCTTGGCGATCTTCGTCCGGACGCGAATGATCTCGTTGTCGCTCGGCTCCCCGTCCACCTGAAGCGTGAACACCACGGGACCGACGACAATCTGATCACCAGCCTCGACATCTTCCTCGGTCACGCGGCGGTTGTTCAGAAAGGTGCCGTTGGCGGCGCCAAGATCACGAAGAGTGACCCCGTCCTCGCCGGCGAGAATCTCGCAATGGCGGCGGGAGACCGTCGAGAGGGGAATCCGTATGGTGCAATCGTCCTTGCGACCGATGGTGGTAGCGCCGGAGTGAAGCGGAAAGTCCCGGCGAGAGCCGTCCTCCCGAAACATGATCAACTTCGCGTTCATGACATTCACCCACACCCCGCCAAACCGAGCGCCGAGGCGGCCGGCACACCGCCTTCAGGCTCAATCCGTCCGGTCGGCAATTATATCCCTGCAAACCAGCCGCCGCAACGATTCACGCCGCCCGCCCTTCAGGGAGAAGTTTCCTGTGCAATCCCGCAAATGAAGCAACCTTTCCTTTGGCGGTGAAGGCCATACACTTTCCGACGGACACTGGGAGACCTCGATTGACCGATGCCGCCAAGTCAAGAACGGACCGGGCAGCCCCGCGGCGGCTGAAGGGATTCCGCGATCTGACCGCGGCGGACCTTCTCGCCCGCGACGGCATGATCCGAACCATACGTGAGGTGTACGAAGCGTACGGCTTTTCGCCGCTGGAAACGCCGGCCCTTGAATATGTAGACGTCCTTGGCAAATTCCTGCCGGAATCGGACCGGCCCGACGGGGGTGTCTTTGCCTTTCGCGACGAAAACGACGAATGGGTCGCCCTGCGGTATGACCTGACGGCCCCGCTATCGCGCTTCGTTGCCATGAATCGAGACCTTCCCAAGCCGTTCCGGCGCTATCAGGTGGGACCGGTCTATCGAATGGAAAAACCCGGGCCGGGGCGGTTTCGCGAGTTTTACCAGTTTGATTTCGACACGGTCGGAACGGGGTCGATGCTCGCCGACGCGGAATGCTGCATGATCATGTGCGACACGCTCGAGGCGCTGGGCATTCACCGAGGGGACTACGTCATCCGTTTGAACAATCGGAAGGTGCTCAACGGAGTCATGGACGCGTTGGCGGCCAAGGGGGCTGTGCCCGCTCATGCCGATCATCACGTCCTGCGGTCCATTGACAAGCTGGACCGCGTCGGACTTTCGGGCGTGCGTGACCTTCTCGGCCCAGGGCGGAAGGACGAGTCGGGGGACTTTATGCGTGGTGTCGGCCTCTCGCCCGCGCAAATTACATTGGTATCGAACTATCTTTCCATCTCGGGATCGGAACGGGCCGCAGTTTGCGCGGAATGCGAG
>Ga0187893_10010518_pt1 | contig 13741 bp, 9 predicted proteins | sample MA1701074metaG_FD_139574 | JGI IMG/M metagenome (GOLD analysis project Ga0187893, IMG submission 139574) | White microbial mat communities from a basaltic lava cave in the Kipuka Kanohina Cave System on the Island of Hawaii, USA - MA170107-4 metaG ...
CCGATAATGACGATCACCACCAGCAACTCGACCAGGGTAAATCCGCCTACGCGGTCGCTTCCGCGACCGCTTCGGCGTGACGGGTCCGCTCCGGGGCCGCTTCCGCGACCGTCTCGGCGGGACCGTCCCGACCGGCGCCTGCGTGGACGCACTGTCTCCATGCGATTCCTCCTTCGGTTGTCAAAGAACCCGACCTCTATCTCAGGGGCCGCGCCGCGGAGCCTTCCGGCCCGGGGGCGCGCGGCCCGGATCGCCTAGGGGCGGCAGTATTTCGAGCGGGCGTCCAGCCACAGGCCGGCGTCGCCCTTTTCCGTCAGGACCTCGCCCGACTTGAGGAGCACGTTGCCTCCCTGCCTCATGTTCTGGCTGTGGTTGGTCTCCTGGTCGCACCCGATCGGGTGGAGGTCCGACAGCGCGGCGGGATCGGTGCGGGGTCCCATGTACTGGAGCGGGGGCGCGTCGGGCCGGTCGACCAGGGGGCAGCGGAGCGCCTCGGGGCCCACGAGCGGAGGCTCGGCCGAACGCAGGCGGAGCCAGTATTCCCCTCCGAGCCGCGTCCCGGGGGGACCCGCCCCCGCCTGCGCGCGGTGCAGCGTCTGGAGGTTCCCGATGCAGCGCGCGACCCGGTCGCGGCGGGAGACCTGGGCGAACGCGGGGATGAGGAGAACGACGCCGATCACGAGGGCGATCAGCACCACCAGGACCTCGACCAGGGTCAGGCCCCGCTCGGGGGACGGCATCCGACGATCCTCCTCTGCCTAGACTACGGGCCTCGAGCCGCCCCGTGAAGAAACGGGAAGCGGCGAGGCGCGTCGGGGACCCGCCGGAGCGGGGCAAGAGGGGATTCGCCGCGGGGGGATGATCGGATGATCGGATAAGGGCGTATCGGCCCGACGGCTGGGATCCCGTCCCGCCTCCGGGTTCGGCGGGCGGCCCTCGACTCTCAAAGAGCGCGGTCCGATGGAAGTATACCCCGCCGGCCCGCGGAAGCAAATCGTCTTTTCGCGGCGAGGCCGAGAAGGGCCGCGGCGGTGAGGACCGCGACGAGGAGTCCGTTCCGCGCCGAGGCGGGACGGAAGCGGAACTCGACGACGCGCTCTCCCGCCGGCACGACGACCGCGCGGAACATGACGTTGGCGCGATGGACGGGAGTCTCCTTGCCGTCGATCGTCGCCTCCCATCCCTCGTCCCAGGCGTCCGCGAGGACCAGGAGCGCGTGGCCGTCGGACGTCACGCGGAGGGCGAGCCGATCGGTGGAACGCTCGAGCCAGATCACGCCGGCGTTCCGCGCGTCGAGGGGGGGAAGCTCGAGTTCCCCTTCGAGGATGACCGTGACCTTCAGGTCGACCCGTCCCGAGCGGAGGAGGAGGGGCGCGTCCTCGGGGGGATAGGCGGCCCAGGCCTTCGTCGCCAGGCGGGCGCGGGGAAGGGCTTCGGGGTTCCCGTAGATCCGGAGGGGGCCGCGCGTCCCTTCCAGGCGCCAGCGCCCGCCCGGTTCGCCCGGAAACGGCCAGTAGAGGCGGGTCACGTTCGCGGCGTCGAGAAGGCGGGAGTCGAAGCGCTCGAACGCCGCGACCCGGCCGCTTCCGGCCACGTCGCCGCCCGCGGCCAGGCCGTAATCGACGTAGGACGAAGGGAGAATGGCCTCGTAGCCGGCGAAGGACTCGATCCCGTGGAGGGCGAGCAGGTTGTTTCCCACGGCGAGGTTCCAGGTCCGCGGGTCGCCCGGCGCGGCGTCGGGGAAGCGGAGCCCGCCCAGGGCGCGTCCGGGCTCCGGCTCCGGGGGCGCGGTCGCGACCGTCGGAAGTTCCCCGGCCGGCTGGTTCTGGTGGAGGAAAGGCGGGAGGAGATCGAGGAGGAGGGCGGAGAGGCCCAGGGCGAGCGCGGCGCGCGGCTTCCGGCAGGCCGCCAGGCAGGCGCCGACCGCGAGGAGGCCGCCGAGGACCGTCTCGGCCACGGCGGCTCCGGAAAGAGGGACCGGGCGGACGAGCCAGACCAGGACGAGAAGGCCCAGGCCCGCCCCGATCGCGTGCGGGACGCGGCCCGGGCGGCGGGCGATCTCGTCCCAGCCTTCGGCCGCCAGGACGGCGAGGCAGAAGCCCGCGGGGAAGACCCAGCGGCTGGGCATGCTCTGGTTGAGGAGCGGGACCTGGAGGAGGAGCCAGGCGACGGGCCGGACGAAGGCGAAGAGGAGCGCGAGCGCGGCGAAGACGGCGAGGAAGCGGATCCGCGGCTCGCGGATCCCGCGACAGGCGCCCGCCAGCGCGAGCGCGGTCCCCGCGATCCCGAGAAAGACGGCGAACTCCCCGCGGACCAGGCCGTCGGCGGAGAACCAGGCCTTCCCGAACGGGAGGCCGACGAGGTGGGAAAGGACGACGGACCACCGGTCGTCGTAGAGCATCCCGAAGTCGCCGCCGGCCTGTCGGTGGCCGTTGGCGATCGAGTCCAGGCGCGTCAGGATCGCGGGCATGCCCACGCCGAGCGTCACGGCCCCGAAGACGAGCGCGCCGCGCGTCCTCCGGGCGGCGGCCCAGGCGGCCAGCAGGATTCCCAGGAGGAGGGCGTGCTGGGGGTGGCTCCCGAGGACGGCGAGGCCCAGGGCCAGGCCGGCCAGGGCGGGGCGGGAGCGGTGAAGGGCGAGGAGGGCGAGGGGGCCGAAGACGCTCACGCCTTCCAGGATGCCCGTGGACCACCAGACGGCCGAATAGCCCCAGAGCATCCAGACGAGCCCCGCGGCCGCCGACGCCGCCTCGCTCCGGCCGAAGCCGCGGCAGAGGAGGAACATGGAGGCGCCGGCGAAGAAGAGGTGGAGGAAGAGGGTGAGCGTGTAGGCGGGGCCCGGGGGGAAGAGAAGGTGCAGGACGAGGTGGGGCGGGTAGAAGGGGTGGAGCATGGTGTCGTAGTACAGCGGGTAGCCGCCGAACAGGCGCGGGTTCCAGAGCCGGAGTTCCCCGCGTTTCAGGCCCTCGTTGTAGATCTCGAAGTGCATGGGGAGGAGGAAGACCGTGTCGCCCCGGTCGGCGGGCGGACGGTGGGCGTGGACCGGGTGCGGCGGCGGCGCGGGATCTCCCAGGTGCGCGCGGGCGGTCCGGACGTCGTGGAACGTGCGGCCGAGGAAGAGCGCCTCTCCGCCCGCCGCGAGCGTCACCGCGGCGAAAAGGCCGTACGGCCAGGCGTCGCGGAGCCTCACGTCCGGCTCCTGAGCCGGACGAACAGGAAGGTCCCGAGCGCGAGCGCCGCGAACGCCGCCGAGCCGATCATGCCGGTGCGCGCCGAGTCGGGCCGGAAGCGGAGGCTGACCGTACGGTTCCCGGCCGGGACCGGGACGGCGCGGAAGGCGACGTTGGCGCGCAGAACCCGCGCGGGGGCGCCGTCGATCTCGGCCTCCCATCCCGGGTGATGCGTCTCGGAGAGCACGAGAACCGTATCGGCCTTGGTGTCCACCCGAAGGGCGAGCCGATCGGGGGTCCGCTCGATCCATTCGACGGTCCCCTCGGCGGCGTGAACGCGAAGGGCGCGGCTCTCGAGGACGACCTCGGAACGAGGGTCGAAGCCGGTAGCGCGGAGTTTCCGCAGCGCGTCCTCGGGATCGGCCGCAAAAACCGCCTTTCCGACCAGCCGGGCGCGCGGGAGGGCGTCCGGGTTTTCGTAGACGGTGACCTTGGGGAATTCCTTCAGCTTCCGGAACCGCGGATGGGGAAGGAGGCGGGGGGGGAAGAAGAGGTAGCGGGTCGCGGCGAGGTCGAGGAGGGGGGAGCCCACGCGCACGAACGTGGCGCCGCGTCCGACGGGATTGAGCCCGCCGCCGGCCGCCCGGGCGAACTCGGCGTAGGGGCCGGGCATGACGGCGTCGAAGCCCGCCGGGTTCTCCACCCCGTAGACCGCGAGGAGGTTGTTTCCGTCGACGAACTCGGACTCGAAGCCCTCCGCCTCGTCGGAAACGGTGGCGCCCAGGAGGCCCGTGCCGCGCCAGGGCCCCGTCTCGCGCTCGCGGACGAATCGGACGGGCTCCGGAATCTCGCGGAGGACGTCGCCTCGCGCGGGCCAGTTGTAGTACCGGACGAAGGGGAGGAGGAGCTCGAAGAGGAGGGCGACGAGGCCCAGGGGGAGGCGGACCGGGGCGGGGGAGGAGGCGGCGAGGGCGACGAGGCCGAATCCGATCCCGGTCTCGACGGCCGCCCCGTTCGCGAGGGTGAAGGGTCCCACGCGGACGAGGCAGACGACGCCGAAGAGCGCCGCGGCGGCGCCGAGGAGGCGGGGGACGCGACCCGGGCGCTCGAGGAAGGCGTCGAGCCCTTCGGCCGCCAGGAGGCAGACCGCGAATCCCGCCGGGAAGATCCAGCGCGAGGGGGGGCTCAGATTGAGGAGGGGGACGGCGGAGAGGATCGAGGCGAGGGGCGCCACGAAGGCCCCGAGAAGGGCCGCCGCGGCGAAGACGGCGGCGAAGCGGACCCGCAGGTCGGGCCACCTCCGGACCGCTCCCGTCAAGGCGAGGGCGAGGACGGCCAGGCCCGTGTGGACGGTGAACTCGTACTCCAGCCAGAGGCTCTCCGGGTGGAGCACCTTCCCGAGCGCCGTTCCCGCCAGGTGGGTGACGAGGGTCCACGGGTCTTCGTAGAGGGTGAGGTCGTCGAGGCCGCGGCTCCGGAAGCCGTTCTCGATCGAGTCGAGCCGGGTCAAGAGGGCGGCCAGGCCGACGCCGACGCTGAAGATCGCGAAGAGGGTCCCGGCGCGGAGGGCGAAGGCGCGGATCGCTCGGTCCCGCAGGGCCTCGGCGGCGACCCACGCAAAGACGAGGAAAAACGCGAGGAGGGCGTGTTGGGGGTGGCTGCCAAGGAAGGCGACGCCCATCGCGGCCCCGCCCAGGGCCGCCAGGGCGAGCTCGCGGCGCTCGAGGGCGCGGACCAGGGCGAGAAGGGCGAGGGGGCCGAAGACGAGGGCGCCTTCGAGGATGCCGGTGGCAAACCAGAGCGCGTTGTAGCCCAGGAGCATCCAGGCGAGGCCGGCGGCCGTCGCGGCGGGGCGGCTCCGGCCGAGCCCGCGCGCGAGCGCGTACATCGCGGCGCCGGCGAAGAAGAAGTGGAGGAGGAGGCAGAGGTCGTAGGCCCGCTCCGGGGAGAACAGGGCGTGGAGGACGAGGTGGGGCGGGTAGAAGGGGTGAGCCATGGTGTCGAAGTACGTCGGGTATCCGCAGAAGAGGTAAGGGTTCCAGAGCCGGAGTTCGCCCGCCTTGAGTCCCTCGTTGTAGACCCTGAACAGCGTGGGGAGGAGGACCACGGAGTCGGCCACCCGGGCGTGGGGCCGCTCCGGCCGGAGCCAGTCGGCGGGCCGCTGGCGCTCGACCCCGAGCTGCTTCTCCGCCACGTCGACGGGGTACAGGGTCTTGCCTTGGAAGAGGACGGGGAAGAAGGCCCCGAGGGTCACGGACGCGAGGACGAGATGCGGGAGGAAGCGGGTCACGACCTCCAGTTTCCAGTTTCCAGATTCCAGTTTCCAGCTTCCAGCGCGACGAAGCCGGGGGAAAAAGAAAGCCCCGGCGTCGCCGCCGGGGCCTTCCCGATCTCGATCGGTGGCTACTTCTTGGGCGGGAACTTGCTCGCGTTGAGCACGTTGTCGAAGTCCTGCCCGGTGACCTCGACCACGTCGCCCGACTTCCGGATCACGTTGCCGCCGTTGGAGGTGCTGCCGCCCTCGTTGTGGTTGGCGGGGTCGTCGCAGCCCACCACGTCGCCGTCGGCCAGCTTGTTGATCACGTCGCCCGGCCCGTAGTAGTCGCAGGCGGGCGGCTCGCTCGCGCCGAGCACGGGGCAGATGAAGATTTCCGTGACGGACGCGTCGATGAGGGGCGGCTGGGTGGTGGTCAGGGCCTGCCAGAAGGCCGAGCCCGTGTCCTTGGGCATGGACTTCATGCGGCCGCCGAACTGGCTCATGTACACGTTCTGCATCTTCCACAACTGCGACAGGTTGTTGGCGCACGAAGTCACGCGCGCGCGGCGGATCGCCCTGGCGATGGCTGGCAGGAGAAGGGCGGCAAGAATGCCGATGATGACGATCACGACCAGCAGCTCGACCAGGGTGAACCCCTTGCGCCGGTTGCTCTTCATCGAGGTTCTCCTTCTAGGTCAACCGTCTGCGCCCGGCGAACGCCGCCGGGCGGAACTTCCGGGACAGGCGCCCTCGGGCTCCTAACTGGAATCGCGGCGTGATCGGCGCCCGCCCCGCTGGCCGGACCGCACTCCCGTCACCCAGGGGAAGTGTAGCAGAAGCGTTCGGGGAATCAAGCGTCGAGCGGATCTTGGCGCCCGCTCCCGGGCGGATCGGCTAGTGATCCGCGGGCGGCCCCAGGAGTTCGAGGAGGCGCCCCCGGCCCTCGGCCAGTCTCGCGGCGGTCGAGGCCTCGAGGTTGAGGCGGAGCAGGGGCTCGGTGTTGGAGGCGCGCACGTTGAACCACCAGTCCGGGTACTCGACCGTGATCCCGTCGAGCGTGTCCTGGCGGCCGTCCCGGAAGGTCTCGGCGAGCCGCCGCATGAGGCCCTCCTTGTCGGCGACCTTGAAGTTGATCTCGCCCGTGGTGTGGGTGCGGCGGAGGGGGGCGAGGATCTCGTCGACCGGCCGCCCCTCGCGGCCCAGGAAGTCGAGGAACTTCGCGAAGGCCATCATGCCGCTGTCGGCGAAGAAGTGGTCCCGGAAGTAGTAGTGGCCGGAGAGTTCGCCGCCGAGGACGGCGTCGTTCTTCTTCATGGTCTCCTTGATGAACGAGTGGCCCACCCGCTCGCGGATCGGCCTCCCGCCGGCCTTGAGGATCTCTTCCGGGACCACGCGGCTGGACCGGAGGTCGTAGACCACGCCGGCGCCGGGGTGCTTGCGGAGCTCGGACCGGGCCAGGAGGACGGTCACGAGGTCGCTCGGGATGCGCGCGCCGCCCGGCCCGAGGAACATGCAGCGGTCCCCGTCCCCGTCGAACGCCACGCCCAGCCCGGAACCCGACTCCTCCATGGCCCGGCGCAGGTCGCGGATGTTCTCGTCCTTGATCGGGTTGGGCTCGTGCGAGGGGAAGTTCCCGTCGGGCTCCCAGCAGAGGCGCAGGAGGTCCAGGGGAAGGTCGCCGAAGACCGCGTCGAAGTGGGCCCCGACCGCCCCGTGGGCGGTGTCGACGGCGACCTTGAGCTTCGGCACGTTCTCGAGGTGCCGGCGGAGGTGCTCGCGGTACTCGGCGACCACCGTCCGGGGGAACACCTTCGATCCGCCGGCGGACGGTGCCGAGGAGAGCCGTTCGATGTCCTTCAGGCCGGTCCTCTCTCCGACGGGGAAGGCGCGCTCGCGGCAGATCTTGAACCCGATGTCGCCGGGGGGGTTGTGGGAGGCGGTGACCATGATGCCCCCGTCCAGGCCCAGGTGTCCGACGGCGAAGTAGAGCATGGGGGTGGTCGCGAGGCCGATGTCGACCACCTCGCAGCCCGCGCCGCGGGCCACGGCGGCGGCGATGGCGGGGGCGGAGAGGCGGACGTCCCGTCCCACCGCGATGCGCCGGGCCCCCAGGAACCGGACGGCGGCCGAGCCCAGCCGCTCGGCGAAGGCCTCGTCGATCTCGCTCCCGTACTTCCCGCGGACGTCGTAGGCCTTGAAGATGCCCATGGCGTGGCGCCTCGATGGGACGCGGGGATCCGTGCCGGCCCCCGTGGAGCGTCCCTCCCCCGGGGCCGAGCCTACTTCGGCTTCACGTACTTGATCCGGTCGATCGACTGCTCCGCGTCCTTCCGTTCCGGGCGGTCGGGGTACTCCTTCAGGTATTCCTCGAAGACCCGGATCGCGTCGGCGTTCCGGCCCGCCGCCTCGAGGGAGAGACCGAGCCGCATCTTCGCGTGGGGACGGCGCTCGTCGTTGGGGTAGCGCTCCAGGAAGCGCCGGTAGTAGTCCACGGCGCGCTCGGGACGCATCGTGTTGTAGCACACGTCGGCCGAGGTGACCTGGAGCCACTTCGAGAAGTCCGTGTTAGGGTCGCGGTCGATCCGCTTCTGGTAGGAGTCCATCATCCCGTTGGAGCAGAGGTAGAACGGGAGGACGATGACTCCGACGAAGACGCCGATCGTGATGAGGATCTTCTTCCAGGTCCACTCCATAAAATGTCTCCCGATTGACTTCCGCCTCGATTATAGCACGGGGGAGATCAGCGTTCCTTCCAGAAGGTCGAAAGGCCCAGGTCGAGGAAGAGGAGCGCGAGGGCCGCGATCAGGAAGACGGGCCGGCCGGGCCGCGGCTCGGGCTGCTGCGGCCGGGGGAGGGCGGGGAGGTCGTCCTTCGACCGGAGAAGGAGCCCGCCCGTCTCCCGCGCGATCCGGCGGAGGGCCTCGACGTCCGTCCCGATCGCGGCGTGCTCCGGGTCGGAGGGGATCGTGGCCGCTGCCCGGGCGCGCCCGCAGCGGACGGTCACCGTGCCCGCGCCGAGCGCCGGGAGGGTCCCCTCCCAGAGGTCGGACCGGACCTGGCGGAGTGGGACCTCCAGGGTCCCGGCCCGGACGGGCGGAGGCTCGCGGGGGCCGCGGACCCGGACGACGGGCGGCTCGACCGTGATCGAGAACCCCTCCGCGGCATCCCCGGCCACGTACTCGATCGACTGGACGAGGAGGCGCCGGATCCGGGGATCGTAGGGGAACGCGAAAGCCCCGGTCACGCCCCCCGCCTGGCGGAAGGCGACGGCGGGTGCGCGCTCCACCGTGGCCACGACCTGGCTTCCGGGCTTCGCGGCGGCGAGGTTCATGGCGGGGAGCTCGACCGGTCCCACCCCGCGGGTCGCGGGATGCTGGGCGAGGTCGAGGGTCCCGGGCAGCTCCTTCCAGTTGTCCCGGATGCCGCGGACGAGCTCGGACAGGCGCGCCTCGAGGGCCTCCCAATCGGCGATCTTCTGTTGAAGCGCGTCCGGAACGGCGATCTTCCGGTCGGTCGTGATCACCGTGAGGCCGGCGATCCGGAGCAGCTCCGTCGCCTCGGCCGCCTGTTCCTCCGGCTTCTCGTCCTGGTGGGAGTGCCCGTCGGTGAAGAGGAAGAGATGCTTCCGGCCCGCGTCCTCGACCCCGCGGAGCTTGAGGCGGGCCTCGCGGATGCCCCGCGCGATGTAGGTCGGGCCCCCGGGTTGCGCCTTGCGGAGCGCCTCGAAATCCTGGAAGCGCACGTCCGTGGAGAAGGTCATGTAGAACTCCTTGTCGCCCTCCCCGAACGCGCCCGCACGCGCGTTCCGCACCGCGTCCAGGACCGTGTCCCAGACCTTGGCCATGCTCCCCGAGGCGTCGATGCCGAAGACCACGGCGATCTGCCGGTCGGGCGATGCGCGGAGGGGGGAGATCGCTTCGATCGGTGTCCCCCGCCAGCCGCCGCGCTCGAAGCTCGCGGGGCCGCCCAGGAGGAGGACGCCGCCCCCGAATCCCTCCGCGTAGGCGGCGAGGGCCTTCTGCTCCGCGGACCCCAGAGGGAGTCCGGCCAGGACGACCGCGTCGTAGGGCTCGAGGGGCTCGAAGGCGGCCGAGACCTTGGCCTCGAACTCGTCGAGGGGAGGGAATCCGGAGGGGGAGAGGACGAGGACCCTGCGCTTGTCCGAGCGCGCCTCGACCCGGCAGCGGACCGCGTTGTTCCGGTCGAAGTCGTCCCCGGCCTCGATCCGGACCTCGAACTCGCCGGGCCCGTCGAGGGGGAAGGGGACGGCGAGGGGGGCGCCGGGGACGAGCGTGACGTCCCGCGCGGCCTCGCCGGCGCGGACGCGGGCCGGGGTGGCGAACGTGGATTCCACGGTGATCTCGACGGTCCCGCGCTCGCCCGGGGCGAGCCGGGCGGGGGCGATGATCCGGACCAGGCGGACGTCGCGGGGCGACGGCGGCCCGAGGGGGAGGACGTGGACGGGGACGCCCCGGGCGCGGCAGAGGAAGAGGGCGCGGCCGGGATCGGCGCGTCCGTCGCTGTGGAGGACGATCTCGGTCGGGCTTCGGGCGAGGGCGGCCTCGAGGGCGGAGGCCAGGTCGGTCCCGGAAGGGTCCACGGTCGTCGATCCGAAGGAGACGTTCCGGCCGAAGGAGGCCCAGGAGATCTCGTCCCCCGGCGGAGCGGCGGCCTGGTCGAAGGCGCGGAGGGCGTCGGCGTCGCCGGGGAGAAGGCCGCCGGGGACGAGGACCGAGCCCGACCGATCGATCAGGTGGAGCCGCCTCCGCGCGCTGGAGACGCCAAGAAGGGGGACGTCGAAGACCGCGAGGAGGAGGGAAAGGACGAGGAGGAGGCGGACGATGCGGACGGTCGGCCGTTTCACGTCAGGTCCTGCGCGAGAGGGTCAGGGTGAAGATCCAGAAGAGGTAGTCGTCGTAGTGGGCCGGGTCCCTGAAGTCGAGCCAGCCGAGCTCCTGGCGGCGGGCGAGGAGGGGGACGCCCTCGTTGAGCGCGGCGGGCAGGCGGCGGGCGAGGACGGCCCGGGCGAAGCCGGAGAGGTCGGTCAGGACCTCGCTCCGTCGTCCCGGATCGACCTCGGTGAGGGCGACGCCGGGGGACTCGGCGACGCGAAACCCGGTCTTCCGGTTGACGAAGAAGTCGACGACCTCCGTGCCGTTCACGCGGGCGGCGACGAAGAGGAAGGGGGCGGGCCAGGGGACGGGGCCCGAGGTGTTCCCGATCCGGATGCGGAGCACGCGGTCGTCCCAGCTGAGCGACTCGACGGCGGCCAGCGGCGGCGGGTGGTTGGCCTCGGCGTCGAGGACGAGGGCGGCCGCGAAGCCCGCGGCCTGGAGGTCGCCGCGGAGGCGCGAGGCGTCGGTCCGGGAGAGATCGCGGGCCACGACCCCGCGGGTGGCCTCGAGCCGGGCGGACACCTCGTCCGGGGAGCGGCCCAGGAGGGGGGCGGCGAGGTCGGAAATCGGGAAGACGGCGCCGGGGGAGGGGGCGAGGAGGAGGAGGGCGTAGCGGGCGTCGCTGCCGTCGACGAACTCGACGTCGGGCTCGGCGAAGACGGGCGTGAAGGGGCGGCGGGGAGCGTCGTCCTCGGAGGGGGCGGGAGGCGGCGGCGGGGCGGCGGCCCGGCCCAGGACGAGGCGGAGGACGGCGGCGACGGCGAGGCCGGCCAGGAAGCCGCCGATGTGGGCGCCGTAGGCGACGCCGCCGATGCCCCTCATGCTGAAGAAGACCTGCTCGGCGAACCAAATGCCGATCCACCAGACGGCGGGGATGCGATAGACGTTGGCGAAGACGAACATCCAGACGAGCATCCGGACCCGGTGGCGGGGGAAGAAGACGGCGTAGGCGCCCACGACGCCGGAGATGGCGCCCGACGCCCCCAGGGTGGGGATCTCGGAGGCGCTGTTGGTGGCGATGTGGGCGAAGTCGGCGGCCAGGCCGCAGGCCAGGTAGAAGAACGCGTAGCCCAGGTGGCCCAGGCGGTCCTCGACGTTGTCGCCGAAGATCCAGAGGAACACCATGTTGCCCAGGAGGTGCATGATGTTCGCGTGGAGGAACATGCTGGTGAAGAGCGTGTGCCACTCGAGGAGGGCGGGCCGCATGGCGTAGCGGATCAGGACGGGCTCGCTCGGCATGGGGAAGCAGAGGAAGAGGAAGGCGACGACGTTCGCGCCCAGGAGGAAGTAGTTGACGTAGGGGGTCCGCTCGCGGGGGTTCTCGTCGCCGATGGGGATAAACATGCGTCGGGGGCGGCCTTAGGACGCCCGGACCTCCGGCCGCGTTACGCCGCCATGTTAGGAGAACGGGCGGGAGCCCGCAAGGTTGGCCCCGGCGGTCAGCGCTTCTCGATGGGCGTGTAGCGCAGGTTGAGGGGGCCGGTGTACTCGGCGCGGGGCCGGATGAGGCGGTTGTTGTCCCACTGCTCCAGGATGTGGGCCGTCCAGCCGGAGATGCGGCTCATGGCGAAGATCGGGGTGAAGAGGGCGCTCGGGATCCCCATGCACGTGTAGACGGAGGCGGAGTAGAAGTCGACGTTCGGGTAGATCTTCTTCCCCTCCCGCTGCATGTGCTCGCCCACGACCTGCTCGACGACGCGGGAGATCTCGAACCACTTCGGGTTGCCGACGTGCTTGCCCAGCTGCTCGGAGTACCTCCGGAGCACGATCGCCCGCGGGTCCTCGGTCTTGTAGACGCGGTGGCCGAAGCCGGGGATCTTCCGCTTGTTCTTGAGGGCGTCCCGGACCCAGTCCTCGGCGCGGGAGACCTCGCCGATCTCGAGGAGGATCTTCATGACCTCCTCGTTCGCGCCGCCGTGGAGGGGCCCCTTCAGGGTCCCGATGGCGGAGGTGACGGAGGAGTACATGTCGGACATGGTGGCGGCGGTGACGCGGGCGGCGAAGGTCGAGGCGTTCCACTCGTGGTCGGCGTGGAGGATGAGGCAGACGTCCAGGATCTTCTCGAGGAGCGGGTCGGGCTCCTTCCCGGAGAGGGTGTAGAGGAAGTTGAAGGCGATGCTCTTTCCGGGGATGGGCTTGATGGGCTCCTCGCCCGAGCGGAGGCGCTCGTAGGCGGTGATGATCGACCCGATGCGGGTGGTGAGGCGGATGGCCTTGCGGCGGCAGGCCTCCTGAGACGTGTTGCCGCTGTCGGGGTCGTAGTGGCCGAGCGAGGAGATGGCGGTGCGGAGGACTTCCATGGGGCTGGCGCGCCGGGGGAAGAGGCGGAGGATCATGCCCGTCTGCTCGGGCAGCTCGATCGAGCCCCTGAAGTCCCGGAGGAATTCCTCGTGCTCCTTCCTCCCGGGGAGGCGCCCGAACCAGAGGAGGAAGGCGGTCTCGGCGAACGTGGCGTGCTCTGCGAGCTCGACGATGTCGTAGCCCCGGTAGACGAGGCGGCCCTCGATGCCGTCCACGAGGCAGATGGACGAGGTGCCCGCGACGACGTCCTCGAGTCCCGCCTTGAAGCGGGCGGTGGGTGGCTTGGTGGGGTCCTCCGCGGGAGCGCTAGCGGCCATCGTGTCTCATCCTCGCAGGTTGCCCGGCATGCGGTCCGGTCGGCGCTTCGCGCCCCGCTCTCGACGCTTCGACCCGGCCGGCCCAGGGGCGCCCGCCGGCCGGGTCGGAGTGGCGGGAGCGCATGGGAATCGAACCCACCTACCAGCTTGTGACCGGTACCACGGGTTTGAAGCCCGGGGGGCCCACCAGGTGCCCTACCGCTCCCTCGAAGCCTTCAAATCCGCGGACTCGGGGCCTCCGGCGCTTCGGCGTTCCGGAGACTTCCGCGGCCTTATCTTCGGCAGGCCTCCCGGGGTTGTCAAGCGGAATCACCCCCCCGGCGACGTATAATGGGGCGTGCGGATCGCGCTCCTCCTGATCCTGGCCGCGGGCGCGCCGGCGGACCGATACGACGAGGCGGCCGAACGGATCCGCTTCCCGGCGGCCGACCGCCTGATCGAGTGGGCCTCCAAGGGCGACGCCCACCGCAAGCTCCTGGTCGAGTTCACCGACCGGAAGAAATTCTCGGCCGGGTTCAGGATGATCGAGGAGAAGCTCGGGATCTTCCTTCCGGAGGTCGACGTCGAGGTGATGTTCGAGGAGTCGGACGACCGCCGGCCCGCCCGTGCGGGCGGGAAGGACGGGAAGGGGCGCATCTTCTTCAACCTCTCGCGCCTGGTCGAGAACGAGCGGCGCCTCGAGGACTTCGAGGCCCAGCGCCGGGCGGGACGCAACATGGTCTGGCTCGTGCCCCCCACGAGCTACGACGTGGTCGTGGCGCACGAGCTCGTGCACGTGGTCTGCGGGACCTTCCAGGAGCG
>Ga0187893_10010519_pt1 | contig 13741 bp, 12 predicted proteins | sample MA1701074metaG_FD_139574 | JGI IMG/M metagenome (GOLD analysis project Ga0187893, IMG submission 139574) | White microbial mat communities from a basaltic lava cave in the Kipuka Kanohina Cave System on the Island of Hawaii, USA - MA170107-4 metaG ...
CTGCCGATCGCGGTCGTCACGAACTGCTCTGAGCGGCTCGGCCAGCTTGCCGTCCGCGCGACCGGAGTCGCTTTTAGCAGCGTGGTGACGGCCGAGCGCGCGGGCTACTACAAGCCCGACCCGCGCACCTATGGCCTTGCGCTGAAGGAGCTGGGCGTCGAAGCGCGCGATTGCCTGCTGGTCGTCGGCTCGCCATACGACCTCTTCGGGTCGAAGGCACTGGGCATGGACGCCTACTGGCACAACCGCGTCGGGCTCCCCGCGCCGCCCGACATGCCCGAACCCCTACTCGAAAGCCGCACGTTGCACGCGCTGCCTGGGGTGATCTTCGGCTAAAGGCGGAGGTCTTGAAGCATCTCAGCCCCCACCCGCAGTCCGAACTTCCTCAAGGAAGGCACGGTCGAATGAGACCGGACCCCGGTCCGGCATTTCTGCTGCCCGCTAGCGCAATGGGTAGAGCGTCCGCCTCTGAAGCGGAAGGTTCGCGGTTCGAGTCCGCGGCGGGCTGCCATTTCTACCGAAGTGACTGGCGTCCGTTCTGCCTTCAGCCTTCGGCCTTAGCTTCGCCCCGTCACCCGTATCTCGTCACTCAAACAGAGTGGCACCCGGCCTGCTCAACGCGCCCACCCGCACGCCGAGGAGGCGAATGCGCCGGTCGAGCGGCACGCGCTTCAGGCACTCGCCCGCCGCGCGGCGGATCGCGCCGGAGTCGCCGGTCGGCTCGTCGAGCGTGCGGTCGCGGGTGACGGTCTTGAAGTTGTCGTAACGCAGCTTCAGGCCGATCGTCCTGCCGACGTAGCCCTTGCGCTTGAGATCGTCGGCGAGCCTCTCGCACAGGCTGGTGAAGACGCGCGAGAGCTGCTCGCGGTCGCGCACCGGGTGGAGATCGTCCTCGAACGTCGTCTCGCGGCTGATGGATTTCGGCTCGCTCACCGTGACCACCGCGCGCCCGTCCCGCCCGTGCGCGGCCTCGTGCATCCAGGCGCCGTAGCTCCTGCCGAAATGCGCGACGAGCAGCGCCGGGTCGGCCCGCGCGAGCTCGCCGATGGTGCGGATGCCGATCGCCTCGAGCCGCACGCCGGCCTTGGGCCCGATGCCGTTGATCTTGCGCACCGCCAGCGGCCAGATGCGCGCCGGGATGTCTTCCTCGCGCAGCACCGTCAGCCCGCCAGGTTTCTCCAGCTCGGAAGCGATTTTGGACAGCAGCTTGTTCGGCGTGACGCCGATGGAGCACGTGAGCCCGGTCGCCTCGCGCACCGCGCGCTGGATGTCCCTCGCGGCCACCCGCGCCCGCACCCAGGGATCCGGCGCGCCCTCGGCTGCGCTTTCCTCGACGAGGCCGGTGATATCCATGTAGATCTCGTCGATGCCGCGGTCCTCGACCTCGGGCGCGAGCGCGCGCACCGCGTCCTTGAACAGGCGCGAGCAGCGCCGGTACTCGTCGAAATCCGCCGGCAGCAGCAGCGCGTCCGGCGCGAGCTTCGCCGCCTTCATAAGCCCCATGCCCGAATGCAGGCCGAACGCCCGCGCTTCGTAGGTGGCGGTGGTAATCACCCCGCGCCCGGTATAGGCGCGCAACGCCGGGAACGCGTTTCCCTCCGCCGCGGCGCGCCGCCGGCCGCCGATCACCACCGGCTTGCCGCGCAGCTCCGGGTAGCGCAGCAGCTCAACCGACGCGTAGAACGCGTCCATGTCGAGGTGGGCGATGAAGCGCATGAATGATGAATTATGACCTGGTCTAAACTCCCGCACTGTGGGGGTCACACCTCATCCTTCGGCCCGACTGTCACCCGTATCTCGTCACCTGTCACAGGGGGGCGGCCCTTTGCCCCCTGTGGCATTGGGCGGGGTTTGGCGCGATACTTTCCAGGAAAGTCGAGTCTCACCCCGCTCCTTTGTGTGGGCGTTTACTAAGCAAAAAGACAAGGACTTTATTGAATAACCTTTGCGACCAATATGCATAGATGGCGGACTAAGTGGCCACGCCCTGGTTTCTTGCCACGTATTTGGAAGGAGGCACAATGAGTGAGGAAAACACGGCTTCCGATAAGAAAGTTGTTCACGCGGATCCGACGAAAGATTTCTTTGTCGATATGGTCACACGAGATATCGAGTTAGAAGATTGCATTTTCGATTTCTTAGACAATGCGGTCGATGGAGCACGTCGCACGGGGCCCGCTCCAGATGCTGGTCCTGATCATCCATTGCGTGGATATCGTGTCGATATCTCACTCGACAAATCCAGCTTTGAAATAAAAGACAACTGCGGCGGAATTCGCCTAAGCGACGCCATCGATTACGCCTTCCATTTCGGGCGACGCACGGACGCCCCACTCGAAGTGGCCGGAGGTATCGGCTTATACGGAATCGGTATGAAGCGCGGAATCTTCAAGATTGGTCGCAAGGCGGATGTTATTAGCGAAGCTGAAGATGCTTGCTTTAGAGTCTATGTAGACGTCAATCAATGGGTAAAGGATAAGGAGAATTGGGATTTTGAATACTTCGATCACATACATAGCGGGACGAGGGGTACAACAATCAAGATTTCCGAACTCAATGCTGGTATCGATACATCCTTTAGTGACCCAGTATTTCGGAACAATCTCGTCAGATTAATAGCTCGCGACTACTCTTTTTTCATAGATATGGGGCTTTCGATTTTCGTATGCGGCCATCAAGCTCCCTCGTTTCGATTTAATCTCAAGAGCGATGAGAATCTTCAACCAGCGGTTCAAGACTATGTAGACGATGGCGTCAACATAAGAATCGTTATGGGCTTGGTTGACGAATTACCCGACGATATTCCCGAGGAATTCAAACCGGATAAGGTTGAGCGTTTCGGCTGGTTCGTAGTTTGCAATGATCGCGTGGTACTAGCCGCTGACAAATCTGAGAAAACTATTTGGGGTGACGATGGGTACAACGTCTGGCACCCTCAATACAATGGCATTGCTGGATTTGTTTTCTTCCATGCAGCAGACCAAAGAAAGCTGCCGTGGACTACGACGAAACGCGAAGTCGATGCGGCCCATCCACTCTATCGGCGAACTGTAACTAAGATGAAAACGCTTACGGACGAATTTATTGCTTATTCAAATCGCAGGAAAGCCGACTTGGAAAACGCGAAACTAGCGGAGCAAGCTGCCAAGCTAGTCGACTTATTGAAGTTCGATAAACCACAAGCGCTAAGATTACCATCGCTTTCTCAGGCTCAAGCTAGGCCAGAGTACGTATACATCTCTTATCGCCGCAAAGTGGATGACGTTCAACAGATTCGAGTCCATCTTGGCAGACGTTCAATGAGTGCCAGAGACGTCGGTATTCATACATTTGAGTATTTCCAAAAGATGGAGCTTGGGAAATGACGACGCCGTCTTTCGAGAGAATTGATTACCAGCTCAGATATAACAAGCATATTGAGCGTAAGCTGATATTTGATGTACTGGTGTCTGCAAAACCCCTTGTAGAGTTCTCAAGGCACAGATATCTTGGGTTTGGTTCAATGTGGTTTTCAGATTTTCGTTTGGCGCACCGCATTCTTGGACTTCAGGAAATGATTTCCATGGAGAAGACCGAGTATGCGGATAGAGCCGCATTCAACCAACCGTATCGATCCATTGATGTTAAACCCGGAAATAGCACTACCATACTGGAGAACTTCAGTGAATCCAATTGGGCAAGTCCCTTCATTTGTTGGCTAGATTATGACGGAGGGCTTGGACGCAGTGTTGTTAAAGATCTCGAACTCGTTTTGCAAAAATTCACTGCCAACTCTGTTCTTATCGTGACAGTTAATGCCTCACGGAGAAGCTACAGACCGATAAGGAGCGGAGCAGATATCGACAAGACTCGTATTGGCACGGCGTTGGGGGAAGTCGAGAACCTACTTGGGCCCGGTACAGTCCCGTCTCGATTTGAACCTGGTATCACGGAAGGTAACGTGCATTTAGATGTGAGCGAGTACGATTTTCCCGAGTTCATGGCGGAAGCCCTTCTGTCGTTTATGTCACATAAAGTTGCTCTGAGCGGCAGGAGAATTGATAGTCAAGAAGGAGAAACCGTAAAATCGTCACCTATAACGTTTGTTCCTCTATTCAATTTTTGTCACAAGGACGGCGCTGAAATGATAACCGTTGGCGGAGCTATCGTTGCTGCGAAGGACGAAAGCCTTTGGCAAAAAGCAGCCGCACTGGGCGATTTTTCGCCCACACAAAGATTTCCAAGGCATCAACGTCTAGATCTCATACCGATAACTCTTAAAGAGAAAATCGTGTTAGACAAGTGTTTGCCGTATGGTAAGGAAGAGTTTCTCGGGATGGCCAAACGAGCAGGGGTCAAGTTGGACGACGACGAGCTTGCGAAATATTTCTATTACTATCAACACTTCCCCATCTTCTTTGAAGCACCGCTATAGAATTTTCTCTTGTCTTGCTGAACGGCGAATAGTTTGAAGCATCATCTTGCACCTGCATTGTTGATCGCCAAGTCGGCTGCAAATGGCTAGTTTTCTGGAAGCGTGGATTGCCTGGGTAATCCTCTCAGCTATCCATTGAGGGGCTGCGAGGGTAGAACTAAACTCATGGGCTTCGGTGCGTAAGGGCATCTCCCCACGTTCTGTCCTAAACGTGTGCCGTGCTTTGAGACGGCAACACGGCATGCCAACACTTGGTAATCCGTCGGACCCTATTGATGATTTGGTTTTCGTTTCTCTCTCAAATAAGAGCGCCCCGAGAGTTTCCCAGCAGGTCTTTCGAAATCTGAAGGTAGCGTTTCCGGATTGGAAATTGTTCTTAGCCGCACCTCCTACCAAACTTAGGGAGTTGTTGCGACCGGCCGGCCTTTGGCGAAAACGGTCTCGCTACTTGCGTGCTGCATTACGCCAGATATTCAGGGACTTCGGTAACTTTGACCTTCGGCATCTAAAGGAATGGGAATCGGATCGAGCCATTAAGTATCTTGCCAAGCTACCCGGTGTATCCGAAAAGGTAGCTCGGTGCGTTTTAATGTACACGATGGGCTTTCGAGTGCTGCCGGTGGACGTACACGTTCACCGTGTGGCGACGCGGCTGGGCTGGACTAAGCGGCGGCGTCCAGACCAGTGCCATTCGGAGCTAGAAGCGGTGGTTCCTGCCCGATGGCGTTTCTCGTTTCACGTGGGTGCTATTGCACATGGGCGAGAAGTTTGTCGCCCGAGCAAACCAAAGTGCGAGGTGTGTTGTATACGTCGAGAATGCGAGTACTATAGGAAATTACATAGAGGCCGGGGAAAGAATGCGTCCAATAGGCATTGACCTCTTTGCTGGAGCAGGAGGGCTAAGTTTAGGGTTCGAGCAGGCAGGTTTCGATATCGTTGCTGCAGTTGAGGTTGACCCCATTCACTGCGCCACTCACGAGTTCAATTTCCCCGACTGCGCTGTAATTTGTGGTGACGTAACAAAGCTTTCTGGCAAGCACATTCGTCAGGTAGCCGAACTCGGTAGTCGAGAGATCGACGTAGTCTTCGGTGGCGCCCCGTGCCAGGGCTTCTCAATGATAGGAAAGAGAGCGCTAGACGATCCGCGCAACAGACTGGTACGCGAGTTTGCTCGTTTAGTATTCGAACTTAAGACTAGATACTTTGTCTTCGAGAACGTAAAAGGACTGACGGTTGGAAAGCATCGCAAGTTACTGGACGAGTTAGTTGATGAATTCAATAGGCTTGGTTATCAAGTGAAGCTGCCTTACCAGGTGCTTAATGCGGCCTCATTCGGCGTTCCGCAAGATCGTCGGCGCTTGTTTTTACTTGGGTGGAAAGAAGGGCTTCCAGAGATTGAATACCCGCAGCTTCGTACGCGTCCCTGCACAAAACAGAAAGAAGGCGACCTCTTTCTGCCGATGGGTCCGTCGGTATGGGAAGCCATTGGCGACCTGCCAAATATCGAGGACTACCCAGAGTTATTTGATCGGGATTGGATCCGGGCTCGTTTTGCGAAGCCGTCCTTATATGCCATGAATTTGCGCGGATACAAGGTGGGAGACGACGACTATAGTTATAGAAGAAAGTGGGACCCTCATTTGCTTACGTCCAGCTTAAGAACCATCCATACGAAAGAATCGAGACAAAGGTTCCGCAAAACGCACCCTGGCAAAGTGGAGCCGATCAGTCGATTCCTCAAACTCGATCCGAAAGGAGTCTGCAATACGTTGAGAGCGGGAACTGGAAGCGACAAAGGTGCCTACACCTCTCCTAGACCAATTCACCCGTTCGAGCCGCGCTGCATCACGGTCCGCGAAGCGGCACGCCTCCATTCGTATCCTGATTGGTTTAGATTTCACTCAACGAAGTGGCACGGCTTCAGACAGATTGGCAACTCAGTTCCTCCGCTACTGGGTAGGGCAGTGGCATCAAAAGTGATGGAAGCATTTGATGTCTCGCCCCAGCGATCTAGGGCTAGGCTTCCGTTGGGGAATGAAGCTCTGCTTAACTTCACAATGGCAGAAGCCGCCGAGTACTATCAAGTTCCCTCCGACGTAGTGGGCAGACGACTTAGGCTCGTCGTCAATGAGTAAATCAGGGAGCACATTGGGGCGATATGCTTCGTTAGTTCTCGAGATTTTCCGCTCCCACTATTCTCCCGGAAAGACCTCATTTGAGTTTGAGAGGTCCGAGCTAGAGGCGACAGCCAAAAACAAGGGGATTACGCTGCCTAAGAATCTTGGGGATGTCATCTACAATTTGCGATACCGGCAACAATTGCCGGATGAAATTTGTAATACTGCCCCCCAAGGTAAGGAATGGGTAATTGAACCGGCCGGCATAGGTAAGTACCGATTTGCTCTCCATGCAAAAAGCCGCATCGTTCCAAGTATTAATCTGATTGTCACGAAAATTCCCGATGCAACGCCCGAAATTATCACAGCTAATGCAAAAAACGACGAGCAGGCGCTCTTAGCAATCGTCCGTTATAACAGATTGGTAGATACGTTCCTTGGAATTACCGCCTATTCTCTTCAAAGCCACCTTAGGACAACCGTTCGCGGGATTGGGCAAATTGAAATAGACGAACTTTACATTGGTGTTGACGCATACGGTGCCCAGTACGTCGTACCGGTACAAGCCAAGGGTGGAACAGACCAACTTGGAATAATTCAAACAAAGCAGGATCTCGCTTGCTGTAGCGAGAAATTTCCGGACTTGATCTGCCGACCCCTTTCCGCCCAGTTCATGGAAGGTGAACGAGTCGTCATGTTTGAGTTAACGGTTCAGGACGACCAAATACGAGTGTTACAGGAGAGGCACTACTCTCTCGTGCCCGCCGATAAGGTAACACCGCAGGATAAGATCGAATATGCGAAGCTTGCGCGAAGATCACTGACACCCGCCAAGAAAAAACGAAAACGCTAAGTCTGAGCCGGGTCGGACCAGTGCAAGGCATCTTCGTACAAAGGCGTGGGTCGTGATTCGAGTCAGTTTTCCGCACCCATCACTCATCACGCATCACCCCGTATCCCGGTCATCCCGTTCGCCCTCCTCGTCTTCCCAGGAGTAGCGCTTGCGCGGCGGGATGTCCAGGCGCCGCAGCGCGATCGCCAGCGCGAGGCCGATCAGCGCGGCCGCCAGATGGGTTTGCCAGGAAACCCCGGGCTGGATCGGCAATACGCCCCATACCATGGTGCCGTATAGAAATGACACCAGCAGCGATGCGGCGATCGCGCGCCGGTCGAGCCGAAGCACGCCAGCCACGAAAACATAGCTGGCCAGGCCGTAGACCAGGCCGCTGGAACCGACGTGAACGGTTCCGCCGGCGAACAGCCACACCGCGATGCCGGGCCCGAGGTAGACCGCCGGCAGCACCTTCACCGCTGAATTCGGATAGAGGTACAGCATCCCCGTGCCCAGCACCAGCAACGGCGGTGAGTTGGCGATCAGGTGGACGGGGCCGCCATGGAGCAAGGGCGCGAGCAAAGCTGGCGTAGTCCGGGTCGAGAACGTGAATCTGCATCAATGATCGAGGCCATAAGGCGGCAAGGTGGTCAGGCGGGGATCCTCGATGGGGCCGCCGGTCGTGAAGTGGTAGAGGGACTGGAACGTCGCGTCGTTGAATCCAAAGACCTGATGGACCGGATCGTCAAAAAAGCAGCCGATTCCCGTCGCACGGACGCCGGTCGCCTCCGCCTCCAGATAAAGCACCTGGCCGATCACCCCGGTCTCCCAGAAAAGTCTCCGGTAGAACGCGGGGCCGTAGCGCCGCAGGCTCGATTCGAATTCCGCGATCATCCCCAGGGAAAACGCGCTGTCCCCGGCGATAGCCTGTTGGCAGCTGACCTGGGCAGCCAATTCGCGCGCATCGCCCGCTTCGAGGAGAAACAGCGGCAAGTCCTCCGGGCAGCCGGGGGGTGGGGTCCAGGCAAATTGCGGGTGCATCGCCCGCCTGAGCGGGCCTGGCTTTGCAGGATCCCGCGCCAGCATGTAAAGACCGGGAGCAAGGCCATCCACCCGATGGACGAACAGGGCAAGATGAACGGCCGGTTCCCAGGGCAGGACGTCCCAGGGCATCGGACGCCGGCACAGGTCACGATCCATCCGTGGCATGACGCGAGCCAGCATCGTGAAGAAGCTGCCGGCTGAAATCGAGGTCCTGCCGTCGAACGCGAGCGCGCTTCGCCGCTGACGGATGACCTGTCCGGCTCTTGGCTGACCCGGGGCGATGCCCGGCGCCTGGGCGCTCGAATGGATCGGCGTCTGCGCCGCGGGACCCCCGCGATCTAGTTCGATGACCTTCCGTTCAGCGCTCGATTTCCACGAGGCGACTTCCACCTGGTTGAGAATCTCCCATTGCACGGGATCGTCCCGGCTCAGCCGGTTGGCCTTGCCGTGCCAGATGTGTCGCGCCATATCGCGAACGGCATCGGGGGCAAGCGACAAGGGCAAAGGGATTGAATTCCCCGTGGGAAGGCCGGACGCCTGATCCTCGGGCCAGACGACGGCCAGGCAATCAGGGTGCTCGCGTTCCGCCCCCCCGAAATCCTCGGGTCGATCCACCCCCAGCATGGCGGCAACCGTGTCGTCCGCCAGGCCGTCCAGCAGCAGCATGCGCCAGCCCAGGGTCCGGGCCGCAATGCGAGCGGCCCCGATCGCGTGCCCCACGTCATGCTGACAGTAGCGAAAGGCGCGCTCTCCGTACTTCCAGGTCTCCCGCCAGTTCACCGAGGTAAATCCGACAAGAAAGGCCTCGGGCGGAAATTCCTGCGTGAGCGAAACAAAACTCGATTCCGGCAACGCCGCCCGCAACTCCAGCGCATGCTCCTTCGCGGCATAGTGATAAAGACCCGGCAATGGCGAAATGCCCGGAACTGCGTCAATCAGCAAATACCCTTCGGTAGGATGCAGGTTGCCGCTCGACGGGTTGGCTCGAAGCGCCCAGCGGACCTCGCCGGCCTGCTTCCATGCCGATATGGCCAGCGAATACTCGAGAAAGCGCGACAGGGTGCGAACGGTGACCGGAGCGCCTGCAATGGCTCCAGGGCGATACAAGTCTTCATAGGGGGGCGAGAGCGGCGCGTCATCAGGTTCCAGGAGCGGCAGGGGAATGAGCGGAGCGCCCTCGAATCGTCGAAACGGATCCGGCTGATTCGCCCAGTCCATGTAGCCGAGCGAGCGCGCAGAGCGGAAGAAATGATGTTTCGTCTCCTGGTGGTAGCGCATGACCACACCCAGGGGATCGAGCGATGAGTCTACCTGCCTCATTCCTCGCCCCACAACGGCTTGCTCAACGCCGCCGTGAACGCGGAAAACATCAGGTTGAAGCTCACGCTGACGCGGGTCTCGCCGCTGGCGTTGGCGTCGACGGAGTGGTGCAGATACGAAGGGAAAACGAGCAGCGTGCCGTTCTTGACCCGCACCACGACCTCATCAGTGTTGGCGCCAGTGAGTTCCGTGACCGGTGGCCGGATGACGCCGGCCTGACTGCGCGGGTCGTGGAAGTTGATGGTGTCCGCGCCGGGCCAGGTGCGCACGTAGTACACGGCACTCAGGTAATTGTTGGGGTGGCTGTGGGCGCGGTGCGCGGCGCCCGGCGCCGACACGTTCGCCCAGCAGCCGGTGATTTCAAGCGCTTGATCGCTGATTTTCAGGAACTGCAGCACGCCGGCGGCCGCGCGGCTCACGCAGTTGCAAAGTTCACGCAATTCCTCGCGCCCGTGCAAGGCATGGCCCGACTGCCAGGCTTCGCCGGTCTTCAGCTCGGGCAGTCCCTGCCGCAGCGAGTGCAGCAGTGCGAGCGCGCTCGCGTCGATCGGTTCGTGCACTTCGGCTCGAAGCTGGGTTTTCCAGGCCAGGGAGGGAAACAGCGAAAAGACATCCGAGTCTTCGATCCACGAGTGCTTGCCCGATATCGCCATGGAACTCCCCCGCGCGAGAGGATCGATCTGCGACAGGCATCAGAATCAGGGACAGACCGGGCTGTTCCGCGCTTCCCGGGCCACCGATGCCCGTACGTCAAGTCCCTGTCGCAGCGCGTTCCGATCGCCCCCGTACGTACATTGCTGACGCCGTGATGAATGATGAGTGATGGGTGATGGGCTTCCCGCGTGTTGAGCGGCGACGGCGCTCGTCCGTTCGACACGCGGAGTTAAACCGGCGCCATGCGTCCGGGTTTAACGCGGTTTGGGCGGTCTCTGGTGGAACTTCCTCACCGGCCTCCTTTCGTCGCGTGGCCCGCCGCCGGGTCGATGACGGCCGCCAGGCGCGGGAGCGTTCCCTCGAGCGCTCTGCTGCGGAGCGCCCTCCCGATTCCCGGTGGCAAGCATGATCTCGAGCTCATTGAGCTCGTCCCACTGGGCATCGGTCCGCTGCCTCTCCGGAATCGCCAGCAGCGCTTGCAGGCGGGCGCGAGGGGAATTCGGCTGCGATTCATCCATGGCGGCATTATCTCATCGTTGTAATCTCCCCATCACTCATCACGTTGTGTCGAACTGGGGAGGAGAACTTGTGAGACCCCCCACCGAATCACCCATCTCTATGCCGCCGCGGCGGGCTCCCCGCTCGCCGGCTTCGAGCCCACGCCCACCACGCCGGAGCAGTTTCGCGAGTTCAGCCGCGGCGAATCCGCCAAGTTCGCGAAAATCATCGTCGAGGCGGGCAACTCCCTGGAACAGTAGCCAGACGCACGCCGCGACCAGGGATGAACGGCTAGAGAATCCGCGAGCGGGAAACGCGGCGGAATTTCCGCGCGAAACCCGCGTTCCCGCCCTCGACGTTGACGATCAGCGTCTGCCCCGGAAAGTTCACGCTGTCGAGGATCGCCTGCTGAACTGCGACCGCCCGCTTGCTGCTGAGCAGGCCCCACCAGGAGGTGACCACGTGGCCCAGCACGTACAACGGATGGTGAGGCAGGTGCTGGACGCGCTTGCGCACCAGGTAGGCCTTCCGTAACCCGGGGATCTTTTGCAATTGCTGCCGCAAATTCGCGACCGCCTCTTCCGGCAGGCCGTGCTCCTCCAGCTTGTCGCCGGTATGCAGCTCGTCGCGCTCCTTGCGCGCAAGCTCGAGCAGCTCCGAGCGCTCGACGAGCTGCTTGTGCCACGCGTGCGCTTCCTGCTCCCGCTTCACTCTCCAGCAGTAGTTGCGCAGCGTCTCGCAGCCCGTGAGGATGTATTCCTCGTCCTGCTTCATCGCCTGCTCGACCAGCGCGAAGCCGGCCTGGTCGTCGCGCGCGAGGAGCCGCAGGCCGAACGCCATGCGCGCGGACGCATCGTCCGGTGCGCGCTCGTGCAGGCGGCGGAACTGCTCCAGCGCGGGGTCGGGCCCGGGGCCGACGGATTCGGTGAGGTGTGCCCGCTCGAAGGCGTCGCGCAGCGCGAGCTCCCCTCCTGGCGCGGCGGCGAGGAGTGCGTCCAGCTCGGCGAGGCGGGAGCGCGACTTCTGCACGTCGCGGTGGCGCTGCTCCCACGACGGCTGTATCTGCTCGACCCAGCTGCGGTCGAATTCCTCGGTCAGGCCGGCGAGCTTGTCGCCGAGCAGCCGGTCCGCCGCCTGGCCGTCCGCGGGCGGCGCGAGGCGCGGCTGCTCGCCGATCGCTTTCACCCGGTCCGAGAGCGCGGGATGCGTGTCGTTCGCCGTCGTCGTCCGCGCCATCGCTTGGTCGAGCCAGCCGCGCACCGGCGCCTCCTCCTTGAGATCAGACGCGAGCCGCCCGTTCAGCGCGGAATACGGCGCAAACCGCGGCTGCGGCAGGTCGTCGGCCTGCCTGTAGATGCGCGGCCAGTAGTTCTCCCCGAGATAGCTCCCGATCACGTTCACCGCGGTCAGCGCCTGGCCGAGCGCCGCGGGCGACACCAGGCGGGCGGCGGTTGCGTCGGCCTCGTACTCGTTGGCGCGGGCGAGCGGGAAGGAATACGCGCTGAAGTAGGGCGCGTACCAGTTGAAGAAGCGCCGGAACAGGAACGTGCCCCAGCTCCGCCGCTCCGCCAGCGCCGAGACCAGCCGCGCCCAGGTCATGCGCAGCCGGTAGATCCAGTTGGAGAGCCGCGCATGCCCGCGCGCGAGGTGCCCGAACTCGTGCGCGAGGACGGCTTCGAACTGCTCGCGCGTGAGCGACTTCATCAAAGGCAGCCCGATCAGGAGGTAGTTGCGGGGCCAGCCGAACATGCCGAGGAGCGGCTGCTGCACCACGGCGGCGTTGAAATCGCTCGTCAGCAGCACGCGATGGAAGCGCGGGGCCTTGAGCTTGCGCCGCAGCCGCTCGATCATCTCGAATAACTCGGGCGCTTCCCGCGCGCTCAACGCCCTGCCCCCGAGCGGGGGCAGGCGCACCCACATCGCCTTGAGGATCAGGCCCACCACGATCAGGATCGGGATGGCGATCTTGACCGCCGCCGCCTTGAGGTAGACCGCCGAGGCGATGACGATCGCGGAGAGCGCGGTCAGCCCGGCCAGCATGATGGCGACATAGCCGTAGCCGAGCATCGCCAGCAGCACGACTCTGGCCTTGTACCAGCCGGGGCTCTCGCGCGACTGCTGCTCGAGCCGGGATACGAGAGTGCTGAATTCCTCGTTCGTCATGGCTTCTGTCACCCTGCGGCGACGAATTCAGGATTGATCCGGAGTCAGGCCGCCGTTCCCGGCAATAGTGCTCGGGGCGCTGCGGGATTCCTCCCGGATGAAAATCCCGTATGGCAGTAAGTCATATCGACAGCTCCCCGATCGACCTAGACTGAATGCAGTTGTCCGTCCTGTCATTACTCCGGGGGGAGTTCTCGATATGACACCAGCCGAAGAGCAGCTGTTGCTCAACACTCTCAAGATCATTGCCCTGGACATGAAGATGGTCGTGATGCTTCTCAGGGAAATGTCCAATCAGCAGGACACCGCAAGCCAGAAAGCCCTGACGCAGCTGGTGAACATCGCGCACAAGCGGGTCTAGCCGCCGCGGTCGATCGGCGGTGCGGCGGTGCGGCGGTCAGTCCAGCCGCAGGCCGATGCTCTTGATGAGGGCTGCGAAGCGCGCCGTTTCGCTGCGCACGAGGCTCTCCAGCTCCTCCGGCGTGCCGGGCCAGGGATCGACTCCCATCGCGTCGAGCTGCCTGCTCAGCTCCGGCGATTCGAGCGCGCGGATGGCCTCGCGGGAGAGGCGCTCGACGATCGGCCGCGGCGTGCCCGCCGGCGCGAACAGCCCGTACCAGACCGTCACAACGAAGTTGTTCACGCCGGCCTCCTTCGCGGTCGGCACCTCGGGCAGCGCGGGCACGCGGCTCCCCGAGA
>Ga0187893_10010520_pt1 | contig 13739 bp, 17 predicted proteins | sample MA1701074metaG_FD_139574 | JGI IMG/M metagenome (GOLD analysis project Ga0187893, IMG submission 139574) | White microbial mat communities from a basaltic lava cave in the Kipuka Kanohina Cave System on the Island of Hawaii, USA - MA170107-4 metaG ...
GCCCCGGGACACGCTGCAACTCGCGCCGGGCGAGTGCTACGTCCTTGATACGTCGGGGGACTTCACACGGGTCGTCACACCCCGGCTGACCGACGCCGACGTCGCCGCCTTCGCCGCCCGGCTCACGTCCGGACCGTCTTCGGACCGTCTTCCGGGCGCCTTCCAACCGTCTTCCAGCCATCTTCCGAGCGCTGGTGGGAGCGGGTGAAGCGAAGAAGCCTTGCGGGCCGTCTTCGGACCCTTCTTCGAAGGACGTTGTCGCAGGCCAGAGCGTTGATCCCGCGTACGAGCAGTTCCGCTTTTGGTTGGCCCAACAACTGCCACTAGCGGAGATACGAGATCGCCTGGCCGGCAGGCACGTCACGGGCGGCCAGCTCTACATGGAGGTCAACGCCCGCATCACCTCGATGCTGCAAGCGCTGGCTCTAGAAGCCATGTACGCACAGGCCGCCGAGAAGGAAGGAGGCCAGAAATGACCAAGGTCGGCTTGTAGCGTCGCGCCACATACGACAGACGCCGCCCTGGATGGGGCGGCGTCTTCGTCTGCGGAGAACCTCCCGAGAGGTCAGGCGGCCAGGCGGAGCCGCTCGTCCAACTCGCGCACCAAGGGCAACGTGTCCGTCCCAGGAGGGAAGGCCCTGCGTCCGGAAACCAGAAGCTGCGGGCGCACGACCAGATCATGACGCTTCGACTCGTCGAGGGCGGCGATGGCGGACACGCACGCCTGCTCGACCTCCCCGAGCGCGGCATACGCAGCCATTTCATCGCCGAGGAGAGCAACGCGGCGCACCGGTAATGTAATGCCGTCGCGCGCTTGTCCAAACAGTTGCAGCGCGTCCGCCGGGCGGCTCAACCACAACTCCCGAGCTGCGGTGAAGACCACGGGCCGGGTACTCTCCCAGCCGCCAAGCTCACCGTGCACCGACCACCAACCCCACCCTGGGGCGTCCAGAGGCACGAGCGCTGCAGCGGTGCGGGCGTGCTCCATCATTTTCCCGGACGAGAGGTCGTCGCCACTGGCCGCCAACTGCCTGGAGAGGTAGCTGTACACATAAGCGCGCCCAGCAGGGCGCAGGACAGCCTGGAAGGTAGCGGCACCCTCGAACGCTACCCGTCCCGCCTCTTGGTCTGCGGTTACCTTCCCTGCTGCTTCCGAGTATCGCCAGGCTCGGGCGGCGAGCGCGAGCGCTTCAAGCCGCCGGTCGCCGGCCTCACGCGCGAGGTCGAGCGCATACACGAACCAGCGGTCCGCGTCGTCCAACCGGCCAGCGTTCATATCGCCGTAACCGGCAAGCGCCGCGGCATCGGACGCAACCGCCTGCAACCCAGCCCGGGTAGCAAGGTCCATCGTCTTTCGGTTGGACTTGAGCAGGTCCAAGAGCGTGTAGGCGTGAGCCTTGGCGGCGCGCACCGAGTTGGCGCCCGGGTTCTCTCGATAGGCGATGGCCAACTGGGTGGCGGTGTCCTGCGCGGAGTCGACGTCATCCCGGCTGATGCTCTTGCGCCCGTCGAGCAGCTGCGCGCTAGCGACGAGATCGGAAACGGGCAGCAGCAGCCTAGCTACACTGGCCGCTCCTACGCCTTTAAGCATTTTCCGTCGATGCACTTCACGTTTCCTCTCACCCTTGGTCATATAGGAAAAGTTCCGAGCCGCCTCGTGGGTACGGCCCAAACCAAGCTCAGCTAGGGATTCGGCATCTAACACCTCAAGCAGCGGACCGGCGAACATCGCTCGAGGGGCGCTGCGGTCAGCATGCCACCGGAACAGCGTACTAGGGTCGATCCTCCCGCCCTCGGTCATCGCCAGCTCGATCTTGGCCCGCAAGTCGTCGAAGGTCCAATCGCGCACTAACCGGCGGATCTCCATTTCGGTGACTTTTCGGACATCCAGATTTCACGCACTCAACCGTCAATCACGGTTGAGGTTGCGCGTGCGGCGCTCGCGACGGTGCGCGACACCCCGACGTTGGCGCGGCTGCATTCGCTATATCTGTTCGCGTTTTCGACTGGGTGGCGGCCATGTGAGCTGCTCGCGGTCGGCCCCGAACAACTGGATCTCGACCGTGGCCTCGCATGGCTGGAGCGCCATCTCGTGCGCGTCACGGAGGATGGTGCCGGCCGGTGGGAGTTCAAGCCGGGCTCCAAGATCGGCAAGCGCTATGCGGTACCGCTGACGGAGAAACTGTGCCAGTCGCTGGCGGCACGCTTGGAAATCGTGAGCTTTGAGGCGTCGTCCGCGGCCTCATGGACGGACTGGGACCTGTTGTGGCCGGCATTGGACGGGCGTCCGACGTGGGTCCAGGCGCTGCGTGACCACTTGGAGAGGGCGTGCGCGGTGGCGGAGCTTCCGCGGCTGACACCGCATCATCTGTTCCGCCGCGGTGCGAGCACGTTGCTCAAAGCGGAGGGTGTAGACGCCAAAACGCGCGCGGCCATGCTCGGCCACTCGCGCGTGGCCACGACCGAGGACGTCTACACCGACGTCTTGCCCGACGATCTGCGGGCGGCGGCAGAGACCATGGGCAGGCTCCTCGGCGAAACGTGATGCTGTCGCGACGCTGTCGGCGAGTTACCAAAAAGCGCCCTCACCAGCGGAAACAGCTCACGTCTGGCAGTTCTTGCAGAAGTAGGCGGGCACGGGGGGATCGTCGATGTGCTGGAACACGATCGTCTGGCGGCAGCGGGCGCACGGTTGGCCCTCACGGCCGTAGACCTTCAGGTGCTGGTTAGCGAGGGGGTCGTCGAACGGGTCGTCCCCCTCCTCGGTCAGCTCCGAGGCGCCGGTGCCTTGCTTGACGGCCTCGTGGAGGACCTCCTGGATAGCGCGGAAGAGGCGCCGGACCTCCTGCGCGGAGAGCTTCGACGAGGAGCGCATACCCGAAAGGCCGGCCGCCCACAAGATCTCGTCCGCGTAGACGTCGCCTAGCCCCACCACGAACGTCTCGTCGCCAAGCAGCGCCCGCAGCTGGTAGTTGCGGATGACCAGCTGGCGGCTGAACTCTAGCCACGTCGCGATGTTCATGAACGGGTCGATACCGATCGCCATGAACTCCGGGGAGGTCTCGAACTCCTCGGACGTGACGAGGCGGAGGGCGCCGTTCTGCTCGGCGTCGAGGTAGCGCAGCGCCCCGCCTCCCTCGAACTCCAGCACCATGCGCACCATCTCGGCGTGCTCGTCGACGCCGGAGTCCACGGGATGGCGTGTCAGCGTGGCGACCGAGCCGGGGCGCACGACCAGGGCACCCCCGCCCTTCAACCGCAAGGCGAGGGTCGTTCCCCGCCGGGTTACGGACTCGATCCTCCGGCCCTCCAGCGCCGTCGCGAACTCGGCCGGCGGGGGACCCGCCGGGAGGACGGCGAGGGAGCTGACGGACGCGCTCTTGATCTGCTGACCGACGACCTCCTTCTCCAGCTCCTTACGCATGACCTCAGCCTCAGGCAACAGCGTCACCGGCGCTCCCCCTTCACGGCACCGCTCAGATCAACGTTGTCGACAGAATCCACCAGTCCCACCGTCGCCAGCCTTTGCTGAAGCGCCGCGTAGGCCTGCTGCGCCGCGCCCTGCTCCGCTTCCTTCTTGCTCCGCCCGTGCCCGTAGCCCAGCACCTCGCCAGCCAGGGCGACGGCCGCGGTGAAGCGCTTCTCGTGGTCCGGGCCCTCTTCGGAGAGCTCGTACGCGGGAAGCTGGGAGAGCACGGCCGCCCCAAGCTCTTGGAGCGACGTCTTGTAGTCCAAGGACTCGCGGCGGGTCACGATGTCGGCCAGCAGGTCGTCGAACAGCAACCCTACGACACTCGTCGCGGCGGGCATGCCCCGATCGAGATAGACCGCCCCGATCATCGCCTCCATGGTGTCGGCGAGGATCGAGTCCTTGTTCCGGCCGCCTGACTGCTCTTCGCCGCGGCCCAGTCGCACGGCGTCCCCCAGCGCGAGCCCGCGGGCGACGTCGGCAAGGCTGTGCGTGTTGACGGCTGCGGCCCGAACCTTGGCGAGCCGCCCCTCAGGAGCGTCAGGAAGGAGGCCGTAGATCCGATCGGTGATCACAAGCCCCAGGACGGCGTCGCCGAGGAACTCGAGCCGCTCGTTGTGCGGGACGCCCCCGGCCTCGAAGGCATAGCTCCGATGCGTCAGCGCCTGCTCCAGCAGTTGGCGGTCCTCGATCCTGACCCCAAGGTCCCGTTGGAGCCGGTCGACGGGATCGTTCATATCAAGATCGCTCACGGCCACCGCCCACCATTGGAGTGCTGGAGGCCCTCGTCGAACCGCGACGCCGGCAGCACCTGCGCCTCGTCCAGCGCCATCACCTCGCTCACGCGCCGCAGGAGCGGCGCGAGCAGCTCCTCCGTGTTCACAATGCTTCCTCGTTTAAGACGTCTCGACCGTCGACCGTGCCCTGCAGCTGTGCCGCAACCTTGCCCGATAGGCCGGCGGCGGTGACCTCGGCCGCCATCCGCAAGGCACGGGCGACCTGCTCCGCTGTGGCCGCCCCGTGTGTGACCAAGACCTCGTCGGTGACACCGAGGACGACCGCCGCGCTGTCACCGTAACGCCCGGAGGCGGCCTCGAGCGCCTTGAGGAAGACGTTGCCCGTGAACCCGTCGGCGACCACGACGTCCACATCGCCGGCGAGCACCCCGCCGGGCTCCACGTTACCGGAGAAACCCGGCACACCGAGGTGGAGTAGCTCGTACGCCGCCTTGGCCAAGGCGTTGCCCTTTCCCGGTTCGGTTCCCACGTTCAACAGGCCCACGCGCGGTGCGCCAACCCCCAGCACCCCCGCGTAGGCTAAGCCCATCCGAGCGTAACCGACGAGCGCGTCGGGTTGCGCATGAGCCCTTCCACCCGCGTCGACGAGCACGACACGCCCGCCCCGGCGCGACGGGATCAGCGCCCCGATCACGGGGCGCCGTACCCCAGGAACGCGGCCGAGCACAAGGTGCGCGGCAGCGAGGGTCGCTCCCGTCGACCCAGCGGACACCAGCGCATCGGCCTCGCCCGTCGCGACGAGCCGCGCGGCGACCCTCACGCTCGCGTCTCGCTTGGACCGGAGGGCGAATGCCGGATCCTCGTCCATCCCGATAACATCGGACGCGGCGACAATGCGGAGCCCATCCGGGGCCCCCGCCTCCGCGAGTGCCGCGGACAGGATCTCCGGCTGCCCGACCAAGATGACCTCGAGGCCGTCCCCCCGGGCCTGGAGCGCGCCGTGTACCGTCACGGACGGTGCGTCATCGCCGCCCATTGCGTCCAACGCAACCCGCACCGTCTTCCGGCCAGCCGGTGGTACGCGGCCCGGGCCGCGGAGCGGGTCACTCATCCTTCGACGGGGTGCACTACTCAGCGACCTCGATCACCTGGCGGCTGGCGTAGTGACCACAGACCCGGCAGACCGTATGCGGGCGCATGGCCAACTTGCAGCGCGGGCAACTGGCGACGGTCGGCGCGCTCGTCCGCAGCCACTGGGCCTTGCGGTGGCGGCTCCTGGACCTGGACTTCTTGCGCTTGGGGACAGCCACAGCACGCTCCCTTTCAGACACATGGACGGGATGGTTTGGTGAAGAAGGTGCATCTACGTCGAGCCGTCGCCAGGGAGGCGCAGGCTCTCGAGGGCGGCCCACCGCGAGTCGGCGGCAGGCTCGGGACATGCGCAGTCCACCTCGTTGCGGTTGGACCCGCAGCGGGGACATAGGCCGCGGCACGCGGCGTCGCACAGGAGCTGATACGGCACGGCCGGAACAAGCGCGTCACGAACCAGTGTGTCGAGATCGATCGTACCGTCGACGATCTCGTAGCCCTCCTCAACCGCGTTTTCGGGGCCGAGATCCGTCCGTGGGTCGCTGAACAGCTCCGCGACGTCGCTCGACACGTCTTGCTTCAGCTCGACAAGGCAGCGTGCGCACTGCGCGTCCAGACGAACGTGCAAACAGCCACGGACGAGCAGCCCTTCGACCACCCCGGCCACCTCGCCGGTCAGCCGGACCGGTTCGACGACCTGGACGAGGGGCAGATCGAGCCCCGCGGGGACCGGCAACGCGAGATCAACCCGGCGCGAGACGCCGGGCTGGTCGATCAGTTCCGAAACCTGAAGCACCGTGTGGTGCAGAGGAGAAGTCATGACAAGCGTTGTGCTATGCGCGCACGCGAGCACCGTGCTCCGCGTGTCGGTGATGAGCAAGCGTAGCACGAGCGCGCGCTCCGCAGCGCTAGCCGCCGGTCTCGTGGTCGTAGAACTGGGACGGGGGAAGGGAGTCGGAGAGATCTGCGGGGACACCTTGCTCGCGGTCCGTCGCGGGCGCCTCACCGGGGAGGGCGTCACCGTCGAGCCGCCCCCGCAGGGCCTCACGACCCTTCTCGACCGCGCGGAGCGTCTTCGCGAGCACCACCTCGAAGCTGGCGAGCTTGCCGTCGATGTAGTCCTCGGCCTCTAAGCGGAGGTGACGCGCCTCTTGACGGGCGGCGTCGACGATGCGCTCCGCCTCTTGGCGAGACCGGCGAACCGTCTCTGTCTCAGACACAAGGCGAGCTCCCTCCTCACGAGCATCGGAGAGGATCTCGCCCGACTCGCGCGCGGCCTTGGCCAGCAGCTCGTCGCGCTCCTTCAACACCCAGCGTGACTGCCGGATCTCCTCGGGAAGCGCGGCGCGGAGCGCGGCGATCGCCTGGTCGACATCGGCCTTGTTGACCATGATCGAGGCCGAGAGCGGCACGGGTCGAGCCTCGGCGAGGAGGTGCTCGAGTGCATCTATGGCGGCCTCGACGTCCACGAGGAACTCCTTTAGCGCACCGTCCCAGAGAACCGCTGGTCCAGCCTCGTGGCTACGAGCGGGGGGACGAGGCTCGACACATCGCCGCCGAGCCGCGCGACCTCCTTCACCAGCGAGGACGAGAGAAAGGAGTATACGGGGCTGCTCGTGAGGAAGAACGTCTCCACTTGGCCGATGCGGGCGTTCATCGCAGCCATCTGCAGCTCGGACTCGAAGTCGCTCACGGCGCGCAGGCCCTTGACGATCAGTCCCACACCTCGCTGCCGGCAGAAGTCCACGAGCAGGCCCTCGAAGGTCGCCACCTCGAGGTTCTCCAGATGCGCGGTGACCTCGCTGAGCAGCTCGACTCGCTCGCTGAGATCGAACATGGGGCTCTTGCCCGCACTCGTCGTGCAGGCCACGATCACGTGGTCGAAGCGCGCCGCCGCCCGCTCGAGCACGTCGAGATGCCCGTTCGTCACCGGGTCGAAGCTGCCCGGGCACACCGCCGTTACGGTCACGGCGTGTCATCTCCTGTGCTCGCCTCTAGGTAGTGCAGGACCGTGTCACCGTAGGTGGCCACACGCCGCGACACCAACCCGGCGGGAAGGGGCCAGGGGAGGGCCGCGTCGCGGCGGTCGCGCTCTAGCACCACGATCGCGCCAGGCGCCAATCCCCCCGCCGCGCGCAGGTCCTCCAGCAGCTCCAGGATCTTGGTCGCCGGCTCGGTGTACGGCGGGTCGACGAGGACCAGGTCGAACGCCTCGCCTGGCGCCACGCAAAAGCGGGCGGCGTCCATGCGCGTGAGGTGGGCGCTCGCGCCCAGGCCAGTACGCTCGAGGTTCTCGGCCACCACCGCCGCGGCCTTGGGGTCTCGCTCCACGAGCACCGCCCGCCGCGCGCCACGCGACAGCGCCTCGATCGCCAGCGCACCCGTGCCCGCGAACAGGTCCAGCACCACAGCCCCCTCGACCACGTCACCCAGCGACGCGAACAACGCCTCCCGCACACGATCGCTCGTCGGCCGCACCGCCCGCCCTCTCGGCACCCCAAGCCGCCGCCCCTTCGCCACCCCGGCGATCACCCGCACGCCGCCGCCCGCCCCGCCCCCGCCGCTGGACTTTTCCTGCACAGTAGGCCCCTTGGGCGGCGGCTCACCCGGTCTCCAATGCGGCGAGGCGGTCGTCGCCGTAGTGCCGGCGGACCTCGTCGCGTAGGGCGGGGTGCTCGGTGAGGTCGGGATCGGACTCCACCAGTGCCTTCGCGTCGGCGCGGCTGGCCACGACCCAGTCGTAGTCGCGGATCAGCTGGGCCAGCTTGAGGTCAGGCAGTCCGGATTGCCGGGTGTCGAACAGGCTGCCCTCACCGCGCAGCTCAAGGTCCGTCTCGGCCAGGCGGAAGCCGTCCCGCGTGGCGACGACCGCCTGAAGGCGCCGGTTGTGCTCGGGGTCTCGTGAGAACAGGACGCACCAGCTCTTGCGGTCCCCCCGGCCTATGCGGCCCCGCAGCTGGTGGAGCTGGCTGATCCCGAAGCGGTTGGCGTCCTCGATCACCATGACGGTCGCCTCTGGCACGTCGACGCCGACCTCGATCACCGTCGTGGCGACCAGGATGGGAGTCTCGCCACGCCGGAACGCGTCCATCCGCGTGTCTCGCTCGGCGGCGGGCAGCCGGCCGTGGACGAGCCCCACGCCGAGGTCACCGAACACCTCCGTGGCGAGCCGGGCGTGCACGTCCTCGGCGGCAGCGACGTCGAGAACCTCGGACTCCTCCACCAGTGGGCAGACGACGTAGGCGCGCTCGCCCTCCGCGACGCGTCGGCGGATGAAGTCGTAGAGCCCCGCGCGCCGTGGCGAGTCGGTGTCGAGCACCGTGGTCACCACCTCTTGGCGCCCGGGGGGCAGCTCGTCCAGAAGCGTGACGTCCAGGTCGCCGTACAAGGTGAGCGCCAGGGAGCGCGGGATCGGCGTCGCGGTCATCACGAGCACGTCGGGATTGGACTCATCCGCTTGTTCACCGCTGAGGCTCCGTCTCTTGTCACGCAGCCGGGTGCGGTGCTCGACCCCGAACCGGTGCTGCTCGTCGACGACCACAACGCCCAGGTCAAAGAACATCACCTGCTCTTCGAGCAGCGCGTGGGTCCCGATGAGCAGGTCGACGTCGCCCGAGGCCAGCTCGGCGAGCAGCGACCGGCGTTGCTTGGCGGTCGTCGACCCGGTGAGCAAGGCCACCCGCGGCCCACCCGGCCCGTTCACGCCGAGGGGGGCGAGCAGCTTCGTGAACGTCCTGGAGTGCTGCTCGGCCAGCACCGAGGTCGGCGCCATGAGGACGGCCTGCCGACCCGCGTCCGCGGCGACCAGCATCGCCCACGCGGCCACCAGGGTCTTGCCGGCGCCCACGTCGCCTTGGAGAAGGCGGTGCATCGGCTTGGGGATCGTGAGATCCGCGCCGATCTCGGCGAAGGCCCGGCGCTGGGCGCCGGTGGGCGTGAAGGGCAGCGTCTCGAGAAGCTGCTCGGCCAGGCCTCCACCCCGAGGGGCCTGCACCAGCCCCGCAGCCTCGGACTCCAGGTTGTACCGGCGGCGCTGCAACCCGACCTGCAGGCACAGCAGTTCGTCGTACACGAGGCGGTCCCGGGCGGGGCGCACGGCCTCAAGCGATGGTGGCCTATGGATCGTGCGGAGCGCCTCGTCCCGCGCGAGCAACCCGTGCCGTCCGACGAGGTGCCCGGGCAGGAACTCCGGCAAGGGGTCGAGCTCGGCCAGGGCCGCTCTCACCAAGGTCGCGATGCGGTGGCTCGGCAACGCCTCGGTCGCCGGATAGGTGGGCTGGACCCGGTCGACCACCTCGCCCGGGTCCTCACCGCTTGGGTCGAGGACCACGAGCTGCGGGTTCTTCAGCTGGGCGGTCCCGCGGAACCGCTCTAGCACCCCGCTGACGGCGACCCGCGTGCCGGCGGGCTGCTGCCGGGCGCGCCACTCTTGGTTGAAGAAGGGCGCCTCGACCCGGCCGCCGCCGTCGGCGTCGATCGTGGCCTTCGCGATGACCAGCGACCGGCGCGGCCTGATGACGTTCCACCGGCCGATCGTCCCGACGATCGTGGCCTGCTCCCCCAATGGCGCCTCCGCCAGCGGTACCCGAGCGCCCACGTCTCTGTATTTGTCCTGGTGTGGGTAATGCCCCAGGAGATCTCGCACGGTGTGGACAGCGAGTGTGTCCTTGAGGGCGCGCGCCGCCTTGCGCGTCACACCCGGGACCTCGGTGACCTCGGCCTCGAGCCACTTGCTGGCGTCCATGGTCACCGAGTTTAGGGGGAGGACGTGCGACCATAGCCCTCATGTGCACCATCCGGCGGATCACCGGCGAGGGCGTCGAGCTGGTGGAGCTCGCCGCTCTCGACAGCGCGCTGGCCGGCAACGGGATCATCTGGATCGATCTCGTCGGTCGCGACGGCCAGAACGAATCGGTGTTGCGCCAGCTCGGGCTGTCCGATCTCGAGGTCGAGGACCTGCTCGAGACGGCGGTCCATCCCAAGGCGGAGATCGGGCGTGGGCACCTCGTCACTGTCGTCCACGGCCTGGACCTTGACTACGCCCAGGAGCAGGCCGAGTTCGAGATCGAGACCATCGAGCTGGACGGCGTCCTCGGGCCGAACTGGGTCGTCACCCATGCGGACCGCGCGCTTGAGGTCATCCGTGCGGCGGCGAGGATGGTCGAGGACGACCCATCGGTGATCCCTACGCCGTGCGCGCTGCTCCACCTGGTGCTCGACACGATCGTCGACGAGTACGAGCCGTTCCTCGAGCAGTTCATCCCCCAACGCATCGACGCGATCGAGGACGCGTTGTTCGGCGACCGGCTGTCGACCGCGGTACGCCGTGAGATCTACCTGCGGCGCCGCGACGTCATCCGCCTGCAGCGCGTCACGATCCCCCAGGCCGAGGCGATGCGGGAGCTGGTCCGGCTCACGCAGTCCACGACGTTCGCCTGCGACGACGCGGCGCTGTTCCGGGACATCGCGGACCGGCTGGACCGCGTGGCGAGCCTGACCACGACTCTGCGCGCCGAGCTGGACAGCGCGTTCGACCACTACTTCTCCGCGGTGGCGACCAATCAGAACGAGGTCATGAGGATCCTCACGATGGTGTCGACGATCCTCCTCCCGCTCACGGTCGTCGCCGGCATCTACGGGATGAACTTCACGTACATGCCCGAGCTTGACGAGCGCTGGGCATACCCGGCCGTCATGGGCGTCAACGCGACGATCGTCGTGGTCGGCCTGCTGTTCTTCCGCGCGCGGGGGTGGATCGGCCGCCGGCGATCAATGGACGTGCACCGGGGTCCGCTGGAGATCCCGGTCCTCGGGCAGGTCCTGCGCCTTCCCACCCTGGGCGCGCGGGCCGTGGGCGCCGTCGGCCGGCGGGCCATCCGCCTGGCACCATGGCGCGCGGCTCGCTACCATCACGTCGAGCGCCGCTAACCGTTGGCGCGTTTTCTCATTCGTTGTCACATTTAACCTGAGGACCCCGCGATGGCTGCCGTCTGCGAGATCTGCGATAAGAGGCCCCGTTTCAACTACCAGGTGAGCTTCTCGCACAAGCGCAGCAAGCGTCGTTGGAACCCCAACGTCCAGCGGATCCGCATCTTCAAGGACGGCCGGGTGCGCCGCGCGACCGTCTGCACGTCGTGCATGAAGGCGGGCAAGGTGGTCCGCCCGCCCCAGCGAAGCGCCTAGCCCACTGTTGTGTGGAGGATCCGCGCGGTATACCGCGCGGATCCTCCACACAAACTCTCCTCTAGCGGCGGCGCCACCCGTGGTCCACGGGGCCGATGCCCTTGCCGATGCGCAGGCCGTGGCGGATCGCGCCAGTGACGTAGTCCTTCGCCGCGCGGGCGGCGTCGGGGACGTCGAGGCCCCGCGCGCGGTAGGCGGTGATCGCGGAGGCCAGCGTGCATCCCGTGCCGTGGGTGTCCTGCGTGTCCAGCCGCTCGCTCGCGATCCTCACAGCCTGCTCGCCGTCGAAGAGCAGGTCCACCGCGCCGGTGTTGCCGGGCAGATGCCCGCCCTTGACGAGCACCCAGCGCGGCCCCAGCGCTTTCACCGCCTCGGCGGCGCGAAGCATGTCGTCCACGCCATTGACCTCGACCCCCGTCAGGATCCTGACCTCGCCAAGGTTCGGCGTCACGACCTCGGCGAGCGGCAGCAGCCGCTCCCGCAGCGCGCCGACCGCGTCGGGGCGCAGCAGCGCGTGACCGTGCTTCGACGCGCAGACCGGATCGACGATCAGCGGCGCGAGCCCGTGCCGCTCCATCCCCTCAGCGACCGCGTGGATGATCGCGGCATTCGCGAGCATTCCGGTCTTCACCGCGGCCACGTCGAGGTCGGTCGCGACGGCATCGAGCTGAGCCGTCACGAAGTCGGCGGGCACCTCGTGGACCGCGTGCACCCCGACGGTGTTCTGCGCGGTGAGCGCGACCAGCACGCTCGCCCCGAAGACGTCCAGCTCTTGGAACGTCTTGAGGTCCGCCTGGATCCCCGCCCCGCCGCCCGAGTCGGAGCCCGCGATCGTCAAGGCGACTGGTGGAGTCATTTGTCCCCTTCGCGAAAATGGTCGTAGCCCATCCGGTCGAGGTCAAGCGTTCCCCCACCGGGCAGATCCAGCACCACTGTCGTGCCGTGAGGTTCGTGGACCTCGCCGACGACCGCCGCCAGAACCCCCCCAGCGTCGGCCGCGGCCCGCGCCGCCTCCTCGGCACATTCAGGGGGCAACGCGGCGACCAGCGCGAAGTCCTCTCCCCCACCGCACACCAGCCGCCAACCCCCGACCTCACGCGCGCCGGGCGCGACCGGTAACGCCGAGGCGGTGACCCTCGCGGCGACGCCGGATGCCGCGCACAGGTGGCCAAGGTCCGCGCCCAACCCATCGGACACGTCGATCATCGCGCGGGCGCCGTGTTGCGCCAGGCTGCGGCCGGCCTCGGGCAGCGCCCGGGGGCGGCGGTGGGCCGCGAGATGGGCCGGGTCGGGTCTGGCGCCGCGAGCGACCTGCGCGAGGGCCGCCGCCGCCGCGCCCAGCGCGCCGACGACCACGAGGCGATCTCCGGGGAGGGCGCCCGCGCGGGTCACCGCCCCGCTTCCGCCGACCCGGCCGAACGTGGTCACCGAGACCACGAGCGCCGGCCCGCTGACGCTGTCCCCGCCGACCAGGCGGAGGTCCCACTGGTCACAGGCGGCGCGCAGGCCCCTGTAGAGCGCCTCGACATCGTCCTCGCCGAAGCCCGCCGGCCGGCACAGGCCGATCACGGCCGCCGCCGGGATGGCGCCCATGGCCGCGAGGTCGCTCACGTTCACCGCGACGGCCTTCCAGCCGACGTCCTCCCACGACGACAGGTCACGCCGGAAGTGCACGCCCTCGACGACGACGTCGACCGCCACGACCACCTCAGATCCGCCGACTCGCACCACCGCCGCGTCGTCACCGTGGCCGACCACGACATCGTCACCCGCCCCGTCGAGAAGCGGAGCGATCCGCGCGATGAGGTCGAACTCGCTCACCGGCGTAGCCTAGGGCTTGGCCACGTGAACGCGCGAAAGGATGACGGGTGCCCGTCCTGAACTCGATCGAGCTGGAGGGCGCGTCGACCCGGGGTTGGCGCCAGGCAGCGCAGGAGGCGCTGCGCGAGGCGGCGAAGACGATCCGCAACATCCAGCGCCTCGACGTGCTCGGCACCAGCGCGACGGTTGGCGAAGGCGGCATCGAGGAGTACCGCACGCGGGTCCGCCTGTTGTTCCGCGTCGAGCGATGACGCTAGGGCTCCTCTGTTGTTTGTTGTTGAGATCTTTATAGTTGTGACAAGTTCACACACTGTGATCGATTTCACGCTGCGTGAACAAGGGCGCAAGTTGTGTGCTGGATGTGCGCCATATATGGCGCACATCCAGCACACAACTCCTCCATGTCCGAAACCCGCTAGCCGGTCAGTGGCCAGGGCCGC